>FTJN01000219.1_pt3 | contig 33624 bp, 25 predicted proteins | sample 1658361 | NCBI WGS metagenome assembly FTJN01 (sample SAMEA3914819, study PRJEB12502) | metagenome | biome: forest; material: soil | place: Canada | collected 2010-06-26 | depth 0.3 m
CACGGCGACGATGTTCGTCGCGGACGGCGGCGGTGCCTGACCTCGATCCCCAGAGACTCCGCGCCGTTCGACGTCACGCGGAAGTCGGGTACCGGTGAAGCGCCTGCCCAGGGGATCGAGGTCAGGCACCTTCTCGAATCGCGATGCGCGTGACCGCTTCCGGTGACGTCTCCGCGCGATCCGAGAAGGTGCCAGACCCCTCCGATCCTTGCCCAGCGCCTGGCTCAACGCACGTCCACCACGACCTTGCCACGCGGCTTGCCCGCAGCCACCAGGTCGTGCGCCTCGAGCGCGCTGTCCAGCGTGAAGCGACGCTCGTCCATCATCGGCACCAGCTGGCCACTCTCGACGAGCTTGGCCGCCGCCTCCAGGATCTCGCCATGCCGCGCGCGGCCGCGGCCGGTGAGCATCGGCAACAGCGTGAACACGCCCGAGTACGTGCCGGCGCGAAACGACAGCGGCGCCAGCGCGTGCGTGCCCCAGCCGAGCGCGCTCACCACATGGCCGTGGTACGTCCGCACCGCCTTGAACGAGGCGTCGAGCACCGCGCCGCCGACGGTGTCGTAGATCACGTCGAAGCCCTCGCCGCCGGTGTGCTGCGTCACGTAGTCCTCGACGGTCGCCGACGTGCGATCGATGGGCGTCGCGCCGAAACGGCGCGCGATCTCGAATTGATCCGGGGACACCGTCGCGAAGACCTCGGCGCCGAGCGCCTTGGCGATCTGCACCGCCACGTGCCCGACCCCGCCGGCGCCGCCGTGCACCAGCACCTTCTGGCCGGCGTGGGTCTTCGCGCGGTCGACCAGTCCCTCCCACGCGGTGATGACGACCAGCGGCAGCGCCGCGGCTTCGCGCATCGAGAGATTCGCGGGCTTGCGGGCCAGCAGGTCGGCGTCGACGGCCGCGTACTCGGCCAGCGAGCCCTGCAGGCCGCCCACGCCGCCGGTCAGTCCGTAGACTTCGTCGCCGACGCGAAAGCGGTCGACGCCGGCGCCGACCGCGCGCACCACGCCGGCCAGGTCCATCCCCAGCACGGCGGGCAGCGGATGCTTCGCATGGGCCGCGGCGCCGGCGCGGATCTTGGTGTCCAGCGGATTGACGCCGCTGGCGGCGATCTCGACCAGCACCTGGCCAGGCCCGGCGAGCGGCCGCGGCACCTGGCGCGAGACGAAGGGGCCGTTGGCCGATTCGAGCAGCAGGGCGCGCATCGTGGAAGAAGAAGCAGAGGCGGACATGGCGATTTCCCTCGGTTGGATGCCACCATCTTCATCTCTTCACGATTGCATGTAAATTGACATCATCGTATTGTTGTCATGCATTTTTGTAGAGGCCTCGCATGGAGTGGAGCGACATCCGGATCTTTCTCGCGATCGCGCGGGCGCGCTCGCTCAACGGCGCGGCGCGCCTCACCGGGCAGAGCCAGCCGACGATGGGCCGGCGCCTGAAGGCGCTGGAGCGCAGCGTGGGCGACACGCTGTTCCAGCGCGGCGCCGAGGGCTTCGTGCTCACGGACGAAGGCGCCCTGCTGCTGGCCCACGCGGAGCGCATGGAGCAGGAGTCGCTCGCCTTCGAGCGCGAGCTCGCGGGCCAGGCGCAGGATCTCGACGGCCAGCTGAGGGTCTCGTCGTCGGACTGGTTCGGCGTGCACATGCTCACGCCCGTGTTCGCCGAGTTCGCGAAGGCGCACCCGCGCGTGACGATCGAACTGGTGACCGACGCGCGGCTGTTCAACCTCGCGCGCCGCGAGGCCGACCTCGCGTTCCGCATCCAGCCCTTCGCCGAGCCGGACGTGATCCAGCGCCGGCTGACGACGGTGCCGTATGCCCTCTACACGGCCAAGGGCCGCACGCGCCCGCTGCCCAGGGACGGCCGCGGCTGCGCGCTGATCACGCTGGACGCGACGTACCGCGACTTCCCCGACGCGCGCTGGCTCAAGCAGATGCTGCCCCAGGCCCACGTCGCGTTCACCAGCAACAGCCGCGAGGCGCAGGCCCGCATGTGCGTCGAGGGCGTCGGCCTGGCCGTGTTGCCGCGCCCGCTCGGCGACGGCATGGCAGGGCTGCGGCGGGTGAAGGTGGAGAAGCCGCCGCCGGGTCGCGACGTGTGGGTCGGCTTCCACCGCGACCTGCGGCAATTGCGGCGGCTGCGGGCGCTGGTCGACCTGTGCGTCGACCGGCTGGCGAGTCAGCCGAGCCGCATCGACAACTCCACGTCGTCGCCGAACGGCACCGACAGGTAGCCGCCGTCGGGCGAGCGCACGCGCGCGAGGTAGTCGGGGCTGTCGTCGGCGTTGTCCGCGACGACGAACGCCCCGGGCCGCAGCCGGCTTTCCAGCAGCGCGAGGATGTCCGGGTACAGCGCCTTGGCGCCGTCCAGCAGCACCAGGTCGATCGCGTCCGGGAGGTCGCCGCGCAAGGTCTGCAGCGCGTCGCCGGCGCGGATCTCGACCAGGTCGTCGAGCCCGGCGGCGACGAGGTTCGCCCGCGCCCGCTCCACCTTCGACGGCTCGAACTCGCAGGTGATCAGGCGCCCGCCGCCGTTGTCGCGCAACGCGGCGGCCAGGTGCAGCGTCGACAGGCCGAACGAGGTGCCGAACTCGACGATCGTCCACGCGCCCGCGTTGCGCGCGAGCATGTACAGGAGCGCGCCCGTCGCGCGCGTGACGGGCAGCGGCTGGTCCTTCAGGCGGCCATAGAAGTCGAGGTAGTCGGTCTTGCTGCGCATCAGACGCGTGAGTTCGCCGGCGGGCAGGCCGGCGGCCATCGCGCGCAGCCCCGGCGCGGCCTCGTCGGCCTCGGCGAACAGGCGTTGCAGGAGGGGCGCGACGGGTGCAGTGGTGAAGGTGGTCATCGGTGTTTCGTAGTGAAGGGAGAACATGCGAAATAATATGAAGCATTCTTCAGTTTTCCAATTCGCATTCCGGACCATGCCCAAGAGCGCCCGCCAGCCCACGCAGATCACCTCGAGAAAGAAGCCGAAACAGGCGCGCGCCAACGACCTCGTCGCCGCGATCCTGCAGGCCGCTGTTCAGGTTCTGGCCGCCGAAGGCGCGCGCCGCTTCACGACGACCCGCGTGGCCGAGCGCGCCGGCGTCAGCGTCGGCTCGATCTACCAGTACTTCCCCAACAAGGCGTCCATCCTGTTCCGCCTGCAGAGCGACGAATGGCGCGAAACCACCGGGATGCTGCGCCGCACGCTGGCGGACACGCGCCGCCCGCCGCTGGAACGGTTGCGCCGGCTCGTGCACCTGTTCGTGAAGTCGGAATGCGACGAGGCCGACGTGCGCGTGGCCCTCGCCGACGCCGCGCCGCTCTATCGCGACGCGCCGGAGGCGCACGCGGCCCGGGCGTCGGGCGCCGAGACGATCGCCGCGTTCATGCGCGAGGTGCTGCCGAACGCCTCGGAGGCCACGCGTGCCGGCGCCGGCGAACTGATCAAGTCGACGCTGAGCGCGGTGGGCAAGGAGTTCTCCGAGAGCCCGCGCACCAAGGCGGAGATCGCGCGCTGGTCGGACGCGATGGCCGACATGTTCTGCGCGTACCTGGCCAGCCTCCAGGTGCCCGTTCGCTGACGCCATGCGGGCAAGCGCGACGGATTGCACAGCTTGGCGAAGACCGTGCCGCGGCGCCGCGCCGCCGCGTCGATAATTGCCCGGCCAAGGAACGCCCGCCCGGCGCTCGCGCGCAGCCTCTCGCCACGCACCCACTTCGCCCATGATCGAACCGAACCTGGCCCCCGCGTCGTCCGAACCGCTGCCGCCGGCCGGCGAGAAGAGCCTGCGCCCGGCGCGGTCGCCCTGGGACGGCGGCGGCGACAGGTCGCACGTCAAGACCTTCGTGCTGGCCGCCGGGCTGATGGCCGCGATCGGCATCGGCGCGCTGGCGGTGCATGCCGACGTCGCCGCGCTGTGGCGCAAGAAGTTCGGGCCGCCGCTGACGGCGGCGGAGCTGCGCGCCCAGATCACCGCCTGCGAACGCGCCGGCGACATGGCCTGCGCGCAGGACGCGTGGACCGGCTACGTCAAGCTGCGGCCCGGCGACGGCGTCGCGCACGCCAACCTCGGCCACCTGATGAGCCAGCACGACGACAACGCGCACGCGGTGCTGGAGTTCAAGCGCTCCATCGAGCTGGGCGAAGGCACCTACGACCTGTTCGCCTGGTACGCCGACAGCCTCTCCGGCCTGGGCCGCAACGACGAGGCCATCGACTGGTACTACCGGTCGCTCGCGATCGTGCCCAACCTGGTGGACGTGCGGGGCAAGCTGGCCAAGCTGTTGATGGGGACGGGCCGGCGCTACGAGGCGCTCTCGCTGCTGGAGAGCTACGACGCCATCGCGGCGTCGGAGGGGCGGTCGGGCTATTTCGAGGGCCAGCGCATCTCGATCGAGACCACCATGTCCGGCTCCGCGGCCCCCGCCGCCGGTGCGGAGGCCCGGTCGCTGCGGCTCCCGGTGATGGGCAGCCATTTCTACGCGCCCGTGGCGCTCGGCGACGGCCGGCCGTCGGCCTTCGTCGTCGACACCGGCGCGACCGCCACGACCGTGACGCAGGAGATGCTCGACGCGGCCAAGGCCGACTATCGCGTCGTCCAGCCGGTGGTGACGATGACCACGGCCGACGGCCGCACGGTGCACGCCCAAGGCATCAGCATCGCGAAGCTGACGGTGGGACCCTGGGTGCTGCACGACGTGCTCGCGGTGAAGTGCTCGCACTGCATCGCGCTGCTGGGCAACTCTTCGCTGTCGCACTTCGACCTGCAGTCGACGCGCACGCAAGGCGTGGAATTCCTCACGCTGACGCCGCGCGGCGGCGTCTGAGCGACCCGCGCGCCGGCCCGGTTCGAGCTCGAGACGTCGACACGATCGCCACCCCACGATGAACCTCTTCGACTCACGCGGCTACGTCCTGCTGCGACGCATCCGGGTGGCGGGCGCGCGCGTGCGCGTGCATTGGCTGGCGCTCGCGCTGGGCGGCGTGGTGCTGGGCGTCTTCATCCGCCAACCGCTGCACGCGGTTGAGGCCGTGGCCTGCTACTTCGGGTTGATCCTGCTGCACGAGGCAGGCCATGTCCTCGTGGCCCGCCGCCTGGGTTACGCGGCACCCGACATCTACCTGGGCGCGATCCACGGGTTCTGCGTCCACGACCACCCCGACACCTTTCGCGAGGACGCGCTGATCGCGTGGGGCGGCGTGCTGGCCCCAGCTGGCGGTCGCCGTGCCGCTGCTCGCACTCGACCAGATTCCCGGTTTCAGCTCGCTCCCCTTCGTGGGCCTGGTGGTGGTGGCGTTCGGCTACTTCAGCCTGCCGATGGTCGCGTTCAACCTCGTGCCTTCGCACGGCCTGGACGGCGCCAAGGCCTGGCGCCTGATCCCCTTGCTCTTCTCCGACCTGCGCGCCGGCGCGAAGGCGAAGAAGGCGACGCGGGACCTGATGCGTCGCCTGAAGTAGGCCGCCACCGCGCCGGACTCCGCACCGTCCACGTCGGTCAGAAGCCGCTGTTGCCCGCGCCCAGCGTCAGGGCCATCCCGCCCGTGTTGCTGAGTCCGCCCTGCGCGGCGTTGGTCACCGTCACGTTGGACAGGGTCGCGCTGCCGCCGGACTTGATCTGGATGCCGTACGTGGTGGCCCCGTTGATCGTCACCCCATCGAACACGGCGCCGAGCACGCGGTGCGATCCGCTGATGTACAGCCCCTCGTAGGTGCTGTCCTGGATCGTCAGGTCCTTCACCACCACCGGCGCGGCGATGTCGGACGTGTCCGCGAACAGCCACAGGCCGCCGAACTGGTCGTTCCAGTTGGGCTCGTAGCCGCCCGTGCGCGTCAGCGTGTTGTGCTGCACCGAGGTCGTGCCGCTGAAGGTCACCGGGCTGAAGCGCGTGCTGATCGTGATGCCCGCCGACCCCACCACCGTGTCCCGGATCACGTTGTAGTCGGCGCGGTTGCCGGTGCCGCCGTAGATGCCGACGCCGTTGGCCAGCACCGGCGACTGCACCGTGTCGTACAGGTACGCGCTGTTGATGACGGCGGCCCCCTCCGAGAACATCGCCAGCGCGTCGTCGCCCGTGTTGCGCAGCACGCTCTGGTCGAGCCAGGTGTTCTGCACGTTCGCGTGGAGGTTGACGCCGTCGGCGAAGGTGTCGCGGATGCGCAGCCCGGTGGCGTAGAGCCCGTTGGTGCCGGAATCGATCCACATGCCCACCTTGGTGTGCTCGAACCAGAGGTTCTGGAACATCGAGCCGGTGCCGAAGTTGCCTTCGACCGGCGCGTCGGTGAGCACCTGGCCGTCCGGGTCGCGCAGCGTCACGTGGCCCAGCAGCGAGAAGTCGGCGAGCTTGAGGTTGCTGCCCGTTCCGTACAGGCCGCCGTGGCCGTCGTTGCCCAGTTCCACCGTCGAATACCAGGGCCCGGCGCCGCGGATCGTGACGCCGGCCACGTTGATGCGCGAGGTCAGGCGATACGTGCCGGACGGGATCCACACGACGCCGCCGCTGGGCTGCGCGGCCGCGATGGCGGCGACGATGGCCGCGGTCGCATCCGAGCCGTCGGATTTCGCGCCGTAGCTCGCGATGGAGAACGCGCCGGCCGGCGTCGCGTACGCGGCGGGCACGACCTCGGTCTCGATGAAGTCGACGTCGTAGTACGCCGCCGTGTTGCCCGAATCCTTCTGCAGCTTGAGTACGGTGCCCACGGGGTAGCTCGCGAGCGGCACGTGGACCTCGTCGTAGAAATGGCGCGGGCTGCCGTCGGACGGCACGCCGCGGAACGGGTACGCGCCATACACCCACGCGTACGTGGACGTGAGGTTCAGGTCCTGCACTTTCGTGCCGTTGGCGTACAGCGCCAGCGTGGCCGACTGGCCGCCACCGCCGGCCGAGTCCGGGATCGAGTAGCGAAGCACCAGCGAGTTGGTGGGCTGCGTCAGCGTGAAGCTCACCTGCTGGCCCGTGGCCGACAGGCGCACCAGGCTGCGGCCGCTGGACTCCGACTGCACCGTGAACGGCGTGCGGCCCGCCGCCAGCTTGCTGCCGGTGGTGCTCGCGTTCTCGGCCTCGTACAGCGTGGTGCGCACGGTCGCGCCGCGCGCGGCCGGTACGATCTCGCCGGCCAGCACCATGCTGTCGATGCCCACGTCCGCGCCCGCGCCGGCGCTCTGCAGACCCACCGAGTTCTGGCCCGTGCGCAGCGGCAGCGGCACCGTGAAGGTGGCCCAGCCGGTCGTGGCGGGCAGCGAGATCGAGCCCGCGCGGCCCGCGTTGATCCAGACGTCGAGGCTGCGCGCGGCGCCGCTCGCGTTGAAGTAGCGGATCGTGGCCGTGGCGGTGCCGTCCGTGCCCATGAACACGTTGCGGATCGCCCGGGCCCCTCCGGTCGAGAAGCCGTTCACGTAGCCGGTACCGTTGTAGCCCGACGTGGAGGTGGAAACGGTGGCGCCGCCCGCCATGAACCAGGTCTCCGCCTCGCCCGCGCCGGCCGAGGTGCCGGTGCCGCCGCCCGTGCCGCCGGTGCCGGCGAACGCCACGTCCAGCGCGTCGAGGTTGACGTTGCCGGTATCGGCCGTCGTGTACTTGTAGGCGATGGCGTGCGTGCCCGCCGCCAGCGCCACCGTGGCGATTTGCGTGCCCCAGGTGTCCCAGCTGGCGGTCGCGGGGAAGCTGGCCGAGCCGGCGGACACGCCGTCCACCAGGATCGTCAACGTGTGGGCCGAACCGGTGCCATTGGCGTAGCGCATGCTCAGCGTGTAGTTGCCCGCCTGCGCGGCGGAGACGCTGAACGCGTCCTGTGCATTGCCCTTGTTGGCGTCGGTGAAGCCGCCGACGAAGCCGGTGCCCGTGTAGCCCGTGTGGTCGGACGCGACCGCGGCGCCGCCGGCGAGCGTGCCGTTCTCCGCCTCCACGTGGCCGGCGGTGGTGACGACGGCGTCCATGTCCAGCGCGTCGAGGTTGACGTTGCCGCTGTCGGCGGTCGTGAACACGTAGGCGACCGTGTGGCTGCCGGCGGTGAGCGCCACGGCGGTGGCCTGCACCACCCAGTCGTTCCACGACGCCGTCGCGCCGAAGCTCACCTGCGTCCTGGCCACGCCGTCCACGTAGAGCGTCAACGTGTGGGCCGAGCCCGTGCCGTTGGCGTAGCGCAGCTTGAGGTCGTAGTTGCCCGCGGTCGCGGCATTGACCGTGAAGGTGGTCTTCGCCGCGCCCTTGTTGGCGTCGACGTAGCCGCCGACGAAGCCCGTGCCGGTGTAGCCGGTGTGGTCGGTCGCGACCACGACGCCGCCGGCGAGCGCGGCGGTCTCGGCCTCCACGTGCACGGTTGCGGCGTGCGCCGCGGCGGCCATCAGCAGGCCGAGGAAGAGGCCGCTCGCGATCGGCCGGAAGGAATGGGGGCCGCGCGCGGCCGTCGCTCGTGTCATTGCGTTGTCTCCATGTCGTTGTGCGACCTGGCCTCGACCCGGCATCCAGGTGGGACAGGCGCGGCGAGTCTATGGAGCGGGTCGGCGCGCCGACGACGATGACCCGAACGGACGCAGGGGCGCGCACCGCGCAGTCTTCAGGACGGCTTCACGGCGTCTTCAGGCGCAGGAGCGAACGGCCGGGCGGCGTCGTGGTATCGCCGCGGCGAGCGGGCCGTCATCGGCCAGCCGCATACCTAAATCGGGTGACGGACCCGGCCGGCACCCTGAGACTTTCCCGGATGTGGCGGTGCGCGGTTTGCGCTCTCGCGCGCGCGGGGTGCAGGCTTCGAAAGCGGGGTCAGGCACCGCCCGGTGGCGTCGGAGGCGTCCCGGCGAAGCCGTCCGGGCGGAGCCAGACCCCTCGGCAACCGCCCGGCGTGCGGCGCACGGAGGGGTCTGGCTCCGCCCGAAAGCTATCCCACGACGCCATGCCCTCGCCGGGCGGTGCCTGACCCCGATCCCAACGGAAGCCGGTCCCACGCCCTCAGCGCATCGACGTCCACTTCACGTCCGACGCCGACGACGCCACGGTCTTCTCGATGAAGCGCACGCCGCGCGCCCCGTCCTCGATGCGCGGATAGTCGGCTTCCTCGCGCGTCGCGGCGCGGCCCTGCGACGCGCGCAGGCGCAGGTCGGCGGCCACGCCGAGATAGAGGTTGGCGAAGGCCTCGATGAAGCCCTCGGGATGGCCGGGCGGCAGGCGGCAGGCCCGGCGCGCCGCTTCGCTGAGCCCGGGCGAGTTGCGCGTGAGCGTGCGGCGCGGCCCGTCGATCGGCGCGTGCACCAGCACGTTGGGGTCCTCCTGGCGCCAGTCCAGCATGCCGCGCTCGCCCATCACGCGCAGGCGCAGGTCGTTCTCGTGGCCGACGGCGATCTGCGACGCCGACATCACGCCGCGCGCGCCGCCGGCGAAGCGCAACAGCAGGCCGGCGTCGTCGTCGAGCCGGCGCCCGGCGCCGAAGGCCGTCAGGTCGGCGCACAGGCTCTCCACCTCGAGGCCGGTGACCACCGAGACCAGGTTCTCCGCGTGCGAGCCGATGTCGGCCATCGCGCCGGCCGGGCCGCCGCGCGCCGGGTCCACGCGCCACGTCGACTGCTTGTTGTTCGACGTCTCCAGCGCGCCGGCCAGCCAGCCCTGGTGGTACTCGACGACCACCTTGCGCACGGCGCCGATCGCGCCCGCGCGAACGAGCTCGCGCGCCTCGCGCACCATCGGATAGCCGGTGTAGTTGTAGGTGACGGCGAACAGCGTGCCGCGCGCCGCGACGAGCTCGCACAACGCGTCGGCCTGCGCGCTCGTGTGCACCAGCGGCTTGTCGCACACCACGTGGAAGCCGGCGTCGACGAAGGCGTGCGCGACCTCGTGGTGCAGGTGGTTGGGGGTCACGATCGCGACCACGTCGATGCGCTCGTCCGGCGATCTCCGGAGCTCGTCGACCAGCAGGTCTTGCCAGGTGCCGTGGTTGCGGTCGTCGGCCAGGCCCAGGTCGGCGCCCGACGCGCGCGAGCGCTCGGGCGTGCCCGACAGCGCGCCCGCGACGAACTCGTACTGGCCGTCGAGGGCCATCGCGTTGCGGTGCACGGCGCCGATGAACGCATCGCGCCCCCCGCCCACCATCGCGTAGCGAAGGCGGCGCGTCATCGCGGCGCTCCGGCCATGCCGGCCTGCTTGTCCTTGTCGAACACCGCGTCGAAGGCGCCCTGGGCGGGTTCGAAGTCGAGGCGGCGGCAGAACGCCGCGCTCTCGGTGGCGCCATGGACGCGATCCATGCGGCTGTCTTCCCATTCGACGGACAGCGGGCCGGCGTAGCCGACGTCGTTGAGCGCGACGATCAGCGATTCGAAGTCGATCATGCCGCGGCCCACGCTGCGGAAGTCCCAGGTGCGGCGCGGGTCGCCGAAGCTGGTGTGGCCGCCGAAGGTTCCCACGGTGCCGTCGCCCTTGCCCCACCACACGTCCTTCATGTGGGCGTTGAAGATGCGCGGCCCGAACGTGCGGATGAAGCGGATGTAGTCGACGCCCTGGTAGCCGAGGTGGCTGGGGTCGAAGTTGAAGCCGAAGCGGCGGTGGCCGTTCACGGCCGCGATCGCGCGCTCGCTGGTGGCGATGTCGAACGCGATCTCGGTGGGATGCACCTCCAGCGCGAAATTGACCTCGACCTCGTCGAAGGTGTCCAGGATGGGCTTGAAGCGGGTCGCGAAGTCGACGAAGCCGGCGTCCCAGAACGCCTGAGAGGTCGGCGGGAACGCGTAGGTGGCGTGCCAGATCGACGAGCCGGTGAAGCCCGTCACCGTCTTCACGCCGAAGGCCGCGGCCGCGCGCGCCGTGTCCTGCAGCTCGCGTGCGGCACGCCGGCGAACCCCTTCGGGATCGCCGTCGCCCCACACGCGGGCCGGCAGGATGGCGCGGTGGCGCTCGTCGATGAGGTCGCACACCGCCTGGCCCACCAGGTGGTTGGCGATCGCGAAGCACTGCAGTCCGTGCTCGGCGAGCAGCGCCCGCTTGTCGCGCACGTACTGCGGCGAGGCCAGCGCCTGCGCCACGTCGAAGTGGTCGCCCCAGCACGCCAGCTCCAGCCCGTCGTACCCCATCTTGCGGGCCAGCGGCGCCAGTTCGGCCAGGGGCAGGTCGGCCCACTGGCCGGTGAAGAGCGTGATGGGGCGTGCCATGGCGTGTGCCTCCGTGACAGTTAGAACGGCGAGTCCGGGAAGTAGAAGTCCTTCGCGTTGTCCTTGGTGATCAACACCGACGGGATGATGGTCTTGGCCGGCAGCTTCTGGCCCTTCAGGCGGGCCTCGGCGGTCAGCTTGATCGCGTCGTAGATGAACTTGGGCGAGTACGACACGTTGGCCTGGATGCGCGGGTCGTTGCCGTCCTTGAGCGTCTTGATCATGCCCTTCGCGCCGGCGCCGCCGAACACGATCCTGATGTCGGTGCGCTTGGCCTGGTCGATCGCCTTGAGCACGCCCACGGCCATGTCGTCGTCGGCGGCCCACACCGCGTCGATGTGCTTGAAGCGGGTCAGGAAGTCCTGCATGGTCTTGAACGCGTCGTCGCGGTTCCAGTTGGCGTACTTGGCGTCCAGGATGTGGATGTCGGGGTAGCCCTTCATCACGCCGGTGAAGGCGTCCATGCGCTCGTTGTCCAGCGTGGTGGCGATACCGCGCAGCGCGACGATGTCGCCCTTGCCGTTCAGGGCCTTGGCCAGGTATTCGGCCGGCACCTTGCCGAACGCGGTGTTGTCGCCGGCCACGTACGCGTCCTGGCCGCTCTCGTCGGTGAGGCCGCGGTCGACCACCGTCACGTACACGCCCTTGTTGTGCACCTGCTGCACGGGCTTGGTCAGCGCGGCCGATTCGTGCGGAAAGATCACCAGCGCGTTGATCTTGTTGGCGGTCACGAGATCCTGCAGCTGGTTGGCCTGCTCGCCGGCGTCCTTGGACGTCTTGACGGTGACCTTGAGGTCGGGGTACTTCTTCTCCAGCTCCTTCTTGGCCTCGTTGGCCCACCAGACGATGCCGCCGGTGAAGCCGTGGTCGGCCGAGGGAATGGCCACGCCCAGGGCCACCTTGTTCTGCGCGAACGCGGCGAGCGGCGCGGCGAGCACCAGGCCGGCGGCGCCGAGCGCGAGGACGAGTCTGCGTTGGATCGGTTTCATGCTTGTCTCCAGTCTTGTTGAGGGAACGAAACACGGCTCGCGGCCGCCAGGGAACTCAGCGCCGGCGCCTCTGCATGAAGGCCACGACGATGATCACGCCCCCCTGCACCGCCGCGTTGAGGTACACGCTGATGATGCTGGTGAGGTTGAGGATGTTGCTGATGACGGACAGCAGGATGGCGCCGATCACCGTGCCGACGATGCTGCCCGAGCCGCCCTTGAGCGCGGTGCCGCCGACGATCACCGATGCGATCGCCTCCAGCTCCCACAGCAGGCCCGTGGTAGGCGACGCCGAACCCAGGCGCGGCACGTACAGCAGCGTGGCCACGCCCACGCAGGCGCCCAGCAGCACGTAGGTGACCAGCTTGGTGAAGTCGACGTCGACCGCGGCGTAGCGCGCCACCTGCTCGTTGGAGCCGACGGCCTTCACGTAGCGTCCGTAGGCCGTGCGGTTGAGGATGGCCGCGCCGATCACCGCCATCGCCAGGAAGACCCAGACCGGCACGGGCACGCCGAGGAAGGCCGCGTAGTAGACCGGTGCGTAGGCGTCGGCGAGATCGTTGTCGAGCGTGATCGCCCCGCCGTCCGACAGCCACGTCAGCGTCGCGCGGAAGATGCCGAGCGTGCCCAGCGTCACGATGAACGGCTCGATGCGCCCGCGCGTGATCAGCAGGCCGTGCGCCAGCCCGAACACCGCGCCGAGCAGCACCGCGAACGCGGCCCCCGCCGCCACCGCGAGCCAGGGCGCGACGTGGTGGGCGCCGAGCGCGTTCATCAGCAGGATGACGCCGCCGGCGATCAGCGCCGCCATCGAGCCGACGGACAGGTCGATGCCGCCGCTGACGATCACGAAGCACATGCCCACCGCGATGATGCCGATGAAGGCGGTGCGCGTGAGCACGTTCATCGCGTTGTCGATCGTCGCGAAGTCGTGGTTCAGCGCGAAGCCCGCGATGCACAGGGCGACGAGGCCCAGCCCGGGCGCGAGCCCGTGCAGGCGCGCCCACGCGGGACGCGCGCGCCCGCCCTCCTGCGCGGGCGCGGGCGCGACCGCGGGCGACAGCGCCTCAGTGGATTCCGGTGGCGTGGGCAATGAGCGCCTCCTCGGTGAGTTGGTGGGCGTCCAGCGTGGCCTGCTGCGCGCCGGCGCGCATCACGACGATGCGGTGGCAGATGCCGATCAGCTCGATCAGCTCCGACGAGATGACGATCACGGCCTTGCCGGCCCGCGCGAGCCGCTGGATCAGGAAGTAGATGTCGCGCTTGGCGCCGACGTCGACGCCGCGCGTCGGCTCGTCGAGGATCACCACGCGCGGGTCGGGATGCAGCACCTTGGCGAGCGCGAGCTTCTGCTGGTTGCCGCCGGACAGCGACGACGCCGGGATGTCGAGCGAGCCGGTGCGGATGCCGAACTCCGTGATCGCCTGCTTCAGCGCCGCGCGCTCGGCCGACGGCCGCAGCCACGGCGTCGCGTAGCGCCGCAGCGCCATCAGCGTGAGGTTCTCGGCCAACCCGAACCGCGTGTGCAGCCCCTTGCCCTTGCGATCCTCGCTGAGGTAGGTGATGCCCTCGCGGGCCGCGTCGCGCGGGCTGCGGACGCGCAGCGCGCGGCCATCGAGCTCCAGCACGCCGACGCGGTGCGGACGCAGGCCCAGCAGGCCCTCGAACATCTCGGTGCGGCCGGCGCCCACGAGGCCCGCGAAGCCGAGGATCTCGCCCGGCGCGACGTCGAAGCCCACGTCGGCGGCCCAGCCCGGCACGCTCAGCCCGCGCACGCGCAGCAGCGGCGCGGCCTGCGGGTGCGGATCCTTGTCGGGATAGAGATCGCTCAGCTCGCGGCCCACCATCAGGTTGGCCATCTGGCGCCGCGTCAGGTCGCGCGTGGGCTCGCGCGCGATGAAGCGCCCGTCGCGCATCACCACCACCTCGTCGGTCACGCGCTCGATCTCGTCGAGCTTGTGCGAGATGTAGACCACCGTGACGCCGTCGGCCTTGAGCTGCGCGATGAGCGCGAACAGGCGCTCGGTCTCGCCGGGCGTCAGGGTGGCGGTCGGCTCGTCCATCACGAGCACGCGGGCGGCGCGCTGCAAGGCCTTGGCGATCTCGACCAGCTGCTTTTCCGCGACGATCAGCTCGCGCACGGGCGTGTCCGGGCGCGCGTCCAGGCCCACCAGCTTCAGCACGCGGGCGGTCTCGGCCCGCATCGCGGCCTCGTCCAGCCAGCCGCGGCGCGTGAGTTCATGGCCCAGGAACACGTTCTGCGCGATCGTCAGGTCCTCGGCGAGCGCGAACTCCTGGTGGATCATCACGATGCCCTGCGCCTCGGCGGCGCGCGGTCCGTCGAAGCGCACCGGCGCGCCGGCGATGCGCACCTGGCCGGCCGTCGGCGCCTCGTAGCCCGCGAGGATCTTCATCAGCGTGCTCTTGCCTGCGCCGTTCTCGCCCAGCAGCCCGACGACCCGTCCCGGCGCGAGGTCGAACGTCACGCCGTGCAGCACCTCCACCGGCCCGAACGACTTGACGACGCCGTCGAAGGACACCGACACCGTGCGCGGAATCGACGTCATGCGGCCACCACCCTGCCGCGCCCGCGCAGCATCTCCTGCAGCGCCAGCACGCCGGCGCCGATCAGCCCGGCCTGGTCGCCCAGCGGCGTGTAGCCCACCTCGAGGTGCCGCGTCGACAAGGCCAGCGAGCGCTGGTAGACGCACTGGCGCAGCGACGCGAGGAACAGCGGGCCGATGCGCGTGAGGCCGCCGCCGACGAACACGTGCGACGGGTTGAAGAAGTTGACCACCGACGCGAGCATCTGGCCGATGGCCATGCCCGCGCCCTGCACGATCTGGTTGGCCGCCGCGTCGCCGGCGCGGCTCGCGTTGCCCACGTCCTCGGGCGTCAGCGCGCCGGCCGCGGCCAGGCGTTCCGCCAGCACGGGGCTGCGTCCCGCCTGGGCCGCGGCGACGGCCTCGCGCGCGATCGCGGGACCGCCGGCCATCGTCTCGACGCAGCCGACGTTGCCGCAGTGGCAGCGCGGGCCCGCCGGGTCGACGCAGATGTGGCCCACGTCGCCGGCCGAGCCGTTGGCGCCGCGATAGACCTCGCCGTGGCACACCACGCCGCAGCCGATGCCCGTGCCGACCTTGACCACCAGGAAGTTGGCCAGCCCGCGCTTGAGGCGCCACAGCTCGGCCAGCGCCATCAGGTTGACGTCGTTGTCCACCCACACCGGCGCGTCGTATTCGGCGCGCAGGTCGTCGCGGATCGAGAAGCTGTCCCACTGCGGCATCAGCGGCGGCTCGACCAGTTGCCCGGTGGCGAAGTCGACGGGACCCGGCACGCCCATGCCGATCGCCAGCACGTCGCGCGCCTTCAGCCGGCAGCCGGCCAGCACCTCGCGCATCAGGGCGCGGATGCGCGACAGCACCAGGCCCGGCCCCAGCCGCACGTCGATCGCCTCGCCGTGGCGTGCCATCACCTGCAGGTCCAGCGACAGCACCGCCACCTCGATGCTGGTGGCCCCGAGATCGGCGCACAGCAGCACGCCCAGGCTGGGATGCATGCACAGCGTCTCGGCGCGCCGGCCGCCGGAGGACTCGCGTTGCCCGGCCCGCTCGAGCCAGCCCTGGTCCAGCAGCCCGGCGATCACCGCGTTGACGTGCGTGCGCGAGAACGCCAGGCGCTGCGACAGGGCGTCCCGCGACGGCCCATGCAGCCAGAAGACGCCCTCCAGGACGCTCAGCTCGTTCGCGGACAGTGACGCCCAGCGGCTCATCGTGTCTTGTCTCCGTCGTGACGACCTCTGCGGGTCGATGGCGGAATGTAGGACGATGACTTCGGCCCGGCAAGTGCCAACTTCCGCCGATTTCAGGCGAAATAGACCAGATCGCCTGCGGCCCACGCCGCGCGCCTGGCCGGGGCCGGCGACCCGGCCCTGTCAGGCACGCGCTTGCGCAGCGACCGAGCCGGTCGGCGCCCACCCGCGTCGCCGAGGCAGGCCGAGCGTTCGCTGGCGCACAGACGCAGGGCGGCGCGGCGCGCACCGTCGGCGGATGACCTTCGAGCCCCGCGCTACCCTCCCGAATGCCTCCCGCCCCGCGCTGACGCCCGACCTGCTCGATCGCATGGACGCCTGGTGGCGCGCCGCCAACTACCTGTCGGTGGGGCAGATCTACCTGTGCGACAACCCGTTGATGAAGCGTCCGCTGGCGCTCGCCGACATCAAGCACATGCTGCTCGGCCACTGGGGCACGACGCCGGGGCAGAACTTCATCTACGTCCACCTGAACCGCATCATCCGCCAGCACGACCTGGACATGATCTACATCTGCGGGCCCGGACACGGCGGCCCCGCGGTCGTGGCCAACACCTACCTCGAAGGCAGCTACAGCGAGGTCTATCCCGAGATCTCCCGTGACGAGGCCGGATTGCAGCGGCTGTTCCTGCAGTTCTCGTTTCCGGGCGGCATCCCCAGCCATGCGTCGCCGGAGTGCCCCGGCTCGATCCACGAAGGCGGCGAGCTGGGCTACTCGCTGAGCCACGCGTTCGGGGCGGTGTTCGACAACCCCGACCTGGTCGCCGCCTGCGTGATCGGCGACGGCGAGGCGGAGACCGGGCCGCTGGCCACGGCATGGCATTCGAACAAGTTCCTCGACCCCGCCACCGACGGCGCCGTGCTGCCGATCCTGCACCTGAACGGCTACAAGATCTCCAATCCGACCGTGCTCGCGCGCATCACGCGCGAGGAACTCGACCAGTTGCTGCGTGGCTACGGCTGGACGCCGATCTTCGTGGAAGGACACGAGCCGCGGCTGATGCACGAGGCGATGGCCGGGGCGCTCGACGCCGCCGTCGCGCAGATTCGCGCGTACCAGGCCGCGGCACGAGAGCATGGCGACGTCACGCGCCCGCGCTGGCCCATGATCGTGCTCGCGTCGCCCAAGGGTTGGACGGGGCCCCGGAGCGTCGATGGCCTCCAGGTGGAAGGCACGTTCCGCTCGCACCAGGTGCCGGTCTCGGATCCGACCGCCCATCCGGCCCACCTGCGGCTGATCGAGGACTGGCTCCTGAGCTACCGGCCGCACGAGCTGTTCGATGCGAACGGCCGGCTGAACGAGGACCTGGCGCGGCTCGCACCGGCCGGAACGCGCCGCATGGGGTCGAACCCCCACGCGAACGGCGGCACGCTGCTGCGCGACCTGCAGATGCCGCGGTTCCAGGACTATGCGATCGCCGTGCCGGTGCCCGGCGTGGCCGGGCCGGGCGACACGCGAGTCCTGGGCGCATTCCTGCGCGACCTGGCCGTTCTCAACGAACCGGGCCGGAACTTCCGCGTCTTCGGGCCGGACGAGACGCTGTCGAACGGCCTGGGCGCCCTGTTCGAGGCGACCTCGCGGCAATGGGACGCGGCGACCACGCCCGACGACGAGTGGCTGGCCCCCTCCGGCCGCGTCATGGAGATGCTCAGCGAGCACCAGTGCGAGGGCTGGCTCGAGGGCTACCTGCTGACCGGCCGCCACGGCCTGTTCAACTGCTACGAGGCGTTCATCCACATCGTCGACTCGATGTTCAACCAGCACGCCAAGTGGCTGAAGGTCTGTCGCGGCCTGCCGTGGCGGCGCCCCATCGCGTCGCTCAACTACCTGCTGACGTCGCATGTCTGGCGCCAGGACCACAACGGCTTCACGCACCAGGATCCCGGCTTCATCGACCACGTCGTCAACAAGAAGGCGGAGATCGTGCGGGTGTACCTGCCGCCGGACGCGAACTGCCTGTTGTCGGTCATGGACCATTGCCTGCGCAGTCGCGACTATGTCAACGTCGTCGTGGCCGGCAAGCATCCATCACCGCAATGGCTCTCGATGGACGACGCCGTCGCACATTGCAGCCGGGGCGTCGGCGTCTGGCATTGGGCCAGCAACGAGCGCGACGCCTGCCCCGACGTCGTGATGGCGTGTTGCGGCGACGTGCCGACGCTGGAGACGCTGGCGGCGGTGGCCATCCTGCACGAGCACATGCCCGAATTGCGCATCCGCGTGGTGAACGTCGTCGACCTGATGAAGCTGCAGTCGGCCTCGGAACACCCGCATGGACTCGACGATGCCGGGTTCGACGCGATCTTCACCACCGACAAGCCCGTGATCTTCGCGTTCCATGCCTATCCCGCCCTGGTCCACAAGCTGACCTATCGACGGACGAACCACGCCCGCTTCCACGTTCACGGCTACAAGGAGGAAGGCACCATCACCACGCCCTTCGACATGACGGTGCTCAACGAGCTCGACCGGTTCCACCTGGCGATCGACGCGGTCTCCCAGCTGCCCCAGGCCGGCGACCGGGGCAACGCGCTGGTGCCGCTGCTGCACGCCAGGCTCGCGGCGCACCACCAGTACATCCGCAAGCACGGGCAGGACCTGCCGGAAGTGCGCCACTGGCAGTGGCCGCCGCGACCTGTCCCGGCGGCCGGGTGAGCGCGCATGGCTGACGCGCTGCTGGTGTTCAACGCGGGCTCGACCAGCCTGAAGTTCGCGGCGTACGACATCGGCGACGCGCGCCAGCTGTCGCTCAAGCTCTCGGGGAGCGTCGACGCGATCCAGAGCGCGCCGCGCTTCGTCGTCGAAGACGCAGGCGGCATGGAGCTCGGGAGACACACGTGGCCCGCGAACCATCCGGTCGACCACGACGAGGCCCTGCGCCATGCGCTCACGTGGCTGCGTGCCCACCTGGCCGACGTCACGATCGTCGCGGCCGGACATCGCATGATGCTCGGCGGCCCGCGCTTCGACGGCCCCGTGCGCCTCGACACCCAGGTCCTGAAGACGCTGTCCGCGCAATCGTCCATGGAGCCATCGCATCAACCCTTCAACGTGCGCGGCGCGCGCGCGATCGCCGCATTGATGCCCGGGTTGCCGCAGGTCGCCTGTTTCGATTCGACATTCCACCAGACGATGCCGCAGGCGGCGCGCACCTATGCGCTGCCGAAGGCCGTGCGTGACGCGGGCGTCCATCATTGGGGCTACCACGGCCTGTCCTACGAGTACATCGCCGATCGCATGCGCGCGCTCGAGCCCGCGGCGCGGCGCGTAGTCGTCGCCCACCTGGGCGGCGGCTCCAGCCTGTGCGCGATGCTCGATGGCCGCAGCGTCGAGACGACCATGGGCTTTTCCGGGCTCTCGGGGCTGCCGATGGCCACGCGCTCCGGCGACGTCCCGCCCGACGCGCTGCTGTACCTGCTCCGGAGCCGGCAGTTCGACATCGCGTCGCTGGAGAAGATGCTGTACGAGCGCAGCGGCCTGCTCGGGCTCTCGGGCATCAGCGGCGACATGCGCCTGCTGCAGGACAGCGAGGCGCCGGGCGCGATCGCGGCCGTGGCGCAGCTCGTGCACGCGATGACGAAATACGTGGGGGCCTATGCTGCGGTTCTGGGCGGCCTCGACGCGCTGGTCTTCACCGGCGGCATCGGCGAGCATTCGCATCCGGTGCGCGCCGCGCTGTGCCGGCAGCTCGCGAGCCTGGGAGTGGTGCTGGACGAGCAGGCGAACCGCGCGGGCGAGGCGCTCGTCTCCGGGCCCGCGAGCCGGGTATCGGTGCGCGTGATCGCGACGGACGAGGCGCTGATGATCGCGCGCCACACGCTGGCGCTGCTGGACGAGCCGGCGCTCGCGCGATGACGCGTGTCAGGCGTCGAGGATCCTGTCGCACCTGAAACGACGCGTGATCAGCCTGCTCGCGTCGATGCGCGCCGAGCTTGGCGCTCGTCGAACGCGAGTACGCCAGCGCACAGACGAGCGCATGGCGGGCCGTCACGCTGTGTTCATTCCAGGAGATCTGCCATGCTCGATCGCGTCCGCCCTCTCGACAAGTGCAGCGTCACGGCGTCGGACGGCGTCATCGGCCCTGTGAAGAAGGTGGTCTGCGACGACATCCGGTGGACGATCCGCGACCCGGTCGTGGACACCGGCCACCGGTTCTCCGGCCACCACCGGGACTGAGACCATGTCCGAGCAAATCCCATCCCCTGTTCGTGCGCATCCGTGCGCTACCGCACAGACCGCGTTTCCCCTGTCGAGCCAGACTTCATCGGCCCCGCCCACGTTCCCGCTGCGTGCCCCCAGGAACATGATGAACTCCATGACGCTCGCGCTCCGACTTCGTGACAGCCATCGCGGACATGCCCCTGTCCCGCTCGTGGCAGATGCCGACGCGAGCTCGCCGGAGCCGGTTTGCCTGTTTGGCGCGGAACTGGCCTTCCCGGCCGGACGGAACGGCACGGCCCCGCAAAGCGCACGGCCGGATCCCCTTGCGTCCTTGAGGTGGGTGCTCGACATGCCGCCCTCACGCCAGGATCTGCCGGCGATGTGGGCAACTGCCGAGGCGAGCGCCCAAGGCGACGACGCCCCTTGGCGCGCCGTCGAATCCGGCCTGTCCGCGGTGGTCGGCCCGCGCGGAGCGGCAGCCATCCTGCGGCAAGCCCTGGCCACGACGCAGCGGACGCATGACTGGATGCCCGAACTGCCGGACGACGCCAGCTTCGACGGGGTCATGCGCGCCTTGGACCAGGCCATGGCGGCTCGACGTCCGGCGGAGACGTCGGCGGGAAGCCACGCGCTGGAAACGGCGTTCCACGCCCTTCTCTCGTCCCTCGTGGGTGCGGTCTTGGCGGCACGGTTGCTGCGTGGATCCCGGGCCGCTCTCCGGTCCTAGGTGGGGTCGCACCATGACGAACCTGTTGTTCGACTTCGACATGGCGGAACGCACGCGGACGTTGTTCCTCCTCGACGCCCGCATCGCGGCCGCGCGCGACGAACTGGCGCGCCTGGAGCGCGCCGGGGCAGGCGCCGAACGGCGCGGCGTCGACCGGGACGAGGACCAAGCGCCGCACGCGTTCGTGCCGATTGCCCTCGGCCCGTCGTGGGATGGCGCCGCCGCCCGGCCGGGCGTTGCCTCCGGGATGACGCCATGGCACCAGGCCGACCTGCGCGAGGCGAACGAGCATCTCGTGCTGGCGGTGATGTCGGCCCAGAAGCTGCAGGCCAGGGCGGAGGACATCCACCAGCGCCAGGTCACGTTTCTTTCCATGGTGGCCCATGAACTGCGCAATCCGCTGAACCCGATTCGCATGGCCACCGAGCTGCTCCAGCACGCCCAGGCGAACGAGGGCCTGCTCCTGCAGGTGCAGGGCATCCTGAGGCGCCAGGTCGGTCACCTGGCGCGGCTGGTCGACGACCTGCTGGACGGCGCCCGGGCCGGTGCCGGCAAGTTCACGCTCGAATGCGGACCCGTGACGCTGCGCGAGGTTCTCGACCCGGTCATCGAGGCCATCCGACCCGCGATGGCACAACGCCAGCAGACCCTCGCGACCCGGCTGCGGTCCGAGACCATCCATCTCAACGCGGATTCGATGCGCCTCGCCCAGGTCTTCGGCAACCTGCTCGACAACGCGTCGAAATACACGCAGCGCGGTGGCGAGATCGGCGTCGACCTCGATTGCGTCGACGGCATCGCCACGCTGCGCATCCGTGACGACGGCATCGGCATCTCCGCCGAGGCGCTTCCGCACATCTTCGACCTGTTCGTGCAGGAGCCGCACGCCCGGGCCCACCATCGCCAGGGACTGGGACTGGGCCTGGCCATCGTTCGCGAGCTGGTGGAGGCGCACGGCGGGACGATCGTCGCCACCAGCCCCGGCCGGAGCCTGGGCAGTGAGTTCGTGGTCACTTTGCCGGCCCTGTCCCCCGAGTCGACGGAGCGTTTTGAAGCGCCGGGCGATTGAAGCGATCCGGGCACTCTGTTCGCTATCGCACAGACAGGGGCATTTCTCGGAGTAGAGTGGACCGTTGCGATCGCTCGTTCCTTTCCCGCCCAGGGAGCCGGGTGCGCCGGAGTGCCACCGTTCCCATGCCCAACCCGAAGAGAAATCACCTGCTCGACTCGCTGCCCGAAGCGGAGTGGAAGCGTTGGGAACCCGTGCTCGAGCACGTGGACCTGCCGCTGGGCCTGGTGCTCTACGAATCGGGCAGCGCCCTCAGCCACGTGTATTTCCCCACCACGGCGATCGTGTCGCTGCTGTACGTGATGGAAAACGGCGCGTCGGCGGAGATCGCGGTCGTCGGCAACGAGGGCATCGTGGGGGTGTCGCTGTTCATGGGCGGCGAGACCACGCCGAGCCGCGCGGTCGTCCAGAGCGCGGGCAAGGGCTATCGCCTCAGCGCCGCGCGCATGAAGACCGAATTCAACCTCGCCGGTCCGGTGCTGCACCTGCTCCTGCGCTACACGCAGGCGCTGCTCACGCAGATGGCACAGACCGCGGTCTGCAACCGCCACCATTCCCTGGACCAGCAGCTTTGCCGCTGGCTCCTGCTGAGCCTGGACCGGCTGCACGGCAACGAGCTGGTGATGACGCAGGAGCTCATCGCCAACATGCTGGGCGTGCGGCGCGAAGGCGTGACCGAAGGCGCGCTGAAGCTGCAGCGCGCGGGGTTGATCAAGTACAGCCGCGGCCACATCACGGTGCTCGATCGGGCCGGCCTGGAAAGCCGCAGCTGCGAGTGCTACGGCGTCGTGAAGAAGGAATACGACCGGCTCCTGCCGCCCACCGTCGCGCGTTAGTGCACGCCGCGTCGGAGTTGCGTGCGCTGGAGCACAGTCAGCGCGCGCGCAACGTGGCAGAGTGGTGGGCGGGTTCGTTTCGACGGGGGGAGTCGACCGACGCCGTTCCATCGCCCGCATCAGTCGAGGGGCGCGGCGCCACGGAGTCCTCCTTGCCCCACTCGTCCAACCACTTGCTCGCCCGGTTGCCCAAGGCCTCGCAGGCACGTCTCGAAGCCATGGGCAAGGTCGTCGATCTCCCACTCTCTCAGGTGTTCGGCGAGGCTGGCGCCCCGACGAAGCACGTGCACTTCCCCCTCGACGGCTTCGTCTCGCTGCTTGCCCAGGTCGACGGGGAGCACGTCATCGAAGTGGGCATGGTCGGCCGCGAGGGCATGCTGGGCATCCAGCTCGCGCTGGGCGTGGCGAGCGAGCCGCTCAAGTCGCTCGTGCAGGGCGAGGGACGGGCGCTGCGGATCGATGCGGCGGCATTCAGGCGCGAACTCGCGGCCAGTCCGGCCCTGCGCACGATGCTCGATCGCTACGTCTACGTCCTGCTGTCCCAGCACGCCCGCGCCGCGGCCTGCCTGCGCTTCCACATGATCGAGGAGCGGCTCGCACGCTGGCTGCTGATGAGCCAGGACCGGGCCCTGTCCGACGTCTTCCAGCTGACGCAGGAATTCCTCGCCTACATGCTGGGCGTGCGCCGCGTGGGCGTGACCATCGCCGCCGGCGAATTGCAGCGCAAGCACCTGATCGCCTACGAGCGCGGGGTGATGCAGATCGTCGATCGCGCCGGACTCGAGCGTGCGGCGTGCACCTGCTACGCGAGCGATCGGGCGGTCTACGCCGCGCAGTTCGCGTAGCGGCCCGACGAGATGGCGGCCACGTCTCGCCGGCCGTGACCGGCGTCAGGCCGCCCAGAACGCGGTCGCCTTGCCGACCCGCCGCAGCAGGGATTCGCACTGCCTGCGATCGTCGTCGAGACGCGCGGCGAGCCAGCGGCGAGCGAGCTTGACTTGCGCGCCGCCCTCTCCCTCGTCTTCGAGCGCCTCCAGGCCGGATCGATGTTCGCCATCGGCCGTGAAGGCATCCTGGGCGATCCGGCACCGCACGAGGAAGCGATCGAGCAGGCGGGCGTCGTAGAGCGGGCCGGCGAAGGTGGCCAGGCGGCAAAGGCGATCCAGGTGCTGGCGCGCACGCCGTCGCCGGGCGGCCGAACGCAGGTCGTGGGCATCCTCCGCGACCCGGTCCCGGCGTCCCCCCAGTTCGCCGGCGAACCGCCTTTGCATCTGCTTGAGCGTGCCGCGACCCGGCCTGAACAGCGGTGCAGGCGCATGGCGATACGCCAGCAACGCCAGCAACGTGCCCTGGAGTTCGGGATCCTGCACGATGGCGGCCGGTGACCGGGTCTCCCGTGGATGGGACGACCCGAGCGCGTAGGCCAGTCCGGCCGCCCGCATCTCGTGGATCAGCGGCGCCCGCAGCGCCGGGGCGCCGTGGTGCGCCGCGAGTTCGCGGAAAGTGCGCTTGAGCACCGGATCCCAGGCGTCGTCCATGCCGGGCGTCATCGACGCCAGTTCGGCGATCGTGGTGCGCAGTCGTTCCAGGCCATGCCGCATCTGGTCGATCACGTGCCGCTCCGGCGCGCCATGGCCGAGGACACCGGCGTTCGCCAGCACCTGCGTCAGGCAGCTGTCGAGTGTCATTCGAAGGAAACTGGCGCCGTCGATGAAAGGCGCTTCCGGCAGGGTCGCGGTCGTGGGATAGCCGTCCGGCTGGCCGGCCGCGAGCCATGCGCCTCGCTCGCCGTTCGACACGACGCCCAGACGCAGGCCGTGGCGCGTCGACCACTCCCGGGCCAGCTTGAACAGCCCGCCCACCGGCCCCGAGACAAGCCGGAGCTCCAACTCCTCGAAGGAGGCCGAAGCGTCGGCCGTCGTGATCATGCCGGAGACCTGGGCGATCTCCACGACGGTGGCGTCCCGGGCCACCTCCCGCGTCGACCAGGCCGCGTCGACGGCGAAGGACGCGACCAGGGGCGCATCGCCCTCCTCGTCGATCACGGCGTCGCCCATCGCCGCGCGGAGCGCGGCGCCCGCCTCGGTGGCGGCATGCAGGTGGGGCTGCAACGCCGGCACGACGCCCGCCCGCCGGGTTCCGAGGCTGACCTCGTGGACGAGCAGTCGAGCGCAATCCGCGGTGGTCGCGACGACGACCTGCACCCATTCGCGGCCACGCTTGCACAACGACAGGAACACGCCTCGTGCCGCAAGCCGTCCATCGACGGTATCGAAACCAGTGGAAAGGCGACGCTGCGCGTGCGACTCCTCGGCATGAATGGCCGCCGTCAGCGCATCGAGTTCGCGCGCAGGAACGACGAAGCGAAGCAGGAACCGGCTGGCGGGCACGTCCTCGATGAGCGCAGGAGGGTTCCTCGGCCCTGCCTGGGAACGGCGCCTCGGTTCCGGGCGGGTCGAGCCGGAAACGATGCCGGCCTTGAGCACCTGGCCGGGGAGACTTGGATTCGCTGGCGGGTCGGTTCTCATGGAGGCACGGTGCGCGCGTCGCGTGCGAGTGTCTGTGCGCCAGCGCACGACGTGCGCCCTCGTTCAAAGGGTCAGGTGCATGGGGAGCGCGATCGTGAAGACACAGCCCGTTCCGGGAACGTCCCGAACCGTCAGCGTTCCGAAATCGGCTTCGACGCTGTGCCGGGCGATGGCCAGGCCGAGGCCCAGTCCCCGCCGGTCGGCACTGCGCTGCGTGAACGGCGCGAATATCTTCTCGGCGCTGCCGATCGACAGCCCCCCGCAGTGGTCGTGCACTTCGATGAGTACCTTGCCGTCGGATGCGTGGACGTGGACGGCGATCTCGGTATGGGCATGGGTGAACTTGAAGGCATTCTGGATAAGGTTGGCCAGGGCGGCGTGCAGCATGGCGCGGTTGCCTCGGACCGACACGTTCGGCGGGACGGGATGGACGACCAGGCCGCAGCCGGCGGCGTCCGCCTCGAGGCGCGCGGAGCCTTCCGCCTCTTCGATGAACGCGCCGACGGAGAAGACCTGCCGGTCCGACGCCACGCCCTGGCGCACCTCGGAGACCGCGCGGTCGACAAGAAGGCCAAGGGACGCCAGGCTTCGCTTGAGCACCGCACCGGTCGCACCGGCGACGCTCAGGTTCCCGTATTCCAGCGCGCTCACCGCCACGCTCGCCGTGGAAATGGCGTTGCGGAGTTCATGCACCAGAAAGCCGACGCGCTCCCGGGTCTCGCTCGTATGGCGCGTCAGAACCCACGCGTCGCGCTGGGTGGTGAACTCCAGAACGGCGTCGGCGATCGCGTTGTCCAGGCATCGATTCAGGGTCCGGAATTCGTCGACCGCGAAAGGCGCATCACGTTCGAACGCCAGGTCGGTGATGGCCTGGCAAAGGTCGCCATAGTCATGGACGACCTGATCCACGGTGTATCCCAGGCCGAGCAGACTCGCGCCGTGCGCCGCGGCGCTCACGCCAATCTGCGAGGGTGCCAATGCGTCGCCACCCGAGGCTCCGGATATCTCGACGCTCTCCTGGTGTTCGCCGGCCTCTTCTGCCTTGAGAGTCCGGATCAACTGGTCCAGGAACATCGGAATGCCGTCGGCCAACTGCACGTCGCTCGCGGCTCTTCGAGGTCTTGCCGCGACCTTCGCCTTGCATCGGGTGATCAGGTCATCGCGGTTGTTGTCAAGAAACGTATGCATCATCAGAAGCGTCCTGTTCGCCGCCTGATCTTCTGGACAATTCGCGCAAGACTCACAGATGGGCAGATCCAAGCTACCCGCGCTCTTTCCCAGGGTCTGTGCGCCACCGCACCCAAACGCGAAACTCCGGCGGTGCTTCGCCGGCGGCGCAAGGGTGCAGCCATCCCGCTATGTTCGGTACCGCACGGACGACAGGCGGCCTTGTCGCCACACTCGGGCGTGGTCGCTGCACTCACCCCGGATCAATTGACGGCGCTTCGTCTCGCGCGGGGCGACTGCTTGCCCGCAAACCCGTACGAACGGCCTCGAAACCGATTCCAGGACCACTACCTTCTGCTCGCGTTGCGCCTGATCGAGCGCCGCGGCGCCGTCTGCGAACTGACGTCCCTGGGCGCCGCCTACCTGCGGCGCGTGGATGCCGAGTTGCTCGCTGACCGATGGGAAGAACCGCTCGACGCTCCCGCCGCCAGACAGGCGAGCGGCTGAGAACGGCGGGGGTCGCGTTCGTTCGGCAACGGCGTCGCTCCGCGGTCGAGCTCGCCGTCCTGGAGGCGGCGTTCAACGTCTGCAGCCCCTTTTCACCGTCCCCCGGCTCACAGAGACCCTGAGCGTGTTGCGTCCCCGCATCGCGGCCGCTCCGAGCCGGTCGCGCGCGCAACGCATACTCGCGCATGGAAGAAGCCTCCCGCATCCCTGCGCCGCCTGCCTCGCCCGATGCCGGCGTGCGGGTCGTCGGGATCGGCGCCTCCGCGGGCGGCCTCGATCCGTTGCAGCAATTCCTGGCTGGCGTGCCCGTCGCGAGCGGGCTGGCGTACGTGATCGTCCAGCACATGGATCCGACGCACAAGACGCTGCTGGGGGAGTTGCTGCAACGCTCGACGTCGATGCCCGTGCACGAGGCGGCCGAGGCCCAGCGCATCGAGCCCGACGCGGTCTATGTCATTCCCCCCGACGCCGAGCTGACCGTGCTGGGGGGCGCGCTGCACGTGGCGACGCCGTCGAGGCCGCGCGGGCACAGGTTGCCCATCGACGTGCTCCTGGGCTCGCTGGCACGGGAACTCGGGGACCGGGCGATCGGCGTCGTGCTCTCGGGCATGGGTTCGGACGGGACACAGGGACTGCAGGCGATCGCCTCGCAGGGCGGCCTGACCCTGGCGCAAGAACCCGAGTCGGCGCAGTTCGACTCGATGCCCCGGAGCGCGATCGCCGCGGGTTGCGTCAAGATCGTCGCGTTGCCCGGCGAGATGCCGGCGCGGATCCTGGCCATGCCCGGATTGCAGAGGGCCATCGGGTCGCCGTCGATCGAATCCATGCACGCCCCCGCTGCGCTCGACACGATTCTCGACCTGCTACACCGACGTACCCGCCACGATTTCGCGCCGTACAAGTCGAACACGCAGATGCGTCGCATTGCGCGCCGCATGGCCGTGCACGGCCTGGACACGATGACGGCCTACGCCGCATTGCTGCGCGACAACGCCCAGGAACTGGATCTGCTTTTCAAGGAAATGCTGATCGGCGTCACATCGTTCTTCCGCGATCCGGACGTCTGGCAAGAGCTCGTCGACACCGTGTTGCCGGCCCTGATGGAGCGACGAGCGCCCGGCGGCGGTCCGCTGCGCGCCTGGGTGATCGGCTGTTCGACCGGCGAAGAGGCCTACTCGCTGGCCATGGCCTTCCTGGAAGCCTCGGAGGCCCTCGCGCAACCGACTGCCTGCGAGTTGCAGATCTTCGCCACCGATCTCAATGCCGATGCGATCGCGGTGGCTCGCAGCGGCCGGTTCGCCGCGACGATCGCTCGCGACCTCACGCCGCAACGCCTGGCCCGGTTCTTCTCGGAAACGCCGGATGGCTTCCTGATCAACAAGCGCATCCGCGACATGGTGCTGTTCGCGCGGCACGACGTGATCCTCGATCCGCCGTTCACCCGGCTCGACCTGTTGTCGTGTCGAAACCTGATGATCTATTTCGGCTCGTCGCTCCAGCGGCGGCTGATCCCGCTCTTCCACTACAGCCTGCGACCCGGCGGCGCGCTGTTTCTCGGCAGCTCCGAGACGGTCGGCCGCGCGCAATCGCTCTTCACGCCGCTGCATCCGAAGTCGCGGCTCTACTGGCGCGGCGACAATGGCGCTGCCGTCGGCGCGCTGGTCTTTCCGACGCATCGACGCCCCGCGTCACGATCACCCACGCAGGAGACGCCTCTGCCGCACTCGAACACGCCTCCGGCCAACCTTCAATCGGTGGCCGATCAACTGCTGCTGCAGACGTTCTCGCCGCCCGCGGTGCTGGTCAACGACGCTGGGGACATCGTCTACATCAGCGGCCGCACGGGACGCTTCCTGGAGCCTGCGGCAGGCAAGGCGAACTGGAACATCCACGTGATGGCGCGACCGGCCATTCGCGCGCAACTGGCGGTGGCGCTGCGGACGGCGCTGCAGGAGAAGACGGCGGTCGAACTGCGCGGCCTGCGGCTCGACGACGAGACAGCGGCGTCCGTCGACATCACGGTGCAGGCCGTCGCCCAGCCGAAATCGATCGAAGGCATGGCGATGATCGTCTTTCGCGACGTGCCCGTCGTGGCGACCAGGCGGCGCCGGCGCGCGACGTTGCCGGATGCCGTCGATGCCGCGACCATCGACGAGTTGGCCCGGTGCCGCGAGGAGATCCATGCGCTGCGCCAGGAGATGCGTGCGTCCCAGGAAGAGTTGCAGGCGGCCAACGAGGAGCTGCAGTCCACCAACGAGGAGTTGCAGTCCGCCAACGAGGAGCTGACGACGTCCAAGGAAGAGGCGCAGTCGATGAACGAGGAACTGCAGACGATCAACGGCGAGCTGCAGTCCAAGCTCGACGACCTCGCGCTCGCGCAGAGCGACATGCAGAACCTGCTCAACAGCACGGACATCGCCACGCTCTTTCTCGACAAGAGCCTCAACGTGCGGCGCTTCACGGAGCAGATCGCCCGCGTGGTGCACTTGCGCCCGGCCGATATCGGCCGTCCGCTGAGCGAGCTGGCCACCACCCTGCTCTATCCGGACATGCACGCGGACGTGAAAGAGACGCTGCGCACGCTGGCTTTCAGCGAGAAGCAGATCGCGACCGACGACGGCCACTGGTTCACCGTGCGGATCATGCCGTACCGGACCCTGGCCAATGTCATCGAGGGCGTCGTGATCACCTTCGTGGACATCACCGTCGCGAAAGAACTCGAATCGCGGCTGCGCAAGGCGTAGAGTCAGGATTCCGCAGCCGCTCCAGAGAGAGTCTCCATGTCCGATCACGCCATCGAACCGCCGCGTTCGGCAGACCTGCGCAGTCGCGCTGCTTCGCGGCTGGGCGGCGGCGCTGCCGGGAAAGGCTCGCCTGCCGGGATCACCGACGCTTTGTCGGCGCTCTACACCCTGGCGTCCTCGCCGAAGACGGCCTCCGACGCGCTGGCGCTGCTCCATGAGCTTCAGGTACACCAGGTCGAACTCGACCTGCAGGCGCAGGAACTGATCGAATCCCGCGCCGATCTCGAGTCTGCCCTGCGCCGCCAGGTCGAGCTCTACGATTTCCAGCCGGTCGGCTGCTTCACGATCGACGCGGGTCTGGTCGTGCAGGAAATGAACAGGACGGGCGCGGCCATGCTGGGCGTCGAGCGCGCCGATGGCGACGGCGTCGACCTCGGCCGCTATCTGTCGCCAGACAGCAAGCGCACGTTCGCGGCACTGGTTTCGCGCGCGTTGACGAGCGGCGGGGGCGGCTCCGCGACGTTGGGGCTGCGTCGAGGGCATGAACCCGAACGCCTCGTCCACGCCAACCTGCGCGCCGAACCCGGCGCACGCGCTTGCTTCGTCGTGTTCGCGGACATCGGCGGCGACGGGGAGCCGGGGGCCGGACGGCAGTAGCCCGAGGCTTCATTCGAACCCGGCTCGGGTTCGAACGGCCCACGGCCGCCGGCCAGGCCCCGCTGGTTCACTTGTCCATCAACTGCCGCGAGAAGTAGACGTACTCCAGCGCGTTGGTGTGGGCGCGCTCCTTCAGGTTCGCTCCGGCGCCGTGTCCGCCTTCGATGACCTCGTAGTAGTAATACGGGATGCCGTATTCGGACAGCCGCGCCGCGAACTTGCGCGCGTGCTGCGGGCCGACGCGGTCGTCCTTGGTGGTCGTCCACACCAGCGCCCGCGGGTACTTCGCGTCGCGATGGAGGTTGTGGTACGGGGAGATCTTCGCCAGGAAGGCGCGCTCGTCGGGATTGCCCACGGAGCCGTATTCGCCGACCCAGGACGCGCCGGCGGCGATCTGCTCGAAGCGCAGCATGTCGAGCAGCGGCACCTGGATGTCGACCGCGTTCCACAGCTCGGGGTGCTGCGTCATCTCGACGCCCATCAGCAGGCCGCCGTTGGAGCCGCCCATGATGCCCAGGTGCGGCGCGCTGGTGACGTTGCGTGCGATGAGGTCGCGGCCCACCGCGGCGAAATCGTCGTAGATGATCTGGCGCTTGGTCTTCAGGCCGGCCTCGTGCCAGGCCGGACCGAACTCGCCCCCGCCGCGGATGTTGGCGAGCACGTAGACGCCGCCGTGCTCCAGCCACAGCTTGCCCATCGTGCCGAGGTAGCGCGGCGCCTGCGAGACCGCGAAGCCGCCGTAGGCGTAGAGGATGGTCGGGTGCGAGCCGTCCAGCGCCATGCCCTTCGGGTGCACGATGAAGTACGGGATCTTCGTGCCGTCGCTGGACGTGGCCTCGAACTGCTCGACCGCGTCGTGCGAACCGTCGAACTGCGCTGGCAGCGAACGCAAGGGCTGGGCCTTCGCCTGGGCGCCGTCGACGCGCCACTGGGTCTGCGGCTGCAGGAACCCGGCCACGGACAGGTACGCCGTCGCGGAGCGCGCCGACGCGTCGGCGACGTCGACCGCCGTGTTGTCGGGCAGCGCGATGGGGGTCGCCGTCCAGGCGCCGTCGCGCGCGTGCGTGAACAGGCTGGCACGGCCGCGGACGTTGTCCAGGAACGTCACGACGAGGCCCGTCTTCGTTCCCGAGACGTCTTCGACGGACTGGCGCGCGCTGGGCGCGAACACGATGGTCGGGCGCAGGGCGTCCGGCTTCGCGATGGCCTGGGCGAGGTCGATCGCCACCAGCGTGCCCTGGGTGAAGCGGGGGCCGGCAGCGGGCCAGTCCTCCTCGAGCTTGACGAGCAACTGGCCGTCGAACAACTCGACGACGCTGGCCTTCTTCGGCAGGTTCAGCTTCTTCGCGGCCGTCGGGGTGAGAAGGATGTTCTCGGACTCGAAGAAGGTGACGCCGCGCTGCAGGACCACGATCTCGTGCCCCTTCGCGTCGGACAGCGAGCGCACTTCCACGCTCACGTCGGAGGGCTTGCCGCGGAACACTTCCACGGCCGCCGACAGCGGCTGGCCGCGCTTCAGGCGCTTGACGACGAACGGATAGCCCGACTCGGTGAGCTCGCCCGGCGTCCATTCGCGCGCCGCGATCACGGCGTTGCTGCCTTCCCAGGCCGCGGACTGCTTGCTCTTGGGCAACTGGAAGCCCGCGTCGACGAAGCGGCCCTTGCGCAGGTCGAACTCGCGCAAGGTGGCGGCGTCCTCGCCGCCGTCGGACAGCGTGACCAGGCACAGGTTCTCGTGCCGGGCTTCGCAGTCGGCGCCCTTCCAGACCCAGTTGGCGTGCTCGTCCGCGGCCACCTTGTCCAGGTCGAGCACGGTCTTCCAGGCCGGCGCGCCGCCCGCGTCGTAGTCCTTGCGCGAGGCCACGCGCCAGACGCCGCGCACGTGGTCGGCGTCCTGCCAGAAGTTCCAGAGCCCGCCGTCGATCTGGTGGGCGAACGGAATGCGGTCGCGCGTCTGGGCGATGGCCAGCGCCTGTTCGTTGAACGCGGCGAAGCGCGGATCGGCCTCCAACGCCGTCAACGTCTTCCTGTTCTCGGCACGCACCCAGTCCATGGCCTCGGGGCTGTCGAACTTCTCGAGCCAGATGTACGGGTCGTCGCCGGCGGCGGCGGACGGCGCGGGCGCGCTGGCGGCGGGCGAAGCCCCCTGCGCCACCGCGGAACCGGCGGCGAGCAGGGCGATCGTCAATGCAAGAGGAGACAAGCTGAAGCGAAACATGGCGGCGCGACGAGTTGATCGAGGTCGACGATCATCGCATCGGCGCCGCCGCGGCGTCCGGCTGCCCAGGGCGACGAATCCACCGTTCGTCGGATCGCCTCGCCCTCGCTCGGGGATCGAACGGCCTCGCGCCGCGCACTGCCGTACCTTGTTGGCGGCATGCGCCGCCGGGGACGGGCCGGTGGTGCCCGGCGCTATCCGGCTTCGACCCGGTCGCGCCCGGCGCTCTTGGCGCGGTACAGCGCGACGTCGGCGCGCGACACCAGGCTCGCGACGTCTTCGCCGTCGGCCAGTTGCGCCACCCCGAAGCTGGCCGTGCGGGGGCCGACGTCGCCGAAGTGCTGCGCGGCGATGCGTTCGCGCAGCTTCTGCGCCAACGCGCGGGCGCCGGCGAGGTCGGTGTCGCGGCAGACCACGAGGAACTCCTCGCCGCCCCATCGGCCCACCTCGTCGGTCTGGCGCGAGCCGGCCTTCAGCACCCCGCCGATGGTGACGAGCACGTGGTCGCCCACCGGGTGGCCATGGCGGTCGTTGACCGACTTGAAATGGTCGAGGTCGAGCAGGATCAGCGAGACCGGCGCGCCGCTGCGGGCGTGGCGCGCGGCCTCCTCGCCGAGCACGCGATCCAGGCGCAGGCGGTTCGACAGGCCGGTCAGCGTGTCCGACACCGCCAGTTGCTCCAGCTGCGCGTTCTTGCGCAGCAGCTGCGCCTGCACGTCGGCGTTCGCGAGAGCGATCGCGCCATAGGCGCACAGCGTGCGGAAGATCGCGAGCTCGCGTTCCGCGTACGCGCGTGGGTGCGCCGAGCCGACGCTGATCACGCCCAGCAGTCGATCGGCGTCCGACAGCGGCGCGCACATGAAGCTGCGCGAGTCGCCCGGCTCGGGGCCCGCGCCCGTCTCGCCGCCGCTGACGATCTCGCGCCGCTCGCGCGCGCCGCGCGCGACCGGGCTCTGCGGATCGTCGAGCGCGATCCGGTGCGGCGGGAGCGGCACCCCGGCTTCGACGCCGAAGACCATCTCCAGCTCGCGCCCGTCGGCGGACATCCGGTGGATCACCAGCGACGACACGTCGAGCAGCGCGTGCACC
>FTJN01003204.1_pt1 | contig 33621 bp, 26 predicted proteins | sample 1658361 | NCBI WGS metagenome assembly FTJN01 (sample SAMEA3914819, study PRJEB12502) | metagenome | biome: forest; material: soil | place: Canada | collected 2010-06-26 | depth 0.3 m
TCGTCTACCCGCTGGCGCAGCATCCCACCAACAAGAACGAGCTGCTCGTGTGGGATCTCGCGCACGACCCGCAGGAGCTCGCCGGCCTCAGCGCCGAGACGCTGCGCCAGCGCATGTTCACGCGCACGGCCGACCTGCCCGAGGGCGTCACGCGGCTGCCGATCAAGAGCATCCACGCCAACAAGTCGCCGATCGTCGTCGGCAACCTGAAGACGCTCACGCCGGAGGTGCTGGCACGCTTCCCGGTCGACGTCGACCTGGCGGCTCGCCACGCGCTGGCCGCGCCGGACGTCGCCACGCTCATGCAGGGCGCCTGGCGCGAGGTCTACACGCGGCCGGCCGCCACGTCGCCGGTCGACGTCGACGAAGACCTGTACGGCGGCTTCGTGGGCAACGACGACCGCCGCAAGCTGGAGCGCCTGCGTCACCTGAGCGGCGAGCAACTGGCCGAACAGCGCGTCGCCTTCGACGACAGGCGCCTCGAGGAGATCCTGTTCCGCTACCGCGCGCGCAACTTCACCGACACGCTCAGCGCGCAGGAGAACGAGCGCTGGGTCGAGCATTGCAGCGCGCGGCTGCACGAAGGGGCGGGCGGCTCGACGACGTTGTCCGATTTCTTCGAACGCATCGACCAGCTCAACGAGGAGGCCGACGAGCGCGGCCAGGAGATCCTCGGCGCGCTCTACGACTACGCGGAGCAGATCGCGCCGCCGTTGCGCGAGGGCGCATGAGCGGACGCCCGGCCGCTCCGAAGGGAGCTCGCACCGCAGCACATCGTGCGGAGCTTGCCTCATGAGCGCGCGCTCGGGGGACGCCCCCGCGCGCGCGAGCGCGGCGGTGGTCGGCGCGGGCGCCGTCGGCTGCTACTACGGCGGCATGCTCGCGCGCGCCGGCGTGCCGGTGACGCTGATCGGGCGACCCTCGCACGTCGACGCGATGAAGCGCGACGGCCTGCGCCTCACCACGGCGGCGTTCGACGAGCACGTGGCCGTCGAGGCCAGCACCGACATGGCCGCGGTCGCGGGCGCGACGTTGGTGCTGGTGTGCGTCAAGTCGACCGACACCGAAGCCACGGGCGCCGAACTGGCACCGCACCTGGCGCCCGACGCCCGCGTGCTGAGCCTGCAGAACGGCGTCGACAACGCCTCGCGGCTACAGACGGTGCTCGGGCGTCCGGTGGCGCCGGCCGTGGTGTACGTGGCCACCGAGATGGGCGGGCCGGGGCACGTCCGGCATCTCGGGCGAGGCGAACTGGTCATTCCGTCGGACATGGGCGCGACAGCCGGCCTGGGCGCGGCCGACATCGTCGCGCTGTTCGCCCGCGCGGGCGTGCCGGTGGAGTTGTCCGACAACGTCGTCGGCGCGCTGTGGGGCAAGCTGCTGCTCAACTGCGGCTACAACGCGATCTCGGCGATCACCGACACGCCCTACGGCCGCATGGTGACGCTGCCCGGCATCGCGCAGACGGTGCACGACACCGTCGCCGAGTGCCTTGCGGTCGCCGCGGCGCTGGAGGTCGTGATTCCCGGCGACGTGTGGGCGGCCGTCGAGCGCATCGCCACCTCGATGCCGGGCCAGGTGTCGTCCACCTGCCAGGACCTGCGGCGCGGCAAGCCTACCGAGATCGACCACCTGAACGGCTACATCGTGCGCCAGGGCGAGCGGCTGGGCATCGCCACGCCGCTGAACCGGGCCCTGCAGGCCTTGGTGAAGGCGCTGGAAACGATCCGGGCCAGTTGAATCCCGCGCGGGTGCGAATCCGGCGTCAGGCACCGCACCGTGTCGCTGGTGACGTGACCTCGATGGTGCAGGCCTTGGCGACACGCCGCGGTGCCAGACACTTCGCTGGCAATGGTGCAGGCCTTGGCTACGCGCCGCGGTGCCGGACACCTCGCGGGCGCGCCGATGAAAACCATCTCCGTCCCGGCACCGCCCTCAGCGCAGCCCGGGCGCCAGGTGCTGGAACGGATCCTGCGCCGCGGCCGAGGCCGGCCCCTTCGGCGGGACGCGCTGGATCGGCAACGACTGCCCCGGCGGCGGCGGCACCGGCTGCAGCAGGATGGCGTTGGGGCTGGAAGGCTGCGTGTCCTTGCCCGCGCTGCCTTCCGCCTCGGAGGCCGCCGCGCGCGGCGAGCCGGCCACCTGCACCGACGGCGGATTGCCGGGGTCCATGCCCAGGTACGAGATGTAGCCGCCGCCCACGAACTCGTCGTAGAGCCAGTCGCCTTGCACCTCCTGCACGCCGCCCGGCGCCTGCAGCGTCGCCACCGGCTCGTTCTTGAGCGCCGCGCGCATGTAGTCGATCCAGATCGGCAGCGCCAGCGTCGCGCCGAACTCGCGCCCGCCCAGGCTGGTGTTGTCGTCGCGGCCCATCCAGACCACGGTCGTGATCTTCGGCTGGAAGCCGGCGAACCAGGTGTCGACCGCGTCGTTGGTGGTGCCCGTCTTGCCGTAGATGTCCGGGCGCTTGAGCGTGGCCTGCGCCTTGGCGGCGGTGCCGGTGCGCGCCACCTCGTTGAGCAGGCTGCTCATGACGAAGGCGTTGCGCGCGGGGATGATGCGCGAGTCCTCGCCGGGCGTGTCCGGCAGCTTGGGCGCCTCGAACAGCACGTTGCCCTTCGCATCGGTGATCTTCTCGATGAAGCGCGGGTTCACTGAGTAGCCGCCGTTGGCGAACGCCGCGTAGGCGTGCGCCATCTGCATCGGCGTGACGCTGCCGGCGCCGAGCGCGATCGTCAGGTTGTCGGGGTGCTTGTCCTGCGCGAAGCCGAATTGCGCGGCCCAGTTGCGCACGGTGTTGATCCCCAGGTTCTGCACCACGCGGATGCTCACCAGGTTCTTGGACTTGGCCAGCGCGGAGCGCAGCGAGATCGGACCCATGAGCGGCTCGTCGTCGTCCTTGGGATCCCAGTGCTTGCCGCCGGTCAGCGAATCGTCGATGCTGATCGGCGCATCCATGACCTGCGTGGCCGGCTGGATGCCGTGCTCCAGCGCGGCCGAGTAGATGATGGGCTTGAAGCTGGAGCCGGGCTGGCGCCACGCGCTGGTCACATGGTTGAACTGGCCGTGCGAGAAGTCGAATCCGCCCACCAGCGCGCGCACCTGGCCCGTGGCCGAATCGAGCGACACCAGCGCACCCTGCAGGTCGGGCCACTGGGTGACGCGCCATTCGCTCTTGTAGCCCTGGTCGGGCAGGGTGCGCATCACGCGGATGATCGCGCCGCGTTCGATGGCGATGTCCGCGGCCGCCTTGGCCCTCAGGCCGGACTGCACGCCGCGCAGCGCGTCGCCGGTCAGGTGCAGCGTCTCGCCGCTGGCCAGGATCGCCACGATCTCCTTCGGGCTCGCGTGCGTGACCACGGCCACGCGCAGGTCGTCGTCGTCCGGATGGTCGTGCAGGGCGGTGGCCGCGGCGGTGTCGATGTCGGCGTCGGTGTCGGGCAGGTCCTCGTTGTCCTCGGGCCCGCGGTAGGCCTGGCGGCGATCGAAATCGATCACGCCCTTGCGCACGGCGGCCTGGGCGGCGGCCTGGTCGGCGGACACCAGCGACGTGGTCACCTTCAGGCCCTGCGAGTACGCGGCCTCGCCGAAGCGCTGCACCACCTGCTGGCGCACCATCTCGGCCAGGAATTCGGCGCTGACCGGCGGCGCCCAGTGGCCGGTGATCTTCAGCGGCTGCTTCTTCGCCGCCTCGTATTGCGCGTCGTCGAGCACGCCCGTCTCGTGCATGCGCAGCAGCACGACCAGCTGGCGCGCCTTGGCCTTCTCGAAGTGGTCGGCCGGGTCGGCGCCGCTCGGGTTCTTGGGCAGGCCGGCCAGCATTGCCGCCTCGGCCGGGGTGAGCTGCTTGGAGGGCTTGCCGAAATACGTGAGCGAGGCCGCCTCGAAGCCGTACGCGTGCTGGCCCAGGTAGATCTGGTTCATGTACAGCTCGAGGATCTGGTCCTTCGAGAGCGCGCGCTCGATCTTCAGCGCCAGCAGCGCCTCGGCGAACTTGCGCGAGTACGACTGCTTGCGGCTCAGGAAGAAGTTGCGCGCCACCTGCTGCGTGATCGTCGACGCGCCCTGGCGCCGATGCCGGAACACGTTGGCGAAGGCCGCGCGGGCGATGCCCTTGAGGCTGACGCCGCTGTGGGTGCGGAAGTCGGCGTCCTCGGTGGCGATCAGCGCGTTCTTCAGGACGTCGGGAAACTCGCCGACGGGCATGAAGCGGCGCCGCTCGGGGCCGAACTGCGCCAGCTCGATGCCTTCGCGGGTGACGATCTCCAGCGGCTGGCGCGGCTGGTAGTGGGTGATCTCGTCGAGCTCGGGCAATTGCTGCGAGACGACGACGATCGCGGCGATGAGCGCCACGAGGAACGCGCAGGCGACGAAGCCGCTGACCCACGCGATGGTGATCCACTGTTCCCGGGAAGGCTTCTTGAGCACGGTGCAGGCCGCCGTGGCGGCAAAGCAGACAAGATGCTGACTTTAAGCGACGGCGACGGCCGGGCTGTGTCCGCACGTAGCCGACGGCCGAGTTGCGTGGAAAGTATCGCTCGGTGCGCCTGCCAGACGCGCTGCGCGCAACGGGTGTGCGAACTCTTCAGCTCGTCGTCGATCTGCGGAAATGGCCGGGCGCTGCGCGTCGTCATCCTGCGCGCAGTCGCAGGATCCACGCTGGCGAATGACGTCGCAGCAGGGGTGGATTCCGCGACTTCGCGCGGAATGACATGCCAAGAGGGTCGGCTTCGCGGCGACGTGCTGCCCTGCCGGCAATCCGGCGCCGAACCACATCGTCAGCTCGCCAGTTGCTTCGTCAGTTCCTGGCTCGCCTGCATGAGCCGGTTGCCCAGAATCGCGCTGCGGGCCGGACCCAGCCGCGAGCGCAGCGCCGCGATGCTGATGGAGGCGACCGGCGCCTGGTTGGCATCGTAGACGACGACCCCGATCGCCCAGCTGTCCTCGAACACCATGCCCGGTTGCAGGCAGTAGCCGCGGTCGCGCGTGTCGCGCACGAGCGAGCGCACGCTCGCGTCCGTGCAGCGCGGGAACTTCTCGGCCCGCAGCGCCGCGTTGCGCGCCAGCACGTCGGCCACCGTGTCGTCGGGCAGCGCGGCCAGGATCGCGCAACTGCCGGCGCCCACGCCCAACGGCCAGCGGTCGCCCGGCTTGATCAGCTGGTTGCGGATCGGGAAGTCGCCCTCGTCGCGCGACAGGCAGATGCTTTCGTGGCCATGCAGGACCGTGAAGAACACGGTGTCGCCCGATTCGGCCGCCAGCGCGCGCAGCATCGGCGCGGCCTGGCGTTGCAGCTCGTAGCTGGGCTCGGCGGCCAGGCCGACGGCGAAGGCCTCGGGGCCGAGCCGGTAGCGCCCCGCGGCGCGGTCGTGCAGCACGAAGCCCTCGTCGACCAGCGTGCGCGTGAGGCGGATCGCCGTGGTCTTGTTCAAGCCCAGCCGGTGGCCGATCTCGCCCATGCGCAGGCCACCGGGGCCCACGCGCGTCAGCAGGCGCAGCACGGCGAGGCCGCGCCGCAGCGTCTGCGCGCCGGCGGTCTCGCCGCGCTCGGGTTCGTGCGCGGACGCCGGCGGCTCGACGCCCTGCGTGACCGGATCGCCGCCGTCGGCGATCGGCGGCGTGACCAGCCGCAGCGCGGGCTCCGACTTCATTTCGCGCCAGCCGCAGCGGCGTTGCGGCGCAGCGTCGGCAGGCCCACGCCGGCGGCGTCGAAGCCGCCGTCGACGGCAAGGAACTGGCCGTTGATGAAGCTGGCGTCGTCGCTGCACAGGAAGCCGACGGTGTTGGCCATCTCCTCGGGCGTGCCGTAGCGGCCCAGCGGGATCGCGTCCTGGTAGTCGGAGCGGATCGCCACGCTGTGCACCAGCTTGGCCATCTCGGTCTCGACCGGGCCCGGGCAGATCGCGTTGACGCGGATGCCGGCGTCGCCCAGTTCCACCGCGAGCTGCTTGGTCAGGTGCAGCAACGCCGCCTTGCTGGTGCCGTAGGCCACGCGCAGCGTGCTCGCGCGCAGGCCCGAGATAGACGCGATGTTGACGATGGCGCCGCCGCCGGCCTTGAGCATCTCGGGCACGCAGGCCTGCGTGCACAGGAAGGCGCCGTCGAGGTTGGTGTCCAGCACGTCGCGGAACTCGGCGTAGCTGGTCTGCATCACCGGCTTGAACACGGCGATGCCGGCGTTGTTGACCAGCTTGTCGATGCGGCCGAATTTCGCCACCACCTGCGCGACGCCGGCGGCGACCTGCTCGGGGCTGCGCACGTCGGCATGCACCGCGAGCACGGCGTCGGGGCGGTCGAACGCGGCGACGCTGCGCTCCAGCGTCTGCTGGTCGATGTCCAGCAGCGCGACGCGGTGGCCGCGGTCCAGGAACCACCGGCCGATGGCCAGGCCGATGCCGCGTGCGCCGCCGGTGACGATGGCGACGGGGGAGGTGGCGGTGATCGTGGTGGAAGTGTTCAAGAGGGTCTCCAGGGATGAAAGGGCGCGGCCGTTCGCCGCGCCGAAGATCGAACTCAGGCCGCCGACGGCAGCCACTCCTCGAGCGTCACCTCGAACGTGACGCACACGGGATTCGCGCCCGCGACGAACGGGCCGCCGTGCACGTGGCCCTCGGTATCGGCGACGATGCCCGTGATGGCCGCGCGCAGGGATCCGTCGGGCTGCGTGCGGACCTCGCCGGCCAGGCTCACGATCTCGACGGCCGGTCCGCGCACCTGGCGCGCGCCGCCGTCGGGCGCGAGAAAGCAGGCGTCGACGAGGCTGCCGAGCGCGCCGCGCACGAACGCGTGGGCAAAGCCTTCGGCCACGCACAGCTTCTCGATGCTCGTCACCAGGTCTTCGTTGGGCGCGACGCGCGCGTACGCGACGCGGCCCATGGCGCCGGCTTCCACCAGTCGAATGTCAGATCGCATGGCTTGTCTCCTCCATCTCGGCCGCTGCGGCGAAGGGTCGCATCAGCGGCATGTGGGTTTCTTCGTCCTGCGTGATGCGCAGCTCGATGCCGTCCAGCGACGTCACCAGCACCGGGATCGGCGCGTCGGCGACGCTGCTTCGATCCACCACGATGTGGCCGCCGCGCACGCTGCCGTCCGCGCAGACGAACGTCGCATGACAGTGGACGATCGGCGCGCCGCGCGCGGACTTGCCCAGCGTGGCGTTGCCGAAGATCAGCGTGGCGGGGCCGGCGTCGATCGGGCGCGTGTAGTTGGCGACGCGCTCGCCCGTCGGATCCGGCGGTGCCACGCAATAGAGCAACCGGGCGAGCTTGCCGCCCAGGATCGTCATCGAGGCGGACTGCATGCCCAGCAGCATCAGCGGCTCGATGATGGCGTCCTCCATCGTGCGACCGGGTTCCAGCCCGAGCCGGAAATGACGCGCCTGGTTCGCATGCCGGTGCTCGATGCGGATCGGGCCGACGGGGCCCGGGTGCACCAGCGTGCGTGCGCGGGGCAGGGCCAGAGCGTGCGTGAACTCGGTCAAATGAGTCTCCAACCTGCTCGTGGCAGGCACCAGTTCCAAGTGCCCTCCGAGGTCGCGGAGGGTTCGGCATGTGGTGCAGTCTAGGAAAAGCATTCCATTCAAGGAAGTTTGCAATTCCTATCGATTGATCCAAAATACAGATCGATGGAAATGCGCCATCTCCGCTGCCTGATCGCCGTCGCCGAAGAGCTGCACTTCGGCCGCGCGGCGGCGCGCCTGAACCTGTCGCAGCCGCCGGTGAGCCTGGCGATCAAGGAGCTCGAGGCCGAGCTGGGCGTCACGCTGTTCGAGCGCAGCTCGCGCCGCATCGCGCTCACGCGCGAGGGCGAGGAGGCCTTGCACGACGCCCGCGCCGTGTTGGCGCGCGCCGACCTGTTGAAGCGTCGTGCGCGTGACTCGGCGCAGGGGCAGTCTGGGGCGCTGGCTATCGGCTTCATCAGCCTGGCGGCCTATTCGTTCCTGCCCGACGCGCTGCGCCGCTTCATGGCCGACTACCCGAAGGTGAAGGTGGCGCTGCACGAGTCCACGACCGACCAGATGCTGGCCGAGCTGGAGATCGGCGCGCTGGACCTCGGCCTGATCTTCGCGTCGCCGGGCATGTCGCCCACGCTGGCCTACCGGCCCACGCAGCGCGAGGCGCTGATGATCGCGCTGCCCGAGAGCCATCCGCAGGCGAAGTCCGCGCAGGTGGCGCTCGAGAAGCTTTCGCACGAGCGCTTCCTCGGCTTCGAGCGCCACTACGGCCCGATGATCTTCGACGCGATGGTGGCCACCTGCATGCGCCACGGCTTCAGTCCCGACCTGTTCCCGGCGCGGCAGATGCACACCATCGTGAGCCTCGTGTCGGGCGGCATCGGCGTGGCGCTGGTGCCCGCGTCGGTGAAGGCGCTGCACCGCGAGGGCGTGGTCTATCGCAACATCAAGGGCGAGCGGACCTTGGTCGAGACAGGTGCGGCCTGGCGCAAGTCGGACGACTCGACGCTGGTGCAGGCGTTCGCGGACTACCTGCCGCGATTGGGCGCCTGAGCGGCCCGCCGGCGGTTCACTTCGGCGTGGCCGGCGCGAGCCCCTGCTCCGAGCGCGTGTCGCGCACGATCGCCTCGAGCTTGGGCATCAGTTCCTGGATCTGGTTCTGCATCAACTGCATCATGCGGGGAATCATCAGCGGCATCTTGGCGAGGTAGGCCTGGCCGGCCGGGCTGGCGTAGAACGTGTTCAAGCCGTCGATCTCCTCCTGGCTGAAGGTCGCCGCGTAGAGGTCCACGTAGGCGGGCTTCAGCTTCTCCCAGGTCATCTGCTCGTGCATCACCGCCAAGGCGCGCTGGATCGCGCGCTCCTCGGCGGCCTGCTCCTGCGGCGTGGCGGGCACGGCGCCGTGCGCCTTCGCGATGGACTGGCGCATGTTCGCCTCCACGGGAGCCCAGATGCCCGTGATGTTCTGCTCGGTGTTCATCAGCTTCAGCGTGGTCTCGATCGACGCGCGGCTGGCGGGTGCGGCCTGGGCCTGCAGCGCGCAACCGAGTGCGCAGGCGAGGGCGAGGACGGTGGCGAAACGGGCGCGACGGGACATGCGGAATTCCTCGATGGGAGCGCTCGGAGCGGGTCTCCGGCGGATCCCCGAGTGTCGCTCACCGCCGCGGCCCGCCGCCGCGTCGCCGGATTGCCCGGGATTGCGTGAAAACCCTCGGCGAGACGTCCAGGATGTGAACCGGTTTCTGCATTGCAGCGTTGCGGCAGGTGCGCTTCCACGAGGACACGCTGCGCAGAATCGGGTCACCGACCGGATCGTTTTCATCGACTCTGGTTCACCTTGTGAACCTTCTTCCCTTGAACGATCCGCCCCGACATCCCGCCCACCGCAAGGCTCGCACATGAACAACGCACACATCATCGGCTGGGGCCACACGCCCTTCGGCAAGCTCGACGCCCTCGACATGGAGCAGCTGATCCGCGACGCTGCGCTGCCGGCCGTGGCCAGCGCGGGGCTGCAACTCGCCGACATCGACGGCATCTTCGTCGGCCATTTCAACGGCGGCTTCGTGCAGCAGGACTTCAGCGGCTCGCTGGTGGCCGTCGCGATCCCCGAGTTCCGCCACGTGCCGGCCGTGCGCGTCGAGAACGCCTGCGCCACCGGCTCGGCCGCGATCTGGGCCGCGCTCGACGCCGTCGGCTCCGGGCGCGTCAAGAACGCGCTGGTGATCGGCATGGAGAAGATGAACACGCTGCCCGCCCAGCAGATCGGCGAGACGCTGCTCAAGTGCTCGTACGTCAAGGAGGAGGCCGACACGCCGGGCGGCTTCGCCGGCGTGTTCGGCGATATCGCCGGCGTGTACTTCGAGCGCTTCGGCGACCAGTCCGACGCGCTCGCGATGATCTCGGCCAAGAACCACGAGAACGGCGTGCGCAACCCGCTGGCGCACATGAAGCGCGACCTCGGCTACGACTTCTGCCGCAACGTCTCCGACAAGAACCCGTTCGTGGCCGGGCCGCTCAAGCGCTCCGACTGCTCGCTCGTTTCCGACGGCGCCGCCGCGCTGGTGATCTCGCGCGATCCGGTGGCCGGCGCGGTGTTCCAGCCGGTGCGCTGGCGTTCGCGCACGCAGGTCAACGAGTACCTGCCGCTGTCGCGCCGCGACCCGACGAAGTTCGAAGGCGCGGCGCTGGCCTGGCAGCGCGGCATGGACGCGGCTGGCGTCACGCTGTCCGATCTCCACTTCGTCGAGACGCACGACTGCTTCACGATCGCCGAGCTGCTGGAGTACGAGGCGATGGGCCTGCGCGGCCACGGCCAGGGCGCGCGCGCGATCCTCGACGGTGACACGCGCCGCGACGGCAAGCTGCCGGTCAATCCGTCGGGCGGCCTGAAGTCGCGCGGCCATCCGATCGGCGCCACGGGCGTGTCGCAGCACGTGATGGCGGCGATGCAGCTCACCGGCACCGCCGGCGACATGCAACTGCCGCGTGCCGGCCTCGGCGCCGTGTTCAACATGGGCGGCGCGGCCGTCGCGAACTACCTGAGCATCCTGGAGGCCGCATGAGCGCCGCCCGGCCGCCCGAAGGCGCTCGCACCGTAGCCGATAGGCGGAGGGTAGCCGCATGACCGCCGCCCGGCCGCCCGAAGGCGCTCGCCCCGAAGCCCGCAGGGTGGGGGTTTCCCAATGACCAGCCGGGCCCAGGTCTGCAACCTGGCGCAGCTGCTGCGCCAGACCGCGGCCCTGCATCCCGAGCGCGCCGGCCTGATCCAGGGCGAGCAGCAATGGACGTGGGGCGAGATCGACCGCCGCGTCGACGCGATGGTCGCCGCGCTGCGCTCGCTGGGCATCCGCAAGGGCGACCGGCTGCTCGTGCAGTCGCGCAACACGCTGGCGATGTTCGAGAGCTGCTGGGTCGCGTTCCGGCTCGGCGCGGTGTGGGTGCCGGTGAACTTTCGGCTGACGCCGCCCGAGGTCGCGTATCTCGGCGCGTCGAGCGGCGCGGTGGCGATGCTGGTGGACGAGGGCTTCGAGGCCCACGTCGCCGCGGTGCGCGAGGCGTCGCCCGCGCTGCGCCTGGTCGTTCCCATGGGCGGCGGCCAGCCCGGCGAGCTGAACTGGGAGGCGCTGGTCGCGTCGCACCTCGGGGCCGAGCCGTCGGAGGCCACGGTGGCGGCCGACGATCCCTTGTGGTTCTTCTACACCTCGGGCACGACGGGACGGCCCAAGGCCGGCATGCTGACGCACGGCCAGATGGCCTTCATCGTCACCAACCACCTGGCCGACCTGATCCCGGGCACCACCGAGCACGACGTGTCCATCGCCGTCGCGCCGCTGTCGCACGGCGCCGGCATCCACGCGCTGCTGAACGTGGCGCGCGGCGCGGCGACGGTGCTCCTGCCCAGCGAGAAGCTCGACCCCGCCGTGTTCTGGCCACTGGTGGAGCGCCATCGCGTCAGCAACCTGTTCACGGTGCCCACCATCGTCAAGATGCTGGTCGAGCATCCCGCGGTGGACGCGCACGATCATTCGTCGCTGCGCTACGTGATCTACGCCGGCGCGCCGATGTACCGCGCCGACCAGCAACGCGCGCTGCGCACGCTGGGCCCGGTACTCGTGCAGTACTTCGGCCTCGGCGAGGTGACGGGCTGCATCACGGTGCTGACGCCTTCGATGCACTCGGCCGACGACGACGCGCCCAACGCCAACGTCGGCTCCTGCGGGCGGCCGCGCACCGGCATGGAGGTGGCGATCCTCGACGCGGACATGCATCGCGTGGCCGTCGGCGAGGTCGGCGAGATCTGCTGCCGCGGGCCCGGCGTGTTCGCGGGCTACCACGACAACGCCGAGGCCACGGCCAAGGCCTTGCGCGGCGGCTGGTTCCACACCGGCGACCTGGGCCGCGTCGATGCGCGCGGCCTGCTGTACATCACCGGCCGCGAGTCGGACATGTACATCTCGGGCGGCTCCAACGTCTACCCGCGCGAGGTCGAGGAGGTGCTGTTGACGCACCCCGGCGTCGCCGAGGTGGCGGTGCTGGGCGTTCCCGACGCGAAGTGGGGCGAGATCGGCGTGGCGGTGGTGGTGGCGCGCGACGGCGTCGCCTGCGACGCCGCGGCGTTGCTGGGCCACCTCGAAGGCCGCTGCGCGCGCTATCGCTGGCCGCGCCACATCTTCTTCTGGGACGCGCTGCCGAAGTCCGGCTACGGCAAGGTGACCAAGAAGGACGTCCGCGAACAGCTCTTCGCCCGAGGCGAATTGTGGGAATCCACAGACTTGGGGAAGACGAGGGAATCCTCGCCCGCCTGACCCATCACAATCGTCGGCAAAGCCGATTCGCCGGGTACCCAGGAGGGTGCGCCGCGACACCGAGATCACAGACAACAACGGAGACAACGACATGCAGATTTCCCGCCGCCAGATCCTCGCCGGTGCCGCCGGCACCCTCGCGCTGCCGTCCATGGGCGCGTTCGCGCAGAAGGCCGAGTTCACGTACAAGTACGCGAACAACCTGCCGGTGACGCACCCGATGAACCTGCGCGCCAAGGAGATGGCCGACGCGATCCGCGCCGAGACCAAGGGCCGCGTCGACATCCAGATCTATCCGAACAACCAGCTTGGCTCCGACACCGACACCCTCGGCCAGCTGCGTTCGGGCGGCGTCGACTTCTTCACGCTGTCCGGCCTGATCCTCGGCACGCTGGTGCCGGCCGCGCAGATCAGCGGCGTGGGCTTCGCGTTTCCCAACTACGACACGGTGTGGAAGGCGATGGACGGCGAGCTGGGCGCGTGGATCCGCGCGCAGATCCTGAAGAAGGACCTGGTCGCGATGGACAAGATCTGGGACAACGGCTTCCGCCAGACCACCGCCTCGAGCAAGCCCATCGTCACGCCGGAAGACCTCAAGGGCTTCAAGATCCGCGTCCCGCCGTCGCCGCTGTGGACGTCGATGTTCAAGGCCTTCGACGCCGCCCCGGCCTCGATCAACTTCGCCGAGGTGTACTCGTCGCTGCAGACCAAGGTGGTCGAGGGCCAGGAGAACCCGCTGGCCATCATCGCCACGGCCAAGCTCTACGAGGTGCAGAAATACTGCTCGCTCACCAACCACATGTGGGACGGCTTCTGGTTCCTGGCCAACAAGAAGTCCTGGGACAAGCTGCCGCCCGACCTGCAGGCCATCGTCGCGAAGAACATCAACGCGGCCGGCCTGAAGGAGCGCACGGACGTGGCCGAGCTCAACGCCGGCCTGCAGAAGGACCTGGCCGCCAAGGGCATGGTGTTCAACGCCACCAACGCCACGCTGTTCCGCGACCACCTGCGCAAGGCCAACTTCTACAGCGACTGGAAGGCGAAGTTCGGCGACGAAGGCTGGGCGGTTCTTGAGCGCAGCGTCGGCAAGCTGTCCTGATCATGAGCATGTACGGCCGCCCGAAGGGCGATAACCCCCGCTCGGCGGGAAGGCGCGCAGCGCCAGGGGTGCACACATGAAACCCGTCCGACTCGACGAGCTGCCGCTCGCCACGCACGATGCCTTCGGGCACGCGCTGCCCGAGGCCGCCAACGGCCCGATCGTGACGCGGACCGGCGCGTCGCGCGGCTGGCTCGCGCGCATCGAGTCGGCGCTCGGCTGGCTGGTGGAGGTGCCCGCGGCCGTGCTGGTGGTGGCCGACATCGTCGTGCTGCTGGCGGGCGTCGTGGCGCGCTTCGCGCTGCACAGCCCGCTCGTCTGGTCGGACGAGCTCGCGTCCATCCTGTTTCTGTGGCTGGCCATGTTCGGTGCGGTCGTCGCATTGCGGCGCGGCGAGCACATGCGCATGACCGCCGTCGTCGCGCGCCTGTCGCCCGGCGGGCGCGCGCTGATGGAGGCGGTGGCCACCTGCGCGTGCCTCGCGTTCCTGGCCATGGTGCTGTGGCCCGCGTGGCAGCACGCCGCCGACGAGGCCGACATCACGACGCCCGCGCTGGAGATCTCCAACCTGTGGCGCGAGATCGCGATGCCGATCGGCATCGCGCTGATGGGCCTGTTCGCGATCCTGCGCCTGCTGCGCGAGGCGAGCGCGAAGCACATCGCCACCGCACTGGTGCTGGTGGGCGGCCTGTGCGCGGCGTTCTGGTTCGGACGCGGCGCGTTCGAGGATCTCGGCCGCCTGAACCTGCTGATCTTCTTCGTCGGCATCGCCGCCGGCAGCGTGCTGGCCGGCATCCCGATCGCGTTCGCGTTCGGCCTCGGCACCTTCGGCTACCTCGCGCTGGGCACCGGCACGCCGATGCCGGTGATCGTCGGCCGCATGGACGAGGGCATGTCGCACCTGATCCTGCTGGCGGTGCCGCTGTTCGTGTTCCTGGGCCAGTTGCTGGAGGCCACCGGCATGGCGCGCGCGATGGTCGCGTTCCTGGCCGGCTTGCTGGGCCACGTCCGCGGCGGCCTGCAGTACGTGCTGGTCGGCGCGATGTACCTCGTCTCGGGCATCTCCGGCGCGAAGGCCGCCGACATGGCCGCCGTGGCGCCCGCGCTGTTTCCCGAGATGAAGGCGCGCGGCGCCGACGAGGGCGAACTCGTCGCGCTGCTGGCCGCCACCGGCGCCCAGACGGAGACGGTGCCGCCCAGCCTGGTGCTGATCACCATCGGTTCGGTCACCGGCGTGTCGATTGCCTCGCTGTTCACGGGCGGCCTGCTGCCGGCGCTGGTGCTGGGCCTGATCCTGTGCTCGGTCGTCGGCTGGCGCAGCCGCGGCGAGAGCCTGGCCCACGTGGTGCGCACGCCGTGGCGCCAGAACCTGAAGCTGTTCGCGATCGCGTTCCCCGCGCTGGCGCTGCCGTTCCTGATCCGCGCCGCAGTGGTGGAGGGCGTGGCCACGGCCACCGAGGTGTCGACCATCGGCATCGTCTATGCGCTGATCGTCGGCGCCGCGATCTATCGCCAGATGAAGTGGCGCAACCTCGGCAAGATGCTGGTGGGCACGGCGGCGTTGTCGGGCGCGATCCTGCTGATCATCGGCACCGCCACCGCGATGGCCTGGGGGCTGACGCAGTCGGGCTTCTCGGGCTGGCTCGCCAGCACCATGGCCGGCCTGCCGGGCGGCGCGCCGATGTTCCTGGCCGTCTCCATCGTCGCGTTCGTGATCCTCGGCTCGGTGCTCGAAGGCATCCCGGCGATGGTGCTGTTCGGCCCGCTGCTGTTCCCGATCGCGCGCCAGCTGGGCATCCACGACGTGCACTACGCGATGGTCGCCACGCTGGCGATGGGCCTGGGCCTGTTCGCGCCGCCGCTGGGCGTGGGCTACTACGCGGCCTGCGCCATCGCCCGCGTGAACCCCGACCGCGGCATCCGGCCGATGATGCGCTACATGCTCGCGTTGCTGGCCGGCACCGTCATCATCGCGGCGGTGCCGTGGTTGTCGACCGGGTTCCTCTGAACGCCAGGGCCGCCGCTCGGCGGCCCTTTCTTGCAGACCAGGCCAAAAAAGAGAATCTCGGCACACTGCCGGTCATCCTGCGCGCAGTCGCAGGATCCACGCGTATCGGGCTCCGGCAAAGGACTCGACCTGCACTGGCAATGAACGGCTTGGCCGGGGTGGATCCTGCGACCGCGCGCAGGATGACGGCTTTCTCCAGCGGTCGGATCTTTCGCCGCGGATCGGCGATGAACCAAAAAAAAGCCGCCTCGCGCGAACGCGGGCGGCCCTGGCGTGCGTGCCGACTACTTCGAGGCCGCGAGGGACGTCTCGGCGACGCCCTTCTTGCCCTGGGCGGCGTCGACCAGGTGCAGCTTGGATCCGGCGGACATCATGCCCATCTTCACTTCCTGCCACACGAAGGCCAGCGTGCCCGGAGCGACGTCGACGTCGAGCTTGTCCTCGCCCTGCGAGGTCACCGTGTGCTTGCCCGGCGTCACTTCCTTGTACAGGTAGGTATTGGCGCCGGTCTGGCCGACGGTCGCGCCGTCGACCTTGACGTCCATCGCGATCGCGGCACCCATCATCTCGTTGCGATAGACGTAGATGCCGGCCTTGTCGGGGGCGACAGCGAAGGTCTTCAGCGCTGCGTCCTGCTTGGGGTCGCCCTTGGGGACGGACGCGCAGCCAACCAGGGAAGCAGCGACCAGCATCGCGGCGAAAAGTTGTTTCATGGAACTCCCGTGTGTCAATGTTGAGCTGAAATCTTAACAGCCGGAAATGACATCCGGCTCAGGGCAGGTTCGCCACCGCCGCCCCCTTCGGCGCCGTCACCGAATGCGTCACGCTCACGCGGCGCGTGCCGTTGGCCGGCACGTCGAGCGTCCAGGCCGCGACGCCGGTCTGCTTGTTCCAGTCGGTGGTCGCCGGAGCCGGGTCGTACTTGTGCGCGACCGTGATCGCCTCGTTGCGCGACACCGGCGCGGCGTCCAGCATCTCCACCGTCACCGGCGTCGCGTGCTGGTTGACGATCGCGTAGACCGCCGTCGACGAGCGCTCGACGCTCCCGCCGAACACGCCCCGGGCCTGCGTGAACATGCCGGGCGTCTCGACGTCGACGTGCATCAGGTCGTCTTGCCCCATCGCGATCTCGAACTTCTCGCCCTCGGCCGGACGCCAGTTCGTGCGGCCCACCAGGTTGCCGTCCTGGTACGACTGCAGCGGACCGGCCGGCCACACGCCCGCGGGACGCGCGGCGGTGGCGAGCAGGTAGACCCCGCGGTTGGTGCGCGGCGTCGTGCGGCGCTTCAGCGTGACGGGCAGCGACTGGCTGGCGATCTGCAGCGTGTGCGCTTCGCCGTCGGACGGCAGCGTGACCGCCTGGCCGATCGCGAACTCGGTGGCGGCCTCGCCGTCGGTCGATTCGACCGCCCAGGGCGGCGGCGCGACGGGCATGTCGGCGTTGGCCGCAGAGGGCTTGTCCGCTCTTTCGGACATCGCCATCGAGGGCGCCGCCGGTGCCGCCGCCGCGCTGTAGCCCGCCAGGCTGCCGACGGCCTGCAGCAGGTCCAGCCACCACGGCGTCGGCGTGTCCGCCTCCGCGCGGCGGCGCGACTGCCGCGTCGACAGCTTCACGCGCACGTCGCTCCAGTCCTCGCCGCTGGCCTGCACGATCTCGGCCTGGCGATCGACGCGCAGCGTGTTGCGGGCGACGTCCAGCGAGGCGCGGTAGGTCGGCCGCCAGTACGCGCCGACGACGTTGTAGCGCACGCGCAGCGTGGCGGCGGCAGGCGACCAGACGTCGAAGCGCAGCGTGCGCCAGCCGGCCTTGCCGCGGGCCGCGGGCTGGTCGCCGTTCAGCCGGGTCTCCTCGAGCGCGAGCGCGGCGAGGTCGCGCTTGACGCGGGCCTGGTCGCCGAGCAGGTCGAACGCGGTGCGGCGCAGTTCGGTCGCGATGGCGCCCGGGTGCGCGTCGCCCGCGGGCGCGCCCCCGCGCGCGGGGGCGTTGGCGGGCGCCGGCGTGTCCGCGCGCGGGGCGGCACCCCATTGCTTCAGGAACGTGAACGCCAGGTCGTTGGCGTCGCGCTGCGATTCGAGCATCGCGCGTTGCTGCTCGATCGCCTTGCGGCGCGCCAGCGACACCGGCGGCGCGCACTCCTCGACGCGCGACTCGGGCAGGTCGGTGGAACGCACGTCGCCCATGCGGGCTTGCACGTCGCCGTCGACCTGCAACGTGCTCACGTCGATCGCCGCCGGCACGCAGGCGATCGTGATGTGGCGCGTTCCGCCGGGCACCTTCAGCTCGCGCTCGACGCCCGCGCCGTCGGGATAGACGGTGGCCGCGACGATGCGCGTGGCCTCCTGCGCGTGCGCCGCGGGGGCGCTCGCGCACGCGAGGGCCGCGGCCGCCAGCGTCGATACGCCCGGGTGCCGGGCCCCTGTTCGAACCTTCATCACGACTCCTCGTTCGTTGCCGGTCGCGACATGCGCTCGGGATGGCGGTTGAACGCAGGCCGGCGCCAAACGGGGTGAAGCGGAAGGACGACCATGACGAAAGCCGACGCCTCAAGGCGGGCGTGGTCGCGCGCTCGGGCGTGCAGTGGAATCCGCGTCACTGAGTCCGCGGGCCGGTCGGCAGCGCGTCAGGGGCGTGCGGCCGCCGGTGCCTCGCAGGCCGCGATCTCGGGCGTCGCGAGCAGGGGCTTCAGCGTCGACCAGGGCACCGTGAGCGGCCCGGGATCGCAGGCATAGCAACCGGCCTCGTAGGCGTCGAACGAGATCTGCAGGCCCGCGGGCGTGGGCAGCCAGGCCCCCGGATCGATCGCGCGCGCCCGGATCGCCGGCTCGACGCCGGGCAGGTCCTTCTCGGCGCGATTCTTCTCCAGGTAGACCTCCCAGAAGAGCGACGGCAGCCGGCCTTGCCAATCCGACCTCGGCGTGAACACGTCGTCGGCCGCCAGTTCGCGCACCGAAGGGGCGAGGAGGAGGGTGTGCGAGCCACGGCGGTATTCGCCGTGCGCCGCGCCGTGGACGTACTGCGAATTGAAGATGCCCAGGCTGATGAAGCGCTCGCCGACGCAGTGGACCGTGTAATCGGCCTCCTCGTCGGTATCGTCTTCGGGATCCAGCGGCGCGGGCTCCCGGCGCTGCGCCGCGTTCCACGCGTCGGTCGCGGCCGAACGCGGCGCGTCGATCTGCGGATACGCGACCTGGTGGACGACGATGCCGTGGTGCGAGCCCGTGTCGTCGTCCGCCGCGGCGGGCCGGCTCACGTAGCGGTCGATGCGGTTGAACACGTACGGGCCGATGCGCACGCCGGCCTGCTCGAGTTGCTGGATGCGCCATCCGAACTCCGCCTGGATGCACGAGGCGAGCGCGAAGTCGCCGCCGGCGCCGGGCGCGATCGACCGGCGCGACACGCAGGCGGGCGTGACGAAACGCAGCCAGGCCCGCTGCGACGCCTTCAACCGCGCCGCGCCCTCGGCACTCAGCGCGTCCATCGCGCGCGCATAGGTTCGCGCCATCCGCTCGTCCAGGGCGGACAGCACGGGCGACTTGCAGATCGCCTGTTCCATCGGGGTCGCCGCCGACTTGCAATCGAAGCTCGCGGCGTTGGCGCAGGAGGCGATCGCGGCGACGGCGAGTGCGCCCATCAACCGTCTGCGAAGCCGTGCGATCGTCGGACGTCGGGATACGGGGTACGGCATGGCGGCGAGTGTCGCACGCGGCTCCGCCGCGCCGCCGGACGTCAGAACGGCTCGTCGCCCTCGATCGTCGTGCGGTTCAGCCGCCGTCGCAGGTGGTCCGGCGTGCCGCCCGCCAGGTGCATCAGCGAGCGGTTGTCCCAGAACACCATGTCGCCCGGCTGCCAGCGGTGGCGGTAGACGAACTCGTCCCGCGTCGAGTGCGCGAAGAGCTCGGCGAGCAGGGCGCGGCTTCCGTCCTCGGGCATGTCGAGCACGCGCGTCGTGAAGTGCTCGCTGACGAACAGCGCCGGGCGGCCCGTCTCGGGATGCGTGCGCACGATCGGCTGGGCCACGGGCGGCACCGCGTCGATCTGCGCCTGCGTGAGATCCGGACGCCACGGGTTGCGCCGCTGCAGCTCGGCGTACTTGCACAGGTACCAGTGCTCCGCGCGTCGGCCTTCGACGGCGGTCTTCAAGGCCGCGGGCAACCCGTCCCAGGCGCGATGCTGGTTCGCGAACAGCGTGTCGCCGCCTTCGGCGGGCAACTCCTGCGCGTGCAGCATCGAGCCCAGGCTCGGGCGCGGCAGGTACGAGAGGTCGGAATGCCAGTAGGCGCCGGCGTCGCCGAGACCGATCGGCTTGCCGCCTTCCTTGATGTTGGAGATCACCAGCACCTCGGGATGGCCGGGCAACGCGAAGTTGCTCAGCACGTGGCGCTGCAACGGCCCGAAACGGCGGCTGAACGCCACCTGCTCGTCGGGCGTGATGGCCATGTCGCGGAACACCAGCACGTGGTGGTCGAGGTGGGCGCGGTGGATGCGCGCGAAGTCGGCGTCCGGCAGGGGGCGCGACAGGTCGAGTCCGATCACCTCGGCGCCGCAGGCGGCGTCGAACGGGCGGATGACGAGGTCGGAGGCGAGGGCGTGGGTCGGGGTGGACATGCTCCCGGCACGATAGCGCGCGTCGCGAGACCCTGCACGCGACGCGAATGCATATCGACAGGCGCGGCCCGAGCAAGCGCCGACGGTGGCGCCTGACACGGTCCCGTGTGCGCGAATGTTTCCGCGTCGCCGATGACGCGTGGCCACAACGCGGGAAACATTGCTTCACCGGTGCTTCCTAGAATCCGCCGCTCACGCCTACAACACAGGGAGAGATACATGACATTGAAGACCATTGCGGCCGCGGCTGCCTTCGCCATGCTGGGGTCGTCCGCGTTTGCTCAGGGCTACGTCGGCGTCGGCATCGGCGCCAGCCACGCCTGCATCCACTACGACGCCACCGGAAACTGCACGGACGCCGGGGTCACCGGCAAGCTGTGGGTGGGCTACGGCCTCCCCGGCACCGACTTCGCGATCGAAGGCATCTACACCCACATGGATTCGTTCAAGGGGACATCGCCGTTCGGCAATACCGACGTCAACGTCGACGCCCTGGGCGTCGGCGGCGCGTGGCGTCCGCAGTTCGGCGCGGGTTGGGGCGGCGTCGTGCGCGGCGGCGTCGCGTACGGCAAGGCCAAGACGGACTACACCTTCCTCCAGCCCGGCACGCCGAACACGACGGGCCACGGATCGACCTCCGCGGCCTACTGGCAGCCGTATGTCGGTCTCGGCGCAACCTATGCCGTCACGGCCAATGTCCGTCTCGAGGCCGACCTGGACCTGACCCGCATCGGCAAGCACTCGCCGACCAACGTCAACAGCTACATGCTGGGTGCGACCTTCGGGTTCTGAGCACGTCGACCGCGCGTCGGTTCGACGCCGCGCGAAGCACGAAAAAAAAGGGCCGATCGCTCGGCCCTTCGTCATGTCGCGACGCTCTCGCGAATCAGGCGGTCACGCCCTTGGCGATCTCCGCGAACTCCTCGATCTTGTCGAAGTTCATGTAGCGGTAGATCTTCGCGCCGTCGGCGTTCACGACGCCCATGTCGGCGTGGTACTCGGCGACCGTCGGGATGCGGCCCAGCTTGGACGCGATCGCGGCGAGTTCGGCCGAGGCCAGGAACACGTTGGAGTTCTTGCCGAGCCGGTTCGGGAAGTTGCGGGTGGAGGTGGACACCACCGTCGCGCCTTCGCGCACCTGCGCCTGGTTGCCCATGCACAGCGAGCAGCCCGGCATCTCCATGCGCGCGCCGGCGGTGCCGAAGGTGCCGTAGTGGCCTTCCTTGGTGAGCTCCTGCGCGTCCATCTTGGTCGGCGGGGCGACCCACAGCTTGACCGGGATGTCGCGCTTGCCTTCGAGCAGCTTCGAGGCCGCGCGGAAGTGCCCGATGTTGGTCATGCACGACCCGATGAACACCTCGTCGATCTTGGTGCCGGCCACGTCGCTCAGGAACTTGGCGTCGTCCGGATCGTTCGGGCAGCACAGGATCGGTTCCTTGATGTCGGCCAGGTCGATCTCGATGACTTCGGCGTATTCCGCGTCGGCATCGGGCGCGAGCAGTTGCGGGTCGGCGATCCAGGCCTCCATCGCCTTGATGCGGCGCTCCAGCGTACGCTTGTCGGCGTAGCCGTCGGCGATCATGTTCTTCATGAGCACGATGTTGGACGTCATGTACTCGATGATCGGTTCCGGGTGAAGGTGCACCGTGCAGCCGGCGGCCGAGCGCTCGGCCGAGGCGTCGCTCAGCTCGAACGCCTGTTCCACCTTCAGGTCGGGCAGGCCCTCGATCTCGAGGATGCGGCCGGAGAACGCGTTGACCTTGCCTTGCTTGGCGACGGTCAGCAGGCCCTTCTTGATCGCGTACAGCGGGATCGCGTGCACGAGGTCGCGCAGCGTGACGCCGGGCTGCATCTGGCCCTTGAAGCGCACCAGGATCGACTCGGGCATGTCCAGCGGCATCACGCCGGTGGCGGCGCCGAAGGCCACGAGGCCGGAGCCGGCCGGGAAGCTGATGCCGATCGGGAAGCGCGTGTGGCTGTCGCCGCCGGTGCCCACGGTGTCGGGCAGCAGCAGGCGGTTGAGCCAGCTGTGGATGATGCCGTCGCCCGGACGCAGCGCGACGCCGCCGCGGTTGGAGATGAACGCGGGCAGGTCGTGGTGCATCTTCACGTCGACCGGCTTCGGATACGCCGCGGTGTGGCAGAACGACTGCATCACCATGTCGGCCGAGAAGCCCAGGCAGGCCAGGTCCTTCAGCTCGTCGCGGGTCATCGGGCCGGTGGTGTCCTGGCTGCCGACGGTGGTCATCTTCGGCTCGCAGTAGGTGCCCGGGCGAACGCCCGCGCCTTCGGGCAGGCCGCAGGCGCGGCCGACCATCTTCTGCGCCAGCGTGAAGCCGGCCTTGGACTCGATCGGGGCGGTCGGCAGGCGGAACGTGGTCGACGCCGGCAGCTTGAGGAACTCGCGCGCCTTCGCGGTGAGCGAGCGGCCGATGATCAGGTTGATGCGGCCGCCGGCGCGCACTTCGTCGAACTGCACGTCGCTCTTCAGCTTGAACTCGGCGACGGTCGCGCCGTTCTTCTCGATGCGGCCTTCGTACGGGTAGACGTCGATCACGTCGCCCATGTCCAGCTTCGACACGTCGACCTCGATCGGCAGCGAGCCGGAGTCTTCCTGCGTGTTGAAGAAGATCGGGGCGATCTTGCCGCCGAGGGTGACGCCGCCGAAGCGCTTGTTCGGCACGAAGGGGATGTCCTCGCCCGTGGCCCACACCACGCTGTTGGTGGCGCTCTTGCGGCTGGAGCCGGTGCCCACCACGTCGCCCACGTAGGCGACCAGGTGGCCCTTGGCCTTCAGCGCCTCGATGAACTGCATCGGGCCGCGCTTGCCGTCTTCTTCCGGCGTGATGCCCGGGCGCGCGTTCTTCAGCATCGCCAGGTAGTGCAGCGGGATGTCCGGGCGGCTCCAGGCGTCGGGCGCCGGGGACAGGTCGTCGGTGTTGGTCTCGCCGGTGACCTTGAACACGGTCACGGTGATCTTCGAAGCGACCTCGGGACGCGACGTGAACCACTCGGCCTTCGACCAGCTGTCGATGACTTCGGACGCGAACTTGTTGCCGGCCGTGGCCTTCTCGGCGACGTCGTGGAAGAAGTCGAACATCAGCAGCGTCTTCTTCAGCGCGTTGCACGCCTCGCGGGCGACGTCGGCCGAATCGAGCAGGTCGATCAGGGGCTTGACGTTGTAGCCGCCCACCATCGTGCCGAGCAGCTCGGTGGCGCGTGCCTTCGAGATCAGCGCGACCTCGGCGTCGCCGTGCGCGACCGCCGACAGGAAGCTGGCCTTGACCTTGGCGGCGTCGTCCACGCCCGGGGGCACGCGGTGCGTCAGCAGGTCCAGCAGGAACGCGTCCTCGCCGGCCGGCGGTGCCTTCAGCAGCTCGATCACGGCCGCGGTCTGCTGCGCGTCGAGCGGCAGCGGGGGGATGCCGAGCGCGGCGCGTTCGGCCACGTGTTGGCGGTAGGCTTCAAGCATGGAGATCTCCTGGATTGCCGGGAAAAGGCGTCTGAGTGAGCGGGTGAAAAGAGAGGGCCGTCAGGTCTTGGGAACGATGACTTTGAGCCCTTTGAAGTAGTCGCGGAAAAAGCCTTCGTCGCGCGTGATGAGGCCGTTGCACTGGAGCAGGGCGTGCGCGCCGACGAGGAAATCGGGCATGGTGCGCGGCGAGCCGACCACCTGCCCGGCGGCGCGGGCGCGCTGGATGTACTTGCGTTGCATCTCGCCCGCGCGGACCGCGGAGCGTTGTTCGATGGGGGAGAAGGTGAGTCCCATGTCGTCGAGCGCGTCCATCACCTCGGCGCCGTGGCCGAGCCCGGCGGTGATCTCGCTGGCGACGACGTCGCACACCACCACGGGGCCGCTGCCCAGCGCGAGCCGCAGGCAGGCCTCGGCGGCGTCGGCGCCGCTGCCGTCGCCCAGCAGGTCGATCAGGACGGAGGTGTCGATGGCGATCACCGTGCAGTGGCCCGGTGACAGCGCAGCGACAGGAGCTCGAAGCACGGCGTCATTAGAATTCCGGCGTCTCGCCGGGCGCACGGCCACGCAGTTCCTGCATCACGTCGTCGGTCGAGACGCCGCTGGGCAACTTGAAACGGCCGCGCACGCGCGAGATCGCGTCGCTGACGTCCTTGCGCAGGATGATCCTTCCGCCGTCGAGCTCGACCTTGAGCACGGTGCCCTTCGTCAGGCCCAGCGCATCGCGCACGGCCTTGGGCAATGTGATCTGGCCGCGTTCGGCGACGGTGGCTTCCATGCTGGATCCTCGAATTTGAAAGTACGATGCGGAACCTTTTGGTATGTACATTCTATACGTACTGAATTGGCCGTACAGGGTTATCACTGACTGTTTCGCACTACTTTTGCCGCGCCGGAACCTCTCGTCCTTTCACGTATCCTGAATCCATGCCTCAATTTCGCCCGATCTCGCCGCTGACCGTGCTGGCGTCCGCCTGTGTCGCCCTCCTGTGCAGCTGCGCCACGGCGCCCGGTGCCGGCACCCCCGCGGCCGCCGCCCCGGCCGAGCCGGCGCCGGTCGTGAGCGAGGCGGCCTCGGCCGCGAGCGCGCCCGCGAGCGCCGCCAGCCAGCCCGCGCCGCTGCGCGTGAGTGCGCAACGCAACCCGGCCGCGCCCAGCGGGCCGCCGCTGCCGCCGTACGCGACCCTGACCCAGGGCGCGCGCCGCATCGACGGCATGATGACGCTGTGGCAGAAGGACGAGAAGGTGTGGCTCGAGTTGAAGCCGGAAGACTTCAACCGGCCGATGTTCTTCTCGCCCAAGATCTCGCAAGGCCTCGGCGAAGGCGGGTTGTTCGGCGGCTCGATGGTGTTTTCGTCCATGCCCTGGGGCGCGCCGCAACTCGTCGAGTTCCGCAAGATCCACAACCTCGTCCAGCTGGTCGCGCTCAACAAGACGTTCCGCGCCAAGGCCGGCACGCCGCAGGCGTACGCCGTGGAGGCCGCCTACTCGAGCAGCCTGGTCGGCAGCACGCCGGTGGCCAGCCAGGCCGATGCCGCGTCGCACGGCGTGCTCGTCGAGGCCAACAACCTGTTCCTGGGCGACACGCTGGGCATGGCGATCCACCTGCAGCAGATGTATCGCCAGAACTACGCCTACGACGCGCGCAACTCGTACTTCGACAGCGTGCGCGGCGCGCCCGACGAGGTGATGTTCGACGTCACCGCGCACTACCTGACGCAGTCGATCGCCAATTCGTTCCCGAACGCGCCGCCCGGGGCGCCGCAGCCGACGATCCCCAGCTTCGTGCCCGACGCGCGCAGCCTGTTCCTGGGCCTGCACTACTCGCTCGCGCGCCTGCCCGACAAGCCGATGGCGACGCGGCCGGCGGATCCGCGCGTCGGCTACTTCAACACCACGGTGGCCGACTTCACCGACGACGTCGCGCGTTCGCCGCGCGAGCGCTTCGTCAACCACTGGCGCCTCGAGAAGAAGGATCCGGCGGCGGCGCTGTCGGAGCCGGTCAAGCCGATCACCTACTGGCTGGACCGCAGCATCCCGTTGAAATACCGCGACGCGATCACGCGCGGCATCCTCGAGTGGAACAAGGCCTTCGAGCGCATCGGCTTCAAGGACGCGATCGTCGTCAAGGTGCAGCCGGAAGACGCCGCGTTCGACACGCTGGACGTCGGCGTGACCTCGGTGCGCTGGATGGTCAACGCCGAGCCGACCTACGGCGCGATCGGCCCGACGCACGTCGATCCGCGCAGCGGCGAGATCCTCGACGCGGCCATCGCCATCGAGAGCATGTCCTCGCGCGACCTGCGCGCGGCGCGCGCGCAGGTGCTCGACCTGGCGCACAGCTTCGACTTCCCGGCGATGCTGCAGGCGCCGGCCGCGACGGCTGCCGCCCGCGGCACGGCCTTCGCGACGGACCCGCAGGCCTGCCTGGCCGGCGACTTCGAGGCCGAGCAGGCCGACTATGCGCTGGACGTGCTCGCCGCGCGCGGCGAGATCGACCCCGACAGTCCCGAAGCCGACGCCTTCGTCCAGGCCTACCTGACCGACGTGACGATGCACGAGGTCGGCCACACGCTGGGCCTGCGCCACAACTTCCGCGGCTCGCGCCTGGATTCGGACAAGCAGCTGGCCGACGTCGAGTACACGAAGACGCACACGCTCAGCGGCTCGGTGATGGACTACCTGCCGGTCAACCTGCCGCGCCCGGGCGAGCCGGCCGCCAAGCCGTTCGACAGCACGCTGGGCCCGTACGACTACTGGGCCATCGAGTACGCCTACAAGCCCTTCGCCGCGGACGCGACCCCCGCGCAGCAGGCGTCCGAACTGCTCAGGATCGCGTCGCGCAACACCGAGCCGGGCCTCGACTACGGCACCGACGAAGACTTCTTCCTCGGCGTCGATCCGGGCTCGCTGCAGGGCGACCTGGGCAGCGATCCGGTGGCCTACGCGCAGAAGCGTTTCGCGATCGCGCGCGACCTGTTCGCGCGCCAGGAGACGCGCACGCTCAAGCCCAGCGAGGACTACGCGGTGCTGCGCCGTTCCGTCACGTACGCGATCCGCGACGCGACGCGCTCGGCCGCCGTGCTGTTGCGCCAGCTGGGCGGCGTGTCCACGCTGCGCGACTTTCCCGGCTCCGGCCGCGATCCCATGCAGCCGGTGCCCGTCAACGTGCAGCGCGCGTCGCTCGACACGCTGATCGAAGGCATCCTGTCGCCCGACAGCTTCCGCGTGTCGCCGGCGCTGCAACGCCGGCTGGCGCCCGACTTCCTGGAGCGGGGCGACGTCTCGGCCGGCGGCGACCCGGTGTCCACCGACTACCCGGTGGAGACGGTGATGGTGGACCTGCAGCGCCAGGTCGTGGCCGTGCTGATGGGCGACGGCCTCGCGCAGCGCCTCGAGGACAGCGCGCCCAAGCTCGATCGGCCCGCGCAGGCCCTGACGCCGGCGGAGGTCTACGCCCGCGTCACGCGCGTGCTGTGGTCGGACGCGGGCAACTTCGGCGCCGACGGCAAGGGCGACATCCCGGCCCGCCGCCGCGCGCTGCAGCGCGATCACGTCAACCGCCTCGCCAACGTGCTGCTGCGCACGCCCGGCGGCGTGCGCGTCGACCTGCGCTCCACGCTGCGGGCCGAGGCCGTGGCGCTGCTGCCGCGCATCCAGGCGGCTCAGCGGCGTCCCGGCCTGGGCGAGGCATCGCGCCTGCACCTGGCCGACTGCGCGGAGACGCTGCGGGTGGCGCTGAACGCGCCGATGCAGCGCGCCGGGTTCTAGAAAGGCCGCTCCACCCTGAAAGCGCGGGGTCGCTTTCGGGGTGGCAGGCCCGGCCTGCGGGGCTCGGCGGCGGCGCCCGTTCAGCCCTCGCCATCCGTCGTCCGTCGCACCGGGGCCCCGTCCCTCTGGGCTCGCCGGGCGCGGCGCGCTATCGTGGCGACATGTCTTCTTTCCTTCCCGTCGAAACGCCCGGCCTGTCCGGCGACGACGCGCCGCGTTCGCGCTGGGCGCGCTTCCTGCGGGCGATGTCGCCCCGCACGATCGGCCTGACGCTGGCGTTCTCGCTGGTCGTCGCGATCGTGCTCAACCCGATCTTCGAGCTGCCGTTCACCGTGCTGCTGGGCCGCACGCTGTTCGTCGGCTTCATCACGCTGCTGGCGCGCAGCGCCGCGCTGGTCTGGCGCCAGCGCGTCGTGCCGCCCTGGGTGCTGCAGTCGATCACCGTCTTCTGCGCGGCGACGCTGGCCACGCTGGCCGTGTACCTGCTGGCCACCGGCGGCGATTTCACCGCGGTCGTGTCGCACGAAGGTCGCGTGCAGGGCTTCATCCTGATCTCGGGCACCGGCACCATCGTCGGCCTGATGCTGGCGCTGGGCGCGCTCGAACGCCAGCGCGATTCCGAGACCAAGGCCATGAGCCTGGAGCTCGCGCTGCAGCGCTCGCGCCTCGAGCGCCACGCGGCCGATGCGCGCCTGGCCGTGCTCACCGCCCAGGTCGAGCCGCACTTCCTGTTCAACACGCTGGCCAACGTGCAGGCGCTGGTCGAGACCGGCTCGCCGCGCGCGCCCGCCGTGCTGCGCAGCCTGATCGCCTACCTGAAGGCGACGATGCCGCGCCTGGACGACGGCGACGCGCAACTGGGGCGCGAGATTGCGCTGGTGCGCAGCTACCTCGAGCTGATGCACCTGCGCATGCCGGACCGGCTGCACTTCTCCGTCGAGGGCGACCCCGCGCTGCAGGGATTCCCGTGCCCGCCGATGCTGCTCCTGACGCTGGTGGAGAACGCCGTGCGCCACGGCATCGATCCGTCGGAGACCGGCGGCAGCATCGTCGTGACCAGTTCGCGCGACGGCGACATCGTGCGCCTGGTGGTGCGCGACGACGGCGTCGGCATGGGCGAGTCCGCCGTGCCCGGCACCGGCCTGGTCAACCTGCGCGAGCGGCTCGCGGCGTTCTACGGCGGCGCCGCGCGACTGGAGCTCACCGAGCTCGCGCCGCACGGGCTGCTGGCCGAGATCCTGGTCGACGTGCCGGCGTCGAGCGTCACCCGGAGGGCGGCATGAGCACCGCCCGGCCGCCCGAAGGGGCTCGCACCGTAGCCGACAGGCGGAGGGTAGCCTGATGAGCAACGCCACGCCGTCGCAGTTGCCCGAGCACGACGACGACCTCGCGCACCCGCGCGGGACGGGCGCGCCCGGCGCCGTGCGCGCGCTGATCGTCGACGACGAGCCGCTGCTGCGCACGCACCTCGCCCACCACCTGGCGCAGCTGTGGCCGGAACTGGAGATCGCCGGCGAGGCGCGCAACGGCCGCGAGGCCGTCGACCTGGTGGTGCAACTGCAGCCCGACGTCGTCTTCCTGGACGTGCACATGCCCGGCATGAACGGCGTCGAGGCCGCGCGCCTGATGGGGCCGGAGGTGCAGATCGTCTTCGTCACCGCCTACGAGCAGTACGCCGTCGCGGCGTTCGAGCAGGGCGCGATCGACTACCTCGTCAAGCCCTTCGATGCCGAGCGGCTGGGCGAGAGCGTCGCGCGGCTGCGCCGGCGCATCGCCGAACGCCGCCGCATGAGCGCCGGCGAGGGCGGGCTGGGCCAGGTGACCAGCCTCGCCGGCGACGTGGCGGACGCGTCGGGCGCGCTCGCCGCGCTGCCGCAGGGCCACCTCGACGCCGTGCTGTCGGCGCTCGCCGGCGAGCTGCGGCGCCGCGCGCCGGCGGGCGACCGCCTCCAGTGGATCCGGGCCTCGGTCGGCCAGATGATCAAGCTGATCCCGGTCGACGAGGTGCTGTACTTCCGCTCCGACGAGAAGTACACGCTGGTGGTCTGGGTCGGCGGCGAGGCGCTGATCCGCAAGTCCATCCGCGAACTGCTGGACGGCCTCGAACCCGAGACCTTCATCCAGATCCACCGCTCCACCATCGTCAACCTGCGCTTCGTGGCGCAGGTGATCAAGGGCCCGAACGAGACGGCCGAGGTGCACCTGAAGGGGCGCAACGAGACCTTGAGCGTCAGTCGCAACCACGTGCACTGGTTCCGGCAGTACTGAACTCGAGGCCGCATGAAAAAAAGGGTGCCGGAGGCACCCTTTGTCGTTGCGGCCCGGGCTCGCGTGGAGCCCGGCGGCGCTCAGGCCTTGCGGCGGCGCGACAGTGCGAAGACGCCGAGGGCCAGGCCCATCAGGGCGATGTTGGCGGGTTCGGGGATCGCCGACACGGCCACGCGCACGGCGCCGGTGTTGTTGTAGGCGTCGGAGTCGAAGAAGAAGAACTTCAGTTCGCCGGTCGCGTTGGCGACGCCGCTGAACGACGTGCCGACGTGGAACAGGGCGCCGTTGCCGATCTGGGCGACCAGCGCGCCGTAGGCGTCGAACAGGCCGTCGAGGCTGCCGCTCTGGAAGGCGTGGCCGTCGGCGTTCGTCAGGTACGTCGGATCGGTCCAGGAGTTGTCCCACAGGTCGGTCGGCACGGCCGACGAGCTGAAGGATTCGCCAGCGTTCAGGAACACGCCGGTGGCCAGGCCCGTGCCGCCGCCGATGGCGTTGTTCTTGGCGTCGACGACGACGTTGACGGTACCGGCTGCGGCGAAGCCGCTGGCGGCCAGCACGAGGGCGCCGACGACGGCGCGCGAGAACTTGTTCATGGAATTTTCCCTTGATGAATGCCCTCTTTGCCGATGCGGCCGGGGGCGATGACTCGACGAGCGACAGAAGCCCGTCTCTCGCTGTCGAGTTTACAACTTGATGCATTGCTGCACTGCGATAGCGGATGAACGTTATGGACTTCCAAGGGTCGATTTCCGTGATCTATTGCCGGTAAACAGAATTCAAACAATTCAAAGGCTCAAGAGATCTCGTGATTGGCCGATACGCCTCATGCGCCCCGGCCTCAGGGCTCGCCTGTCCCGCCTGTCCCGTCCGCGTGACGTCGGCATCGAATCGGCGCTCAAGTTTCTGCCGCCTAGTCCGATACAAGGGAATACCCTGTAAGGCTTTCTCGATGCCTCATTTCTCCTCGCGCAAGAACGTTTCCGTCGCCCAGCGACTCGCATTCGGCTTCGGCACGCTGGTCGCGTTGTCGCTGCTGGGTTCCGCCGTCAGCGGCTGGCAGGCCCAGGTGATCGCCGCCAAGGTCGAACGCGTCGTCGAGGTCAACAACGCGATGTCCGACGCCGTCGGCCACCTGCGCAACTCGATGGACGAGATGGCCATCCAGGCACGCAGCGTCGCGCTGATGACCGAGATGAAGTCGATCACCGCCGAGGTCGACAAGCTCAAGGCCGCCAAGGCTCGCTACCTCGCCGACGAGAAGACGCTGCAGGCGCTCGTCGCGGGTCCCGGCGCCAACGACGGCGAGCGCGCCGCGGCCAAGGAGATCGCCGCGCTCGCCGCGACCACGATCCCGATGATCCAGGAGGCCGCGGAACAAGGGGCCGATGGCAACAACGTCGAGGCGGCGCTGTCGCTCACCAACCGCATCCTGCCGCTGGAGACGAAGTGGCGGGCGCAGCTGCAGTCGCTGCAGAAGGCGATCGCCGCCGACAGCGCCGGCGCCGCGGCCAGCGCCAAGGGCGCCGAGCAGGCGCTGATGGCCATCCTGCTGGCCTTCGCCGTCGCCGCCATCGCCGTGGGCGCGCTGGTGGGCTGGCGCGTGATCCGCGGCGTCAAGGCGCCGCTGGCGCAGGCGACGGCGTTCGCGCGCCGCGTCGCCGAGGGCGACCTGTCGGCCCAAGTGCACTCCGACCGCGACGATGAGCTCGGCCAGTTGCTGCAGGCGCTGGCCGGCATGCAGGCCAAGCTGCGCTCGCTGGTGGGCCACATCCGCAACACCGCCGAATCGATCGGCACCGCCAGCAGGGAAGTGGCGGTCGGCAACCAGGACCTGAGCGAACGCACCGAGCAGACCGCCGGCAACCTGCAGGACGCCGCCAGCGCCATGACCCAGCTCACCGGCACGGTGCGCCAGAGCGCCGACGCCGCGGTCCAGGCCAGCCACCTGGCCACCTCGGCGAGCGACGTCGCGCGCCGCGGCGCGCAGGCGGTCTCGCACGTGGTCTCCACGATGACCGAGATCAACGACAGCTCCAGGAAGATCGCCGACATCATCGGCGTCATCGACGGCATCGCGTTCCAGACCAACATCCTCGCCCTGAACGCCGCGGTCGAAGCGGCGCGTGCCGGCGAGCAGGGCCGCGGCTTCGCCGTGGTGGCCAGCGAGGTGCGCTCGCTCGCGCAGCGCTCGGCGGGCGCGGCCAAGGAGATCAAGTCGCTGATCGGCGCCTCGGTGGAACGCGTCGAGACCGGCGCCCGCCAGGTGGCCGACGCCGGCGCGACGATGCGCGAGATCGAGTCCAGCGTCGAACGCGTGACGGCCATCATCTCCGAGATCAGCGCGGCCTCGGCCGAGCAATCGATGGGCATCGGCCAGGTCAGCGGCTCGGTGCAGCAGCTCGAGACGATGACGCAGCAGAACGCGGCGCTGGTGGAAGAGAGCGCGGCGGCGGCGGAGTCGCTGCGGGGCCAGGCGGAGAGCCTGAATACGCTGGTGCAGGCGTTCCGCCTGGCGTGAGCCCGCACTCGCCCTGGGTGCGGCGCTAGAAGGCGTCGGTCCCGGTCTGGCGAGTCGACAGGGCGCGCCAGTCCCAGTCGCCCGGGGTCATGGTCGTCGGCCGCCAGGACGCCGCCAGGCGTCGCGCGCGCTCGACCTCGTCGGAGGGGACGGAGGCGTCGGCCTTCAGGGTGGCGAGCCGCCTCGCCGAAGGTTCGTTGCCGCGCTGGCTGGCGAGCGTGTAGAGCGCCATCGCCTTGCCCATGTCGCGCGGCGCGTTCACGCCGTTCTCGTACTGCACGGCCAACGCATAGAAGCCCGTCGCGTTGCCGTCCGATACCGCGGACCGCAGCCAGCTCATGCCGGCCTTGACGTCTCGACGCTTCGCCGGCCCCTGCAGCAGGAAGACACCGTAGATCGCCTGGGCCTGGGAAAAGCCGGCGCTGGCCGCGGTCGTCATCAGCTTGACGTAGCGGTCGGAGTCCGGGTCCGGCAGGTCGCCGGCAAGTCGAAACAGCGCGTAGGGCTCGCCGATGTCCGCGGCCCGTTGCAGCCACTGGCGCGATTCGGCGATCGCCGCCGGATCGGTCTCCGACCGCGACAGGACATCGCCCAGCACATCCATCGCGCTGGGATGGCCCAGTTCGGCCGCCTGGCGATAGAGCGCCATCGCCTTGCCCTGGTCCGCGGCCACGCCGTGCCCTCTGGCGTAGGCGAGCGCCAGCGCATACACGGCTTCCGGGTCGTTGCGCGCCGCGCCCTGGCGGGTCAGCTCGATGCCGTCGTGTTCGTCGCGAGCCACGCCGGAAGGCGGCTGCATCTCCAGTTCCGCAAGAATGCGCTGGGCCGCGAGAACGCCCTGGCTGGCGGACTTGCGCAGCAGCGCCGCCGCGGCCGGCGCGTCGAAGTGGTGCTTCGTGCCGTAGCAAGGGTGCAGGCCCAGGTCGTCGATCGCGACGAGGAACTGCGCCTGCGGCTGCCCGCCGTCCGCGGCACGCCGCAGCCATTCCAGCGCGTCCTCGGCGCGGTCGACCGGCGTCGTGCCGTCGGCCTGCTTCGTGAACCCCATGCTCTCGCAATAGGCCACGGCCATGCGTGTCAGGTCATCGACGGACAGGCTGTCGAACTTGCCGTCGACCGCGAGCCCGCGCAACGGTGCCAGCCGTTCGCGTTCGGCCTTGGGCAGCGCGTACGTCTCGAAAAGGAAGCTGACCTTGCCTCGCTCGCGCATCCAGGTGAGCTCGCTTTGGGCGCTGCGATTGCGCGTCCGTGCAGCGCGCGCCAGCAGCATGTAGGCCTTCCGTTCGTCCCGGTGCGCGTAGCCATCGCGGTCGTAGATCGCGCCGAGGTAGTACGCGGCATCGGGGTCGCCGAGTTCGGCCAGCGGACCCAGCCTGGCGGCCGCCGCCTCCAGGTTCCCGGCCCGGTAGTCCTTGACGGCGGCATCGAGCTCGGCCGGCCCGGCGGCAGGCGCCGCGAACGACGTGGCGGACAGGACGGCCAGCGTCCAGGCGATGAGCAAAAAGCGAAGGTTCATGGCACGCAGCGTGGAGTCTGGGGCACGCCGCGCGAGACGCGCCGGCGAGTTGGGCCTGGAGGAGAAGGTCAGGAGCGCAGGCAGTATCGTGGCTCGCGTCGC
>FTJN01147252.1_pt1 | contig 33350 bp, 29 predicted proteins | sample 1658361 | NCBI WGS metagenome assembly FTJN01 (sample SAMEA3914819, study PRJEB12502) | metagenome | biome: forest; material: soil | place: Canada | collected 2010-06-26 | depth 0.3 m
CAGCGGCCGCAGCCGCGTGCCGTCCACCTCGGCCCACTGCAGCACGACCGCGGCGACCGGGCCCTGGTCGTCCGAGATCAGCGCGTAGCGCGGCTCGACGACGGCCGGGGGCACGCGCTCCAGCATCGCGAGGTAGTCGCGGCTGAAGAACCAGGACCCGCCGTCGACGACGTCGTCCCACAGGTCGCGATCGAGCTGCGCGATCGTGTCGGCGATCGCGATGCGAAAGCCGGACGGGCGGCGCAGCGTGCGACGCGCTTCGCGGCGATGGGCGAGATGGGCGCGAACGCGCCGGCCGGGCAGTCGGATGGGCATGGCGGGAGCCGGCGTCGGCTCGGGTGGACGTGCGCGGATCGTAGCGCGACGGCGCCGATCGGCAGGAACCGGGCCCTACCTGCCGACCAGGTCCGCCACCAGCAACACGAGCTCGCCGACGTCGAAGGGCTTGGCCAGGTGGGCCTGGAAGCCGGCGAGCAGCGCGCGCTTGCGATCCTCGGCGCGGGCGAACGCCGTCAGCGCGATCGCCGGGATGCGGGAGTCGCGCGCCTCGCCCGCGCGCAGTGCGCGGATCATCTGGTAGCCGTCCATGCCCGGCATGCCGACGTCGCTGACGATGACGCTGGGCCGCGTGGCCTTGAGCGCCGCCAGCGCCTCGTCCGCCGACCCGAAGAGGGTGACGCTGGCGCCCTGGTGCTCCAGCATGCGCTTGAGCAGTTCGCGCGCGTCGGGCTCGTCGTCGATGACGAACGCATGCACGCCTTCCAGCTTGGGCAGCGGCGTGGTGTCCGTCGAATCGCTTTCGACGGACGGATGCTCGCGTTCCTCCTCGGCCTGCATCAGCGAGATGGGCAGGTCGACGACGAAGGTCGAGCCGAGGCCCTCGCCCGGGCTGCTGGCGCGGATCATGCCGGCGTGGAGATCGACGAGCTGCTTGCAGATCGCGAGCCCGAGGCCCAGGCCGCCGTGCGTGCGCGTGGTGGAGCTGTCGCGCTGCGAGAAGCGGTCGAACACCTGCGGGAGGAAGCTCGCCGGAATGCCCGCGCCGGTATCGGAGACGCTGAGCTCGACGTGCGAGTTCACGCGCTGCACGAGCACCTGCACCTGGCCGCCGCGCGGGGTGAACTTGATCGCGTTCGTGAGCAGGTTCCAGACGACCTGCTGCAGGCGCGCGCTGTCGGCGCTGACCCGGGTGCGCGAGGAGTCCAGCAGGCTGCGCAGGCGGACGTCCTTGGCCTCGGCCATCGGCCGGGCGGAGTCGATCGCCGCCTGCACGACGTCGGACAGCGAGACCTGCTGCAGGTCGAGGCGGATCTTTCCGGCCAGGATGCGGCTCAGGTCGAGCAGGTCGTCGATCAGCTGCACCTGCGCGCGCGCGTTGCGGTCGATGACCTGGATGGCGCGTTGCTGGTCGATCGCGCCGCTGGCCTGGCCCTTGAGCAGGACCTGCGTCCAGCCGAGGATGGCGCTGAGCGGCGTGCGCAGCTCGTGCGACAGGGTGGCGAGGAATTCGTCCTTGATGCGGGTGGCGCGCTGGGCCGCCATGCGGGCGCTGCGCTCGGCTTCCAGCAACTGATCGCGTTCCTGGCTGTCCAGCTCCATCGCCTCGTACCGCTTGCTCTCGGTCAGGTCGCGGGTCAGCTTGGCGAAGCCCATGAGCCGCCCTGTCGCGTCGCGCAGCGCGGTGATCGTCACGTTCGCCCAGAACCGGCTGCCGTCCTTGCGCAGGCGCCATCCGGTGTCCACGAAGCTGCCCTTCTCGGTGGCCTGCTGCAGCTCGTAGTCGGGCCAGCCGCTGTCGCGCACCTCCTGCGGATAGAACACGGAGAGGTGCTGGCCGACGATCTCCTCGGTCGTGTAGCCCTTGATGCGCTGCGCGCCGACGTTCCAGCTGGCGATCCTGCCGTTGACGTCCAGCATGAAGATCGCATATTCGTTCACGCCTTCCACGAGCAGGCGGAAGCGCTCCTCGCTCTGGCGCAGTTGTTCCTCGTGGCTGCGCCGCTGCGTGAGGTCGCGGGTGACCTTCGAGAAGCCGACCAGGGTGCCGTTCTCGTCGCGCATGGCCGTGACGACGACGTTGGCCCAGAACAGCGACCCGTCCTTGCGGACGCGCCAGCCCTCGTCCTCGAACGAACCCTCGCGCGCGGCTGTCTCCAGCTCGTGCGCGGGCAGGCCGCGCGCGAGTGCTTCGGGCGGGTAGAAGCGCGAGAAATGGCTGCCGACGATCTCGTCGGCACGGTAGCCCTTGAAGCGTTCGGCTCCGGCGTTCCAGGTCAGGACGTAGCCGTCGGGGTCGAGCATGAAGATCGCGTAGTCGCGCACGCTCTCCACCAGCAGGCGAAAACGTTCCTCGCTCCGGCGCAGGTGCTCGGCGCCCCGGATCGTGGTTTCGGTGTAGGTCATCCCGGATCCTGGTCGATGGTGAGCTCCTGCCTCGCGCGGTAACGCCTATCGTACCGGCCAGCATACGGCGTGCCCGATCCCTCGCGGAAAGGCTTACCGGGCGAGACCCTGCATCAACAGCGTGACGCATTGCTCGCCCATGCGCTCGATGAACGCCTCGTCGATCACCGGTGCCGGGATGCGGCGCCCGGCCAGCAGCAGCGCGAGGCCGTGCACCAGCGACCACGCGGCGAGGGTGACGTCGCCGAGCGGCGCCGGCCGCATCACCCCCGCGGCCTGGCCGGCCGAGACCACGTCGGCCAGCGTCCGGGCGAGCTCCTCGCTGGCCTGCTGCAGCGACGGATGGACGGTCCAGTCGGGGATCGCCTGGCTGAACATCAGCTGCAGCACGTGCGGCTGCTGGACGCCGAAGCGAACGTACGCGCGGCCGCAGGCCATCAATTGCGGCACCGGGCCGCCGGGCGTGGCGGCGATGGTCCGGTGGTTGATCCCGGTGAGTTGCCGGAAGCCGTCCTCGGCCAGGTCGGCGAGCAGCGCCTGCTTGTCGGCGTAGTGCCGATAGGCCGCCGTGTGGCTGACGCCGGCCGCCTGCGAGATCTCGCGCAGGCTCACGCCTTCCACGCCGCGCTGCGCGATCAGCGCCGAGCCCGCGGCGCGCAGGGCATTCTTCAGGTCGCCGTGGTGATAGGCGCGCACGGGCCGCTTGCGGGGCGTCGATGGCATGGTTCACGGCAGGGATGTTGACACTGTATACATCATCTCATAGAGTCAATGTACCCACTGTAAACATCTTGTCCGGCCACCCGCCAGGCGCACCGTCCATCGAAAGACCGCCATGACCGACCTCCTGCTCGCCTGCCTGCACCACCTCGTCGTCTTCACGCTCGTCACGCTGCCCGTGGCGGAGCTGGTGCTGATGCGGGGCCACGCCGGCGCGCTGCGCGTGAACCACCTGGCCCGGATCGACGCGCTCTACGGCCTGCTGGCAGTCGCCATCCTGGTGATCGGCTTCGGCCGCGTCTTCCACGGCGCCAAGGGGGCCGAGTTCTTCCTCCGCAACCCGGTCTTCTGGGCCAAGATCGCGTTCTTCGCGCTCGCCGGCCTGGCGTCCGCCGTGCCGACGGTGCGCGTCCTGCGCTGGAAGAAGGCCGCGCGGCGCGACGCCGCCTTCGTGGTGCCGGAAGCCGATCTGGCCAGCACGCGCCGCTGGCTCGGCCTGGAGCTGGCCCTGTTCGTGCCGATCCCGCTGCTGGCCGCGGCCATGGCGCGCGGCGTCGGGCTGGGTTGAACGGCGCCGCAACCGCGCGACAATCGCCGCATGACGATCCTCTACGGCATTCCCAACTGCGACACCGTCAAGCGCGCCCGCGACTGGCTCGCCACGCACGGCGTCGCCCACGAGTTCCACGACTTCAAGAAGGCCGGCGTGCCGGCCGACCGCCTCGCCGCCTGGGTGGCCGCGGCCGGCTGGGAGCGCGTGCTCAATCGCAAGGGCACCACGTGGCGCAAGCTGCCCGATGCGCAGCAGGCCGCGGTGGTCGACGCGGCCACGGCGCAGGCGCTGATGCGCGAGCAGGCCAGCGTGATCAAGCGGCCGGTGGTCGAATGGGACGACGGGCGCATCACGGTCGGCTTCGACGCCGACGCTTGGGCGACGCGCGCCTGAGGCCGGTCCTCAGCGCAGCAGGCTGCCGAGCAGCCAGGCATTGGCGCCGGCGATCGCGGCGAACAGCGCCCATGCCGCGGCCTTCAGCACGGGGCCGTTCGCGAACGCGCCCATCACGCCGCGGTCGCTCGTGAGCCGCACGAGCGGCCAGATCGCGAACGGCAGTTGCAGGCTCAGCACCACCTGGCTGGCCACCAGCAGCGTGCCCACGCCCTTGTCGCCCAGCCACAGCACGCCACCCAGCGCGGGCACCAGCGCGAGCCCGCGCGTGATCAGGCGGCGCTGCCAGCACGGGATCTTGAGGTCGAGAAAGCCCTCCATGATCACCTGGCCGGCGATGGTGCCGGTGAAGGTGGAACTCTGTCCGGAGGCCAGCAGCGCGACGCCGAACAGCGCCGCGGCCGCGCCCGAGCCGAGGATCGGGTCGAGCAGGTGGTAGGCGTCCTGGATCTCGGTGACGCCGGTGTGGCCCGTCGTGTGGAACGCGCCCGCCGCCAGCGTCAGGATGGCGGCGTTGACCAGCAGCGCGAGCGCCAGCGAGACGACGGTGTCGATCGTGGACAGGCGCAGCGCGCCCGCCTGGCTGGCGTCGTCGCGGCCCGTCTGGCGCGTCTGCACGATGGACGAGTGCAGGTACAGGTTGTGGGGCATCACCGTGGCGCCGAGGATGCCGATCGCGATGTAGAGAGCGTGCGGATCACGCAGCGCATCGATGCGCGGCACGAAGCCGACGGCGATCGCCTGCCAGTCCGGGCCGACCAGCGCGAGCTCGATCGCGAAGCAGGTGCCGATCGTCGCCACGAGTCCCAGCACGATCGCCTCCACCTGCCGGAAGCCCTTGCCCTTGAGCCCGAGCACCAGCAAGGTGTCGAACGCCGTGATGACGATGCCCAGCGCGAGCGAGACGCCGAACAGCAGGTGCAACGCCAGCGCGCTGCCCAGCACTTCGGCCACGTCGCAGGCGACGATCGCCACCTCGGCCATCGCCCACAGCGCGTAGCGGGCGGTCGAGCCGTAGCGGTCGCGGCAGGCGCGGGCGAGATCCTTGCGCGCCACGATGCCCAGCCGCAACGCCAGCACCTGCAGCACGATCGCGGCCAGGCTGGACAGCAGCACCACGAACAGCAGCGAGTAGCCGAACACCGAGCCGGCTTCGATGTCGGTGGCCCAGTTGCCCGGATCCATGTAGCCCACGGCCACCAGCAGGCCCGGGCCGGCGAAGCGCAGCGCGCGCTTCCACCACAGCGCGCCAATCGGAACGACGATGCTGCCGCGCACCTCCGACGGGCAGAACGGGGCGGTCGCGAAGCGGGGGAGGGTCCAGGCCATGCGGCATTCTCGTGGGGGACGGACGCCGGTGCCGGCGCAAGGCAATCGACGGTCGTGATCGCCGGAGACTCGACGCTGGCCGGTCGAGACTGATCGGCCCGGGGGATCGAGGTCAGGCACGCTCTCGAATCGCGATGACATTGCCGCTCCCGGTGACGCGATCTGCGCGATCCGAGAACGTGCCAGACCCCTCGAGTCATGGCACGCGAGCGGCATCGACGGGCGCGGCCCGGGTCCGGTCCGGAGGGGTCTGGCGCCGCCGCCGTCCGCGGCAAGACGCTGAATGTCGCAAGGGTGTCATTCGCGCAAGGCGGCGGTGCCTGACCTCGATCCCCGGAAATTGAACGCCGTCCGATGCGACGGCATGCGAAGCGGCATCGCACCACGGCGGCGCGGGAAAAGCCCGAGCGGCGACAATCCGGCCTCAGTCTTCCAAGGAACCGCCCCATGTTCACCGGCATCGTCCAGGCCGTCGCCACCGTCTCCGTGCTCGTCGACCGGCCCGGCCTGCGCAGCTTCACGCTCGCGTTCCCGGCGGGCTTCTGCGACGAGCTCGAGATCGGCGCCAGCGTGTCCGTCGACGGCGTCTGCCTGACCGTGACCGAACGCGTGGGCGAGGACGCGGCGAACTTCGACGTGATGCAGCAGAGCCTCGCGCTCACGACGCTCGACACGTTGAAGGTGGGCAGCCGCATCAACGTGGAACGCGCCGCGCGCGACGGCGCCGAGATCGGCGGCCATCTGCTGTCGGGCCACGTCGACTTCCAGGCGGTGCTGGCGTCCGTGCGGCGGCCCGAGAACAACCACGTGATGCGCATCGCCGTGCCCGCGCCGTGGATGCGCTACGTGTTCGCCAAGGGCTACATCGCGATCAACGGCGCGAGCCTGACCGTGTCCGACGCGAACAAGGCCGAAGGCTGGTTCGAGGTGTGGCTGATCCCCGAGACGCTGCGCATGACCACCTTCGCCGACAAGGCGGCCGGCGACGCGCTCAACATCGAGATCGAGCGCGGCACGCAGGTGATGGTCGACACCGTGCGCGACGCCGTCGACGAGCGCCTGGGCGCGCTGCTGCCGGCGCTGACCGACCTGCTGCGCGAGCGCGGCGTGGACGTGGACGCGCTGCTCGCCGGGGAGCGATGAGCGCCGCCCGGCCGCCCGAGGGCGTTCCCTCCGAAGTCGGTCACGCCGCAGCCGTCAGGCGAAGGCTCCGATGAATCCTCGGACGGTGCCCGACGCGGACGCCTACGTTCCGCCGCCCGACCTCGGCCTCGAGGTGCTGCACCTCGAGCCGGCCTTCGTCGTGCTGGTGAAGCCGCCGGGCCTGCTGTCCGAGCCGGGGCGCGGTCCCGACAAGCGCGACAGCCTGCTGGTGCGCGCCCAGGCCACGTACCCCGACGCCCGCATCGTGCACCGGCTCGACATGATGACCAGCGGCGTGATCGTGCTCGCGCGCGAGATGCGCGCGCACGCGACCCTGAGCGAGGCCTTCCGCGAGCGCGAAGTGGACAAGACCTACGAGGCCCTGGTGCACGGGCGCCCCGAACGCGACGAAGGCGAGATCGACCTGCCGCTGGTGGTGGACTGGCCCAACCGGCCGCGCCAGGTCGTGTGCCATGCCACGGGCAAGCCCTCGCTGACGCACTACCGCGTGATCGGCGATGCGCTCGTCGACGGCGTCGGCACGCTGACGCGCGTGTCGCTGGCGCCCGTCACCGGCCGCACGCACCAGCTGCGCGTGCACCTCGCCTCGCTCGGCTGCCCGATCGCCGGCGATCCGTTCTACGGCATCGACGGCGACACGGCGCCGCGCATGATGCTGCACGCCTGCCGGCTCGATTTCGCCCATCCGCAGACGGGCGAGCCGCTGTCGTTCGCGAGCCCGGTGCCGTTCTAGGTTGCACTGCACCATCGTCGACCGGCCCGCCCGGCCCCGCATTTCCCCGGGGTCTGCACGCGGCATCCGCGTCGTCGCGCCGGCTAAAATTGGCGTGTAACCCAGGAATCTCCATGCCCCAAGCAGTCATCAGCGGCACCGGTCTCTACCAGCCGCCGCACATCGTCACCAACGAGGAACTCGTCATCGCGTTCAACGCGTACGCCGAGGCGCAGAACGCGGTCCATGCCGACGCCATCGCGCGCGGCGAGAAGACGGCCATGACGTCCTCCAGCGTGGAGTTCATCGAGAAGGCTTCGGGCATCAAGCAGCGCTACGTCATCGAGAAGGACGGCGTGCTCGACCCGGCGCGCATGCGCCCGAAGTTCGCGGAGCGAGGCGACGACCAGCTTTCGCTGATGGCCGAGATCGGCGCCGACGCCTGTCGCAAGGCGCTGGCCGCGGCCGGCCGCACGGGCGCCGACGTCGACGCCATCTTCTGCGCCGCCTCCAACATGCAGCGGGCCTACCCGGCGATGGCCGTCGAGATCCAGCAGGCCATCGGCGCCGGCGGCTACGGCTTCGACATGAACGTGGCGTGCTCGTCGGCCACTTTCGCGATCGAGCAGGCCGTCAACGCGGTGCGCTCGGGCAGCGTCAAGTGCGCGATCGTCGTGAATCCCGAGATCACGTCGGCCCACATCGAGTGGAAGGATCGCGACTGCCACTTCATCTTCGGCGACGTGTGCACGGCCACCGTCATCGAGAGCGCCGACACGGCGACCTCCGACGACCAGTGGGAGATCCTGGGCACGAAGCTGGCCACGCAGTTCTCCAACGCGATCCGCAACAACTTCGGCTTCATGAACCGCAGCGAGGACGCCGATCCGCTGGCGCGCGACAAGACCTTCCGCCAGGAAGGCCGCAAGGTGTTCAAGGAAGTGGTGCCGATGGCCGCCGCGCACATCGAGGGCCACCTCGCGTCCATGCAACTGGAGCCGACGCAGATGCGCCGCTTCTGGCTGCACCAGGCCAACCTCGGCATGAACCAGCTGATCCTGAAGAAGCTGGTGGGCGCCGACGCCGGCGGCGACCTCGCGCCGCTGGTGCTCGACACCTACGCCAACACCTCGTCCGCCGGCTCGGTGCTGGCATTCCACGAGTACCACGCCGACCTGAAGTCCGGCGACCTGGGCGTGATCTGCTCGTTCGGCGCCGGGTACTCCATCGGCAGCGTGGTCGTCCGCAAGAAGTAGGTTCGCCCGTCGCGGAGCGTTGCCGGGAGGGGTCCGGCACCTCCTCGGCCGCGCCACGACATCGGCGATCGAGGTCACCTCGATCGCGGACAGGAGGAGCCTGACCTCGATCGTGAGCGGGGATCGAGGTCAGGCTCTCCCTCGAATCGCGGCCAGCGTCACGGCCAGCCGCAGCGGTCTTGCGCGATCCGAGGGCGTGCCAGACCCCTCCGGCCCCGGCGCGATTCGCCGCCGTCACTTGTGCCTCGCATCGGCGCGCCTCCTTTCGCTGCCCGAAATCCGTACTTCGTCGCTCTCGAAGCCTGGAAGCCGGCAAAGTTGCTGACAATCCTGTCAGAAACGAAGCTGCCCCTCCAGGCCGCCCCATCAAAACAAGCGAGAGAGTGCGCGTCCGCCTGCGATGCGCACGGGGAAGGTTGATGAATCCGATTGCACGACTGCGTGGCGGCATGGCCATCGCGGTGTTGACCGCCTGCGTCGCCTGGCCGGCGGCGGCGCTCGCCCAGGTCGGCGCGCAGCCCGCGGCCCGGCCTGACGAACCGGTGGCGGCGCCCGCGCCGGGAATGCCCGACAAGCTGGCCGACGATCCGCTCGCGATGCACGCCGTGCGGCTGCGGTCCGACGAGCACATCGTCCTGGACGGCACGCTCTCGAGCCCCGCGTGGCAGCGTGCGCCGGTCTACGACCGCTTCGTCGAGAACGAACCGCACCGCGACGCGAAGCCGCTCTACGCGACCCGGGTGCAGGTGCTGTTCGACGAGTCGGCGGTCTACGTCGGCGTGACCGCGCTGGACGACCATCCCGAGCAGATCCGCGCGCCGCTGGTGCGCCACGACAACGTGATCCGCACGCAGGACTTCGTGGTGCTCTACATCGACGCGATCGGCAAGCGCCAGTCGGCGCAGTTCTTCCGCGTCGGCGCCTCCGGGAGCACGGGCGACGGCATGCACACCGCCGCCGACGACGACGAGGACTTCTCGCCGGACTTCGACTTCGACGCAGCCTCCGCACGCACCGGGCACGGCTACACCTCCGTCTTCCGCGTGCCGTTCGCGTCGCTGCGCTTCTCGTCGGATCCGCGCACCACCTGGCGCATCATGGTGGCGCGCCGCATGCCGCGCGACCAGGCCTACATGTGGGTCTCGGTGTCGGTGCCCACCGACGCGCCGTCGTTCATCTCGGCGATGCAGCCACTCCAGGGCATCGAGCTGCCGCAGCAGCACAGCTTCCTCACGGTGCGCCCCAGCGTCACGGCGCGCCACACCAGCGACACCGAACCCGGCCAGGACAAGCACTCCGCCGACGGCGTGCAGGGCAGCCTGGACGTGAAGTGGCGCGCGTCGCCCGAGCTGGTGATCGACGGCACCTTGAAGCCCGACTTCTCGCAGGTGGCGCTGGACGTGCCGCAGTTGAGCGGCAACACCGACTTCGCGCTGTACCTGCCGGAGAAACGTCCATTCTTCTTCGAGTCGAGCGACCTGCTGCACTCGCCCACCGAGGCGCTGTACACGCGCAGCTTCACCGCGCCGCGCTGGGGCGTGCGCTCCACCTGGCGCGACGCGTCGCTGTCCGGCACCGCGTTCGTCATCGACGCAAGGGCGGCGGCGAGACCTTCCTGCCCTACGCCTACGGCACCAACACGGCGCTGCAACCGGGCTCGCGCTCGCTGTCCGCGCGCGTGCACGCCGACCTCGACGACGCCGCGAAGTTCCAGCTGGGCGGCGTGCTGGCGGCGCGCCGCTACGAGGACGGCCGCGGCGCCAACACCGTGCTGGGCCCGGACGTCGCCTGGCAGATCAACGACGCCTGGCGCGTGCGCGGCCAGTGGCTGCACTCGGACACCACCGCGCAGCCCGACCCGGTCAGCGGCACGCTGGTGCGCGGCAAGGACACGGCCGGCGACTCGATCGTCCTGAAGGCCTCGCGCTACACCGACCGCCTGCAGCTGGACTTCACCGATCTCGACATCAGCCCGCAATTCCGCCACGACACCGGCTTCGTCAACCAGGTGGGCATCCGCGACATCGAGCTGCACCAGGGCTATGTGTTCCGCAACCTCGCGCCCTTCAACGAGATGTGGCTGAACCTGCGTTCGGCGCTGATCCGCGACCGCATCAACGGCGACGTCGCGCAGGAGTACGTGACGCCGGAGGTGTACGTGAGCCTGCCGCACAACACCCAGGCGTGGGTGCAGTGGCACGGCCTGTCCAAGCTGCGCGCCAGCTCGGGCGGCAAGCTTCTGGCCGAGCACTACTGGAAGGGCGAGTACACGTCGACGCTCGCGCAATCGATCCCGCTGTTCGACGCCACGGTGACGCTGGGCAAGCTGGCCGACGTCACGGCCGGCGTCGTGCGTCCGGGCGGCCAGATCAACATGTCGATGTCGACGCGCCCGCTCGCGGCGGTCGAGATCGAGCCCAGCCTCTGGGCCGCGTGGTTGAAGAACGGCAGCCTGCTGGCCTACCGCGAGACGGCGTCGCAGCTGCTGGGCGTGTGGCACATCGACGCGCGCCAGAACCTGCGCCTGATCGTGCAGCGCTCCACGGTCGACCGCAAGGCCGAGGCGGGCGTCGCCGCCGATCGCGAGTCGGGCCTGACGACCTCCCTCACGTACGCGTTCCGGCGCTCGATGGGCACCGTGCTCTACGTGGGCGCGACGCGTTCGCACAGCGGCGTGGGCCGCGAGAACATCGCCCGCGGCACGGAGGCGTTCGTCAAGCTGCAGGTGGACGTGGACGAGGTGCGCGGGATGTTCCGATGAGAACCGGCCCGTGGCGACGGGTCACTTGACCGCGGCCAGCGTGCGCAGCCGCGCGAGCGACTCGCCCACGATCTCGGCGTAGCCGCGCCGCTCCGACTCGGCGACCCACTGCGCGAACGCGACCCGGAACACGGCGATGCCGGCCTCGGCCGCGAGGCTCGCGTCGGGCTCGGGCACGCCGCGCGCGCGCAGGCCTTCGGCCAGCGCGGCGGACAGCTTCGCGAGCTTGATCAACTCGCGCTCGTAGAGCTCGCCATTGGCGGCGATCACCGCGTTGCGCAGGCGCGAGAACGGGCGTCGCCCGTCGCTGAAGAACTCGGTGGGCGACTGCAGCGCCACGGCGATCGCGCCCAGGGCGGTCGCGTCCGCGGGCGCGCTCGCGAGGGCGCCGACCATCAATTCCTGGAGCCGTTCCGAGCCATTGAACAGCACCTCGCGCTTGTCGGCGAAGTAGCGGAAGAACGTCCGCGCCGTCAGGCCCGCGCGCTCGGCGATGGCGGCCACGGTGGTCTGCTCGTACCCGATCTCGCCGAACAGTTCCAGGGCGGCGGTGCGGAAACGGCCTGGCGCGTCGGGCTCCCAGCGACCCATGGTGCTCCTGAAAAAAGTGTTGACACAGTGTGACATCATAGGCCTATACTGATGTCACTCAATGACATCAACAGGACAACCCATGCGAATTCTCGTCACAGGCGCCTCCGGCTGGATCGGCTCGGCCAGCGCCACCCAACTCATCGCCGCCGGTCACCACGTGCTCGGACTGGCCCGCACCGATGAAGCCGCATCCAAGGTCGCCGCGCTCGGCGCCGAGGTCGTGCGCGGCTCGCTCGACGACCTGGCCGGCCTGCGCGCCGCCGCCGCGAAGGCCGAGGGCGTGGTGCACCTCGGCTACAACCACGACTTCTCCCGGATGGCGGCCGCGGCGAGCACCGATCGCGCGGCGATCGACGTGTTCGCCGACGTGCTGCAAGGCACGGGCGGGCCGCTGCTGATCGCCTCCGGCACGCTGGGCCTCGCGCCCGGCCGCGTCGGCACCGAGGCCGACGTGCCCGACGCGAGCGTGCACCCGCGGGTGGCCAACGCGGCCTACACCGTGGGCCTGGCCGAGCGCGGCATCCGCTCGCTGGTCGTGCGCTTCGCGCCCACCGTGCACGGCGCCGGCGGCGACCATGGCTTCGTGGCCGTGCTGGCGCGCATCGCGCGCGAGAAGGGCGTCTCGGCCTTCATCGGCGAGGGCGCGAATCGCTGGCCGGCCGTCAATCGGCTCGACGCGGCCAGGCTGGTGCAGCTGGCCGTCGACAAGGCATCGCCGGGCACGGTGCTGCACGCGGCGGCGGAGGAGGGCATCGCCACGCGCGACATCGCGGCCGCGCTCGGCCAGTTCCTCGGCGTGCCGGTCGAATCGATTCCCGCCGACCGCGCTCGCGCGCACTTCGACTGGCTGGGCATGTTCTTCGGCGCGGATGCGCCGGCCTCCAGCGCGCACACGCGCGAGATGCTGGGGTGGACGCCGTCGCACGCGACGCTGCTGGAGGACATCGCGGCCGGGCACTATCCGGGCAAGTGACCGCGGGCGTGACGCCTGGGCAGGGGATCGGGGCCAGGCACCGCCGCCCTCCGCGAGCGCCGTCTTCGCGAAGATCGGCGCCGTGGCGCGGACGGCGGCGGTGCCAGACCCCTCCGGCACCGCCGCTCGCGCAAGCCAGTGGCCCTCCGGCATTGCCGCTCGCGCAAGGCAGCGACCCGCCGGCACCGCCGCTCGCGCAAGGCAGCGACCCGTTGGCGATCACCGTCGGTCACGCCATGCCTCGAGGGGTCTGGCACCTTCTCGAATCGCGCCGGGGTGTCGCCGGGAGCGGTAACGCCGTCGCGATTCGAGATGGAGCCTGACCTCGATCCCCAGAGCCCCCGGACCGCGAGCCGTCGATCGAAGAGCGCTGGCCCGCGCGTCAGCCGACGCGCTGGTAGATCTGGATCAGGTTGCCGCAGGTATCGGCGAAGACGGCCAGCTTGACCGGCCCCATCTCGGTCGGGTCCATCGTGAAACGCACGCCGAGGCCGCGCAGGCGCTTCACGTCGGCCTCGAGGTCGTCGCACTGGAACGCGGTGGCCGGGATGCCCTGGCTCATCAAGGCCTGCTGGTAGGTGCGCGCCGCGGGGTTGGCGTCGGGCTCGAGCGACAGCTCGGTGTCGCCGCCTTCGGGCGAACGCACCGACAGCCACCGGTATTCGCCGACCGGGATGTCCTGGCTCTTCACGAAGCCCAGGACCTCCGTGTAGAACGCGAGGGCCTTGGCCTGGTCGTCGACGAAGATGCTGTTGAGGTTGATGCGCATGGCGGGTCAGTCGTGTGGCGTGCCGCCATCTTGCCGCGGGTCGCCGGTCGCGACTTCGCCGAAATGTCGGCCGGCCAGCGCCAGGTTCATCAGCGCGACGCAGCCGGCGGGCGCGACGGCGGGCTCGGCCGTCCGTCGCCAGGTGCGCGGCGGCACGCCGGCATGGCGCGTGAACGCGCGCGAGAAGCTGCCCGGGTTGTCGAAGCCGAGCGCCAGGGCGATCTGGGTCGCGGACTCGTCGGTGGCGAGCAGCGCGTCGCGTGCGCGCTCGAGGCGGGCCCGAGTTCGGCATTGCAGCGGCGTCTGGCCGAACAGGGCGCCGAACTGATGGATGAAGTGCGCCGTCGACAGTCCGGCCTCGCGCGCCAGCTCGCTCACGCGCGCGGACGGTTCCAGCTCCGTCCGGAGGCGTTCGCGGGCGTGGCACATCCGCTTCAGCAGGTCGGGGGTGATCATGGTGCGGCGCGCGGGTGGTTCAGCGAGCGTCCTGCGCCTCGGCGGCCAGGAGGTTCTTCGCGGGCGCGACCAGCATGTCGCGCGGCACCACCACCCCGTTCTTGACGGCGACGACCTCGGCCAGGATGCTGACGGCGATCTCCGGCGGCGTCTTGCTGCCGATGTACACGCCCACCGGGCCGCGCAGGCGGGCCAGTTCGTCGGTCGTGAGATCGAAGTGCTCCGCGAGCCGCGTCCGCCGCGCGTCGTTGTTGCGGCGGCTGCCGATCGCGCCCACGTAGAAGGCGTCGGTCCGCAGCGCCTCCAGCAAGGCGAGGTCGTCGAGCTTGGGATCGTGCGACACGGCGATGACGACGCTGCGCCGGTCGGGCCGGAAGGCGATGACGGCGTCGTCGGGCATCTCCGCGGTGATCGCCACGCCCGCGACGCGCCACGACCGGCGCACCTCTTCCCGCGGCTCGCACACGGCGACCTCGAAGCCGCTGAACAGGGCCATCGTGGCCAGGTATTCGCTCAGCTGGCCGCCGCCGATGAGCAGCATGCGATAGCGCGGCCCGAAGGTGTTGACCATGTGCGTCGCGTCCAGCCGCAGGTCGTCGGGCTGGTGCGCCTCCTCGTGCGTAGCCCGGCCGTCGACGAGGCGGACGCGGCGCCGCACCATCCCGCCGCCGGCGAGGCGCGTCAACATCGCGTCGAGCTCCACCGGATCCGGATCGTGCTCGACCAGCAGTTCCAGCGTCCCGCCGCACGGCAGGCCGAAGCGATGCGCCTCGTCGGCCGAGACGCCGTAAGTCAGGAAGACCGGCGCGGCCGGCGCCGTCGGCCATTCCTGCCGGTAACGCGTCGCCAGGTCGTCCTCGATGCATCCGCCGCTCACCGAGCCGGTGACGCGGCCGTCGTCGGCCAGCGCGAGGATCGATCCGACCGGCCGGGGAGACGATCCCCAGGTGCGCACGACCGTCACGAGCAGCGCGCGCTGGCCGGCTCGACGCCAGTCGCGCAGGTCGCGCAGAACGATCAGGTCGAGGTTTTCCATGAGCTTGCGCGAGCGGAGCTTCAGCGGCCGTGCAAGTCGAGGCCCCGCATGCGCGCCCGCCTCACAGCGCGGGACAGGCCGCGCCGCTCTGGATCCAGGCCGCCACCAGCGCGCCGAACTGCTTCTGCGTGCCCGGCGCCGGCTCGCGCGAGCCCCCCGGGTGCCAGCCCCAGCCGACGAGCTCGTCGTTGGCCATGTGGTCGTGCAACTGGGCCAGCGTGCGCTTTCCGTTGCGGGCCGGATCCTTGATCTGCTCGCAGACCTGGCCCAGCGACTTGCCTTGCCAGGCCATGCTCACCGGCGCCATGTGCCACTTCGGCGCGCCCGGCACGCCGGCGGGCTGGAAATTGGCGACCTGGTGGCAGGTCGCGCAGCGCATCGCGATCGCGCCCTGGTCGTCGGCGCCGCGCACCACCATCGGCAGGTGCGGGTGCATGTCGTCGCCCTGCGTCGGGCGCTGGCCCACCGGGTGGCAGTTCTGGCAGCGCGGGCTCTCGATGACCTTGCCCATCTCGGCGAACAGGGCGCGCGAGCGCTCGGCCTTGTCTGCGATGGTCGCGAAGTCGGCGGGCGACTTCAGCGGCTCGGGGGCGGTGGCCGCCCACGCGGTCGAGCTGGCGAAGGCCGCCAGGAGCACAAGTCCAACCAGAGTCGTCGGCCGCATCGCGCTTCTCCGCAAAATTCTTGAAGCGCGAGCATACTGCGCCATCCGATTTCGTTCACGGGAGCATTTGCAATGCCTGTCGTTTCACTCAACGTCAACGGTCACTCCCATCGCGTGGATGCCGATCCGCAGACGCCCCTGCTGTGGGTTCTGCGCGACGAGATCGGCCTGACCGGCACCAAGTTCGGCTGCGGCGTCGCCCAATGCGGCGCGTGCACGGTGCACGTCGACGGCCAGGCGATGCGCTCGTGCGTGGCGCCGGTCTCGGCGATCGCGGGGCGCAAGGTGACGACGATCGAAGGCCTGAGCTCGCGGGCCGCCAAGGCGGTTCAGAAGGCCTGGGTCGATCTCGACGTCGTGCAGTGCGGCTACTGCCAGTCGGGCCAGATCATGTCGGCCACCGTGCTGCTGGAACAGAACCCCAAGCCCAGCGACCAGGACATCGACCAGGCGATGGCCGGCAACATCTGCCGCTGCGCCACCTACGTCCGCATCCGCGCCGCGATCCACGCCGCGTCGGCCCAGCTCTCGGCCTGAGGAGGAACCCGCCATGCACCCGATGATGCAAGCCTTTCGCGAGGCGCAACGCGCCGAGGCCGAGGACCTGGCGCTCGCGGCGCCCGCGCGCGCACCCGCGCCCGAGCGCACGGGCGTCACGCGGCGCGACGTGCTGGCCGCCGGCGGCCTGGTGGTGACGATAGGCGCCTGGCTGCCGAAGACGGCCGCGGCCGCCGCGCAGGGTCGCGAAGGGGCCGCCGCAAGCGCCGCCTTCGAACCCAACCAGTTCGTCAGCATCGGCGCCGACAACCTCGTCACCATCGTCAACAAGCACCACGAGATGGGCCAGGGCAACACCACCGGCCTCGCCACGCTGGTGGCCGACGAGCTGGATGCCGACTGGTCCCTGGTGCGCACCGAATACGCCGGCGCCAACGCGAAGCTCTACGCGAACCTGGCCTTCGGCATGCAAGGCACGGGCGGCTCGTCGGCGATCGCCAACTCGTACCTGCAGTACCGCACGGCCGGCGCGACGGCGCGCGCGATGCTGGTGGCCGCGGCGGCGCAGGCCTGGGGCGTTCCGCCCGCGGAGATCCGCGCCAGCGACAGCGTGCTCACCCACGCGTCGGGCAAGCGCGCCACCTACGGCGAGATGGCGGCCGCGGCCGCGAAGCAGGAAGTGCCCAAGAGTCCGGTGCTGAAGACGCCGGACCAGTTCACGCTGATGGGCCGCGACCACGGGACGCCGCGCGTGGACTCGCCCTCCAAGTGCAACGGCACCGCCACCTACACCGGCGACGTCAAGCTGCCGGGGCTGCTGACGGCGGTGATCGCGTTTCCGCCCTCGTTCGGCGCGAAGATGGTGTCGTTCGACGCGACCGCCGCGAAGAAGGTCAAGGGCGTGACCGACGTCGTCGCCGTGCCCGAGGGCGTGGCCGTGGTCGCGCGCAGCACCTGGGCCGCCATGGCCGGGCGCAAGGCACTGAAGGTGACGTGGGACGAGGCCGCCGGCGCGCAGCTCGACTCGGACGCGCTGCTGGCGCAGTACCGCGAGAAGGCGACGCAGCCGGGCACGCCCTTCGCGAAGCCGGCGCCGGTGTCGGGCTCCGCGCCTGTCGCGGCGAAGACCATCGAGGCCGTCTACGAATTCCCGTTCCTGGCCCACGCGCCGATGGAGCCGCAGAGCTGCGTGGCGTGGCTGCACGACGGCATGCTCGAGACCTGGGCCGGCCACCAGTTCCCCACCTTCGACCACATGTTCGCGGCCAAGGCGGCGGGGCTGCCGCTGGACAAGGTCAAGCTGCACACGCTCGTCTCGGGCGGCAGCTTCGGCCGGCGCGCCAATGCCTGGAGCGACTTCACCGTGGCGGCCGTCAACGTCGCCGTCGCGATCAAGGGGCGCGCGCCGGTGCGCCTGCAGTACACCCGCGAGGACGACATGAGCGCCGGGTTGTACCGGCCGCTGGTCGTGCACTCGGTGCAGGTGGGGCTCGCCGACGGGGGCAAGGTCGCGTCGTGGAAGCACGCCGTGGTGGCGCAGTCGATCATGGCCGGCACGCCGATGGCGATGCTGATCAAGGACGGCGTCGACAGCACCTCGGTGGAAGGCGTGTCGCCGTCGTCGTACGAGCTGCCGATGATGGACGGCCAGCTGCATTCGCCGGCGCTCCCGGTGCGGCCGCTGTGGTGGCGCTCGGTGGGCAACACGCACACCGCCTACGTCATGGAAACGATGATGGACAAGCTCGCGCAGGCCGCGGGCCAGGATCCGCTCGCCTTCCGCCTCGCGCTGCTGGAGAAGAACCCGCGCGCCGTCGGCGTGCTGAAGCTGGTGGCCGAGAAGTCCGGCTGGGGCAAGGCGATGCCCGCGGGCTCGGCCCAGGGCATCGCCGTGCACGAGTGTTTCGGCACCACGGTCGCCCAGGTGGCCGAGGTGACGCTGCAGGACGGCAAGGTGCGCGTCGACCGCGTGTTCTGTGCGGTGGATTGCGGCGTGGCCGTCAACCCCGACGTCATCCGCGCGCAGATGGAGGGCTGCATCGGCTTCGCGCTGGGCGCGCTCTACTACAGCGAGATCGAGCTGAAGGCCGGCCGGCCGGTGCAGCGCAACTTCGACCAGTACAAGGCCTTGCGCATCTACGAGATGCCCGCCATCGAGGTGTTCATCGTGCCCAGCACGGCGCCGCCGACCGGCGTCGGCGAGCCGGGCGTGCCGCCGCTCGGGCCCGCGGTGGCCAACGCCGTCGTGCGCGCGGGCGGGCCCGCGGTCACGCGCCTGCCGTTCGCGCGGGCGGGGATCGTGTCGGCCTGATCGGCGCAGCCTGGGCGGCGACGTATCTGGGGTCCCGGGCGGCGCGGCGTTGCCGCGGTCCGGAGCACGGCACGGCACCCATACCCACGAGCGCAGAAGCAGTTTGTCCGGGGGCCTCGAACTGCGTATGCTGGGTCGCTGGAGTCACCTGTCGGGGAGGCCGCTATGTCTGGATGGTTCGAACTCACGAAGAACGACAAGGGTCACTTCCATTTCGTCCTCAAGGCCGGCAACGCCGAGACGATCCTCTCCAGCGAGAGTTATCAAGCCAAGTCGTCCGCGGAGAACGGCATCGCGTCCGTCCAGGCGAACTGCACGCTCGACGAGCACTACGAGCGCAAGGTCGCGACGAACGGCAAGCCGTTCTTCAACCTGAAGGCGAGCAACGGCCAGGTCATCGGCTCCAGCCAGATGTACGCGTCGGAAGCGAACCGGGACGCCGGCATCGCGTCGGTGAAGGCGAACGGCACCAGCAAGACCGTCAAGGACCTGGCCTGACTGCGCCGACCGGGCGTGCCGATCCGCAGGCCTGTCACGCTGCGTCCTGACGCCGCGCCATCATCAAGAGCGCCACGACGCCGAGAGCCACCAGCAGCAGGCCGTAGCCCACCGACGCCGCCTGCAGGCCGACGTGTCCCGCCAGCAGGCCCGCGGCGATCGCCGGCAGGCTGAACGCGAGGTAGCTCAGCACAAAGAACGTCGACATCAGGCCGGCACGTTCATGCGCCTCGGCCAGCGGGACGAGCGAACGCAGCGTGCCGTTGAACGCGGCGCCGAAGCCCAGGCCGGCGATCACCGAGCCGGCGAAGAACGCGGCCGTGGAGTGCAGCTGCACGCCGGCCAGCGTCACGCTCAGGCCGATCACCAGCGCGGCCGTGCCGCCCGCGAGCACGGCGCGCGCCGGACGCGTGCGCACGGCCAGCACCGCGATCGCGCCGCTCAGCACCAGCGCGGCCACCACGCCGCCACCCAGCAGCGGCGAATGCACGCCGGTGACGATGCGCGCCAGCGACGGACCGAGCGAGGCGTAGAAGCCGCCGAGCGCCCATTGCGCGGTGTTGACGGGCAGCACCTTCCACAGCGTCGGCCACGCGCGCGGCGGCACCGACAGCTGCGGCTTCATCGACGCGAGCGCGCCAGCGCGGCGGGAGACCGTCTCGGGGAGGAAGAAGGCCGCGACGGCCTGTGCGACCAGGATCGCGAGCAGCACGTCGAACACCAGGCGCGTGGGCGCCGGCGCGAACTGGGCGAGGCCGCCCGCCGCGAGCGCGCCGAAGCCCATGCCGAACAGCGGCGACACGCTGTTCAGCAGCGAGCCGCGTTCGCGATCGATGTCCAGCATGCCCGCGCTCAACGCGCTGGTGGCGATGCCGGTGGCCACGCCCTGCACGGCGCGGGCGACGAACAGCCAGGCCACCGAGTCGGCGTGGCGGAACACGAGGATGGACGCGATCTCCAGCCCCAGCGCGACGAGGATCACTTCGCGACGGCCGCGATGGTCGGACAGCGCGCCGGTGAACAGCAGCGCCGCCAGCAGCGCGAACGCGTAGGTGGAGAAGACGAGCGTCAGCGTCAGCGCGGAGAAGCCCCAGGCCTCGCGGTACAGCGCATACAGCGGCGACGGCGCGGTGGAGGCGGCCAGGTAGGCGACCATGATGCTCGCGTTGAGCCACAGCGCGGCCTGGCGGCTCATGCGACCCGGCACGGCGGGCGCCGCGGCGAGCGCAGGGGAGGCGGTGGGGGACATGGCGGGCTCCTGTTCAGCTAACGCAAAGTATTTGCGTTTGCGTATTCTGCACCCCTTTGCTGGCTAACGCAAATCCATTGCGTTAAGATTTCAGGCATGACGACGATCAACCGCGCGATTCCCCGTCCCGGCGGCCGCAGCGCCCGCGTCCAGGCCGCGGTGCACCAGGCCACCATCGACCTGCTGGCGCTGCACGGCCGCGCAGCGCTCACCGTGCCGCTGATCGCGACGCGCGCCGGCGTCACGCCGTCCACCATCTACCGGCGCTGGGGCGAACTGGCCGACCTGCTCGCCGACGTCGCCGTCGAGCTGATGCGCCCGGACGGCGACCCGGCCGATACCGGCAGCGTGGCCGGCGACCTGCAGGCCTGGGTCGAGCAGTACCGCGACGAGATGTCGTCGGATGTCGGGCTGTGCATGATGCTGGACGTGCTGTCCGCCCGGCGCGGCTCGTTCGCCGAGGGCACGATCCCCGTGCCATGCCAGTGCGCCGCGTTCACCGCGGCGCAGGTCCAGACCATCGTCGCGCGCGGCATCGGGCGTGGCGAGCCCGTGCCCGACGTCGAGGCGGTGATGGACACGGTGGTCTCGCCGATCGTCTACCGCGCGCTGTTCGGCACGTCGCCGATGTCGGCGGAGCATGCGCGGGCCCTGGTGGACGCCTGCATGAAGACCGCGCGCAAGGGGAAGGTGGCGGCCGCCTGACGCACCAGTCGTCGATTGGCGCCCCCGCGCCGTCGGTTCAGCGGAAACGATCAAGAAGGCGTGCCGGGTCGCTGATAGAGTCCGCGCTGTTCCAGGGCCTCTTTCATCGGAGACGACAAGATCGACGCGAACCTCTTGAACGAGTTGCGCATCCGGCACACGGAGCGCGATGACGGTGGCGGCCCGCCGCGCTGGCTGTGGCCCGCGGTGGTGGCCTTCGTCGTCGCGTTGGCGCTCGCCGCGGGCGGCTGGTGGTTCGCGACCTCGCGTCCCGTGACGGTGCAGACCGCCGTCGCCACGGCGCCTGCCGGGGGCGGCGGCGTGGCCGGCGCCGTGCTGCAGGCCACCGGCTACGTGACGCCGCGCCGGCGCGCCACGGTCTCCACGCAGATCACCGGCACGCTGACGCAGGTGCTGATCGAGGAGGGCGACCATGTCGAGAAGGGCCAGGTGCTGGCGCGCCTGGAGGACAGCGCGCTGCGCGCCGGCCTCGGCGCCGCGCGCGCCAATCTGGCCAGCGCCCAGGCGCAGGTGGCCACCGCCCAGGCGCAACTCTTGCAGTCCCAGGCCGACGCGCACCGCCAGGACGAACTGGTGGCCAGCGGCATGGTGACGAAGCAGGCGGCCGAACAGGCGCGCACCGCCGTCGCCACCGGCGTCGCGCAACTCGACGGCCGCCGGCGCGAGGTCGACGCCGCCAACGCCGCGCTGACGCAGGCGCAGGTCAATTTCGACTACACCGTGGTGCACGCGCCGTTCGCGGGCGTCGTGACCGAGAAGGCCGCGCAGGTGGGCGAGATCGTGTCGCCGCTGTCGGCCGGCGGTGGCTTCACGCGCACCGGCGTGGGCACCATCGTCGACATGGACTCCCTCGAGATCGAGGTGGACGTCAGCGAGGCCTACATCGGCCAGGTGCAGGCGAACATGCCGGCCGAGGCCGTGCTCGACGCCTATCCCGACTGGAAGATCCCGGCGCACGTGATCGCCATCGTGCCGGCCGCCGACCGCGGCAAGGGCACGGTCAAGGTGCGGGTCGCGATCGAACAGAAGGACGCGCGCCTGGTGCCCGACATCGGGGTGCGCGTGTCCTTCCTCGCGAAGAAGAACGACGCCGCGCCCACGCAGGCGCAGGCGCAGGCGCAGGCCGCGCGCGGCGCGCTCGTGCCGGCCTCGGCGGTCGTGCAGCGCGACGGCCATGCGGCGGTCTTCGTCGTCGCGGACGGCAAGGCCGTGCTGCACACGGTCGCGCCCGCGGCGCAGGACGTCGGCACGATGAAATCGATTCCCGCCGGCGTCAACGCCGGCGACCGCGTGGTGCTCTCGCCGCCGGCGACGCTGCAGGACGGCGCGGCGGTCAAGGCAGAGGACGCCGCACACTGATTCCCATGCGGCCCCGCCGCGAGCCTGAAGGAGCGACAGCGAGATGACTTCCTTGATCGAAATCCGCGACGTCTCGAAGATCTACGAACGCGGCAGGCAGAAGGTCGAGGTGCTGCACCACATCGACCTCGACGTGGCCCAGGGCCAGTTCCTGGCCTTGATGGGGCCCTCGGGCTCCGGCAAGACCACGCTGCTGAACCTCATCGGCGGGCTCGACTCGCCGTCGGGCGGCAGCATCACGGTGGGCGGCCAGCGTATCGACAACCTCGGCGCGAGCGCGCTCGCGAAGTGGCGCGCGTCGCAGGTGGGCTTCGTGTTCCAGTTCTACAACCTGATGCCGATGCTCTCGGCGCAGCGCAACGTCGAACTGCCGCTGCTGCTGACCAAGCTGTCGGCGGCCGATCGGCGCAAGCGCGCGGCCATCGCGCTCGAGCTCGTCGGCCTGGCGGACCGCGCCAGCCACAAGCCCACCGAGCTGTCGGGCGGGCAGCAGCAACGGGTGTCGATCGCGCGGGCGATCGTCTCCGATCCGACCCTGCTGGTCTGCGACGAGCCCACCGGCGACCTCGACCGCCAGTCGGCGGAGGACGTGCTCGCTCTCCTGCGTGCGCTCAATCGCGACCACGGCAAGACCGTCCTGATGGTCACCCACGATCCCAAGGCCGCCGAGTACGCCAACCAGACGCTGCACCTGGACAAGGGCACGCTGGTCGAACAGGCCGCGGCCTGAAGCCGGCGCAGGGAGTCCGCGATGAAATACATGCATCTGATCTGGGCCTCGCTCTTTCGCCGCAAGACGCGCACGATCCTCACGCTCGTGTCCATCGTCGCGGCGTTCCTGCTGTTCGGCCTGCTCGACGCGGTGCGCACCTCGTTCGCCCAGGCCGGCCAGAGCGCCAACGGGGCGCAGCGCCTGCAGACCGGTTCGCGGCTGTCGTTCATCCAGGCGCTGCCGCAATCGCTCGAGGCGCGGATCGCGCAGGTGCCGGGCGTCAAGACCGTGACCTATGCGAACTGGTTCGGCGGCGCGTACCAGGATCCGCACAACCAGGTCTTCAGCTTCGCCGTGGCGCCGAACTATCTCGACGTGTACCCGGAGATGAGCGTGAGCGAGGCCGAGCGCAAGGCCTTCGCCGACGCGCGCACCGGCGTGCTGGTCGGCGAGGGACTGATGCAGCGCTTCCACTGGAAGGTGGGCGACCGCATCCCGATGCAGTCGACCATCTTCCCGGACCGGTCCGGCAGCAAGAACTGGGTGTTCGACATCAGCGGCGTCATCCACTCCACCGACAAGAAGTCGGCTGGCTTCTTCGACCAGTTGATGTTGTTGCACTGGGCCTACTTCGACGACACCACGCCCTACAACCGCGGCCAGGCCGGCTGGTACGTGACGCGCGTGACGGACGTCAACCAGGCCGATCGCGTGGCCAAGGCCATCGACGCGCTGTCGGCCAATTCCGACCACGAGACGCGCACGCTGTCCGAGCAGGCCGCGACCGCCAGCTGGATGAAGCAGATCGCCGACATCGGCCTCATCGTGTCCTCCATCATGGGCGCCGTCTTCTTCACGCTGATGCTGCTGTCGGGCAACACGATGATGCAGGCCGTGCGCGAGCGCACCGGCGAGCTGGCGGTGCTCAAGACGATCGGCTTCTCGAGCACCAGCGTGCTGGCGATGGTGCTCGCCGAATCGGTGCTGCTGCTGGTGCTGGGCGGCGTCATCGGCATCGGCTTGGCCGAGCCGCTGATCCCGCTGATCAGCAAGGGCAGCAACGGCATGCTGTCGCTGCCCCCGGTGGGCGCGAGCAGCTGGGCGTTGGGCCTGTCGCTGATGCTGGGCATCGGCGTGGTGGTCGGCGCGTTGCCCGCATGGAGCGCCATGCGACTGAACATCGTCGACGCGCTCGCGCGCCGCTGAAGGAGAGCCCGTGAAGACCTTCCTGTTGATCCTGCTGGTGATCGTCGTGCTCCTGGGCTGGGTGGTGCTGCCGTGGCAGGGCGCGCTGGGCCTCGCGGCGCTGCTGGTGGCGTGGCTGGCGCTGACGCGATCGGGGCGCCGCGCCACGTCGGTGGCCAACGTGGGCATCAGCACGCTGGCGCAGCGGCTGGGCTCGTCGGCGGTCATCGTCGTGGGCATCGCGGGCGTCGTCGGCGTGCTGGTGGCGATGCTGGCGATGGCCGAGGGCTACGCCGAGACGCTGCGCAAGACGGGCAGCGAGGACACCGTCCTCGTGTTGCGCGGCGGGTCCGCGGCCGAGGTGACGTCGGGCCTCGACCACGACAGCATCGTGCAGATCGCGCAGACGGCCGGGATCGCGCGCGACGCCAAGGGCGAGCCGCTGGCCTCGGCCGAGCTCGTCGTCGCGGCCAACCTGCCGCTCAAGGACGCCATCGGCGACGACGAAGGCAGCGTGCAGCTGCGCGGCATCGGCGCCGAGGTCTGGGCGGTGCGCCCGCAGGTGCACATCGTCGACGGCCGGCGCTTCAACCCCGGCCTGCGCGAGCTGATCGTGGGCCGCGGCGCCGCGAAGCAGTTCGCCGGACTCGTGCCCGGACGCACGGTCCGGCTCGGCAGCCAGACGTGGACCGTGGCCGGCGTGTTCGCCAGCGGCGACGCGCTCGAATCGGAGATCTGGGCCGACGGCAACGTCGTCGCCCAGATGTTCGAGCGCGGCAGCAGCCGCAACTCGGTCACGGTGCGGCTCGCCGATCCGAAAGGCTTCGCGGCCTTCAAGGCGGCGCTCGACGCGAACCCGCAACTCAAGACCGAATCCAGCACCACGCTCGACTATTTCAGCAAGCAGTCCGAAGGGACGACGAAGGTGATTCGCGCCATCGGCATCATCGTCGGCGCCATCATGGCCATCGGCGCGATGTTCGGCGCGCTCAACACGATGTTCGCGGCCGTCGCGGCGCGCGCGCGCGAGATCGCCACCTTGCGCGCCATCGGCTTCGCGGGCCTGCCGGTGGTCGTGGCGATCCTGCTCGAGACCATGCTGCTGGCGCTGGCCGGCGGGGTGCTCGGCGGCGTGGTGGCCTGGCTGCTGTTCAACGGCTACGGCGCCTCGACCATGGCCGCCGGCGCGGTTGGCAAGCTCAGCTTCGAGCTGCACGTGACCGCGGGGGTGTTGTGGCAAGGGCTCAAGTGGGCGCTGGCGATCGGCTTCATCGGCGGGCTGTTCCCGGCGGTGCGGGCGGCCACGATGCCGGTGACGGCGGCGTTGCGGGAGCTTTGAGCGCCATGTCGAACGTGGATCGCGCGCCGACGGCGCATCGCCCGAGGACGGTCGCCGGGCTCGCCGCGGTGCTCGCCTGTGCGGCCCTGTGCACGCCGGTGGACGCGGCGCTGCCTGCGCTGGCCAAGCCGCTACAGGCCTTCGTCGTGCACGCGGAGCCGGTGCTGGCGATCGTGCATGTGCGCGTGATCGACGGCAACGGCACGCCGGCCAGGGACGACCAGACGGTGCTCTTGCGCGACGGCCGCATCGCCGCCGTCGGATCGCGCGTCGCGCTGCCGGAGGGCGCGGCCGTCATCGACGGGCACGGACAGACGCTGATGCCCGGCCTGGTCGGCATGCACGACCACATGTTCTATCCGGCGCCCAAGGTGAACCCGGACGCCAGCGAGGCGCTCTATCCGGAGCAGGCTTCGAGCTTTCCCAAGCTGTACCTGGCGGGCGGCGTCACCACGATCCGCACCACCGGCAGCACCGAGCCCTACACGGACCTGGAACTGAAGAAGGCCATCGACGCGGGCGCCCTGGCGGGCCCGAAGATGCACACGACCGGACCGTACCTGGAAGGCAAGGGCAGCTTCGCCCCGCAGATGCACGAACTGACCGGCGCCGACGACGCGCGCAACACCGTCGAATACTGGATCTCCGAAGGCGCGACCTCGTTCAAGGCCTACATGCACATCACGCGCGCCGAGTTGTCGGCGGCGATCCTGGCGGCCCACGCCCGCGGCATCAAGGTCACCGGGCACCTGTGCTCGATCGGCCTGGCCGAGGCCGCGGACCTGGGCATCGACGACCTCGAGCACGGACTGGCGGTGGACACCGAGTTCACCGAAGGCAAGCAGCCGGACGTGTGCCCCGATCCGCGGGCGGCGGCGGCCCACCTCGCCACGATGAGCGTCGACAGCGCGCCGATCCAGGGCCTGATCCGGCACCTGGTGGACCGCCACGTCGCCGTCACCTCCACGTTGCCCGTCTTCGAGACCTTCGTGCCCGGCCGCGCGCCCCAGGACGCCCGCGTGCTCGACGCGATGCTGCCCGAGACGCGCGTCGAATACCTCAAGTCCAGGGAGCGGGTCGCCGGGCTCGCGGATTCGCCGTGGCCGAAATTGTTCGCGCTCGAGATGGCCTTCGAACGCGCCTTCGTCAAGCAGGGCGGCACGCTGCTGGCGGGGCTCGACCCGACCGGCTTCGGCGGCGTCATCGCCGGCTACGGCGACCAGCGCGAGGTGGAGCTGCTGGTGGAAGCCGGCTTCGCGCCGGTCGAGGCGATCCAGATCGCCACCCTGAACGGCGCGCGCTTCCTGGACGAGGACCGCGAGATCGGCTCCATCGAGCCGGGCAAGGCGGCCGACCTGGTGCTGGTCAAGGGCAACCCGGCGGCGAACATCCGCGACATCGAGAACGTGGTGATCGTGTTCAAGGACGGCGTGGGGTACGACCCGGGCCGGTTGGTCAAGGCGGCGAACGGGACGGTGGGCCTGCGCTGAAGGGCGGCCAGGTCGCTCCGGCGAACCTGGCGCCGGTGCCGGGCAAGACCCGGCGCCTGGCTCAGCGCGCCGGCTGGAACGCCGGGTCGCCCATCTGCCACAACGCGAACGACCACAGGTCGGCGAGCTGGTTCTCGCGCTGCGAGGTGCTCGAACCGATGCCGTGGCCGGCGTCGTAGTCGACGCGCAGCAGCGCCGGACGGCCGCTCGAGGTCGCCGCCTGCACGCGCGCGGCCATCTTGGCCATCTGCCACGGCGCGACGCGCGGGTCGTTGGCGCCGGTGCTGAACATCACCGCGGGGTAGGGCGTGCCGTCGCGCACGTGTGCGTAGGCGCTCATCGCGTACAGGCCGTGGAAGCCGGCTTCGGTCCTGGTGGAGCCCATCTCGACCACGTTGGGCGGGCCGTTGGGTTCGGTCTCGAAGCGCAGCGAGTCCGAGAGGCCCACCAGGTCGAGGATCACGCCGAACAGCTCGGGACGGCGCGTCAGCGCGCCGCCCACCGTGATGCCGCCGGCGCTGCCGCCCAGTCCCGCGAGGCGGGCCGAGGTGGTGTAGCGGTGGTCGATCAGGTACTGGCCGCAGGCGATGAAGTCGAGCACGGTGTTGAGCTTGGTCTGCTTGAAGCCGGCCAGGTGCCAGCCCTCGCCGTACTCGCCGCCGCCGCGCAGGTGCGCGATCGCCAGCACGCCGCCGCGTTCGAGCCAGGCCAGGTTGGCCGGCGTGAAGGTGGGTTCCAGCGAGATGCCGTAGGCGCCGTAGCCGCTGAGGATGGTCGGGTGGCTGCCGTCGGCCACCATGTCCTTGCGATGGACGATGGACAGCGGCACCCGGGTGCCGTCGTCGCCGGTGGCGACCACTTCCTCGGACACGAAGGCCGAGGTGTCGACCGACGAGGCGGGGTTCATGCCGGTGTCCTCGGCGCGCGATCGCGCCGGGTCCCACGCCAGCGTGCGCGTGGACTGCAGCCAGCCGCGGATGCTGTAGAGCGCGCCGTCGCTGGCGGCGTCCGTCACGAGCGTGTTGACGTTGCCTTCGAAGGGCGTGGGCACCGGCAGGCTCTGCTTGCCGTCGAACGAGACGCGGTGCAGGTGCGAAACGACGCCGTCGCGCGTGCGCGTGTAGAGGCCGTCCCTGGCGATCTCGACGTCGGTCAGCACGCCGCTCGCCTCGGGCACCAGGACGGTCGCCTTCGCCAGCTCGGGCCTGGCCAGCGGCAGGGACAGCAGGCGGAAGTGCGGCGCGTCCTTCTGCGACAGCAGGTACAGCGTGTCGCCATGCAGCAGGAACTGGGTGACGCCGTCGCCGACGTCCGCCACCTTCTTCCACGGCGTGCCGGCGCCCTTGACCTGGGCGAGCGGCGCGACGTAGACGGTGGACGGGTTGTCGTCCATGTTGTGGTTGGCGACGGCCAGCGCGTAGGCGGAGCCGGGCGAGGTCACGATCCAGGTGCCCTGGCCGTCGGGCACGTCCAGCTTCGCGTTCACGCCGCGGCCGAAGACCACGGCGTCGCCTTCACCGTCGGTGTGCGCGCCCAGCACGTGCAGGTAGCTGCGCCCGTTGTACATCGTCTCGTTGGCGGCCATGCCCGGCACCGGCTTCGGGAAGCGCAGGTAGAAGAAGGACTTGTTGTCCGGCAGCCAGGCCACCTGGCTGTCGGACGTGCGGTCGATGGCCTCGGGCAGCACGCTGCCGCTCTGGACGTCCATCACGTGCAGCACGCTCTTTTCCGAGCCGCCCGCCGAGAGGCCGTACGCGAGGCGCTTGCCGTCCCACGATGGCATGAAGAAGTCGAGCGCGTAGTGCGTCGTCGAGCCCTTGCCGAGCGCGCCCGGATCGACCAGCAGGCGCTCCTCGCCCTTGGCGCCGTCGCGGTAGTAGAGCTTGGGCAGCGGCGCGCCGGGTTCGGTCACCAGGTAGAACAGGCGCTCGCCGCGGCGCACGAAGGCGCCGCGCACCAGGTCGGCGTTGAACAGCGCGTGGATGCGGTCGAGCAGCGGCTTGCGGCCGGGCAGCGCGTCGACCTGGCCGCGCGTGTAGTCGGCCTGGCCCTTCATCCAGGACTGCACCTCGGGGTTGCCGAGGTCTTCCATGTAGCGGTAGTTGTCGGTGACCGGCGTGCCGAAATAGGTGTCGGTCACGGGACGGACGGGGGCGACCGGCTGGCCGGGGGCCGCGGCGAACGCGCTCGTGGCGAGTCCGCAGGCGAGGGCGAGCACGATCTTCAGGCCGCGGGGATGGGCGGGAGAACGCATGGAGGGGGTCTTTCCAGAGCTGTGGCGGCGCGAGTTTACGTGCGGCCGCGCCGGCCGGCCCCGGAAGACCGAAAATGCCGGAAACGGCGCACGCCGCCGCCCCGCACAAGAAGGTATCTTCCCTCCATGACCGCATTCAGCTTCTTCTGGCACGACTACGAAACCTTCGGCCGCGTGCCCCGGCGCGACCGGCCGGCGCAGTTCGCCGGCATCCGCACCGATGCGGAGCTGAACGAGGTCGGCCAGCCGGTGATGCACTACTGCCGGCCGTCGCCCGATTCGTTGCCCGACCCCGAGTCGTGCCTGCTCACCGGCATCGTGCCGCAGACCTGTCTCGAGCAAGGGTTGCCCGAGCACGCGTTCGCGGCCGAGATCGAAGGCGCGCTGGCGCAACCGGGCACCATCGGCGTGGGCTACAACACGATCCGGTTCGACGACGAGGTCACGCGCCACCTGTTCTGGCGCAACCTGATCGACCCCTACGCCCGCGAGTGGCAGAACGAGTGCGGCCGCTGGGACCTGGTCGATCTCGTGCGCGCCACGTGGGCGCTGCGCCCCGAGGGCATCGAGTGGCCGAAGCACGAGGACGGGCGGCCGTCGTTCAAGCTGGAGCACCTCACCAAGGCCAACGGCATCGCGCACGAAGCGGCGCACGATGCGCTGTCCGACGTCCGCGCCACCATTGCGCTGGCCCGCCTCATCAAGGCGCGCCAGCCGCGCCTGTGGGATTTCTGCCTCAAGCTGCGCCGCAAGGAGGCCGTATGGGCCGAGATCGGCGCGAACCGGCCGTTCCTGCACATCTCGGGCATGTTCGGGCTGGAGCAGGGCAGCATGGCCATCGTCTACCCGCTGGCGCAGCATCCCACCAACAAGAACGAGCTGCTCGTGTGGGATCTCGCGCACGACCCGCAGGAGCTCGCCGGCCTCAGCGCCGAGACGCTGCGCCAGCGCATGTTCACGCGCACGGCCGACCTGCCCGAGGGCGTCACGCGGCTGCCGATCAAGAGCATCCACGCCAACAAGTCGCCGATCGTCGTCGGCAACCTGAAGACGCTCACGCCGGAGGTGCTGGCACGCTTCCCGGTCGACGTCGACCTGGCGGCTCGCCACGCGCTGGCCGCGCCGGACGTCGCCACGCTCATGCAGGGCGCCTGGCGCGAGGTCTACACGCGGCCGGCCGCCACGTCGCCGGTCGACGTCGACGAAGACCTGTACGGCGGCTTCGTGGGCAACGACGACCGCCGCAAGCTGGAGCGCCTGCGTCACCTGAGCGGCGAGCAACTGGCCGAACAGCGCGTCGCCTTCGACGACAGGCGCCTCGAGGAGATCCTGTTCCGCTACCGCGCGCGCAACTTCACCGACACGCTCAGCGCGCAGGAGAACGAGCGCTGGGTCGAGCATTGCAGCGCGCGGCTGCACGAAGGGGCGGGCGGCTCGACGACGTTGTCCGATTTCTTCGAACGCATCGACCAGCTCAACGAGGAGGCCGACGAGCGCGGCCAGGAGATCCTCGGCGCGCTCTACGACTACGCGGAGCAGATCGCGCCGCCGTTGCGCGAGGGCGCATGAGCGGACGCCCGGCCGCTCCGAAGGGAGCTCGCACCGCAGCACATCGTGCGGAGCTTGCCTCATGAGCGCGCGCTCGGGGGACGCCCCCGCGCGCGCGAGCGCGGCGGTGGTCGGCGCGGGCGCCGTCGGCTGCTACTACGGCGGCATGCTCGCGCGCGCCGGCGTGCCGGTGACGCTGATCGGGCGACCCTCGCACGTCGACGCGATGAAGCGCGACGGCCTGCGCCTCACCACGGCGGCGTTCGACGAGCACGTGGCCGTCGAGGCCAGCACCGACATGGCCGCGGTCGCGGGCGCGACGTTGGTGCTGGTGTGCGTCAAGTCGACCGACACCGAAGCCACGGGCGCCGAACTGGCACCGCACCTGGCGCCCGACGCCCGCGTGCTGAGCCTGCAGAACGGCGTCGACAACGCCTCGCGGCTACAGACGGTGCTCGGGCGTCCGGTGGCGCCGGCCGTGGTGTACGTGGCCACCGAGATGGGCGGGCCGGGGCACGTCCGGCATCTCGGGCGAGGCGAACTGGTCATTCCGTCGGACATGGGCGCGACAGCCGGCCTGGGCGCGGCCGACATCGTCGCGCTGTTCGCCCGCGCGGGCGTGCCGGTGGAGTTGTCCGACAACGTCGTCGGCGCGCTGTGGGGCAAGCTGCTGCTCAACTGCGGCTACAACGCGATCTCGGCGATCACCGACACGCCCTACGGCCGCATGGTGACGCTGCCCGGCATCGCGCAGACGGTGCACGACACCGTCGCCGAGTGCCTGGCCGTCGCCGCGGCGCTGGACGTGACGATCCCTGGCGACGTCTGGGCCGCCGTCGATCGGATCGCCACGTCGATGCCGGGCCAGGTGTCGTCCACCTGCCAGGACCTGCGGCGCGGCAAGCCCACCGAGATCGACCACCTGAACGGCTACATCGTGCGCCAGGGCGAGCGGCTGGGCATCGCCACGCCGCTGAACCGGGCCCTGCAGGCCTTGGTGAAGGCGCTGGAAACGATCCGGGCCAGTTGAATCCCGCGCGGGTGCGAATCCGGCGTCAGGCACCGCACCGTGTCGCTGGTGACGTGACCTCGATGGTGCAGGCCTTGGCGACACGCCGCGGTGCCAGACACTTCGCTGGCAATGGTGCAGGCCTTGGCTACGCGCCGCGGTGCCGGACACCTCGCGGGCGCGCCGATGAAAACCATCTCCGTCCCGGCACCGCCCTCAGCGCAGCCCGGGCGCCAGGTGCTGGAACGGATCCTGCGCCGCGGCCGAGGCCGGCCCCTTCGGCGGGACGCGCTGGATCGGCAACGACTGCCCCGGCGGCGGCGGCACCGGCTGCAGCAGGATGGCGTTGGGGCTGGAAGGCTGCGTGTCCTTGCCCGCGCTGCCTTCCGCCTCGGAGGCCGCCGCGCGCGGCGAGCCGGCCACCTGCACCGACGGCGGATTGCCGGGGTCCATGCCCAGGTACGAGATGTAGCCGCCGCCCACGAACTCGTCGTAGAGCCAGTCGCCTTGCACCTCCTGCACGCCGCCCGGCGCCTGCAGCGTCGCCACCGGCTCGTTCTTGAGCGCCGCGCGCATGTAGTCGATCCAGATCGGCAGCGCCAGCGTCGCGCCGAACTCGCGCCCGCCCAGGCTGGTGTTGTCGTCGCGGCCCATCCAGACCACGGTCGTGATCTTCGGCTGGAAGCCGGCGAACCAGGTGTCGACCGCGTCGTTGGTGGTGCCCGTCTTGCCGTAGATGTCCGGGCGCTTGAGCGTGGCCTGCGCCTTGGCGGCGGTGCCGGTGCGCGCCACCTCGTTGAGCAGGCTGCTCATGACGAAGGCGTTGCGCGCGGGGATGATGCGCGAGTCCTCGCCGGGCGTGTCCGGCAGCTTGGGCGCCTCGAACAGCACGTTGCCCTTCGCATCGGTGATCTTCTCGATGAAGCGCGGGTTCACCGAGTAGCCGCCGTTGGCGAACGCCGCGTAGGCGTGCGCCATCTGCATCGGCGTGACGCTGCCGGCGCCGAGCGCGATCGTCAGGTTGTCGGGGTGCTTGTCCTGCGCGAAGCCGAATTGCGCGGCCCAGTTGCGCACGGTGTTGATCCCCAGGTTCTGCACCACGCGGATGCTCACCAGGTTCTTGGACTTGGCCAGCGCGGAGCGCAGCGAGATCGGACCCATGAGCGGCTCGTCGTCGTCCTTGGGATCCCAGTGCTTGCCGCCGGTCAGCGAATCGTCGATGCTGATCGGCGCATCCATGACCTGCGTGGCCGGCTGGATGCCGTGCTCCAGCGCGGCCGAGTAGATGATGGGCTTGAAGCTGGAGCCGGGCTGGCGCCACGCGCTGGTCACATGGTTGAACTGGCCGTGCGAGAAGTCGAATCCGCCCACCAGCGCGCGCACCTGGCC
>FTJN01000493.1_pt3 | contig 33323 bp, 32 predicted proteins | sample 1658361 | NCBI WGS metagenome assembly FTJN01 (sample SAMEA3914819, study PRJEB12502) | metagenome | biome: forest; material: soil | place: Canada | collected 2010-06-26 | depth 0.3 m
TCCGGACGATGTCCGGCGCTCCGCGACCCTTTCCATCAGCTCAGCGGTGAACCGCGTGAGGCGGCGAAGCCGTGCGTCCGTAAAGCCTCCCCCCGTGGGGGAGGTGTCGCCCAAAGGGCGACGGAGGGGGGAGTGATCGGAAGATGGCCAGACCTACGATCGAAGACCCTAAAACTCCCCCCACCGATCGCTGCGCGATCGCCTCCCCCACAGGGGGAGGCTTAGTCTTCAAACCCCCGCATCGTCCCCCACTCACCAAACGGCTCCCGTCGCGAGCGCCAGTTGTTCACCGCCGCCGCCTCGTCGCGATAGCCCAGGGCCATGCCGCAAAACAGCATGTGGTCGGTGGGCAGGTCGATGAAGGTCGCCACCAGCTTGCCGTAGACCGACCAGAACTCCTGGGCGCAGCTATCCAGCCCCCGCTCCACGGCCAGCAGCATCAGGCTCTGCATGTACATGCCGATGTCCGACCATTGCGGCGGGCCGCAGTCGCGATGGACCGAGAAGAACAGGGCCACCGGCGCGCCGAAGAACTCGGCGTTCTGGGCGAACTGTTGCAGGCGGGCGAGCTTGTCCTCGCGGGGAATGTTCAGCGCGCCGTAGAGGTCCTCGCCGACCTGGTAGCGGCGGGTGCGCAGCGGCTCCCACAGGTTGGGCGGATAGACGTGATATTCCGGCTCGTCGCGGTCCATCAGCCGCGAGGCGACCAGGGCCTTGAACTCGTTCAACGGCTCGCCGGCCAGGGCATGCACGACCCAAGGCTGGAGGTTCCCGCCCGACGGAGCGCGGGCGGCGGCCTCGAGCAACGCGCGGACCACGGCGCCGGGCACGGGGTCGGGCTTGAAGGCGCGGACGGACATCCGCCGATCGAGGGCTTGGGATACGGTCTTGAACTCGGACATCAAGGCCTCGCTAACGGATGGGCGGCTATCCCCGCGACGGAGGCTTGGTTAGCATCCGGTCGTAGCGTCAAGGCAAGAGTCTTTGGGCGAGAGCCCGTGAGCAAGCGAGAGAGTCCGTGAAGGTCCTGGTGCGTAACATCTTCCTGGCGCTGTTCATCGTGCTGGTGGCCGGGCCGGTGCTGACGGTGATCCTCTATCGCTTCGTGCCGCCGCCGGCGACGCCGTTGATGGTCATCCGCCTGGCCGAGGGCAAGGGCTGGAACCACCGGTGGCGGTCGATCAACGACGTCTCGCCGGCCCTGCCGCGCGCCCTGATCGCCGCCGAGGACGCCCGGTTCTGCGACCACCATGGCTTCGACTTCGACGCCCTGCAGAAGGCCTACGCCAACAACGAGAAGGGCCGGAAGATTCGCGGCGGCTCGACCATCAGCCAGCAGACCGCCAAGAACGTCTTCCTGTGGCCGGGCCGCTCCTATGTCCGCAAGGGGCTGGAGGCCTATTTCACGGTGCTGATCGAGACCCTGTGGGGCAAGAAGCGGATCATGGAGGTCTATCTGAACTCCATCGAATACGGCCCGGGCATCTATGGCGCCGAGGCCGCCTCGCGCAGCTATTTCCAGGTCGGGGCCGATAAGCTGACGCCGCAACAGTCCTCGCGTCTGGCCGCCATCCTGCCCAGCCCGCTGAAGTGGAAGGCGGTCAATCCGGGGCGCTATGTCAAGAAACGCTCCAGCAAGATCGGCAAGGCCTCCGGCACGGTGCGCCGCGAGGGCCTGGCCGCCTGCGTGGCTTAGGAGGAAACACCATGATCGCTCCCGGCCCCACGCTGGAAACCGCTCGCCTGATCTTGCGCCCGCCCGCCGCCGAGGACCTCGACGGCTGGGCCGAGTTGATGGCCGACGCGGAAGCCGCGCGCTTCATCGGCGGGCAGATGAGCCGGTCCCAGGCCTGGCGGATGATGGCGACCATGGCCGGATCCTGGGCGTTGAACGGCTTTGGCATGTTCTCGCTGATCGAAAAGGACACCGGCGCCTGGGTCGGTCGCATCGGCCCCTGGCGGCCCGAGGGCTGGCCGGGGACCGAGGTCGGCTGGAGTCTGCATCCCCGCGCCCAGGGCAAGGGCTACGCCATCGAGGCGGCGACCGCGGCCATGGACTTCGCGGTGGACGCGCTGGGCTGGACCCGGCTGGTCCACTGCATCGACCCAGCCAACGCGCCGTCGATCAAGGTGGCCCAGAAGATCGGCTCGCGCTTCCTGGAGATCGGCCGCCTGCCCGAGCCCTATCACGAGGTCCCGATCCAGCTGTGGGGCCAGACGGCGGACGAGTGGAAGGCGCGGCGGAGCGGCTAGAGCGTTTCCAGCGGTCGCGCATAGGCTGCCCGGGCCCGGCCCGAGCGCACGAAAACCCGGGTGATCCGCGCGTCGATCTCGCGGATCCGCACCGCGAAGTCGTCGGCCGCGTCCTCGATCTCGCCGGCCGTCAGGGTGTCGTGAAAATCGAGGGTGACGCCCAGCAGGATCTCTTGCGGCCCCAGATGCATGCTCAGCACCTCGGCCACGGTGTCGACGCGCGGGTCGGCGGCCAGCATCTCGCGCACGGCCTCGACGATGCGGGGCGAGGCGGACTCGCCGGTCAGCAGGCTGCGGGTCTCGTTGGCCAGGAAGATCGCCACGGTCACCAGCAGCGCGCCGATCGCCACCGAGGCCGCGCCGTCGGCCCAGGGGATTCCGAAGACCGCCGTGCCGGCCACGCCCAGGGCCGCGATGGCCAGGCCGGCCAGGGCCGCGCCGTCCTCCAGCAGCACGGCGAATACCGAGGGGTCCTTGCTGCGGCGGATGGCTTGCAGGAAGGGCGCGCCCTTGCGCAGGACGCTGAATTCCTTCCAGGCCACCAGGAACGAGGCGCCCTCGAACAGCGCGGCCAGGCCGATGACCAGGAAGTTGATCCAGGCCCGCTGGATCGGTTCGGGCCGCAGGATTTTCAGCACGCCCTCATAGATCGAGAAGGCGCCGCCCAGGGCGAAGATCAGCAGGGCCACGACGAAGGCCCAGAAATAGCCCTCCATGCCGTAACCGAACGGATGGGTCTGGCTGGGCGGCTTCCTGGCCCGCGCCAGGCCCAGCAGCAGCAGGCCCTGGTTGCCGGTATCGACGCTGGAATGGATGGCCTCGGTCAGCATGGCCGACGAGCCGGTCAGGGCGAAGGCGACGAACTTGGTGACGGCGATGGCCAGGTTCCCGGCCAGGGCGGCATGGACCACGGTGGTCGAGCTGTTGTGAGAACCTGTCGCCGCCATGACAGCCCGAACGCGGCGCCGCCGACGCCCGTTCCGGTCTTGCCCGTCAGGGCCTGTCGATCGAGAACCGGATGATCGCGCCGTTCTTGTCGTCGGCGACCCATATCGCGCCATCGGCGGCCACGGTGATCCCGACCGGCGTCCCTTGCGGACGCTGGCCCTCGACCTTGCCCCAGCCCGGGGTGAGGATCTGGGCCTGGGCGGCGGGGCCGGCGCCGAACGGCCGCGCGCCGGTCGGATAGGTCGGGTAGCTGGCCTTGGCGCGGGTGATCGGCACGCCCCGCGTGTCGACCTCGATGGCCGCCAGCCGGCCCCCGGTCGAGCGATAGCCGTGCCAGCTCATCAGCAGCTTGCCCTTCAGGGCCGGAAACATCGCGCCCTGGTACCAGGTCATCGACAGCGGGGCGACGTGGGGCGGCAGCAGGGCGACGGGCGGGGTGTGAGCGCTGGAGGCGCAATCCATCGCCCCGGCCCAGGCGCCCGGGGTGGGGGTGGCCATGTCCATGCAATAGGGCCAGCCATAGTGGCGGCCGGTCTGGATCAGGTTGACCTCCTCGAACGGGCTCCAGCGGTCGGCTAGGTCATAGCTGTTCTCGGCCTGTAGCACCGCGCCGGACGGGTGGACGGCCAGGGCGACGGAGTTGCGCAGGCCGCGCGCCAGCATCGTGAACTTCGTCTCCCAGCGGCCGGGCGCGGCGAGGGCGTAGCGGCGGATGCCGGCCGTGGCCTCTTCGCCCTCCGACTGGTCGCAATGGTCGGTTCCGACCCGCGCGCCGTTGGCGTCCAGGCACTGGTCGGACGGCGCGCCGACATTGACCAGCAGGGCGCCGTCGGGGGCGAACACGAACTGCGATAGGGGGTGACGATTGTCGTGCAGGCGGTTGTCGGGCAGGCCGGTGATCACGTCCGCGACGGTGGCGGCGGGATCGGCGGCGCGCGGGTCGAAGCGGAAGACCCGGCTCATCTCCCCGACATAGACCAGGCCGTCGGGACCGGTCGCCAGGCCGTGCGGCAGGGACAGGCCCGTGAGCAGCGGCGTCAGTTGGACCGGCTGGCCGGGCGCGAGGGTCAGTTTCCAGATCACCCCGCGCGGCCGGGTCCAGTCGGCTAAGTCGGCGATGAGCCAGGTGCGGGCGTCCAGTTGCAGCAGCGTGCGGGGCAGACGCAGCTGGCGCTGGGCGAACGCGCCGGGCGTCGGACCGATCACCAGACCGCCGCACATGCCCGCCTGGGTCTCGATCGCCAGCCGGGGCAGGCCATCGCAGGTCCCTTGGGTCGCATAGGCCACGCGCGGCGCGGCCTGAACGGCGCTCGCGCCAAGCGCCAAGGCCAGAGCCGCGACGATCCTCGCCCACATCATCCCGCTGCCCCATGCGACCTGAACGCGATCTAGCGTTGCGTCGCCGGGGAAGGAAAGTGGAAAGAGAAGGGGGCGTCAGACCCGATTGTAGGGATAGCGGTCGCGGATCATCCGCTGGAAGAACCGTCCCTTGGACGGGGCCCGCTCGAAAGCCTCGGTCACCCGGGGCGGCACCCCGACATAGACATATTCGTCGCCGTCGTGGAACGTCACGAACAGCTTCCCGTGCTCGGGCTGGTAGTCGATTTGACGGATCGCCGTGGAGTCGACACGCATGGCTAAAGCCTCCGCATGAGGATCGTTCTGACGTGGAAAGCGCGTGGCCGCTCGGCAAGGTTCCCAGGTTTTCCTGGGCGCCTGTTTAGGGTGCAATCCGCGGCGAACTGGGGTGTAGTCCCCTCTCAAAGGTCCCGCTTCACAGGGGCTGGGGGAGATACGCACATGCAACCGCATTCCTGGGTCGCCATCGTCACGCTGGTCGCGCTGCTGGTCTATGTCTGGATGGCCCTGCAGGTCACCTGGGCGCGCCGCAAGTGCGGCATCGACGCCCCGACCATGACCGGCGACCCGGTCCTGGAGCGCACCATTCGCGTGCAGTCCAATACCCTGGAATGGCTGCCGCTGTTCCTGCCGTCGCTGTGGCTGTTCGCCATCTATTGGAGTGACCTGGTCGCCACCATCCTGGGCGTGATCTGGATCGTCGGGCGGATCATCTATGCCCTGGGCTATGTCTCCGCCGCCAGCAAGCGCGAGGTCGGGTTCATCATCCAGGCCTTGGCCACGGCGGTCCTGCTGTTCGGCGCCCTGGGACGGGTCATCTGGATCTTGGTGGCGGTCGGCGCCTAAAGCCCGCTTTTGCGGTGGGCGGGGCTTGGCTATAGCGGGGCCATGACCCTGCCCGTCGACCCCGCCCGCTACAGCGCCTTCCTGGCGGCCATGTTCGTCATGGCCATCACGCCGGGGCCCGCCAACCTGTTCGCCATCGCCACGGGCATGCAGAAGGGCAAGGGCGCGGCCTTGCTGGGCGTGGTCGGCATGAACACCGCCACCCTGGTGTGGTTCGCCGCCGCCGCCCTGGGCCTGGCGACGTTGATCGCCGCCTTTCCCAAGGCCTTCCACATCCTGGCCTATGCGGGGGCGGCCTATCTGGTCTGGCTGGGGATCAAGTCGATCCTGTCGGGGTTGAAGGCCAGCGACGGCGAGGGCGCGCAACGCCAGTTCAAGATGGGCCGCTCGGCTTTCCGCGACGGCTTCGCGGTGCAGATCGCCAATCCGAAGATCCTGCTGTTCTTCGGCGCCGTGCTGCCGCCGTTCATCGACATCCACCGGCCCCTGGCCCCGCAACTGGTGATGTTCGCGGCGGCCACCATCGGCATGGACCTGATCAGCATGAGCACCTATGGCCTCAGCGGCGCGGCCCTGGCCTCGCGGATGAACGAACCCGGTTTCCGACGGGGCTTTTCGGTGATGGTCGGGGTGCTGCTGATCACCGCCGCCGTGCTGATCGTTTCGCGCGGCTGATCTCAGCGCTGAAACGCATTGGCCTTGGCGAAACCACAAAGCTGCGCCATGCATTAGGTTGACGGGACGAAACGACTCCTAAGTGAAGGGATGCGCCATGATTATTCGCAAGACCTTGTCCGGCAAGGCCGGATCGGTCGCGGCCCTGGCGCTCGCCGCCCTCCTGACGGCCTGCGCCACCGCGACCCCCTACCAGCCGAACATTCCCGGCCAGCAGGCCACGGGCGGCTTCTCCGATCAGCGCCTCGAAAGCGACCGCTACCGGGTCACCTTCGCCGGCAACAGCCTGACCTCGCGGGAAACCGTCGAGCGCTATCTGCTGTATCGCGCCGCCGAGCTGACCACCCAGCAGGGCTATGACTGGTTCGAGACCGCCGACCGCCGCACCGACCGCGAGGCCCGCACGGTGATCGACAGCGACCCGTTCGGCCGGCCGTTTGGCTATGGCGGTTACGGCGGTTACGGCTACTGGCGTCCGGCGTGGCGCTATTACGGCCCGGCCTATGGCGGCTGGCGCGCCTGGGACCCCTATTGGGGCGACCCCTTCTTCGCCAACCAGGCCGAGGTCCGCACCATCCAGAAGTTCGAGGCCAGCGCCGAGATCGTGCTGCACAAGGGCGCCAAGCCGGCCGGCGATCCCCGCGCCTACGACGCCCGCGAGATCATGGCCAACCTGACGCCGAGCATTCAAAGGCCGGTGGCGAAATAAGAAACAAGAAGGGCCGCTTCCGAAGGAAGCGGCCCTTTCCTTATGGGCCTATCGCGGCGCCATGCGGATACCGCCGTCCAGGCGCACGTCCTCGCCGTTGAAATAGCCGTTGGTGATCATGGTCAGCGCCAGCTGGGCGTATTCCTCCGGCAGGCCCAGGCGCTTGGGGAACGGCACCGAGGCCGCCAGACCCGCCTTCACCGCCTCGGGCGCGCCGTTCATCAGCGGGGTATTGAAGATGCCTGGCAGGATGGTGTTGACCCGGATACCCTCGCCCATCAGATCGCGGGCGATCGGCAGGGTCATGCCGACCACGCCGCCCTTGGAGGCCGAATAGGCCGCCTGGCCCATCTGGCCGTCCTCGGCCGCGACGCTGGCGGTGTTGACGATCGCGCCGCGCTCGCCGTCCTGCTGGGGCTCGAGATCCAGCATGCCTTTGGCCGATTTGGCGATGCAGCGGAACGTGCCGACCAGGTTGATCTGGATGATGCGGTCGAAGGCGTCGAGTGGGAAGTGCTTGGTCTCGCCGGTGGTCTTGTCGCGGCTGGCGGTCTTGGCGGCGTTGCCGGTGCCGGCGCAATTGACCAGGATTCGTTCCTGGCCGTGGGCGGCGCGGGCCTTCTCGAAACCGGCGTCGACCTCGGCGTCGGACGTGACGTTGACCTTGCAGAACACCCCGCCGATCTCGGCGGCGACGGTCTCGCCGGTGGCCTCGTTCATGTCGAAGATCGCGACCTTGACGCCTTGGGCGGCGAGGGCGCGGGCGGTGGCTTCGCCGAGGCCCGAGGCCCCGCCGGTGACGACGGCGGCGACGGTGTTGTCGAGTTTCATGGACGTTTCCTCGTGGCTTGCGTTTAATCGAAACCTTATGGAGCGGTTTAACCCGATGAGCGCCGACGCCAAACCATCCCCCGACGTCAACCCGGACGCCAACGCCCGTGACGTTCTGGATCCGGCCAAGGCGCTGGTGCCCGCCACGGTGCGGGTCAACGAGCAGCGGGTGACGCGCGGCTTCTGGCCGAAGATGCGCAAGCTGGCCACCAAGGTCCCGTTCGCGGCCGACGCCCTGTCGCTGTGGTGGTGCGCCCGGGATCCGACCACCCCGGCCGCCGCCAAGGGCATGATGTTCGCGGCCCTGGCCTATTTCGTGTTGCCCACCGACGCCATTCCCGACGTCTTGCCGGCTATCGGCCTGACCGACGACGCCGCGGTGATCGCCGCCGTCATCGCCATCGTCGGGCGCAACCTCAAGCCCCGCCATAAGGAAGACGCTCAGGCCTATCTCGCCAAGCTGGGCGCCGACGACTGATCTTCGGCGGGGGCCAAGGAAACCCGACATGACCCTGTTCGAAACCCGCCCGATCACCGTCTCGATCGCCCGGACCACCGCCGAGGTCTATGCCTTCGCCCATGAGCCCCTGAGCTTTCCCAAATGGGCGGCGGGCCTCGGCGCGGGCCTGACCCGCGACGGCGATCGCTGGGTCGCCCACGGTCCGGACGGCGACGTCCATGTGCGGTTCTCGCCGGAGAACCCCTACGGCGTGCTCGATCACTGGGTGACGCTGCCGGACGGGACCGAGCTCTCCATCCCGCTGCGGGTGGTGGCCAATGGCGACGGGGCCGAGGTGACCCTGACCCTGTTCCGCGCGCCCGGCATGGACGACGCCACCTTCGCGCGCGACCAGGGGATGGTGGCCAAGGATCTGGCCAAGCTGAAGGCGTTGCTGGAGGCATGATCACGCCCAAGATCACCTTGCGCGCGCCCCGTCCGGGCGACTTCGGCTGGATCGTCCAGCGCCACGGCCTGCTCTACGCCCAGGAGGAGGGCTGGGACGCCCGGTTCGAGGGCGTGGTGGCCGGGGTCGTTTCCGACTTCATCAAGAGCTTCGACCCGGCCCGCGAGGCCTGCTGGATCGCCGAGCACGCGGGCCAGCCGGTGGGCTCGATCATGCTGGCCCGGGAGAGCGACACGATCGGCCGTCTGCGCCTGCTGCTGGTCGAGCCCTCGGCCCGCGGCCTTGGGGTCGGCGACACCCTGGTCGCCGAGTGCCTGAGCTTCGCGCGGCTGGCCGGCTACCAGGAGATCGTGCTGTGGACCCAGAGCAACCTGCTGCCGGCCCGCCGCCTCTACGAACGCGCCGGTTTCGTGCTGGAGGAAAGCTGGCCCTATGACGGCTTCGGCAAGGGTTTGGTCTCGGAGACCTGGCGGCTTCGACTGTCATAAGCCGCGCCTTCTTTCGGATTTCCGACATTGGAACGATCCGCCCGCAAGGCGGGTTTGGCCGTCACCCCGGGCGCATCAGGAGTGGCGGACATGGCTCAGCAAGACGATTTCAAGACCGACGTCGGCAACGGCGGCGAGACTCACCAGCACGTGCCGGAGAAGGGTCCGCACGGCGCGCCCGAGGCCCACCTGACCACCAACCAGGGCATTCGCGTCTCCGACAACCAGAACCAGCTGAAGAGCGGCGAGCGCGGGCCGGTTCTGCTGGAGGACTTCGTCCTTCGCGAAAAGATCTTCCACTTCGACCACGAGCGGATCCCCGAGCGGATCGTCCACGCCCGCGGCTCGGCCGCTCACGGCTTCTTCGAGCTCTACGAGTCGCTGTCGGACCTGACCAAGGCCGACATCTTCCAGCGGGCCGGCGAGAAGACCCCGCTGTTCACCCGCTTCTCCACCGTGGCCGGCGGCGCGGGCAGCGTCGACACGCCCCGCGACGTGCGCGGCTTCGCGGTGAAGTTCTACACCAAGGAGGGCAATTGGGATCTCGTGGGCAACAACATCCCGGTGTTCTTCATCCAGGACGCCATCAAGTTCCCCGACCTGATCCATTCGGTGAAGATGGAGGCCGATCGCGGCTATCCGCAGGCCGCCAGCGCCCATGACACCTTCTGGGACTTCATCAGCCTGATGCCCGAAAGCACCCACATGATCATGTGGGCCATGAGCGACCGGACCATCCCGCGTTCCTTGCGCACGATGGAAGGCTTCGGCATTCACACCTTCCGGTTCGTCAACGCGGCGGGCAAGTCGACCTTCGTCAAGTTCCACTGGAAGCCCAAGCAGGGCGTGGCCTCGACCCTTTGGGATGAGGCGGTCAAGCTGGCGGGCGCCGATCCGGACTTCCAGCGCCGCGACCTGTTCGAGGCCATCCAGCGCGGCGACTTCCCGGAGTGGGAGCTGGGCCTCCAGACCTTCGACCAGGCCTTCGCCGACAGTCTGCCCTTCGACGTGTTGGACCCGACCAAGATCATCCCGGAAGAGGTGCTGCCGGTGCGCATCGTCGGGCGCATGGTGCTGGACCGCTATCCCGACAACTTCTTCGCCGAGACCGAGCAGGTGGCCTATTGCCCGGCCAATGTGCCGCCGGGCATCGACTTCACCAACGACCCGCTGCTGCAAGGGCGTCTGTTCAGCTATCTCGATACCCAGAAGAGCCGGCTGGGCACGGCCAATTTCCACCAGATCCCGATCAACGCGCCCAAGTGCCCGGTGATGAACTTCCAGCGCGACGGGCAGATGCAGATGCTGCAGCCCAAGGGCCGCGCCAATTACGAGCCCAACAGCCTGACGGAGACGGCGGGCGAGATCGGTGGGCCGCGCGAATGCCCCATGACGGGCTTCACAACCTTCCCCTCGGCCGATGGTCCGAGCGAGCAGGGCGACAAGCTGCGGATCCGCCCCGAGAGCTTCGCCGACCACTACAGCCAGGCGCGCTTGTTCTTCCGCTCGCTGGACCCACACGAACAGGCCCACCTGGCCTCGGCCATCGTCTTCGAACTGTCGAAGGTGGGGATCGCGGCGGTGCGGACGCGGATGATGTCCAATCTGGTCAATGTCGATCCGGACCTGGCCAAGCGGGTCGGGGCGGGGCTGAACATGCCGGTGCCCAAGGCCTCCAAATCGGCGGTTCCGGTGCAGGACCTGGACCTGTCGCCGGCCCTGCGCATCGTCAACGGCCCGCGCGCGCCGACCGACATCAAGGGACACGTGATCGGCATCCTGGTGGCCGACGGCTCCGACGCCGCGGCGGTCGACAAGCTGAAGGCGGCGATCAGCAAGGCCGGCGCCGTGCCCAAGGTCATCGCCCCGAAGATCGGCGGGGCCAAGGGCGCGGACGGTACGCTGATCCCGGCCGACGGGCAGCTGGCTGGGACGCCGTCGGTGACGGTGGACGCGATCGCGGTGGTGCTGTCCGACACCGGTTGCGCGGCGCTGCTGAAGGAAGCGGCGGCGGTGCAGTTCGTCATGGACGCCTTCGGACACCTGAAGGCGATCGGCGCCACGGACGCGGCCAAGCCGTTGCTGGACAAGGCGGGCGTGGAGCCGGACGAGGGCGTGGTCGGTCTCGGCGCGGACTTCATCGCCGCGGCGGCCAAGCGGTTCTGGGATCGCGAGCCGAAGGTGCGGACGCTGGCATAGGGTCAGCGGCTCACTCGCTTGCCCCCACCTGGCGGCTACGCCGCCGGTCCGCCCCCATAGGGGGCGGAGGACGCCGCGCGGGCCTCTTCCCCCTATGGGGGAAGACGATCGCGAAGCGATCCGTAGGGGGCAAGGGTTCGCCCGCGCTACCCCATCAAATGCCCCCGCCAGGCCTCTCGCAGCACCTTCTTGTCGATCTTCCCCGTCGCCGTCAGCGGCACCGCCGCGAACACCACGTCGTCCGGCGTCCACCATTTGACGATCCTCGGCGCCAGATACTCCAGCACCTGCGCCTTGCCGACGTCAGAGCCCTCGTGCGCCTCGATCACCAGCAGCGGCCGCTCCTCCCACTTGGGATGCGGCACGCCCACCACGGCGGCGATCTTCACGCCCGGGCAGCCGGCGGCGATGTTCTCCAGGTCGATGGAGCTGATCCATTCGCCGCCCGACTTGATGACGTCCTTCTGGCGGTCGGTGATGCGCAGGAAGCCGTGCTCATCCAAGGTGGCGATGTCGCCGGTGTCGAACCAGCCGTCGGCGTCGATGACGTCGGCCTCTTGCCGGTAGTAGCGACGCACCACCCAGGGGCCGCGCACCTTCAGGGCGCCGGAGGTCTCGCCGTCGCGCGGCGCTTGGCCCCCGTCCTCGCTCTCGACCCGCAGCTCGATGCCGAACTGCAGCCGGCCCTGGCGGGTCCAGATCGCCTCGTTCATCGCGTCCTCGCCCTGGGCGGCCAGCGAAGGCGTGGGGGTAGCGACCACCCCGATCGGGCAGGTCTCGGTCATGCCCCAGATCTGCAGCACATCGACGCCGTACTTCGTCTTGAAGGTCTCGGCCATGGCGCGCGGCACGGCGCTGCCGCCGATCACCACGCGCTTCAGGCTGTCCGGCCGCTGGCCGGTCTGTTCCAGCCAGGAGAGATACATCGTCCAGATCGTCGGCACCCCGCCGGTGAAGGTGACGCCCTCGTCCTGGATCAGTTGGTGCAGGGAGGCGCCGTCCATCTTGTCGGCCGGCAGGACCAGCTTGGAGCCGCAGATCGGGGCGGTGAACGGCAGGCCCCAGGCGGTGGCGTGGTAGAGGCTGGAGCACGGCATCACCACGTCGAAGGCCGTAAGGCCAAAGGCGCTGGCCATCCCGCCGGCCATGGCGTGCAACACCACGGCGCGGTGTGAGTAGAGCACGCCCTTGGGATCGCCCGTCGTGCCGGAGGTGTAGCAGAGGAAGGCCCCGGCGTTCTCGTCCAGGACCGGCCAGTCGAAGGTTTCGGCCTCACCGGCGATCAAGGTTTCGTAGGAGATCGCGCCCACGCCGGCGTCATGGGTCCGCTCGGCGTCCGACAGCATGACGAAGGTCTTCACCGTGGTCAGCCGCGGCGCGAGGCGCTCGACCAGGGCGGCGAAGTTACGGTCGAACAGCAGCACGCCGCTGGCCGCATGGTTGATGGTGAAGACGATCTGCTCGTCCGACAGCCGGGGATTGGCGGTGTGCAGCACCGCGCCCAGGCCGGGGACGGCGTAGAACAGTTCCAGGTGCCGGTGGGTGTTCCAGGCCAGGGAGGTGACCCGGTCGCCGGACGTGACGCCCAGCCGGACCAGGGCGTGGGCCGCCTGGGCCGCGCGACGGGCCAGGCCTTCGTAATCGTAGCGCCAGAGCGGCTCGTCGATCAGCCGGGAGACGATCTCGCGCCCGCCATGGGCGGCGGACGCGTAGCGCAGGATGCCGCTGATCAGCAACGGGGTGGTCTGCATCAGGCCCGGGATCATGGGGCGGTTCTCCCTTTTCTAGTTGGGAGGAGGGTAAGCGATGAGCGGCAGAGGGGAACCCCCTCAGTCGCTCCGCGACAGCTCCCCCAGAGGGGGAGCATCTATCGGCCGGCGCACGGCGCGGATCCTCCCCCTTTGGGGGAGGTGGCCCGGAGGGCCGGAGGGGGTTACAGCTTGGCCAGCACCGCGTCGCCCATCTGGACCGTCGACAGATTGCCGCCCAGATCCCGCGTCCGGGCCCCGCCGTCCAGCGCCGCCTTGACCGCCGCCAGCAGGGCGTCGGCGGCGTCGCCGCGGTTCAGCGACCAGCGCAGGGCCATTTCGAACGACAGGATGGCGGCCAGCGGATTGGCCAGGCCCTTGCCGGCGATGTCGGGGGCCGAGCCGTGGATGGGCTCGTACAGGCCCGGCTTGCCCGCCGCGCCCAGCGCCGCCGAGGGCAGCATGCCCAGCGAGCCGGTCAGCATGGCGGCGGCGTCCGACAGGATGTCGCCAAACAGGTTGTCGGTGACGATGACGTCGAACTGCTTGGGCGCGCGGACCAGCTGCATGGCGCAGTTGTCGGCCAGGATGTGCTCCAGCTGGACGTCGGCATAGTCGCGGGCGTGCAGGTCGGTGACCACCTGCTTCCACAGCAGGCCGCTTTCCATGACGTTGGACTTCTCGGCCGAGGCCACGCGGTTGCCGCGACCACGGGCCAGCTCGAAGGCCACCCGGGCCACGCGTTCGATCTCGGCGGTGGTGTAGACCTGGGTGTCGACGCCGCGCTTCTGGCCGTTGCCGAGGTCCTCGATGCCGCGCGGCGTGCCGAAATAGACCCCGCCCGTCAGCTCGCGGACGAACATGATGTCCAGGCCCGAGACCAGCTCGCGCTTGAGGCTGGAGGCGTCGGCCAGGGCCTCGAAGCAATAGGCCGGGCGCAGATTGGCGTAGACGTCCATGGCCTTGCGCAGGTTCAGCAGGCCGGCTTCCGGACGCAGGTGGCGCGGGGCGTTGGCCCATTGCGGGCCGCCGACCGCGCCCATCAGCACCGCGTCGCTGGCCAGGGCGGCGTCGCGAACCTCGTCGGTCAGGGGCGTGCCGTGGGCGTCATAGCTGGCGCCGCCATAGATCCGCTCCTCGATGTTCAGGTCGGGCGTGAGGGCGGCGGCCACCCGGCGCACCTGGGCGCAAACCTCGGGGCCGATCCCGTCGCCGGGCAGGAGCAGAAGCGTGGACATCGGAAGGCTCTCTTAGATTTCGCGGTAGGCGGACACGTCGAAGGACGACATGCGGCGGTCGCCGACGCCCAGCGCCGGCCAGCAGGCGCGCCAGGCGGCCATGTGCGGGCTGGCGCGGTGGAAGGCCAGGGCGGCCTCGTCGACGAAATGCTCGTAGACCCGGATCAGGCCCGGGTCGAGCGGGTCTTCGGTCAAGGCATAGTCCAGGCACCCCGGCTCGGCCCGACTGCCCTCGACCTGGGCCCGCAGGTGCGGACGCAGCTCGGCCAGGCGCTCGGGCGGCAGGCGGATCGTGCCGGCGAGGATGACGGTCATGGGTTCACGCCCCAAACCGCTGTCATCCCGGACAAGCGAAGCGCGGATCCGGGACCGCCGGAAGCGCATGCGCTCAGGCGTCGGTCCCGGATCTTCGCGCTGCGCGCTTCGTCCGGGATGACAACGTGAGGGGTTAGGCTTCCAGCCACGGCCGATCCAGCGCCCGCTTGCTTTCGTAGACGTCGATATCGGCGCCGTGCATCAAGGTCTCGCCGATGAAGTCCAGGCCCTTGAGCATCTTGTCCTTGCGGACCGGGTCGATGTCGAAGTGGAAGCTCTTGCCCGAGGGCGAGATCACGGTCTGCTCGGCCAGGTCGATGCTGACCATGTGGTTGCCGCCCTTGGCCTCGTCCATCAGCTGGGCGACTTCCTCGGGCTTCAGCACCACCGGCAGCAGGCCGTTGTTGAAGCAGTTGTTGTTGAAGATGTCGGCGAAGCTGGTCGAGATCACGCACAGGATCCCGTAGTCCATCAGGGCCCAGGGGGCATGCTCGCGCGACGACCCGCAGCCGAAGTTGTCGCCGGCGACCAGCACCGACGAGCCCTTGTACTCCGGCCGATTGAGCACGAAGTCGCTGATCTCGTTCCCGTCGCCGTCGAAGCGGAAATCGTAGAACAGGCCCTTGGCCAGGCCTTCGCGCTCGACGGTCTTGAGGAACTGCTTGGGGATGATCTGGTCGGTGTCGATATTGGCCAGCGACAGGGGCGCGGCGCGGCCGTCGAGGCGGGTGAAGGCCTGCATCAGACGGTCTCCCCCAGGAAGGTGCGCACATCGACCAGGTGGCCGGCGATCGCCGCCGCCGCCGCCATGGCCGGCGAGACCAGGTGGGTGCGGCCGGCGCGGCCCTGGCGGCCCTCGAAGTTGCGGTTGCTGGTCGAGGCGCAGCGCTCTTGCGGCTGCAGCTTGTCGGGGTTCATGGCCAGGCACATCGAACAGCCCGGTTCGCGCCAGTCAAAGCCCGCGGCCTTGAAGATGGCGTCCAGGCCTTCTTCTTCCGCTTGCTCCTTCACCAGGCCCGAGCCCGGCACGACCATCGCCTTGACGTGCGGCGAGACCAGCCGGCCGTGCAGGAAAGCCTCCTGCACCACGGCGGCGGCGGCGCGCATGTCCTCGATCCTGCTGTTGGTGCACGAGCCGATGAACACCCGGTCGATGCGGGCCTCGCTGATCGGCTGGCCGGCGGTCAGGCCCATATAGTCCAGGGCCCGGTGAGCGGCGGCGCGCTTGTCGGGCGTGGCGAAGCTTTCGGGATCGGGCACATTGCCGGTCACCGGGATGACGTCCTCGGGCGAGGTGCCCCAGGTGACCATCGGGACGAGCGCGGAACCGTCGATCACCACGGTGCGGTCGAAATGCGCGCCCTCGTCGCTGACGAAGCTCTTCCAGTACGACAGCGCCATGTCCCAGGCCCCGCCCTTGGGGGCCGAGGGTTTGCCCTGGATATAGGCGAAGGTCTTGTCGTCCGGCGCGACCAGTCCGGCCTTGGCGCCGCCCTCGATGGTCAGGTTGCACAGGGTCATGCGGCCTTCCATCGACAGGTCGCGGATCACCGGGCCGGCGAACTCGATGACATAGCCGGTGCCACCGGCCGTGCCGATCTCGCCGATCACGGCCAGCGCGACATCTTTCGCCGTGACGCCAGGGCCCAGCTGGCCGTCGACGCGGACCAGCATGTTCCTGGCCTTCTCCTGGCGCAGGGTTTGCGTCGCCAGCACATGCTCGACTTCCGACGTGCCGATACCGTGGGCCAGGGCCCCGAAGGCGCCGTGGGTGGAGGTGTGGCTGTCGCCGCACACGATGGTCATGCCCGGCTGGGTGCGGCCCTGCTCGGGACCGACCACGTGGACGATCCCGTTGCGGATGTCGCCCATCGGGAAGAATTCGATGCCGTTGTCCTTGACGTTGCGCGCCAGGGTCTGGAGCTGCAGGCGCGCCTCTTCGTCGGCCACGGCGTCGACGCCCAGGGCCTGGCCCTCGGTCGGGATATTGTGATCGGCCACGGCGAGCGTGCGGTCGGGCCGGCGCACCTTGCGGCCGGCCGCGCGAAGCCCGGCGAAGGCCTGCGGGGTGGTGACCTCGTGGATGAGGTGCAGGTCGATATAGAGGATCGCCTCGCCGTCCTGTTGGCTGACGACGTGGGCGTCCCAGATCTTGTCGTAAAGGGTCTTTGGTGCGGAGGTCATGATACCCGCGCATCTAGGCCCTGAGGGCGGGCGCGTAAAGCGGTCGCCGCCCAAAATCGAAGGTCATTCGCGGTGCGTGCGGTCGTTCGTGCCCCAAAGGGCACAGGACGAGGCGCTGTGACGCAGTTTCTTGCCTCGAAATCCGCCTATTCCGCCGCGTAGACCACCGGATGGACGTGAGCCCACAGGTGGGCGCGATAGGTGTCGAAACACTGCTCGCCGCAGATCAGCCGCATCACCGCGCCCTCGGCGATATGCCGGGCGCAACCGGGGTCTTCGGCGACCAGCGGAACCAGGGCCTCGGCGTTCCAGGCCTTGGAGTGCTCGACGTCGAGCACCGCATGCAGGGCGAAGTACTTGCGCACCTCCGGCGGCGTGCCGACCCGCTTGAGACCGGCGTCGACCAGAGCCACGCGGCCCGGCGCGGTCAGTTCCACCACCCCCAGGGCGCCGACGGACTGGTAGACATAGCGCCGTGTGGTGGCGAAGGCGGTCATGGTGTTGGCCAGGGCCAGGGACTGCCACAGGGTGGTGTCGATGGTCGGGGTCAGGCCCAGCACGGCGGTGGTGCGGGTCAGCATCGGGCCGTGCATGCCGTTGGCGTTGCCGCGCCCCATCTCGTCCCAGTAGTTGCGGGCCAGTTCCAGCTTGGCCCGGTCCGGCAGCTTGACCTGGGTCAGGGCGACCAGGTCGTCGAAGCCGGCCTCGCCGGCCGCCTCCTGGGTGAGGAACCATTTGAGGTCTTCCAGGCCGGCCTGCGCCTCCAGCCAATCGAACAGCGGATCGTCCTGGCCGGGGCCGACAGCCTTCAGCGCCTCGAACCAGGCGACGAAGCCGTCCGGATCGGTGGGAACCTCGGCGACCAGGGGCGCGATGTGGGCGCGGAAGGCTTCCACGAACTCGCCCTCCAGCCGCTTCATCCGCGCTTCCTCGGCGACCTCGGCGCGCCAGTCGGCGCTGGGCGTCGCCACGGCCATCCGGCGGTGGTTCCAGTGCGCCAGTCCGCGATGCAGGGCTTCGGCGTCGGGGAATTCGGGACTGAACTGACCCAGGTTCGCCAGGCGTTGACCACCAAACACGTCGCTCTCCGTAAGCTTGTCCGTGGGGCGAGGCGGCGACCGAGGGTCGTCGTGGCTCGTCTTGGCAAGGCGTAACGAGGATTCGAGCGCGGCGTTCCTAAGTCGAATAACGAACAGATGGGCTTCCGTAGGGTCAGGATCACCTAGCCAAAACGAAAGAGGGCGCGCTCCGTGGCGCGCCCTCGTGTCGTTATTTGGCTTCGAGACCTGAGGTCATTAAAGCCGGCCACACCCTGCAAGGGAGCGGTCTGAAAGCCCGTCGCCTAAGCGGTGGGGGTGATTAATATAACCAACAAAACCAATGTTCTGTCAAGTCCGTGCGCTCGCACCTAAGCTTGACCATGCGGGCCCTTTACGCACAAAGAAAAAGGCCCCGGCGTCTCCGCCAGGGCCTCGAATCTTTTCGCGAGACCGATACGCCTATTCGGCGATGACGGTCTTTTCCTTGCGGATGGTCTGGCGCTCGGCGATCCGGGCCGACTTACCGCGACGGTCGCGCAGGTAGTACAGCTTGGCGCGACGGACGACGCCGCGACGCTTGACTTCGATGCTTTCGATGCTCGGCGAGAGCAGGGGGAACAGACGTTCCACGCCTTCGCCGAACGAGATCTTGCGGACGGTGAAGCTCTCGTGGATGCCGCCGCCCGAACGGGCGATGCAGACGCCTTCATAGGCCTGGACGCGCTCGCGCTCGCCTTCCTTGATGCGGACGTTGACGCGCAGCGTGTCGCCCGGCTCGAATTCCGGAATGGCGCGGGCCGAGAGCAGACGCTCGGATTCTTCGCGCTCAAGTTCCTTGATGATGTTGATCGCCATGGTCTCAATCTCCTTTGGGCTTACCCGTTTTCGGGCCGCCTTTTGCCTGTTGATTGGCGAGATGCGCTTCCCAAAGATCGGGCCGCCGCTCGCGAGTGGTCTCTTCACGCATACTGGACCGCCACCGGGCCACCTTCTTGTGGTCGCCCGACAGCAGCACCTCGGGGATATCCAATCCTTCGAACGTCCGCGGTCGCGTGTACTGCGGATGCTCGAGGAGACCGTCCTCGAAGCTTTCTTCTTGCGTGCTCTCGAAATTGCCCAGAACCCCTGGAGCCAATCGAACGCACGCCTCGATCACGACCATCGCCGCCGCCTCGCCACCGGCGAGCACCGCGTCTCCGACCGAGACCTCCTCGAACCCCCGGGCGTCGAGCACCCGCTGGTCCACCCCCTCGAAACGGCCGCACAGGACGATGACGCCCGGCGTTTTCGACCATTCCTTGACGCGCGCCTGGGTCAGGGGCCGACCCCGGGCGCTCATGTACAAAAGCGGCCGCCCACCGACCTCCACGCTGTCCAGCGCGGCGGCGATGACGTCCGCTTTGAGTACCGCTCCCGCGCCGCCACCCGCGGGGGTGTCGTCGAGGAAGCCGCGCTTATCCGTGGAAAAGCCCCGAATGTCCAGTGTTTCCAAACGCCACAGGTCCTGCTCCTTCCACGACGTACCGATCAGCGAGACGCCGAGCGGGCCGGGAAAGGCCTCGGGGAACATGGTCAGGACGGTGGCGGTGAACGGCATGGCGCTCCATAGCGCCCAAAGCCGCTAAAAACGAGAGGGCGAGACCCTCTCTTTTTAGGTCAGGATGGTCTTGGGCAGGGGTTTGCCGGCCTCGGCGGGCATCAGCGGCGGGGTCAGCCTCACCGGTTCACTGGTCGGGCCGGCGGGCGGCGCGGCATGATGCGCGGGGGCGACGGCCAGCACGGCGGCCGTGGTCAGGGTGGCGGCGACGAGCGCCGTACCGACACGAATCTTCTTCCATGACATCATGGGAAACGGACATCCTGCTGTTTTCTGGTTGTCCAAACCAAAGCCCGGGAGAGGGGGAGGTTCCCGTTTTTCGGCTGTTTTGGACTTCCTGCCTCTAGGCGAAGCTATTGACCTCGCCAAGGCGGCATTACGACGCGTCCGCCGCATTCTGGCCAACGCCGCGCCATGAGGCATCTGCTGCCAAGGTGCTGTCAGCAGTGGGTCATCAAGGTCTGAATTCCGCGAGACGCGCCGCCGCGATGCGCTCAATAGTCGCGCCGTTCAGCTTGGGAGCCGCGCCATGACCTCGTCCGCCGCCGACCTCTTTCACGCCCTGCACGCCGGCCCGGGGGTCCTGGTCATTCCCAACGCCTGGGACGCGGCTAGCGCGGCCTTGATGGAGGACGCGGGCGCCTCGGCCGTGGCCACTTCCAGCGCCGCCGTGGCCTGGGCGCGCGGCTATGCCGACGGCGACGCCTTGCCGGTCGCGGCCCTGATCGACGTGATCGCCGGCGTGGCGCGGGTCATCAAGGTCCCGCTGACCGCCGACATCGAGGGCGGCTACACCGACGACCTGGCCGAGCTGGCCGAGACCATCAAGGCGGTGGTCGGGGCCGGGGCGGTCGGGATCAACCTGGAAGACGGCCGCCGTGATCCGGCGCTTCACGCCCGCAAGGTCGAGACCGCCCGGACCGCCGCCGAGCAGGCCGGGGTGAACCTGTTCATCAACGCCCGCACAGACGTCTATCTGGCCGGATTGGCGCAAGGCGAAGCAGCCCTGGCCGAGACCCTGCGCCGCGCGGCGCTCTACGCCCAGGCCGGGGCCAGCGGGATCTTCGTGCCGCTGCCGATCGAGGAAGACCTGCTGGCGGCGCTCGCCGCCGAGATCGCCCTGCCGCTCAACCTCATGGGCCGGCCGGGCATGCCGTCCGCGACGCGCCTGGCGGAGCTCGGCGCGCGCCGCCTCAGCTCGGCCACCGGCCCGTTCCGCGGGGCCTATGGCGCGATGCTGAGCGCGACCAAGGCCTTCCTGGTCGACGGCGACACCACCGGCTACGCGGCGACCGCCAAGGACCTGCCCGACCTCAATGTCCGCTTCGGTTAGGGCCCGCTTCGGCTAGGGCTTGGCGGGCGGCGACGTTTCGGGCGCCTTGTCGGGCTGCATATTGAAGCGGATCGGCAGGACGATCGGCAGGCCGTCCAAAGGCTCGCCCTCCTTGCTCCACGGGTTCATGGTCATCAGCTTGGCCGCCTCGATGGCCGCCGCGCCGAAGTCCAGCCCGGCGGGAGACTCGCGCTGGACCTGGCAATCGGTCAGCTGGCCCCGGATGTCGACGATGCAGGCGATCACGCCCAGGCCGTTATCGACCCCGGCCTTCAGCGCGGCCTGGGGATAGGCCAGGGCCATCCCGGCCGGCGTCAGAGTGCGGGTCCACTTCGGCGAGGTGATCTTGCGGGTATCGGGACCAGTCGGGTCACGGAAGTGGAACGGTACGTCGACGGTGTAGCTGTCCAGACTCTTGACCTGGTCCGGGGTGAAGGTCACCTGGAAGGCCGGCGCCAGCGAGCGGGCGGCCTTGGCGAAGCCTTTGCCGGCCGGGATTTCGGATTGCAGGTCGCAGGAGGTCAGGCCGCCGGTCTTGTTCAGTTCGCAGCGCAGCACCACCTGGCCGGTCGTGGCGCCCTTGGCGTTGACCGGCCACGCGGCACGCACCTGCTCGGTCGACGGCGTCCGCGCCCACGGCGGATCCAGCACCAGGGCATTGGACGGACCGGAGGGCTGCGGCATGTTTTGGAAGCCGGCCCAGACGATGGGAATGGTGACCTCGCCCTCGACGGGCTTGCCGCTCCGGATCTTGGGCTTCATGCGAAACAGCGCCGAAAGCTGCAGGGCCGCCATGCCGAAGGCCATGTTCGCCGGCGTCTCCTGGAGGACCTTGCAGTCCCGCAGGAAGCCTTCCTCGTTGACCTTGCAGAGGATCGTCGCCCTGGCGTTGGCGGGCGGCTTGGCGCGCGCCGCCACAGGATAAACCCCAAGCAACTGTTCGGCGGTGGGCTTGGTCATCCAATCGGCGTTGGAGTCGCCGGGGGCCAGGAAATTATAGGTCCGCTCGAACCGCTGACCGACGATCGCGACGCCGTTGCTGTCCTTGGCCTTGACCCGCTCCTTGGCCGACAGGACCAGCGCCGCTTCGCCAAAGCCCCGGCCGGCGGGTTCTTCGTCGGTCACCTTGCAATCGGTCAGGCGGCCAGTGGCGTCGGCGGTGCAGTTGAGCTCCACGTCGCCGGAGATCTTCGCGGCAAAGGCGGCTTTGGGATAGGCCGCGGCGATGTCGGCGGGCTTCACGCGCTGGTCGAGGAGGGGGAGGGGCAAGGTCTTGTCCGCGGCGAACCCGATCGCCGGCGCCGTGAACGCAAGGGTCGTCACGGCCAGCATCGCCTGAAGTTTCACACCCATGGAATCCCCCGATAAGCACACTCGCGGCGGCTTTTCGCAGCTTAGGGTCGAGTATAGGCGGCGATAGCGGCAAGCGCCAGCATGGCGACAGGCTTCTGAGGTGTTTCCGGCCGCGCCGCGACCGCCTATCTTGCCGGTCATGACCGACACGCTCGCGCCCGATTCCGCCGCCGCTCCTGAAGTGGCCCCCGAAACCGAGGGAAGGTCGCTGACCCAGGACGGCCCCGCCGTTCGGCTGTTCCTGGTCGACGGCTCGGCCTATCTGTTCCGGGCCTATCACGCCCTGCCGCCCCTGACCCGCAAGAGCGACGGCCTGCCTGTCGGCGCCGTCCAGGGCTTCTGCAACATGCTGTGGAAGCTGCTGCGCGACATGCAGGGCGACGCCCCTACCCACCTGGCGGTGATCTGGGACCACTCCGAGAAGACGTTCCGCAACAAGCTCTATGACAAGTACAAGGCCCACCGCCCGCCGCCGCCCGAGGACCTGATCCCGCAGTTCCCGCTGGTGCGCGAGGCCACGCGGGCCTTCGGCGTGCCGGCCATCGAGCTGCCCGGCTACGAGGCCGACGACCTGATCGCCGCCTATGCCTGCCGCATGCGCGAGCTGGGCGGCGAGACGGTGATCGTCAGCTCCGATAAGGACCTGATGCAATTGGTCGGCGATGGCGTCTCGATGTTCGATCCCATGAAGGGCGTCCGCATCGACCGCGAGCAGGTGTTCGAGAAGTTCGGCGTCTATCCCGACAAGGTCGTGGACGTGCAGTCGCTGTGCGGCGACAGCGTCGACAATGTGCCGGGCGCTCCGGGCATCGGCATCAAGACCGCCGCCCAGCTGATCAACGAATACGGCGACCTCGACACCCTTCTGGCCCGGGCCGGCGAGATCAAGCAGCCCAAGCGTCGCGAGACCCTGATCGAATATGCCGACCAGATCCGGCTGTCGCGCGAGCTGGTCAAGCTGGACTGCGACACGCCACTGCCTGAGCCGATCGACGACCTGACCGTGCGCGAGCCGGACAAGCAGGTGCTGGCCGACTTCCTGGAGCTGATGGAGTTCCGCTCATTGGCCCGCCGGGTCGGCGACGGCAACGCCTCGGCCTCGCCGCGCACGATGGGCCCATCTGGGGATCGCCCGGCCGCGCAGCCCACCGCCCCGGTGCTGGGTGTTTCCTACATGGGCGCCGCGGCCCGCGCCGCGGCCAACCCGGTGGCCGAACCCGCCAGCATCGACCACGCCGCCTATGTCCGTATCCAGGATCTGGAGACCCTCAACGCCTGGGTCGCCAGGGCCACGGCCAAGGGGATCGTCGCGTTCGACACCGAGACCGACGCCCTGTCGTCGGCCACCGCCGGCCTGTGCGGCGTGTCGCTGGCCATTTCGCCGGGCGAGGCCTGCTACATCCCGGTCGGCCACTGCGAGAAGGACGGCCTGGCCCTGGAGGCCGCCGCCGATCTGGTGCAGGTCCCGCTCGAAGAGGCGATCGCCGCCCTGAAGCCGCTGCTGGAAGATCCGGCGGTGTTGAAGGTCGCCCAGAACGCCAAGTACGACATCGCCGTCCTGGCCCGTCACGGCATCGCCGTGGGTCCGATCGAGGACACCATGCTGATCAGCTACGTGCTGGAAGCCGGCTTGCACGGCCACGGCATGGACGAGCTGTCGGAGCTGCATCTGGGCCACAAGCCGATCCCGTTCAAGCAGGTGGCCGGCACGGGCAAGGCGCAGATCAGCTTCAAGCATGTGGGCCTGACCGAGGCGACAGCCTATGCCGCCGAGGACGCGGACGTCACCCTGCGACTCTACAATGTGCTCAAGCCCCGCCTGGCCGCCGAAGGCCTGCTGACCGTCTATGAGACGCTGGAGCGTCCGCTGCCGGTGGTGCTGGCGGCCATGGAGAACGACGGCATCCGCGTCGATCCCGACACCCTGCGCCGGCTGTCCAACGAGTTCTCGATGCGCATGGCGCAGTTCGAGGCCAAGGCCCAGGAACTGGTCGGTCGTCCGTTCAACCTGGGCAGCCCCAAGCAGATCGGCGACGTGCTGTTTGGCGAAATGGCCCTGAAGGGCGGCAAGAAGACCGCCACCGGCCAGTGGTCGACCGACAGCGACGTGTTGGAGAGCCTGGCGCTGGAGCATGAGCTGCCGCGCGTGCTGCTCGACTGGCGCCAGCTGTCCAAGCTGAAGGGCACCTATACCGACAACCTGATCGCCGCGATCGCGCCGGGTAGCGAGAACCGGATCCACACCTCCTACGCCCTGGCGGCGACCACGACGGGCCGGCTGTCGTCGTCCGATCCCAACCTGCAGAACATCCCCATCCGCACCGAGGAAGGTCGCAAGATCCGCAAGGCCTTCGTGGCCGCGCCCGGCAAGGTGCTGATCAGCGCCGACTACAGCCAGATCGAACTGCGCTTGCTGGCCCATATCGGCGACATCCCGCAGCTGAAGAAGGCCTTCCAGGAGGGCCTGGACATCCACGCCATGACCGCGTCGGAAATGTTCAACGTGCCGATCGAGGGCATGCCCAGCGAAGTGCGCCGCCGCGCCAAGGCGATCAATTTCGGCATCGTCTATGGCATCTCGGCCTTCGGCTTGGCCAACCAGCTGTCGATCTCCCAGGGCGAGGCCGGGGCCTATATCAAGACCTATTTCGAGCGCTTCCCCGGCATCCAGGCCTATATGGAGGCGACCAAGGCCTTCGTGCGCGAGCATGGCTATGTCAGCACGATCTTCGGCCGCAAGATCAACATCCCCGACATCAACGCCAAGTCGGTGGGCCAGCGGCAGTTCTCCGAGCGGGCGGCGATCAACGCCCCGATCCAGGGCGCGGCCGCTGATGTCATGCGCCGGGCCATGGTCCGCATGCCGGGCGCGCTGAAGGCGGCGGGGCTGTCCAGTCGGATGCTGCTGCAGGTGCACGATGAACTGGTGTTCGAGGCCCCGGAGGCCGAGGCCCAGGCCACCATCGATGTCGCCCGCGAGGTCATGCAGGGCGCCGCCGCGCCGGCCGTGGACATCTCGGTGCCGCTGACCGTCGAGGCCCGGGCCGCCGCCAACTGGGACGAGGCGCACTAAGGCGGCTCGCCCGTTCAAGGCGAAGGAATACGCACCGGAGGCGAATTATTTTTGCACGAGGGCGCATGCCGCCTGAGGTGGAGCGTTCAGCACGTGAAGCGCGGAAACTCAGTGATCATGCAATCTTGGATGAGACTTCCCCAGCGGAAGGCTGCTTACTCCGAGGTATAGATCGCCGTGGTGCGACGTTGCGCCACGGTACGGTTAATGTCGTGGAAACCGTGTCCTCGCCAAAGAAGGGAAGTGTGGCGCAGGCTTCCGACCGCAGCTTAAATACCCGTGGTCCCTGAAGTTTTTGGCGTCGCGTCTGCAATGGAGAGCGGCCATGAAGTTCGGCGATCTGAAGATCCCCCACAAGCTGATGGCGGTTTTCGCCGTGATGCTGGCGGCGATCGCTGTGATGGGTGTGACGCTCTTCATCAACCAGATCGACTATGAGGGATCGGTCGAGCGCACCGAGCGCGCCTACGAGTCGCTGCGCGCCGCCGACACCGCCGCCTTCCGCCTGACCCGCCAGGAAAACTCGCTGCGAGGCTTCCTGCTGTCGGGCGACGACTACTACGTCAAGCGCCTGGAAGAGGCGCACAAGCCGAAGTTCCTGGCCGCCCTGGATGACCTGCGCAAGCTGGCCAAGGGTGATGAGGCCGACTTGGCGCGGATCGCCACCGTCGACGCCGCCTATGCCGACTATCGCAAGCTGGCCATCGAGCCCGGTGAAACCCTGGGCCGCGATCCGGCCACTCGCCCGCAGGCCGTCGAACTGGTCAAGCACGACGGCGTCGCCGACCAGGCCGTGACCCCGGTCGAGGACGCCATCGAGGCGATCTCCAAGGACGCCGAGGCGGTGCTGGCCACCGAGGCCGCCGCCCAGAAGAAGGCGTCGCTGGAAACCACCCTGGCCCTGATGATCGGCATCGGCGTCACCTTCGCCGTCGCCCTGGGCGGCGGTCTGCTGCTGTCGGGCGCCATCGCCGCCCCGGTGGCCGCCATGACCGCAGCCATGCGCCGCCTGGCCTCGGGCGACAACAGCGTCGCCCTCTCGGCCACCGGCCGCAAGGACGAGATCGGCGAGATGGCCGCCGCCGTGGCCACCTTCAAGGAAGCCGCGATCGAGAAGATCCGCATCGAAGGCGCCGCCGCCGAACAGCGCCGCGCCACCGACGCCGAACGCGCCGCCGTGGCCGATGAAAAGGCCGAGGTCGAGCGCAGCGACTCCGTCAACATCACGGCGCTGAACGAGGCGCTGGATCGCCTCGCCTCGGGCGACCTGACCCACCGCATCACCATCGCTTTCTCGCCCAAGGCCGAGAGCCTGAAGAGCAATTTCAACGCCGCCGCCGACCGTATGCAGACCGCGATGAAGGCCATCGCCGCCGCCACCGGTGGTGTCAGCAGCGGCAGCGACGAGATCGCTTCGGCCTCCGACGACCTGTCGCGCCGCACCGAGCAGCAGGCCGCCTCGCTGGAAGAAACCGCCGCCGCCCTGGACGAGATCACCGCCACGGTCCGCAAGACCGCCGCCGGCGCCAAGGAGGCCTCGTCCGTGGTCGCCGTGGCGCGGAGCGACGCCGAGAAGTCGGGCCGGATTGTCAGCCAGGCGGTCAGCGCCATGACCGAGATCGAGACCTCGTCCAACCAAGTCAGCCAGATCATCGGCGTGATCGACGAGATCGCCTTCCAGACCAACCTGCTGGCCCTGAACGCCGGTGTTGAAGCCGCTCGGGCTGGCGACGCGGGCCGCGGCTTCGCGGTTGTCGCCCAGGAAGTGCGGGCCCTGGCCCAGCGTTCCGCCGACGCGGCCAAGGAGATCAAGACCCTGATCTCGACCTCGACGGCTCAGGTCGGCGCGGGCGTCAATCTGGTCGGCCAGACCGGCGAGGCCCTGCAGCGCATCGTTGACCAGGTCGCCTCGATCGACGCCCTGGTCAACGAGATCTCGGCCTCGGCCACCGAGCAGTCCACCGGCCTGCACGAGGTCAACACCGCCGTGAACCAGATGGATCAGGTCGTTCAGCAGAACGCCGCCATGGTCGAGCAGGCCACGGCCGCCACCCATTCGCTGAAGGGCGAGGCCAACGAGCTCTCGGCCCTGGTCGGTCGCTTCAAGCTGGGCGGCGAGGCCATGGCCGCTCCGGCCCGCGCCAGCGCCCCGGCCCGTCCCAACACCTTCGTCCGCCCCGGCCGCGCCTCGGCGCCGGCGTCGCGCGGGAACACCGCCCTCGCCACCAAGAGCGACGCGTGGGAAGAATTCTGATCGGCGTCCCCTCGACGATCAGATGACGGAAGGCTCCCCGATTGTCCCCGGGGAGCGTTTTCGTTTGGGGTTAGTGGCGGAGGAAGTAGCTGGTGCTTCGCCCGCCGCTCGCGTCCTTCACGAGGACGCCGCGTTCCACGAGGTCGCGGATATCGCGCAAGGCCGTGTCTGGCGAGGTCTTGGTCAGCGCGGCCCATTTGGCGTTGGTGAGCTTGCCGTCGAAGCCGTCCAGCATCCGGTTCAGAACCTTGCGCTGTCGTTCGTTGAGCGGCCGACCCTCCAGCGCCTTCCAGAAGCGGGCCTTGCGAAGCACGTTGGCAAGGATCAATTCCGCGCCATCGAATGCGCGGTCCAGGCAGGCCAGGAACCACAGCAGCCAGTGGGTGATGTCCAGATCGCCTTTCTGTGTGGCTTCCAGGATATCGTAGTAGGCCCTACGCTCGACGCGGATCTGCGACGACATGCTGTAGAAGCGCTGTGGGCTGTTCTCCGAACGCGCCAGCGTCATGTCGGCGATCGCGCGGGCAATCCGGCCGTTCCCATCGTCGAAGGGGTGGATGGTCACGAACCACAGATGGGCGAGGGCGGCTTTCTCTACGGGGTCGATAGCGGCGTCGCTGTTGAACCATTCCAGGAACGCCGCCATCTCGCCATCCAGGCGATCAGCGGATGGAGCTTCGTAGTGGACGCGTTCGCGACCATGCGGGCCGGAGACAACTTGCATTGGCCCGGAGGTCTCGTTCCGCCAAGCGCCAACGACGATTTTCGTCATGCCGCTGCGGCCGGTGGGGAAGAGAGCGGCGTGCCATCCGAACAGCCGGTCGATCGTGAGCGGAACCCGGAAATTCTGCGTCGCGTCGAGCATCATTTCCACGACGCCTTCGACGTTGCGGTCGGCGGGGGCGAGCGCCCCGATATCCATTCCGAGCCGTCGGGCGATGGAGGATCGAACCTGGTCCTTGTCGAGGATTTCGCCTTCGATCTCGCTGGATTTCAGCACGTCCTGGGTGAGTGTTTCGAGAGCGGCCTCGGCTCGAAGGGGGAAGCCTAGCTCCTCCATGCGGCCGACAAGCCGGCCCTGGCGACGGCTCACCGCCGCCAGCGGTTCGGCGGTGCGTTTGGGATCCCATTCAAGGGCAGGCCAATCGTCCAGACCATGGATGTATGTCGTCATATTCGCCGCACCTTCTGCGGTGAATATGACGATTAATCACCGCATAGGCAAGTTATTCGCCGCATTTCATGCGGTGAATAGGCGATCTAATCACCGCAAGGCGCCGCGCTCAGTACCAGCCCGCCTCGCGTAGCGCCTTGGCGTAGGCCCGGCTGACCGGCGCCTCCACGCCGCTGATGAGGGTCAGGGTCGCGCGGCCGTCGCCGCGTTTCGCGTCCTGCACGGCGGCCTTGGCCACCCACCAGGAGCGATGGGTCTGGGCGCCCTCGATGCCCTCCAGCTCGGCCACCGCGTCGGACAGGCGCAGCAGGATCAGGTCCTGGCCCTTGGAGGTGTGCAGGCGCAGATAGTGATCCTCGGCCTCGACCGCATAGATCTCGCCGCCGCGCAGTTTCAACGGCAGGCGTTCGAGAAAGCGTGGCGGCGGCGCCTCGGGCGGGGCGGCGTGGGTCTCGACCGGCCGGCGCGTGGCCAGCATCATCAGAGTGGTCATGCCGCTGGTCATCACCAGGCTGACCCCGAAATAGGCCATCACGACGCGCGGGCTCGGCGTCCGGCCGCCGGCGAACCAGACCAGCAGCGTGAACAGCGGGGTCAGGACCGCGACGATGACCACGCCGCGCAGCCAGGTCGCGCCCAGGCCCGGCAGGAAGCGCGAGACCAGCTGGGCGACGGTCGAGCCCAGCACCGCGCCCAGGGCCGACAACCCGATCCAGTAGGCCAGGCGCGGGACCAGCGGCGTGTCCGCGCTGCCCAGCGCGCCGATCAGGGCGAGGAAGGCGCCGGCCACGACCGCGACCACCAGGGGGCGGACCAGGGTCTTCAGATACGTGGTCGTTGGCGAAGCGCCAGTGGCGTCGGGGCGCCGTTCACGAACTGCCGACGCTGTCTCACGCACCTTCGGATGACCCCTGTCGCCGTCGATCCTAAGCCGGATCCGACCTTGATCGCCCTAGCACGGCGCGATCTCTTCGGGAGAAACAAGATGTCCGACACCAGCCTGTCAATCGGTCCGGCCCGCTTTCTGCGCACGGTGGTCATCGGTCTGGCCGTCACCGTGGGCCTGATCCTGGCGGTGGGGGCGGCCCAGGGACGCGGACCGGCGGCGGTGCTGACGGGGTTCCTGCATCTGAAGGGCCACCTTCACACCCCGAACTTTGGCCTGCTGGCGATCGCGCCGATCCAGATCCAGATCCACGTGGCGGCGGTGCTCACGGCCCTGGCGGTGGGGACCACGCTGATGCTGGGCCTGAAGGGCAACACCGTGCACCGCACCCTGGGCTGGGTGTGGGTGGTCGCCATGGCCACGGCGGCGATCTCGTCGCTGTTCATCCACCGGTCCAATCCCACCGGCTTCAGCTTCCTGCACCTATTCGCCGGCTGGACGCTGATCGTCCTGCCCATGGCGGTGTTCGCGGCCCGCAAGCACAATGTCCGCCTGCACGGCCGCGCCATGACCGGCCTGTTCGTCGGCGGCCTGCTGATCGCCGGGGCCTTCGCCTTCATGCCCGGCCGGCTGATGTGGCAGATCGCCTTCGGCTGAGCCCGCTGGAATGCACCGCGCTTGCCAGGTCCGCGATAGGAGGCCTACGAACGGTCAAGCAATGCGCGGACCAACCAGCATGACGTCGCAAGTTCGAGCCCCTCGCGCCCCGGCCGCCACCTCATCGGTTTCGGGCGCCAAGTCGGCCGGACGCGGTCGACCGTCCAAGGCCACCGGAAGGGACCTGAAGGAGACGATCCTCGACGCCGCCGAGGGGTTGTTCGCCCGCCACGGCTTTCACGGGGTCACCATCCGCCAGGTGGCCGCCGAGGCCGGCGTCGACACCGCCCTGATCCACTACTATTTCGGCGCCAAGCGCGAGCTGTTCGACTCGGTGTTCCTGCGCCGCGCCGAGATTCTCAACACCGCCCGCAGCGTGTCGATGGACGCCTATGAGAAGAGCCATCCGGGCGACATGACGGTCGAGGGGGTGATCGAGGCCTTCATCGAACCGCTGCTGCGCATCTCCCAGGACGGTGGCCAGGGCTGGAAGAGCTATTTCGCCCTGGTGGCCCAGGTCAACAACACCCCGGCCTGGGGCGGCGAGACCATGGCGCGGTTCTTCGACCCCGTCGTCCACCGCCTGGTCGACACCCTCAAGGTCGTTCGTCCTGACGCGGAGTATCGCGACCTCTACTGGAGCTACCAGTTCCTGACCGGCTCGATGATGCTGGCCCTGTCGGAGACCGGCCGCATCGACTCCCTGTCCGAGGGGCAGTGCCATTCCAGTGACCTCGGCGCGGTTCGCGCCCGTTTGTTCGCCTACTGCGCCGCCGGCTTCGAGGCGGTGATCGCCCGCGCGCCGCAGGGCTGATTCCCTAACTTTCCCAAAGACTTGCAACGGCACGAGCCTTCATTTCATCACTTGATGAAAAAAGGCTGGCGCAAAGCCTGGGTTCGGGTGACAGTGTTCACCAATTCGCGGGCCAATGAATTCGCGAAAGCCGGGAAAGGCCTCCGTTCAACGGAGCCGTCCGGCATGGGACGGAACGATAGGGGAGGGGAAACCCAATGAACAAGATGCTCAAGCTCGCCTTGATGGCGGGCGCCGCGTGGTCCGCGGCCGCGACAACCGTGGCCGCTCAGGATGCCGCGCCGGCCGGCGCTAATCCGGCAACGGTCGAGGAAATCATCGTCACCGCCCGCCGTCGGGAAGAGACCCTGAAGGACGTGCCCATCGCCGTTTCGGCCTTCACCGCCGAGACCCTGGAGCGCCAGGGCGCCAACGACATCACCACCCTGTCGCAGACGACGCCCAACATCACGGTGCAGACCGCGCGCGGCTCGAACTCGACCCTGATCTCCTACATCCGCGGCATCGGCCAGCAGGACCCGCTGTGGGGCTACGAGCCCGGCGTCGGCCTCTATGTCGACGACGTCTATATCTACCGCCCGCAGGGCGCGGTGCTGGACGTGTTCGACGTCTCGCGCATCGAGGTGCTGCGCGGCCCGCAAGGCACGCTGTACGGCCGCAACACCATCGGCGGCGCCATCAAGTACGTGACCAACCGCCTGGGCGACGAGGCCGGCGGCAAGATCAAGGGCACCTACGGCAGCTACAACCAGACCGACCTACTGGTCGAAGGCCACACGCCGGTCGGCGGCGGCCTGTCGGTGGGCGGCGCCTACGCCCTCTACAAGCGCGACGGCTACGGCAAGAACCTGACCAGCGGCAACGACCAGTACAACAAGGATGTCCAGGCCTATCGCCTGAGCGCCGAGTACAAGCCCAACGACGACCTGTTCTTCCGCCTGGCCTATGACAAGGTGCAGGACGACTCCAACGCCCGTCACGGTCACCGCGAACTGCCGGCCCTGGTCGGCGGCTACCAGGTGCTGGACGTCTATGACACCCAGGCGGGCCTGAGCGACGACAACTCGGTCGAGACCGAGGGCGTGTCGCTGAGCGGCGAATACCATGCCACCGAGAGCCTGACCTTCAAGTCGATCACCGCCAGCCGCAAGGGCCACACCGCCACCCATATCGACTTCGACGGCACCCCGCTGCCGACCCTCGACGTGCCGGCCACCTATGACGACCGCTCGTTCTCGCAGGAACTGCAGGCGGTCTATTCGGACGAGAACGTGCAGGGGGTGTTTGGCCTCTACTACATGAACAGCCAGGCCTCGGGCGAGTTCGACACCATCGCCGGCAACCTCGGCGTGGCGATCGCCGACGGCGGCAAGGTCCGCACCCAGAGCTTCGCGGCCTTCTTCGACGTCAGCGCCAATTTCACCGACCGCTTCAAGGTCTCGCTCGGCGCCCGCGCCACCCGCGACCACAAGCGCAGCAACACCTTCCGCTATTTCTATCTCGGCGCCACGCCCACCCCCTTCCAGGGCGGCACGCCGCGGCCGATCCTGCAGGTGCGCACCGACTACGGCGCGGAGAGGACCTTCGAGCAGTTCACGCCTCGCCTGTCGGCTTCGTACGAACTGACCGACGACCTGAACACCTATGTCTCCTACTCCAAGGGCTACAAGTCGGGCGGTTGGGACATGCGCGGCGACGCCTTCCTGACTCCGCAGACCGTCAACGGCTATCAGCCTGAAACCGTCAACGCCTACGAGCTGGGCCTGAAGGGCAACCTGTTCGATCGCCGGCTGTCGTTCGCCTCGGACGTCTTCCTGTCCAAGTACAAGGACCAGCAGGTCACCACCCAGGTGGTCGTGCCGTCGGGCATCGCCAGCTCGGTCGACAATGCCGGCGCTTCCACCCTGTACGGCGCCGAGTTCGAAGCCAAGGCACGGTTCGACGAGCACTTCTCGGGAACCGTGGCCATCGGCTACATCCACGCCAAGTACGACACCTTCAGCCGCTTCGTTCCGGCCGGCGCGCCCAACCCGGTCAACCCCTCGCAGACGATCCCGGCCGGCGGCCAGACCGTCAACGTGGCCGACCTCTACGGCTTCCAGAACACCCCGGAATGGACGGGCAATGTCAGCCTGACCTGGCAGGGCGACGTGGCCGGCGGCCGCCTGATGATCACCCCGATGGTCAGCTATCGTGACAGCTACCAGCAGTTCGAACTGCCGCTGCCGCTGCTCGACCAGAAGGCCTACACCCTGGTGGACCTGACGGCCAGCTGGGCGCCGGAAAGCGGCCGCTACAAGATCTCGGTGGCCGGCAAGAACCTGACCGACGAGCGCTATCGCGTCGGTGGCTACAACTTCGGCGTCCCGACCTACAACAACTCGGTGATCGGCTTCTATGGCCCGCCGCGCACCTACTCGGCCTCGCTCGAGGTCAAGTTCTAG
>FTJN01000006.1_pt4 | contig 33218 bp, 26 predicted proteins | sample 1658361 | NCBI WGS metagenome assembly FTJN01 (sample SAMEA3914819, study PRJEB12502) | metagenome | biome: forest; material: soil | place: Canada | collected 2010-06-26 | depth 0.3 m
ATCGGCATGCAGCAGATGGCGGATCGAGGATGGTCTGCCGACCTGTGCCTCGTGGCGCCCGACGCGTCGGCGACGGAAGATGTCAAGCGACAGCTCTCCGCAGCGGCCTACGATGCGGTCGTCATTGGCGGCGGCGTTCGCATCCCGCCGAAGAGCCTGCTGCTGTTCGAACGGCTGGTGAATGCCGTCCACCGCGGCGCGCCAGCCGCGGCCATCGCGTTCAACACAACGCCGCAGGACACGGCGGACGCGGCGGCGCGGTGGATCGACGCCGAGTGAGCAAGCCGCGGTCCGGCGCTGCCATCACGCCGTCCCGGGCAGTTCGTTGTCCTGCCAATGGAACCCCGGCTGGTTGGTCTCCTTCATGAAGTCGACGAAGGCACGCACGGCCGGCGCCAGCTCGCGCCGGCTGGGGAAGAGCATGTTCACCTCGAGGTTCGGCACCGTCCATTGCGGCAGCAGGTGGACGAGGCGCCCCGCCCGGATGTCTGGCGCGCAGACGTAGCAGGACACGATGCCGATGCCGGCCCCTTTCAAGATCAGCCGATGGATGGTCAGCGCCTCGTTGACGGAGACGCGCGGCTGTATCGACACCTCCCGGGTGTCGGCGCCCTGCATGAAACGCCATACCCGGGCGCGCCCGTCCGTTCCCGGAATCTCGATCGTCTCGTGGTCGACCAGGTCGTCCACGTTGGACGGCGTTCCGCTGCGTTCCAGGTACTCGGGCGACGCGCACAACACGCGCCGCATCTCGCCGAGCCTCGTCGCGACCATCGACGAGTCCGACAGCGGCCCGAACCGGATGGCCACGTCCACATGGTCGGAAACCAGTTCCGCAGGACGGCTGCTCAGATCCAGCGAGATGTCGACCTTCGGATAGCGCAGAAGAAAGTCCGGGAACTGCTCTGCCAGCACGTTGATGCCGAATCCGATGCCCGCGCTGATGCGAAGCTCACCCTGCACTTCGGCCGCATGGTGTCCCACGTGGTCCGCGGCCTTGTCGAGTTCGTCCAGAGCAGCCTTGCACCGGGCCAGCAGGCTTTCGCCTGCAGCGGTCAGTTCGACCTGTCGCGTTGTTCGATGGATCAGCCGGGTACCCAGCATGGCCTCCAGCCGGGCGATGCTGCGGCTGACATTCGAGCGCGGCAACGACAGCGCGCGCGCTGCGGCGGAGAAGCCGCCCAGCGAAGCGACTCGCTCGAAGACGCGCAGGTCGTTCAGGTCGAGCAGCGAGGATTGTCCCGTCAGCGGCATGGTGTGTTCAACAGGCGGTCGGATGAAAGATCGCGGAGCGGCTCTATCGTCGCCTCGAAAGCGCCGATGTTCAAGCGAACGACTCGGCGTCGCGCATCGCGCATCACGATAGACGTCCGCCCAGATCAGGTTCCTGGCTTGCCGCGCGGCGCGAACCGACGATTCTCGTCACTGCAACCTGGAACCCACATGAGCGAGATCCATCACGACGAACACCTCCTCGATCGCGCCGCGATGTTGGTCATGCGAACGATGCTGGCCACCCAACCCACGGCCCGCTTCACGCCACAGTCGCGGCAGATGTTCGATGAACTGATGGAGAAGACGCCCCAGACGGAAGCGGTCACGTTCGAGGAAGCGCCCGTCGGAGGCGTTCCGGGCTGGTGGTGCCGCCCGGCGTCGGCCGTCGATGGCCGGGCGGTTCTCTACCTCCACGGCGGCGCGTACGCATTGGGATCGGCGCTCGCGTATCGAAACTTTGTCAGCCAGATCGCGGCCCGGGCGCACGCCGCGGTCTTCATCGCAGACTACCGGCTCGCGCCCGAACATCCCTATCCAGCGGCGGTCGAGGACGCGTGGGCGGCGTACGGCGGCCTGGTCGAGCAGGGCTTCGATGCCGTCGCCATCGCAGGCGACTCGGCGGGAGGCGGCCTTGCGCTCGTGCTGCTGGGAATGGTGACCCACGCGCAACCGCGCGCCGCGCGGCTGCCGACGGCGGCCGCCGTGATGTCCCCTTGGACCGACCTGACCTTGAGCGGGGCGAGCATGGAGAGCCGCAGCAAGCACGACCCGCTGGTGTCTCGCGAAACGCTGGACGAGGCCGCCGTCAACTACGCGGGCTCGCACGACCGGCGCGACCCGCGGATCTCGCCGCTGCTGGGCGACCTTTCGCGGCTGCCGCCGGTTCTTCTGCACGTCGGCGAGGACGAAGTCCTCCTCGATGACAGCCGCCGTTATCAACAACGCTGCGAGGCCGCCGGCGGTCGCGCCACCGTGCACGTGTGGCACGGGATGACGCACGTGTTTCTGTCCAGCGTCTCGATGCTCCACGCGGCGCGCGAGGCGCTGGACATCACCGGCGAATTCCTCGACAGCGCGCTTGCGCGGCGCTCGTAGTCCGACGCGCATCGGCAAGAGTTGCCGCAAGGCCGCGCGGTCGAGGCGGCATCCGAAGACTCTTGCCGACAACGGTGGAAGGACGCAGCGCTCGGAACGTGCGCAACTGCCCCGATGACAGGACGAGTTTCTGCTCACTCGCCCGCATTGTTCCAGTAGCGGACAACAGTGTGCAACAAATGGACGGGTCGATGGCCGCCCCATTGCTGCATCGATTGGCGATCACGCAGAGTTTGAAAGGGCGTACTCATGAGCGGAACCATCCTGGCGGTTGGGGCAGACGGCAAGTTTGCCGGCCTGGTGATACCGGCGCTGGCGGCGCGCGGCGCGAAGGTCAGAGGCCTTGTCCGCAAGCCCGAGTCGACCGCGGGCGTGCGCGACAAAGGCGCCGCGGAAGTGGCTGTCGGCGACCTGTCCGACGGTGCCAGCATGGCGCGCGCGCTCGAGGGCGTGTCGTCGGTCTTCTACATTGCGCCGGCCTTCCTGCCCAACGAGGCGGAAGTCGGCATGGCGATGGTCGCTGCCGCGATCGAGGCCGGCGTGAAGCGCTTCGTTTTTTCGTCCGTGATCCACCCCGTGTTGAGCGGCCTGCCCAACCACGCCTTGAAGGCCCCGGTGGAGGAAGCCATCCTCGACAGCGACCTCGAGTACACGTTTCTGCACCCGACGCTGTTCTTCCAGAACTACGCGGGCGGTTGGGACAGGCTGATGCAGACCGGCGTACTGGCCGAGCCGTGGTCCAACGACACCCGCTTCTCGCGCGTGGACTATCGCGACGTCGCCGAAGTTGCCGCCATCGCCCTGACCGAAGACCGCCTCCTCGCCGGCACCTTCGAACTGTGCGCTCCAGGCCTGGCCAATCGCCATGAAGTGGCCGCGCTGGCGGGCGAAGTGCTCGGGCGCGAAGTGAAGGCCCGGCGCGTCGATCCGTCGACCCTGGGCCCGGAGGTCGCGCCGATGCGCCCCATGTTCGATCACTACGAGCGCTTCGGCCTGAAGGGCAACGCGCTGACATTGACGGCCATCCTCGGTCGCGAACCACGGACGCTGCGGGCCTATTTCGAAGAGCTCGCGAGAGCCTCGAACAGCACCGCGCGGCGCTGACGGCGCCTCTATCTTTTTCGCACCGGCGCCTGCGCGCCAGGCGGAGCTTTTCCTTGCCAACGGCGACACGGTCATCGCCACCGACACGTCGGACGAAGCGCTCGCGAGGTTGGCGGACAAGACCGACGGCGCCGACCGTCACGCACGAAGCCTCTATTCCATCGAAGGCCGCGACGACTGCGGACCGGGCTCAGTGACGAGGACGACAGTGCCGCCAGGCGGCCTCAGCATGCATCGTGACCCATTGTCCGTGCGAGGCCGCGCTATCGGTCTCTGGCTTGTTGAGCCTGCGACCGGTAGCGCCCCGGACTTCTCCCGGTCGAGCGCCTGAAGGCCGCGCTGAAGGCGGTGTCCGAGAGGTAGCCGACGCTCTCTGCCGTCTCCGACAAAGTCTTTCCCGCTCTCAAGGCCGCGCCAGCAACGGCCATGCGCCAGCGAATGAGATAGTGCAGCGGGGGCATGCCGACGAGTACCTTGAATCGCTCGGTGAACGACGTGCGGGACATGGCTACCGATGCAGCCAATTCTTCGACCTTCCACGGACGCGCGATGTCCGAATGCATGAGGTGGATTGCAGAGCCGATCTTCGAGTCGGCCAGTGCACCGAGCCACCCCGATGTCGGGGCCGAAGCGACGTGAGCCCTGAGAATCTGGACGAGCACCATGTTCGCGAGGCTTGCTGCGGCGACCGATTTGCCGGGCCCATGGGTGTCGGTCTCCAGCCGAAGCAGTTCGAGCAGGGAGCGAAGCGGTGCGGCACTGGACGAAGCAGCGGGCACATGCACCAGGGGAGGAAGCAGATTGAGCAGCAGTTCCGGCGCTTCGTCGTTGAAGGTGAAGCGACCTCCTGCGGCGCTGGTCATGTCACCTGAATCGCCGTAGCGGACGATGCCGTCCGGGCATCGGAAGGCAGCCGTCACTTCACGACCGTCAACGGGGTGCAGCAGCGGGTTGCTGCCGGTGCAATAGGCCTGACCACGGGTCAACAGATAGAAGTCCCCGGCCTCGAGCTTGAGAGGGGGTGCGGCGTCTTCCGTCCACAGCCAGAACGAGCCTTCGAACACACCACCGAACTTGACGTGCCCCATCGGCGCAAAGCGCAGCGCCCATGGGCCACGTACCTCGATGCGGGCTGTCAGCAAGGATTCGACCTTGAGCAAGGACAGGGCGTCTGAGAGTGGATCCATGCAATTCCGGTCAATCGACTATCAAACAGGGTGAATCGACGAGGAAATCGCGGGGCCTCGAGGTCACCATGCAGTGTGCTATCGGCCTCTTTTGGGAATCTCCCGGGTCGCGCAACCTGAACCTCTCAAGGAGCAAGACATGCAAGGAATCAAGGACAAGGTCATCGTGATCACCGGCGCGAGCAGCGGGATCGGGGAAGCCACGGCTGTGTTGCTTGCTGGACAGGGCGCCAAACTCGTGCTGGGTGCCCGCGGGCTCGACCGCCTTCAAGGCATCGTTGAACGGATCGTGGCGTCCGGCGGCGTGGCCGTCTCCGCTCGCACGGACGTGCGGGTGCGCGAAGACGTGTCCGCACTCGTCAAACTGGCGTGCGACACGTTCGGGAAGATCGACGTGCTGATCAGCAATGCTGGAAGCGGACCCATTTCACCGATGGACGAGTTGAAGGTCGACGAGTGGGAAGACATGATCGACATTAACATCAAGGGCGTGTTGTACGGGATTGCGGCAGCCCTTCCGGTCTTCCGTGCCCAGGGCTTTGGGCACTTTGTCAACACGGCTTCCACGGCCGCGCATCGCATCGTGCCGAACATGGCGGTCTATGCAGGCACAAAGATCGCCGTGCGCGCCATATCGGAAGGCCTGCGCCAGGAGGCTGGCGAGAAGCTTCGCGTCACGGTCATTTCACCCGGCTTCACCCGCACCAACTTCGCGGACTCCATGACGGATCCAAAGATCCGTGCGGAGACGATCGCCTCGATGGAGAAATTCGGGATGGCGCCGGACGCCCTGGCCCGCGCCATCGCCTTCGCGATCGAGCAACCTCCGGAGGTCGACGTGGGCGAAATCATTGTGCGACCCACTGCCCAGGCCTGAGGGCAGAGATCCGCCAGGTTCTGACGGGCTCCTGCAACGCCGTCGACTTCGAGACTCGAGTTCTTCGGCGCGATGGACAGGAGCGCGCGGTGTCCTGGCGATCGCTGCGGCGCGATTGATCGGCGACGGTTTCTACGGCTTGGACTTGAAACAGAACGCCTCGGGTGTCCATGTGATCGAAATCAACGACAACCCGAACCTGGATGTGGGCGCCGAGGACAAGGTCCTCGGCGACCATGTCTACCGCCGCCTGCCAGGCCACCTGCTCGCAAAGTTCGAAGCACGCAACGAGCCCCTGTCTGCGCCCGCAGGCTCGTTGAAGAAGCCGGTTCCGATCACTGTCTCGGCACGCCTGTTGTCCGAGTCTATCGCCTTGCAAGTCCCGGCAGTACGCGCGAATCATGGATGGAATCTTGCAGCCGTGGCTCGATTCTTGACGACATCCGCTCGACGACCTGACGAGCCTTCTCCATCGAGCCCTCCGTGAGCCGAGTCCGTGAATTCCATCTTTGCAGCCTTGGTCACTTGGTCTTGCCCTGTGGCAATGCGTAAGCCACGATGTAGTCTCCAAGCCGCGTCCCGAAGGAACCGTGGCCGCCGGCCGCAATGACCACGAACTGGCGGCCTCCAACCTCGTAGGTCATCGGTGTGGCCTGGCCGCCGGCCGGCAAGCGGGCCATCCAGAGCTGTTCTCCCGTATCGGTGCTGAAGGCCCGGAGGTAGTTGTCCGCCGTGGCACCGATGAAGAACACATGGCCCCCGGTCGAGACGGGTCCGCCCAGCATCGGCATGCCCATCCTGAAAGGCAGGGGCAATGGCGAGCTGTCGCGCACGGTTCCGATCCGCTTCTTCCACACGACCTTGTTCGTTTTGAGATCGAGCGCCGAGACGTAGCCCCACGCCGGCTGCTTGCACGGCAGGCCGAACGGCGACAGGAACGGATTGAGCGTGACGCCGTATGGAAGCCCGTATTGGGGCTGGATTCCGCTCTCCGTGCCGCTGCCTTTGTCGCCAGCGCGAGGCTCGATCGGATTCTTCGGCCCGCGCGGCACCAGCCGGGAGACGAAAGGCAGGGCAATCGGATTGGCGACCGCCAGTTGCCTGCGCTGATCGACCGAGATGCCGCCCCATTCGAACATGCCCAGATTGCCCGGAAAGACGAGTGTCCCCTGCTCCGACGGTGGCGTGAACGGCCCTTCGTACCGGAGCCGATGGAACATGACCCTGCAGATCATCTGATCGAACATGGTCGCGCCCCACATGTCTGCATCGGTCAAGGGCTGCGTCGGCCGGTACGTCAGGCCGGAGTACGGCTGTGATGGCGAAGTCCAGTCTCCCTTTGCAGCGCCCTGCGGGACGCCTTTCTCCGGTGCCGGCACGACGGGCTCGCCCGTGCGTCGATCAAGGACGAAGATGTCCCCGGTCTTGGTCGGCGCGTAGATCGCGGGGACGCTCTGGCCATGCGCGTCATTGATCGTGACCAACGTTGGCTGGGCCGGCACGTCCATGTCCCATAGATCGTGGTGGACGGTCTGGTAGAACCACGCCAGCTTGCCCGTGGATGCGTGGAGCGCAAGAACACCGCTCGCGTAGCGCTCCTGCTCCTTCGTCCGATGGCCGCCCCAGATGTCCGGCGTCGTGACACCCATCGGAAGGTAGACCAGATCCAGCGCTGCGTCGTAGGCCGCCGGCGCCCACGAGTTGGGCGAATTGAGCGTGAACGAGTGCTGATCGTCAGGAATCGCGTTCGGATCGGACGCGCCTGGGTCGAATACCCACATCAGCTTGCCGGTATCGACGTCGAAGCCGCGGATGACCCCGGAGGGCTCGCGCGTGGAGAAGTTGTCCTCCACCGCTCCGGCTACCACGATCATCCGATCGGTGACGATCGGCGGAGACGTCGGTTCATACATGCCAGGCGTCTTGACCGGCTGCAGATGCTGCAGGTCGAGCTCTCCGTGATCGGCGAAGCCGTCGCATCGCTGGCCCGTTGCGGCATCGAGCTCGAACAGGCGTCCGTCGTTCACCGGCAGGATGATGCGGCGCAGGCACTGCACCGGATTGCCGGCAGATGCGACGTCCTGTTGCTTTGCGCCCGGCGCCTCGTAGTAGGAAACTCCGCGGCAGGTGACGTGCTGAAAGCTCGGGTCCGGCTTGAGCTCCGGGTTGAACTTCCAGCGCACCTTCCCCGTGGTGGCGTCGAGTGCGAAGACGATCTGATGCGGTGTGCACAAGTAGAGCGTGTCGCCGACCTTGATCGGCGTGACCTCGTCGGTGATTTCGCCAGGATCGTTCGGCGTCTTCATGTCGCCGGTTCGGAACATCCATTCGACCTGGAGACGGTTGACATTGCTGGCATCGATCTGGGCCAGCGGAGAAAACCGTGTTCCGGCCTGAGTGCGTCCATAGGCTGGCCAATCGCCGTCGGGAATGCCGACTTCGGCTGCTCCCGCGGATGCAGAACTCGAGAACACGCCGTCGACCTCCTGGGGATCCTCGAACGCCGCGTAGACCAGCATGCCTCCCGAGACGACGAGCGCTCCGGCCAGGCTGAGTCGTCCGATCGCGCTGTCGACGGCGAGGCGGCGCGAGACATAGGGCAGGATCAACCAGATCCCGACCAGCACGACGAAGTCCAGCCGCGGCGCAAGCGCCCAGAAGTCGAAGCCCGATTCGCCCACGGCCCAGAGGGCCGTTCCGAGCATGAACAGCGCATACAGCGGGATGGCGATTGGCCTGCGCCTGTAGATCAAGATCGCGACAAGCGCCATGGCAGCGCCCGCAATGGCGTAGTAGCACGAGCCCGACAATGCGGCGAGCCAGACGCCGCCGAGCAAGAGGAACGCCGATGCGCCCAGAAGGACAGAGGCGGTGGCTCGTCGTACCAACGCTGAATTGTTGAGTTGATCCATCGAGCCTCCTGGACGTCCGCTGCTTTTCAGTTGGGCGATATGGCCATTTAGCAGAACTCGGGTTGACGATCCAGGCAGCGATCATCGAGCCGACGCTGATCGGTGGCCCTTCGAACACGTCCAACGCGCGCGAGATGGTCTCGTCGTAGGTCGCATGCAGGCGCCAGGGCCACCGGTTCTGCGCGAGGATGCGCGCCAACGCCGAAGGTGTGCAGTCCGGCGGCATGAACAACGGGCTCGCGGACGAGATCCTCGACGAGCCGATTTCCATCGAATCCCTGGCCGCCTGCGCTTCATTCGTCGGGCGGGAACCCCTGCCAGGTGCGCCACACGTTCGCCAGCACGCGCCTCATCGACGGCGCGAACCCCTGGTACGTCGCCGACCAACTCGGCCACGCCGACGTCGAAATGGTCTTCCGGGTCTACGGGAAGTTCATCGCCGCCGGCTTCCAGCGGCCCGGGGCTGCCGGGAAGGCGTGATCGCGCGTGCGAATTTCGGTGCGAAATGCGTGCGATTCCAACGCCAACCAAAGACGGCTTTCGACTCCAGAAAGGCAAACGCCAGTGAGGTTTTCACTGGCGTTCGTTGTCGTAGATGGTGGAGCCGGGGGGAATTGAACCCCCGTCCGTAAGCCATCACCGGACAGTTCTACATGCGTAGTTCTCTGATTTGAGTCTCGCTCCAACGGTCGCGCAGGAACACGCTACCGTTGACGCCAGCTACTTGATCTCGTCCTCTACCGAGTAGCCCGGCAGAGCACCAGCCAATGTGAATGACCTCTCAGCTCAGAATATTGCTATCCCTTGCCCGGCCCATCGGCCAACCGTTGAGAGGCTCACGGGTTTTAAGCCGCGAGAGCGTACGAAGAGTCGTTCGCAGTTACTTTGTTTCCAGTGGATTTACGAGCGAACTGGTGCTCGGCATGCCCTGCGCCGGATCCGTACCCACGTCGAAACCTGGTCGGCCCCAGAACGCTCATTTTAGGGCAAGCGGGACGCCTTCAAGGCCGTGGCCCGGCCGAACCGGTGCGAACGCCGCGAATGAGGCGTTTCCACGCCAGGAAAAAGACAAAGGGCGCTCCGCATCGCTGCGGAACGCCCTCTTGTCACGGGGCCGCGGACGGCCCGCGACGTTTACTGATGGCGACGACGACGCGACAGGCCCAGCACGGCCAGGCCGGCGGCGAACAGGCCCAGCGTGGCGGGTTCCGGCACCACGCCCGTGACGCTGAAGTTGTCGAACGACGTGCCGTAACCGTCGGACGTGCCGGTGGCCCAGATCGAGAACACCGTCGAGGTGCTCGTGGCGGTGAAGTCGATGGTGGCCAGGTGCCAGTTGGCGCCGTTGTCACCCAGTGCGCCCGCGAACGTGGAACCCGCCAGCAGCGAACCGCCGGAGGTCTTCACGTTGGCCGCCCAGCCTTCGGAGGCCGATGCCACGCCGGCGCGGTCGGCGAAGTAGAACGAGACTTCGTACTCCTTGCCAACGACCGTGCTGAAGGACTGCGCGATCTTGTCGTTCTCGTAGCCGTCGAGCTCGATGAAGTTGACGCCGTCTTCGGCGGTGCCGACGACGTTGTTGCGCACTTCCAGGCCGTTGGCGGTCGCGGTGCCGTTGGCCTTCGTGACCGTCCAGCCGGGCAGGTTCACGCCCTTGTAGACGTTCCACGTGCCGGCGGCTTGGCTGATGCTCTCGAAGCTGCCGTCGCTGAGCAGGTTGGCGGCCGATGCGCCGGCCGAAACGGCTGCCAGGGCAGCCAATGCGATGATCTTCTTCATGTTCATTCCCTCCAAATTGGACAAGTCGATGCTAGACAGGCTGGCTTTCAGGCCCCTGTCAGCGTTTTTTTCAAAGCCGCTGATTCTGGAGCCTTCCCGTGACCGAAATCACGCTCGGTGAAAACACCCCCTAACTTGAAGCTAAATCGCGGGGATAATGAAACACCGTGTTTCCGTGCGCGATCGCTCGCGGCACGCTCGACAGTACGCAAGAACCTTGCCAGCCCTGCGGCGCCGCGTGAGCGGACGCCCTGCCCCGTACGGTGACCTAGCCCACGCGCTCGCGCAGCCAGCTCGACAATTGACCTGGTGCATCCGCGAGTGCATCCGCACCCCAGCTGTGCACGGGCTCGCCCAGCCCGAGGTAGCCCCAGGTGGCCACGACCATGGCCATGCCGGCGGCCTTCGCCGCCTGCGCGTCGCGCAAGTCGTCTCCGACGTACACCACGTCCTGCGGCGCCAGGCCCATCGCGCGCGCCGCGTGCCACAAGGGCTCGGGATGCGGCTTCGAATGCGGCGTCGTGTCGCCGCAGACCACCACCACCGCGCGCTGCGCGAGCCCCAGGCCGGCGACGATCGGGGCCGTGAAGCGGGTCGCCTTGTTCGTGACGATGCCCCACGGGACGCCCGCCGCCTCCAGCGCGGACAGCATCGCCTCGACGCCGTCGAACGGCTGCGTCGTTTCCAGCAGGCAGGCGTCGTAGTGCGCGAGGAACGCGTCGCGCAGTGGCTCGAAACGCGCATCGCCCGGCGCCACGCCGAAGGAGACGCCCACCATGCCGCGCGCGCCGGAACCCACCATCGGGCGCAGGTCGGCCAGCGGCAGCGGCGCCATGCCGTGGTCGGCACGCAGGCGGTTGGCCGCGCCGGCCAGGTCGGGCGCGCTGTCGATCAGCGTTCCGTCGAGATCGAACAGCACGCCACGCACGCGGGTGTGGCTCATGAGGCCACCCTTCGCCTGGCGGCTGCGGGGTGACCGACTTCGCAGGGAACGCCTTCGGGCGGCCGGGCGGCGCGCATGCGCTCAGGCCAGCGGACGACGGCAGGCCACCATGTAGTTGACGGACGTGTCGCCCGACAACCAGTAGCGCTGCGTCAACGGGTTGTACTCCAGGCCGGCGAGCTCGAGCGTCTCGAGCCCGGCGTCCCGCGCGAAGCCGGACAACTCGCTGGGACGGATGAACTTGGCGTACTCGTGCGTGCCCTTGGGCAGCAGCTTGAGCACGTGCTCGGCGCCGACGATGGCGAACAGGAAGGCCTTGGCGTTGCGGTTGAGCGTGCTGAAGAACACCATGCCGCCCGGCTTGACGAGCCGCGCGCAGGCCGCGACGACCGACGCCGGATCGGGCACGTGCTCGAGCATCTCCATACACGTGACCGTATCGAAACTGGCCGGCCGCTCCGCGGCGAGCGCCTCGACCGCGACCTCGAGGTACTCGAGCCCGCTCACGCCGGACTCCATCGCGTGCAGCTTCGCGACCTTGAGCGGCTTGACCGACAGGTCGATGCCCAGCACGTTCGCGCCGCGCTGCGCCATGGATTCGGCCAGGATGCCGCCGCCGCAGCCGACGTCGAGCACCGTCTTGCCGTGCAGCGGCGCGCGCTGGGCGATCCAGTCCAGGCGCAGCGGGTTGATGCGATGAAGCGGCTTGAAGTCGCCTTCGGTGTCCCACCACTTGTGGGCGAGCTCACCGAATTTCTCGAGTTCCTGGGGGTCGGCGTTGGTCATGGGGCGAATGCTAGCGCGTGTGCGCGAGGACCCCGGCAAAAGCCGTGATCCGGAAATGAAAAGACCCGCCGGAGCGGGTCTTCGAAGGAAGACGCGAAGCCCGAAGGCCGCGCGGCGATTCCTCTTACTTGCCAGTGGCGCGCGTGCCGACCACTTCGATTTCCACGCGGCGATTCTTCGCGCGGCCTTCGGCGGTCTTGTTGTCGGCGACCGGCTGCTTCTTGCCCTTGCCTTCCGTGTAGACACGGTTGGCTTCGAGGCCCTTGGACGTCAGGTAGGTCTTGATCGACTCGGCGCGACGGACCGACAGCTTGTCGTTGTACGCGTCGGTGCCGACACCGTCGGTGTGGCCGACGGCGATGATCACTTCCAGGTTGATTTCCTTGGTCTTGCTGACCAGGTCGTCCAGCTTCGTCTTGGCTTCCGGCTTCAGGACGGCCTTGTCGAAATCGAAGAACGCGTCGGCGGCGTAGGTGACCTTCTCGCTCGACGGAACCGGTGCGATGGGGGCGACAACCGGAGCAGGCGCCGGAGCCGGAGCGACCGGCGCGGGAGCGGGCGGGGGCGGCGGCGCGATTTCGGCGACGACGGGCTTCAGCGCGCCATCGCATTCGGGCAGGGCCGTGGCCGGGGTCCAGAAGTTGTCACGCCAGCAAAGGCCGAAATTGCTCTTCCAGGGAATCTGGCCGACGTTGTTGCGCCAGTTATCGATGCGGCCGGGAGCGGTCGTCGCCGGCTGCTGCGCAAACACGCTGGACATCGGAGCAAGCGTCGCCACGGTGGCGACGATCATCGCGACCTTGTTCAATTTCTTCATGATTCTCCTCTCGAGGAAAGCCGCAGTCGCCTGCGATACGTCCAAATCGGATGTGGGTAACGTTGGCGTACGCCCGCCTGGGCAGCGCGCGCCAACGACAAAAATCATTGTGCCATCGGCATATGACACAGGCCGAAATTTGATATCTGCCCCTCGAATGCACCCACTCAGTGTTGTACGCCAGCGACAGGGATACTGCCCGTAGAATCCCATGTTCCGCCTGCGCCGGGATTCACCCGAGAACGCAGTGCGTCAGTTGTAGGCCATGACCCAATTTGCCAAGGAAACCCTGCCCATCAGCCTCGAAGAGGAGATGCGGCGCTCGTATCTGGACTACGCGATGTCCGTCATCGTGGGTCGGGCCCTGCCCGACGCGCGCGACGGCCTGAAGCCGGTCCACCGTCGCTGCCTGTTCGCGATGCACGAGCAGAACAACGACTGGAACCGGCCGTTCAAGAAGTCGGCGCGCATCGTCGGCGACGTGATGGGTAAATACCACCCGCACGGCGACTCGGCGATCTACGAGACCATCGTGCGCATGGCCCAGCCGTTCTCGCTGCGCCACATGCTGGTGGACGGCCAGGGCAACTTCGGCTCGGTCGACGGCGACAACGCCGCGGCCATGCGCTACACCGAAATCCGCCTGTCCAAGATCTCGCACGAGATGCTTGCAGACATCGACAAGGAGACGGTCGACTTCGGCCCGAACTACGACGGCAGCGAGCAGGAGCCGCTGGTGCTGCCCACGCGCCTGCCCAACCTGCTGATCAACGGCGGCACGGGCATCGCGGTGGGCATGGCCACCAACATCCCGCCGCACAACCTGAACGAGGTCGTCGACGCCTGCCTGCACCTGCTGAAGAACCCCGAGGCGACGATCGACGAGCTGATGGAGATCATCCCGGCGCCCGACTTCCCGACCGCCGGCATCATCTACGGCCTCAACGGCGTGCGCGAGGGCTACCGCACCGGCCGCGGCAAGGTCGTGATGCGCGCCAAGTGCCACTTCGAGGACATCGACCGCGGCCAGCGCCAGTCGATCATCGTCGACGAGATCCCGTACCAGGTGAACAAGAAGACGCTGCTCGAACGCATCGCCGAACTGGTTCACGAGAAGAAGATCGAGGGCATCAGCCACATCCAGGACGAGTCCGACAAGTCGGGCATGCGCATCGTCATCGACCTCAAGCGCGGCGAAGTGCCCGAGGTCGTGCTGAACAACCTGTACAAGCAGACGCAGCTGCAGGACACGTTCGGCATGAACATGGTGGCGCTGATCGACGGCCAGCCCAAGGTGTGCAACCTGAAGCTGCTGATCGCCGTGTTCCTCGAGCATCGCCGCGAAGTGGTCACGCGCCGCACGGTCTACGAACTGAAGAAGGCGCGTGAGCGCGGCCACGTGCTCGAAGGCCTGGCCGTCGCGCTGGCCAACATCGACGACTTCATCGCGCTGATCAAGGAATCGCCCACGCCGCCGGTCGCCAAGACGGCGCTGATGTCGCGCGGCTGGGACTCGTCGCTGGTGCGCGAGATGCTGTCGCGCGCGGTCGAGGGCGCGCCCGGCGGCGCGGTCTCGTTCCGCCCCGACGGCCTGCCCGCGCACTACGGCCTGCAAGGCGACGGCCTCTACCGCCTGTCCGACACTCAGGCGCAGGAAATCCTGCAGATGCGCCTGCAGCGCCTCACCGGCCTGGAGCAGGACAAGATCGTCGGCGAGTACAAGGAAGTCATGGCCGAGATCGCCGACCTGCTCGACATCCTGTCGAAGAAGGAACGCGTCACCACCATCATCGGCGACGAGCTGCTCAAGCTGAAGGAAGAGTTCGGCACGACCAAGCTCGCCGTGCGCCGCAGCCACATCGAGCACAACGTGCAGGAACTCGGCACCGAGGACCTGATCACGCCCACCGACATGGTGGTCACGCTGAGCCACACGGGCTACTTCAAGAGCCAGCCGCTCGCCGAGTACCGCGCGCAGCGCCGCGGCGGCCGCGGCAAGCAGGCCACGCAGACCAAGGAAGACGACTGGGTCGACCAGCTGTTCATCGCGAACACGCACGACTGGATCCTGTGCTTCTCCGATGCCGGCCGCGTGTACTGGCTCAAGGTCTGGGAAGTGCCGCAGGGCGGCCGCAATTCGCGCGGCAAGCCCATCGTCAACATGTTCCCGCTGCAGAAGGACGAGAAGATCACGGTGGTGCTGCCCATCACGGGCGAGTTCCGCTCGTTCCCGTCGGACCACTTCATCTTCATGTCCACCGCGCTGGGCACCGTCAAGAAGACGCCGCTGGACGACTTCAGCAACCCGCGCAAGGCCGGCATCATCGCGGTCAACCTCGACGACGGCGACCACCTGATCGGCGCCGCGCTGACCGACGGCTCGCACGACGTGATGCTGTTCTCCGACGGCGGCAAGGCCGTGCGCTTCGACGAAGCCGACGTGACGCCGCACGGCCGCACGTCGCGCGGCGTCAAGGGCATGACGCTCGAGGCCGGCCAGACGGTCATCGCGATGCTGGTGGCCGAGGACGAGACGCAGAGCGTGCTCACCGCCACCGAGAACGGCTACGGCAAGCGCACCTCGATCGTCGAGTACACGCGCCATGGTCGCGGCACCAAGGGCATGATCGCGATCCAGCAGAGCGAGCGCAACGGCAAGGTCGTCGCGGCCACGCTGGTGCGCCCGAACGACGAGATCATGCTGATCACCGACAAGGGCGTGCTCGTGCGCACGCGCATCAGCGAGGTGCGCGAGCTCGGACGCGCGACGCAAGGCGTCACGCTGATCGCGCTCGACGACGGCTCCAAGCTGTCGGGCCTGCAGCGCATCGTGGAAAACGACGCGAACGTGGATGTCGAAGGCAACGGCACGGAGAACGGCGACGCGCCTGACGGCGACGTGCCGGCTTGAAGATGACGGACCAGACGCGGCCCTACAACTTCGCGCCGGGTCCGGCGGCCATCCCGGAGGCCGTGCTGCGCGAGGCGGCTGCCGAGATGCTCGATTGGCACGGCTGCGGCGTCGGCGTGATGGAGATGAGCCATCGCGGCAAGGAGTTCATGGAGATCGCGGCCACGGCCGAGGCCGATCTGCGCGAGCTGCTGGCCGTGCCGGCCCGCTTCCGCATCCTGTTCATGCAGGGCGGCGGCCTCGGCGAGAACGCCGTGGTGCCGATGAACCTGTCGCGCGGCGGCAAGGTCGATTTCGTGCAGACCGGCAGCTGGTCGAGGAAGTCCATCGCCGAGGCACGCCGCTACGCTGACGTGGCCGTCGCGGCGAGCAACGCGGGCAGCGCCGACAGCGCGATCCCCGATCCCGCCACGTGGGCCCTTCGCAAAGGCGCGTCCTACGTGCACATCTGCTCCAACGAGACGATCGACGGCATCGAGTTCCACGCGCTGCCCGACCTGGCCGCGCTCGGCAGCGACGCGCCGCTGGTGATCGACTGCTCCTCGCACATCCTCTCGCGCACCATCGACTGGTCGCGCGTGGGCCTGGCCTTCGCCGGCGCCCAGAAGAACATCGGCCCCGCGGGCCTGACCATCGTCATCGTGCGCGACGACCTGCTCGGTCGCGCGCTGCCCATCACGCCGTCCGCGTTCGACTACCAGGTCGTCGCCGACAACGGCTCGATGTTCAACACGCCGCCCACCTGGGCCATCTACGTCGCCGGCCTCACGTTCAAGTGGATCAAGGGCCAAGGCGGCGTCGCGGCGATGGATGCGCGCGCGGCCGAGAAGGCGGCCCTGCTGTACGCCGCGCTGGACGCCAGCCCTCTCTACGTCAACCGCGTCGCGCCCGCGTCGCGCTCGCGCATGAACGTGCCGTTCTGGCTGCGCGACGAGTCGCTCAACGAGGCGTTCCTGGCCGGCGCGAAGGAACGCGGCCTGCTCGCGCTGAAGGGCCACAAGAGCGTCGGCGGCATGCGCGCCTCGATCTACAACGCGATGCCCGTGGACGGCGTGCGCGCCCTCGTCTCGTACCTGCAGGAATTCGCTTCGCGCCATGGCTGAGAACGACGCCCCGAATCCCGAGCTGCTCGCGCTGCGCGTGCAGATCGACGCGCTCGACCGCGAGCTGCTCGCCGCGCTGAACCGTCGCGCCACGCTGGCGCAGACGGTGGGCGAGGTGAAGAAGCGCGAGGGCTCGGTCGCGTTCCGCCCCGAGCGCGAGGCGCAGGTCATCGACGGCCTGAAGGCGGTCAACCCCGGCCCGCTGAAGACGGAGAGCGTCGCGCCGATCTGGCGCGAGATCATGTCGGCCTGCCGCGCGCTGGAGACGCCCACCCGCGTCGCGTACCTGGGCCCGGCCGGCACGTTCAGCGAGGAGGCCGCGCTCGGCTTTTTCGGCTCGTCCATCGTGCGCGTGCCGTGCGCGAGCGTCGACGAGGTGTTTCGCACCACCACCGCCGGCGCCGCCGATTTCGGCGTCGTGCCGGTCGAGAACTCCACCGAAGGCATGGTCGCGCGCTCGCTTGACCAGTTCCTCGTCACGCCGCTGTTCATCATCGGCGAGACCAGCCTGTTCGTGCGCCAGAACCTGCTGCGCAAGGACAACAGCCTCGAGGGCGTGACGGCCGTCTGCGCGCACCCGCAGGCGCTGGCGCAGTGCCACATGTGGCTCAACGACAACCTGCCGCACGCCGAGCGCCGCCCCGTCGCGAGCAACGCCGAAGGCGCTCGACTCGCGTCGCTCGATCCGTCGCTCGCCGCGATCGCCAGCCTGCGCGCCGGCAGCGAATGGGGCCTGCACGTGGTGTCGCCGGCGATCCAGGACGACGCCAACAACCGCACCCGCTTCGCCGTGATGACGCATCCGGAGCGCCACCCGGCGCCCAAGGCCTCGGGCCACGACTGCACAAGCCTGGTCGTCACCGTGTCCAACCGCCCCGGCGCGCTGCACGACATGCTGGTGCCGCTGAAAGCCAACGGCGTGTCGATGACGCGTTTCGAATCGCGCCCCGCGCGCTCGGGCCAGTGGGAGTACTACTTCTACATCGACATCGCGGGCCATCCCGACATCGACAACGTGCGCCGCGCGCTCGAGGAACTGCGCAAGGCGTGCGGGTTCTTCAAGATCCTGGGCACGTATCCGGTCGACGTGCACTAGCCAGGGCCGCGCGCCGAGCCGGCTCCCTTTAAGGAGCCCGCACACTCCCTCCGCAATTCGTCGACCCGCCGCGCTCCGCGTGTTGCGACGGGCTCACAGACATGGGACGGCGCTCCGGTTCGCGCTTCCAGACCCGCGGCGGCGCAAGGCAGCCGCGACCGCCAGCCCACCGAGTCCGAGCAGGCTGATGGTCTCGGGTTCGGGAATGGAGGACGTCACGAGCACGGCGGTGTAGCCTTGAATGCTTCCCAAGGTGCTCGCTCCGTCGAGGTTCGAGAACGAAACCGTCAAGTCGCCCTCGTTCGACGAGCTGCCGTTCATCCCGTTTACGAGCGTGTCCCAGGTGTTCGACAACGAAGACGTGTTCGCAACTCCCGTGCTCAGATAACTCTCGGCAAAGGCGTACTGATCGCTCAGGGGCCATTTCGGCGTTGATGTCGTGCCGACCGCATTGGACGCATGGCCCGAGATGATCAACTCGGTGTGGGCAGACAGCGTAAAGAAGTCTTTCAGGAAAATGAACTCGGCATTGGCTTGGGAGAAATGGGTGATCTGTGCTGCCGCACTCGTGGCGACCAGGGCGCCGGGCGCCGTGAACGCGTCGCCGGTCAGCGCGGCGCTCGATTGCGAATACGGCTCGATCTCGTCATGGGATTCCTGGGCGAACGGCACCGGCCACGAGTTGTCGAAAAAGCCGTTGACGTCCGGCGAGTAAGCCCCCATCGAGATCGTCGAGCCGGTCTGGAACGTCACCGAGGGCGTGATGCCGTCCGCCGGGTCGAGATCGACGAGTTGCACCCGCAGCTGGCTGAAGCTTGCGCTGGCGGTCGCGTCCGCCAACGCGACCGTGCTGAACAGGGTGGCAACGGCGGCGAGGGCCAGGGGAATTGTCTTCATCATCATTTCCTTTGCAGAAGAGCACCCGAACTTCCGGTGGCGCTTGCCACCGCCTTTGCGCACCCGATCATGAACTGCCGGAACGAATCGGGCAATTGCCAAGTCGAAGACGTGCTCATTCAATGGTCGAGCCTCGACCATCGGCATTGCGCCGCGGTCGCGCTCCATTGCATCCTGGCGTCGCAATGCATAGCATAGAGCGGGCCGCGGCCGACGAAGGGGCGTCCCAGCTCATCGCCCGTCTCCCTCTTCACAAGCGAAGGAGTACACGCCATGAAACATCGCCACGTCATCCTCGCGCTGGCCGGTGCCATCGGCCTGGCCGCGACGTCCACCGCCCTGGCCGACCAACCGTGGTATCGCATCAGCGACACGCTCGTCGGCTCGATGCTGCCGCAGGACATCATCCGCGCGCCGGTCCCGTTCGACGCACGCTACTCGGAGCTGACCGCCGACCAGAAGGCCACGCTGGCCAGCGACTACGACAACCTGCCTGCCGGCGACGAGCCGCCGTTTCCGCTGTACGGCCTGCGCCACATGGTCAAGCCGCTGGTGCGCTTCGGGGACACCTACAACCCGGTCGGCTCGGTGGTCGCCAGCGTCATGGTCGACTCGCAAGGCCATGCGGGCGAGGTCACCGTCTACAAGTCGCCCGATCCGCAGCTGACGCGGGTCGTCACCGGCATGCTGGCGTTCGAGCCCTTCAAGCCGGCGGTCTGCCAGGGCCAACCCTGCAAGATGGCCTACGTGCTGCGCCTCGATTTCCCGCAGCGCGGCGGCCTGCATACGCAGGCGGCGGCCTTCAACCGCTACGACACGAACTCGCATTCGCTGAACACGCACTGAGGCGCGCAGCGACGCCGGGGGCGGTCGTCCGCCCGGCGTCGACGGACACGAAAAAAGGGAGCCCCCCGGCTCCCTTCCTCGACCGGCAAGGCCGGCCTGTCAGACCGCGAAGTCTTCCAGCTTCCTGCCCGCGGCCAGCGCCGCGGTGAGCCAGCGCGGCTTGAGGCCGCGGCCCGTCCACTGGTTGCCCTGGTCGTCCTTGTACTTGGCGGCGACGGCCTTGCGCTCGGTGCCGTCGAGCTTGGTGCCGACCTTGCGTGCCTTGCCCGGCGCGGCGATGTCATCGCTGGTCAGGCCGTGCTCGCTCATGATCTTGCGGATCTCGTCGATCGCGTCCTGCCGACCCTTCGAGTTCAGGTGCGCGATTTGTCTTTCAAGATCGGCCTTTTGCCGAATCAGTTCCTGCAGGTCTGCCATACCCATCCTTGGAAATGAAGGCCGGGTCGAATGCCCAGTTGTGGCGGAGTTTAGCCCGGCTCGGCCCGATCGCGGACCTCGTCGGTCATTCCGGTTCGACCGTCCGGCGTGCGCCGGCGCAAAAGCGCCCGCCGCACCATTCAGGGGATGTCCGCTGAATTCCCGAGTGCGAGCGCGAACCTCGGCGGTAGCATGCTGAGCCACGGCCCGGGGAAGACGATTCCGGGCCCGGAGGGGCGCCGCGGCCTGCGGGCGCTCCACCCCGCCTCGAGAAGGCCTGCGCAACCGACAGCCCCATGATCCTGCAGTTTCTGCAAAGGCGGCCCGAGTCAGGCGGCGTGGCGCCGCCCCGGCGCGTCCGCTCGATCGCCCACAGCTTCGTCGTCTGGGCGTTGCTGATCACCAGCGTGGCGCTGCTCGCGCTGGCCCTGGCCGCCAACCTGCTCGTCTACGAGCCGGCCCGGCGCGCGCTGTCGGCGCAGGCCCTGGACAGCGCCGCGTGGCGCGTCGAGGCGCAGATCCACTCGCTGACGCTGCGCGTCGAGGCGATCGCCCGCCAGCGCCGCGAGATGGGCCGTTCGGGCATCATCGACATCGACGACGCGCAGCGCATGGTGCGCATGCAGGGGCCGATCATCTCCGACGGGCCCAACGTGTCGTCCATGGCCATCGCCAACGACGACGGCGCCGAGCTGCTGCTGTACGGCACCGGCCGGCTGGCGCGCAGCACGCGCTACACCGACCCCGACCACCTGCACGGCAAGGCCGTCGTGCGGGCCTGGGGCCCCGGCGGCGCGCCGCTGGGCGAGCAGACGGTGGACAGCGACTACGACGCGCGCACCCGCCCCTGGTTCAAGCTCGCGCACGAGCGCCCCGCCGACGCGGTGAGCTGGACCGATCCGTTCGTGTTCCGCTCCACGCAGTTGCCGGGCATGTCCGCGGTGGTGCGCTGGGAGACACCCGACGGCAGGCGTTTCACCAGCACCACCGACATCCAGCTGCTGGACCTGTCGCGCTTTTCGCGCGACATCGTGGTCGGCACGCACGGCTTCGCCGTCGCCTTCACGCAGGACGGCCGCGTCGTGGCGTTGCCGCACGACTCGCGCTTCGCCGAGGAGCCGGCCTTGCGCGCCGCGATCCTCCAGCCGATCGCCGCGCTGGGCGTGCCGGCGCTGACCCAGGGCCATGCGCGCTGGGCGAATCGCGCTGGCGCCCCGACCGAGCCCGACCGCTTCGACGCCGGCGGCGCCGTCTGGCTGGCGTCGTTCCATCCGCTGACGCTGGGCGACAAGACGCTGTGGATCGGCGCCTTCGCGCCGGAGGACGATTTCGCGCCGTCGGCGATCTCGCGCGTCGGCGTGCTGCTCGCGATCGCGGCCGTCGCGCTGTGCCTGGCCGGCCTGGTGGCACGCCGGCTGGCCGCGCGCTCGGCGCGCCCGCTGGCCGAGCTGGCCGCCGTGAGCGAGCGCATCGGACGCCTCGAGCTCGACGAGCCGGTGCAGGTCTCGGGCGAGTGGAGCGAGGTGCAGGCCATGGCGCGCGCGCACGAGACGATGCGCGCGCGCCTGCTCGCGGCCACGCAAGGCCTGGAGGACGCGGTGGCGCAGCGCACGCGCGAACTGGTGCTGGCGCGCGACGAGGCCAACGCCGGCGCGCGCGCCAAGGCCACGTTCCTGGCCAACATGAGCCACGAGATCCGCACGCCGATGAACGGCATCATCGGACTCACCCGCATGCTGATCCAGGCCAACCCGTCGCAGACCCAGGCCGACTACCTGCACAAGATCGCGGAGTCGGCCGATTCGCTGCTGCACATCATCAACGACATCCTGGATTTCTCGAAGATCGACGCCGGCGAGCTGGTGCTGGAAAACGCCCCGTTCCAGGTCGACGACGTGATGCGCAAGGTGGTGCAGACCGTCGCGCCCATGGCCCACGAACGCAACCTGGAGCTGGTCGTGCGGCGCACGCCCGAGGTGCCCAACCACCTGGTCGGCGATCCCAATCGCCTGCAGCAGGTGCTGGTCAACCTGGTGTCGAACGCGGTCAAGTTCACCCGCGAGGGCGAAGTGTTCCTGGGTGTGGAACCGGCCCCGGGAGCGCACGACGACGTGGTGCTGGCGTTCACCGTGCGCGACACCGGCATCGGCATGACGGCCGAACAGCGAGCCCACCTGTTCCAGTCGTTCCGCCAGGGCGACGAGTCCATGGCGCGGCGCTTCGGCGGCACCGGCCTCGGGCTGGCGATCAGCCAGCGCCTGGTGGGCCTGATGGGCGGCCAGATCACCGTCGACAGCGAGCCCGGCCAGGGCAGCACGTTCCGTTTCCAGGCCCGCCTGCGACGCGGCGCCCGGACGGCGCCCGGACGCGAGCCGGCCCCGCACGCGCTCGCCGGCCTGCGCGCGCTGGTGGTCGACGACAACGCGACGGCGCTGCAGACGCTCGCCGAGATGCTGCGCTCGTTCGACATCGAGGTGCAGGCCTGCCTCGACGGCCAGCAGTCGGTCGACGCGTTCCGCAGCGCGCAGGCGGCGGGCAACGGGTTCTCGCTGGTGCTGGTGGACTGGCGCATGCCCGGCATGGACGGTTTCTCGGTCATCGACGCGATCCGCGCCCTCAGCGGCGGCGCGGAGCCGGTGTTCATCATGGTGACCGCCGCGGAGCGCTCGCTGCTGGAGGCCAGGCTCGCGCGGCGCGCGTTGTCGGGCCTGCTGATCAAGCCCGCCACGCCGTCATCGCTGCTGGAGACCATCCTGGCCGGACTGCACGTGCGGCGGCCGCCCGCGCAGCGAGCCGCGGCGACGCGCACCACCGTGGCCGGGGCCGCCGGCGCCCGTGCCCTGCTGGTGGAGGACAACGAGATCAACCGCATCGTCGGCACCGAGGCCCTGCTGGAGCATGGCATGGAGGTGACCACGGCGGACAGCGCCACGCAGGCGATCGCGCTGCTGCGGGCGGGCCAGGCCTTCGACATCGTGTTCATGGACGTGCAGATGCCCGACATGGACGGCCTCGCCGCCACCCGGCTGCTGCGCACGATGCCGGAGGCCGCGGGGCTGGTCATCGTCGCGATGACCGCGCACGCGATGGTGGGCGACCGCGAGCGCTGCCTGGACGCAGGCATGGACGACTACCTGTCCAAGCCGCTCGCCCCGGAAGCGCTGCGGCGCTGCCTTCAACGCTGGCTCCAGCCCTCGCCGACCGCGTGAAGGCCGCCGCGGGTCGCCGCGGGGGCGGCACAGCCCCCACAAGACATGGGTTGGCGGGCCGGGATGCCACGGGGATGTGCAAAAATTGACGGTTCGGCCATGACTGCGTGGCCGCAATGCAGGGATTCGACCGCAGCGCGCGATGCGATGTTACTTTTGTAACCGCACCGCGCCTGCTGCGACGAGATGCTGTCGACCGAGTCGTCGGGAGGGTGCCAGGAAGGTCACGACCGTCCCGATGCACCATCGGAAACGAGCAGCATTGATTTTCAATAGAAACGATTTTCAGATGTTCAGGCAGCTAGGGCTGATCGGTTGTGGATTGATGGGCGGCTCGTTCGCCCTCGCGTTGAAGCGCGCGGGTCTCGTGAAGCACGTCGTGGGCTACAGCAAGTCGCCGTCCACCGTCATCACGGCGCAGAAGATGGGCGTCATCGACCAGATGGCCGAGTCGGCGCTGATGGCCGTCTCGGGCGCCGACATCGTGCTGATCGCGGTGCCCGTCGCCGCCACCGAGGCCACGCTGCGCGCGATCCGCCACCTGGTGCACCCCAACACGCTGTTCATGGACGTGGGCAGTACCAAGGCCGACGTCGTCGACGCCGCGCGCCGGGTGCTGCGCGAGCGCCTGCCCAGCTTCGTGCCGGCGCATCCGATCGCCGGCAAGGAAGTGGCGGGCATCACGCACGCCGACGCCACGCTGTACAAGGACTGCCAGGTCGTGCTGACGCCCACCGTCGAGACCGACATGGCGCTCATCGAACGCGCGCGCGCCGCGTGGACGGGCATCGGCGCGCAGGTGCGCGTGATGACGCCCGAGGCGCACGACGCCGCGTTCGCCGCGGTGAGCCACCTGCCCCACCTGCTGGCCTTCGCCGCCTACCTGTCGGTGGCGCACCAGCCCGAGGGCGCGCAGTTCCTCGAGCTCGCCGGCCCCGGCTTCCGCGACTTCACGCGCATCGCCGCCAGCGATCCTGCCGTCTGGCGCGACGTGCTGCTGGCCAACAAGGCGCAGGTGCTCGCGCAGGCCGAGCTGTTCAAGACCACGCTCTACAAGTTCGAGTCGGCCATGCGCGACGGCAAGGCCGACGTCATCGAGAGCCTCATCAAGGACGCAGCCACCAGCCGCGCGAACTGGAAAAAGTAGACCTTTTGGCCACCTCGCTCCTCCCGCCGCTGCCCTCCGAGGGAGTCCGTGTGGACGTCAGACCGTCCAGTGGACGGGCTGTCGCCTCACGGACGGGCGAGGGCTGGCTCCGAGCCCCAGGTTAGGCTCGGGTGCGACCCTCGCTCCGCGAGAGCGCGCACGCACCGTGGCCACCCCGCGCGACTCCGACCGACACTGAATCCCTCCCCGATTCCCGCCCATGTACGCGATCCCCTTCCTCGACATCCCGCCCCTGCGTTCGGCCGCCGGCCGCGTGCGCCTGCCCGGCTCCAAGAGCATCTCCAACCGGGTGCTGCTGTTGGCCGGGCTGGCCGCCGGCACGACGGCGGTGCACGACCTGCTGGCCTCCGACGACACCCGCGTGATGCTCGCCGCGCTCGAGTCGCTGGGCTGCGGTCTGCGGCGCGACGGCGCGGTGCTGCACGTGACCGGCATCGGCGGCACGCTGTCGACGAAGCAGGCCAAGCTGTTCCTGGGCAACGCCGGCACCGCCATGCGCCCGCTCACCGCGGCCCTGGCCGTGCTGGCCACGCTGCAGGGCGGCGAGTTCGACCTGTCGGGCGTGCCGCGCATGCACGAGCGCCCCATCGGCGACCTGGTGGACGCGCTGCGCCAGCTGGGCTGCCCCGTGCAGTACCTGGGCAACGCGGGCTACCCGCCGCTGCGCATCGGCAACGGCCGGCCCGCGCCCGTGTCCACGCACGAGCCCGTGCGCGTGCGAGGGGACGTGTCGAGCCAGTTCCTGACCGCCCTGCTGCTGGCGCTGCCGCTGGCCACCGCGGAGCGCGCGGTCACGATCGCCGTCGAGGGCGAGCTGATCTCCAAGCCCTACATCGACATCACGCTCAACCTGCTGGCCCGCTTCGGCATCGTCGTCGAACGCGACGCGGCCGACCCGTACGCCAGCTTCACGCTGCCGCAAGGGTCGCAATATCGCTCGCCGGGCGCGATCCACGTCGAGGCCGACGCGTCGTCGGCGTCGTACTTCGTGGCGCTCGGCGCGCTGGCCGGCGTCGAGGCGCCGGTTCGCATCGACGGCGTGGGCCTGGACTCGATCCAGGGCGACATCCGCTTCGTCGACGCCGCCCGGGCGATGGGCGCGCAGGTGAACGGGGGCGCCGGCTGGCTCGAGGTGCGCCGCGGGGCCTGGCCGCTTAAGGCGATCTCGCTCGACTGCAACCACATCCCCGACGCCGCGATGACGCTGGCCGTGATGGCGCTGTACGCCGACGGCACCACGCGCCTGACCAACATCGCCAGCTGGCGCGTGAAGGAGACCGACCGGATCGCCGCGATGGCCGCCGAGCTGCGCAAGATGGGCGCCACGGTGGTCGAAGGCGCCGACTTCATCGAGGTCACCCCGCCCGCCTCGCCGGCCCACTGGCTGTCCGGCACCATCCACACCTACGACGACCACCGCATGGCGATGTGCCTGTCGCTGGCGGCGTTCAACGCGCTGGCCGGCGCCAAGCCGCCGCGTCCGGTGCGCATCCTCGACCCGCAGTGCGTCGCCAAGACCTTCCCCGACTACTTCGAGGCGCTGTTCGGCCTGGCCCAGGTCGACGCCGCCGACATCCCGGTGATCACGATCGACGGCCCCACCGCGTCCGGCAAGGGCACGCTGGCTTCCGAGGTGGCCTCGCGCCTGGGCTACGGCCTGCTCGACTCGGGCGCGCTGTACCGCGCCACCGCGCTGGCGGTGCAGCAGGCCGGGGTCGACCCGGCCGACGCCCCCGCCGTCGCCGCGCTGGCGGCCGCGCTGGACCTGCGTTTCGAGGGCGATCGCGCCTTCCTGGCCGGGCAAGACGTCACCGAGGCGCTGCGCCTCGAGGAGACCGGCAACCTGGCCTCCAGGGTGTCCGTGCATCCGGCGGTTCGCCAGGCGCTGCACGGCCTGCAACTGGCGTTCCGCCGCCTGCCGGGCCTGGTGGCCGACGGCCGCGACATGGGTACCGTCGTGTTTCCCGGCGCGCCGCTGAAGGTCTTCCTGACCGCCAGCGTCGAGCAGAGGGCCGCCCGCCGGCATAACCAATTGATTTCCAGGGGCATTTCTGCTAATATCGACAGTCTTCTCGCAGACCTCCGGGCGCGGGACGAGCGCGACCAGAATCGCGCCGTCGCGCCCCTGAAGCCGGCCGAAGACGCGGTGTTGCTCGACAACTCCGGCATGACCATCGACGAAGGCGTCGAGGCCGTGCTCGAAGCCTGGAACACGCACCGCATGCAAGCCGGCCGCTGAAAGGCGGCCAAAAGCCCACCGTCGGGATCCTCCCGCGCCTTCGCCGGCGCCGGCCATGTGGCCGCAGGATCCGTCGAGTCCGGACCCTCCGTCCGGCTCGGGGCGGTGAACGTTCCACCCTAACCTTGCACCCTCTCCGGGTCGCATCTGCCGGCAGCGCTCGCTCATTTCGGTCGCCTCAGCCGGTCATCAGGAAAACACATGTCCAAGCCCCAAGCCATCACTGATTTCGCTCCCGACTCCTTCGCAGCGATGTTCGAAGAGTCGCTCAAGAGCAGCGAAATGCGCTCTGGCGAAGTCATCACTGCCGAAGTGGTGCGCATCGATCACAGCTTCGTCGTCGTCAACGCCGGCCTCAAGTCCGAAGCCTACGTGCCCATCGACGAATTCAAGAACGATCAAGGCGAAGTCGAAGTCCAGATCGGCGACTTCGTTTCCGTCGCGATCGACGCCGTCGAGAACGGCTACGGCGACACCATCCTGTCGCGCGACAAGGCCAAGCGCCTCGCCTCGTGGCTGTCGCTCGAGACCGCGCTCGAGTCCGGCGACTTCGTCACCGGCACGGTCAGCGGCAAGGTCAAGGGCGGCCTGACCGTCCTGGTCAACGGCATCCGCGCCTTCCTCCCGGGCTCCCTGCTGGACACGCGTCCGGTCAAGGACATGAGCCCGTTCGAGGGCAAGACCATGGAATTCAAGGTCATCAAGCTCGACCGCAAGCGCAATAACGTCGTGCTGTCGCGCCGTGCCGTGGTCGAAGCCTCCATGGGTGAAGAGCGCGCCAAGCTGCTCGAAACCCTGTCCGAAGGCGCCATCGTCAACGGCGTGGTCAAGAACATCACCGAATACGGTGCGTTCGTCGACCTCGGCGGCATCGACGGCCTGCTGCACATCACCGACATGGCCTGGCGCCGTGTCCGTCACCCGTCGGAAGTCGTGACGGTCGGTCAAGAGCTGACCGCCAAGGTCCTGAAGTTCGACGCCGAGAAGAACCGCGTCTCGCTGGGCCTGAAGCAGCTGGGCGACGATCCGTGGATGGGCGTCGCCCGCCGCTACCCGACCAGCACGCGCCTGTTCGGCAAGGTCACGAACATCGCCGACTACGGCGCGTTCGTCGAGATCGAACCGGGCATCGAAGGCCTGGTGCACGTCTCGGAAATGGACTGGACGAACAAGAACGTCGCCCCGTCCAAGACCGTCACGCTGGGCGAAGAAGTCGAAGTCATGGTCCTCGAGATCGACGAAGACAAGCGCCGCATCTCGCTGGGCATGAAGCAGTGCCGCGCGAACCCGTGGGAAGAATTCGCCGCCAACGTCCATCGCGGCGACAAGGTCCACGGCCCGATCAAGTCGATCACCGACTTCGGCGTGTTCGTGGGCCTGGCCCAGGGCATCGACGGCCTGGTTCACCTGTCCGACCTCTCGTGGCACGAAGCCGGCGAAGCCGCCGTTCGCAACTACAAGAAGGGCCAGGAAGTCGAAGCCGTCGTCCTGGGCATCGACGTCGAGCGCGAACGCATCTCGCTGGGCATCAAGCAGCTGGACGGCGACCCGTTCGCCAACTACACCTCGGTCAACGACCGTGGCGCCGTGGTGACGGGCAAGGTCAAGACGGTCGACCCGCGTGGCGCTGAAATCCAGCTCAACGACGACGTCACCGGCTACCTGCGCGCTTCCGAACTGACCCGCGACCGCGTCGAAGACGCGCGCTCGATCCTGAAGGAAGGCGACGAAGTCAACGCCATGATCATCAACGTCGACCGCAAGACGCGTTCGATCCAGCTGTCGATCAAGGCCAAGGACAACGTCGACCAGCAGGAAGCCATGCAGCGCATCTCCAGCTCCAACGAGCGCGAGAACGCCGGTACCACGAGCCTGGGCGCCCTGCTGCGCGCCAAGCTCGACGGCGGCAAGTCCGAGTAATCGTCGATGACGCGGTCCGACCTCGTTGCTCAGCTCGCTGAGCGTTTCACGCAGATCACCGTGCGTGACACCGAGTTCGCGGTCAAGACCGTGCTCGATGCGATGTCCGATGCGCTCGCGCGCGGGCACCGCATCGAGATCCGCGGCTTCGGCAGTTTCTCGATCAGCCGGCGCCCGCCGCGCGTGGGCCGCAACCCACGCTCCGGCGCGCAGGTCACCATCCCCGAAAAGCTGGTGCCCCACTTCAAGCCGGGCAAGGCCTTGCGAGAGGCCGTCGACAAGCAGCTCCCCGCGGTCGGCAAGACCTGACCCCCCAAAGGCGCCTCCGGGCGCCTTTGTTCATTCCAGGGCGCCCTTCGTGGCGCCCTTTTCATTTCCCCGGCGAACCGTCGCGCGCCCCCGTGCGTGGGGCCTGCGCGCGAGCGCGAACGTCTTCGCCGCCTCAAAAAAGGTTCATAGCCGATCCGCGGGGAAAGATCCGCCCGCTGGAGAAAGCCGTCATCCCGCGCGCAGTCGCGGGATCCACCCCGGCCGAGCCGTTCATCGCCAGTGCGGGTCGAGCCCCGTGCCAGAGGCCGGTACGCGTGGATCCTGCGACTGCGCGCAGGATGACCGGCCGCGTGCCGAGACACCCGCAGATCGGCGATGAGCCCAAAAAAAAAGTCGGCACCGGCAATCGGGCGTTGTCGAAATCCGGCGTCTCCACGCGTCGTTGTCAGGAGCGCCTCTTCATTGCCATTGCAGTGGCTGCTGACAGAACGCTGTCAGGAACCCTGCCGTCCAATGTCCGCAACGACATCGACAAGATCAGGAGAGAAGACCATGTGGACCGACACCGCCAGCATCGCCACCACCGCCTCGCCGCAGGCCCTGTGGCGCCTGTTCGAGGACGTGGCCGGCTGGACGAACTGGAACGCCGGCATCGAGCGCGTCGCGCTCAACGGCCCGTTCGCCACCGGCTCGACCTTCGACATGAAGCCGCCCGGCATGGACATGTTGCGCAGCACGCTGCGCGAGGTGCGCCCGCACCAGGGCTTCATCGACGAGACCGTCCTGGAAGACACGCGCTTCCTGGTCTCGCACGAGCTGCACGCGCTGCCGTCGGGCGGCACGCGCGTCACCTATGCGATCCGGGTCGAAGGCCCCGAGGCGGCGACGCTGGGCCCGCTGGTCACCGCCGACTTCCCGGAGGTGCTGGCCGCGCTGAAGGCGCTCGCCGAGCGGGCGCCGGCGGGAGCGCCGTGATGGCCCGCGCACTCGCCCGCTCCCCCGATTCGCGCCGGCCTGCGGGCGCCACCCGGGCCTTCGCCAGCGTCGCGGCCGCGCTGGCCTGCGCGGCCGCCGCCGAAAGCGGCGCCGTCCTCGTCAACAAGCTGCTGACCGACGGCGCGGTGGTGGCCGCGGCCTGCGCGGTCGGGCAACTGGCCGTCTGGGCGGCGCGAGCGCTGCGTCGCGTCGCTCGGGCCGCCGTCGCAGGCTGAGGGCGGCGCGCGCTCAGGCCGCCTGCGCCGCCGCGCCGTCGCGCCGCGCGACCACGCCCAGCCCGACGAGCAACGCGATCGAACCCGCCGCGAGCACGACCCAGGCGAACGCCGGCCAACTCCAGCGCACGCCCAGGTCGAACAGGACACCGGCCGCCAGGCTGCCGGCCATCATTCCCAGGTTCTGCCAGAAGTGCTGGCGCGCCAGCATCTGGCCGGTGTCGAGCCCGCGCGCGCGGGCGTCGCCCGAGACGAGCACGTCGAACGACGGCCCGTAGAACACCTGCGACAGCGCCAGCAGCACCGCCGCCAGCAGCACGGGCGCCACGTGGCCGCCGGCGACGGCCATCGCGCAGAACGCGGCCAGCATGCACGCGCAACCCGCGCGCAGGAAACGCAGGTGCGCGGCGACGCCATGCGCCATCGCGGTCACGCGCATCTGCAGCAGCAGCACGATCACCGTCGTGACCCAGTAGGTCGTCGACACCGGCAGGCCCGGCACGTAGCGGGGCACGTACAGGCTCATCGTCACGGTGGGCTGGATCGTCAGGAACCAGAACGCCGCGTTCGAGGCCATCAGCATTCCGACGTTCAGCGGCGCAGGGCCGGCGGGCTCCGGCGTGGCCGCGGCGCCGGCGGCCGCCGCCGGCGCGGGCACCGGCGCAGGCTCGCGGCGCTGCGCCGCCTCGATGTCGCGCAGCACCACGCGCATGAACCCGGCGTAGGCGACGAACATCACCAGCAGCACCGTGAACACGGCCACGAGATGATTGCCGCCGACCATCGCGCCGGCGAGATAGCCGCCCACCATGCCCAGGCGCAGCGACATCGACAGCCCCGCGAACGCGCGGCTCGAGTCGAGCCCGGGCAGGCGCAGCAGCGCGTTCTTCATGCCCGGAAACGACATGCCGCTGCCCAGGCCGGCGACGGTCGCCACGGCCACGAGCATCCACGGCGCGGCCAGGAACGCCATGCTGAACAGCGCCAGGCCCTCGACGAGGATGTTGCCCACGATCGCGCCGGAGCGTTGCGTCAGCGCCCCGTGGCGGCTCGCCACGTGCGAGCCCACCAGGCGGCCCAGGTTGGTGCCGAACAGGATGCCCGCCGCCCAGACGCCCGAATGGGCCAGGCCCACCGCCGACAGCATCAGCGGCACGTAGAACGCGATGCCGCCCGAGGCCAGCGCGACGCCCGTGTAGATCAGGCGGGCGTTGGTGACGGAGGATCGGCGGGTCATCGAGGGTGGGGAACGGGGTTGGCGACGGAGCGCGGGCTCCAGTGTCGCCGCAACCCGCCCCGGTGGCATGATGGCCCTCGCCCGACCACGGAGCCTCGCCTTGACCTCACCGTACAGCGTCGACGCCGACATCACCCGCGCCAGCACCCTGCCGAGCGCCTTCTATCGCGATGCGCAGGCCTGGCAGCTCGCGCAGGAGCGCGTGTTCGCCCGCACCTGGCAATGGGTCGGCGACACGGACGACGTCGCGCAGCCCGGTTCGCTGTCGCCGCGCGAGATGCTGCCCGGCTGCCTCGACGAGCCGCTGCTGCTCGCGCGCGACCTCTCGGGGACGCTGAGGGGCCTGTCCAACGTCTGCACGCACCGCGGCAACCTGCTGGTGAAGACGCCCTGCCGCGCCGAGCAGATCCGCTGCGGCTACCACTCGCGCCGCTTCGACATGACCGGCCGCATGACCTTCATGCCGGAGTTCGAGGCCGCGAAGAACTTCCCGGCGCCGTCCGACCACCTGCCGCAGGTGCCGTTCGGCGTGTTCGGCACGCAGGCCTTCGCGGCGGTCGCTCCGGCGGCGCCGCTCGAGGCCTTTCTCGGAGACATCCAGGCCCGGCTCGCATGGATGCCCATCGAACGGTTCCGCCACGACCCGTCGCGCAACCGCAGCTTCGACATCGCCGCGCACTGGGCGCTCTACGTCGAGAACTACCTCGAGGGCCTGCACATCCCGTTCATCCATCCGGCGCTGAACCGGGTGCTCAGCATCGACGGCTACGGCTACGAGCTGCACCGCTTCGCGAACCTGCAGTTCGCGCGCGCCCGCGACGGGGAACTGGCGTTCGACCTGCCGCCGTCGTCGCCCGACTTCGGCGAGCGCGTCGCCGCCTACTACTACTGGGTGTTCCCCAACCTGATGCTCAACTTCTATCCGTGGGGCCTGTCGGTCAACATCGTCCAGCCGCAGGGCCCGGCGCGCACGCGCGTCCTGTTCCGCGCCTACGTGTGGGACGCGAGCAAGCTGGACGACGGCGCCGGCAACGGGCTCGACCAGGTGGAGATGGAAGACGAGGAGGTCGTGCAGCAGGTGCAGCGCGGGATCCGGTCGCGCTTCTACGACCGCGGGCGCTACTCGCCGAGCAAGGAACAGGGCGTGCATCATTTCCACCGGTTGCTGTGCGAATTCCTGGCCGATTGACGACCCCTGCGCCTAGCCGGACGGGCGTCGCGCCACGCCGGATACAAAGAATTTCAGCTCGACCGTAAAAGTCCTCCGCCCTTCGTAGAATCCGCTGGGAAGGCGTCCGACGACGCGAAAGTGAGAATGCGCATCCTGACCTGGCTCATCCGAGCCTTTCTCTTCCTGGCCCTGTTCGGCTTCGCGATCAACAACCAGCAGCCGGCGACGGTGAACTGGCTGTTCTCGTACGCCTGGACGGCGCCCATGGTCATCATCGTGCTCGCCGCGTTCGCCTGCGGCGCCGTCTTCGGCGTGCTGGCGATGACGCCCAGCTGGTGGCATCACCGGCGGCGCGCCCGGCGCCTCGAGACGCCGGTGGTTCCCACGCTGCCCGCCCTGCCCGCCGCGCCCGTGGCTCCCGACGTCACGGTGGTGCGCGATGGACTTTGAGTACCAATGGCTCCTGCTGGGCCTGCCGCTGTTCTTCATCCTCGGTTGGCTCGGCTCGCGCTTCGACCTGCGCCAGTTGAAACGCGAGACGCGCGAGTCGCCCAAGGCCTACTACAAGGGCCTGTCGCTGCTGCTCAACGAGCAGCAGGACAAGGCGATCGACGCGTTCATCGAGACGGTGCAGAACGACCCCGACACCACCGAGCTGCACTTCGCGCTCGGCAACCTGTTCCGCCGCCGCGGCGAGTTCGAGCGCTCCGTGCGCGTGCACCAGCACCTGCTCGTGCGCGCCGACCTG
>FTJN01929937.1_pt1 | contig 33201 bp, 30 predicted proteins | sample 1658361 | NCBI WGS metagenome assembly FTJN01 (sample SAMEA3914819, study PRJEB12502) | metagenome | biome: forest; material: soil | place: Canada | collected 2010-06-26 | depth 0.3 m
GGAGCGCCGGCTTCGGGAGCAGTGGTATCGGTCATGATCTCTCTTCTCCCTTACGCGGCCGGCGCGAATTCGTCGCGCGGGCGGTCCGGGCGCTCGGAGCGCTCGCCACGTTCGCGGTCGCGACGGGCCAGAACCGGCGACAGTTCCAGGTCCAGCTCTTCGACGCGGATGGTCATGAAGCGCAGAACGTCTTCATTGATCAGCAGCTGACGTTCCATCTCCTTCACGGCCGCGGCCGGGGCGTCGATGGCGAGCAGGGAGTAGTGGCCCTTGCGGTTCTTCTTGATGCGGTAGGTGAGGTTACGCAGGCCCCAGTATTCGATCTTGGCGATGTGACCGCCATTTTCTTCCAGGAGGGCCTTGAGTTGCTCATTCAGAGCTTCGGCCTGTTGCGGCGAGATATCCTGCCGCGCGATGACCACGTGTTCGTAGAACGACATGTTTTCCTTCTTCCGGCTTGGACAGCGGCGCGGGCGACGGCGGAAGTCCGTCGACCACGATGGATCCTGCATGCCGAGCGGGAAATCCCGACCCATAGGGCTGCGTGCAAGACCGCCATCCGTGAGAGGGCGCGCTAATAGCCGAAAGACCAGGGGAAGGCAAGGAAACCCTTGGGTCTTGCGTTTTCTGGCGGCGTTCGCGGCGCCGGCCAAGAAGGCGGCGGGCGTGTAAACCGCTTCGAAACCGACAGACAAATAAATGTCATACAAATTCGGCGGCCAAGCTCTTTGGTCGCGCAAGGGCTTGTGCTATCCGGCGAACATGGGGTTTCGAACGCTTACATCCCTGATCATGGCGACCGCCATGACCACCGTCGTCGCCGGAAGCGCGACGGCCGGCGATGTCGTGCGCAAGCCCGACCTGGCGGTCTGGGGCGCGGACGGCCATTTCCAGGGCTATTCGGCCGCCCTGCCACTCGACCTGTCCAGCGACGCCGAGAAGGCGATGTTCACCGCCAAGGTGGCCGGGGCGCTGGACGATCCGACCTACAATCTGGAACTGAAGCTCGACCAGAAGTCCGACGAGACCAGCCAGGCCAATCGGGCGCTGGGCGTCGGCGCGTCGTGGAACGCCCGCGAGGCGGCGATCCGTTCATCCCTGGCCCGCTCGTTCGGCTTCGGCCTGCTGCCGCGCACCAACTATGTGCGGCTGTCGATGGACATGAACGCCACCCAGCCGGTCTATGTGCGCGGCCGCACGCCGGTCACTCGGGCCAATGTCCGCTCGGAACTGACCCTGGACGGCCGCCCCGTGGCCTCGATCGCGGTGGGCGGCGGCACCCAGGGCGACGAGGGTGTCGACGTCAGCTTGACCCGACCGTTCGACATCCCCGCCGAGTTCACCGTCAGCCTGCGCGCCGCCGACGAGCGGGTCCAGGACGGCCGCCTGATGGTCAAGTTGGTCAAGGCCACCTGGTAGACCTCAAGCCGCTTCGGCCTGAATGATCGCCGTCGGCTTTCGACGGCGGACAGCGGCGGCGAACCGCGCCAGATATTGTGGGTTCTCGGTGCCCATGAGCTTGTCCCACCAGGTGAAATAGAGGCCGTAGTTCCAGCCGGCCTGGGCGTGGTGCAGGTCGTGGTGGGTCACGGTCGTCAGCCACGGCAACAGCGGACGGCCGTCCCGGGTGGCGGGAAACAACTCGTAGCCGCTGTGCCCCAGGGTGTTGCGGACGATCTGGTGCAGCATGAACAGTCCCGCCACCGGCCATTGGGTCGGGACCAGCAGCATCCACACCGGCACGAACAGCGCGTTGATCGCCGCCTCGCCCAGGTCGAAGCTGTAGGCGGTGAACGGCGAGGGATTGTTCGACCGGTGATGCCGCCGGTGGAAGGTCCGAAACAGCCGCCGGTCGTGGATCAGCCGGTGGGTCCAGTAGAACCAGGCGTCGTGGGCGACGATCATCAGGACCAGGCTGATCCAGAACCAGACCGGCCCCATTTCGCGGGCGATGTAGGGGCCAGGCATCAGGCCGGCGCGGAAGAGGCCGAAGTTCAGCAAGCCCACCGTCGAGAAGATCATGATCGACCGGATCGACGTCGCGAACTCGATCAGCATCTGTCGCGGCGGCGGTCGGCCCTCGCGGATCTTGCGGCCGGCCAGCGGGACGGCCAGCACGACCCAAAGCGCCAGCCAGACTCCGACCGCGAAGATTACGTAGCGGCTGGCATCCGTGAAGACGCCGCTGAGCCAGCTTTCGGCGAAGGGAACAAGGGATGAAGGCATGGGGATTTCCTCGGAAGGGATGACGTCCCGAGGAGGGCTTCGCGGCGGCCGTGTCGTCGCGCCGATCGCGAAATCAGGCGGATTTATCGGCTTTCGACGCGGGATCGGCGGTTTCGACCAGCCGCAGGTGGGGCGATGCCGGAGCGGGTGTCCGGGTTGTCCGCCATTCCGTCGGCGTGACGCCGGTCGCCGCGCGGAAGGCGCGATTGAACGGCCCCAGCGAGGCGAAGCCCAGGTCGTAGGCGATGGTCGAGATCGACTTCAGGGCCAGGTCGGGGGCGGCGAGGGCGTCCTTAGCGGCTTCGATCCGGCGGCCGTTGACGTAGTCGGCGAAGTTGCGATGGCCCAGGACACCGTTGATCAGGCGGCGCAGGCGGTGTTCCGGCGCGCCGACCAGGGCGGCCAGGGCGGTGATCGACAGGTCCTCGCCGCGCCAGACCTCGTCCTGGTCCATGGCGGTCTCCAGACGCGCCAACACCAGGCGGTCGGCCGGGGTGAGGTCCAGGGCGGGGGCGGCGGCGAGCGGCGCGATCCGGCCGCTGGCCGACGCGGCCTCGACGAGCAGGGGCTCGGGCCGCAGCAGGATGACCGCGCCGGCGACGGCCAGCGTGGCCAGCACCAGGGCCTGGGGCAAGCCCCAGGCGTGGAACCAGGGCAGGCCTGTCACCCAGGCCATGTCCTGGGCGCTGAGCAGCAGGATATAGCCGGCCGCCGCGATCATCACCGGGCCGCGCAGCCGGCGGCGTTCAACGACCAGGTCGCCGCGCCAGCCCCGCCAGATGACCAGCAGCGCGTGCAGCACTAGACCCACCGAGGCCAGGTTGAACATCAGCCAGAATGGCCGACAGATGGGCTCGGGCGCGGCGCGGGCCAGGCCCCAGAGCGCCAACAGGCCGACGGTGGGCCAAAGGCGGTGGGGTGAAAGGCGGCGCTCGTCGGCGAACAGCGCGTAGGCCAGGGGCCAGAACAGGCCGATGGTGGCCACCGACGCGGCCCAGATCAGCGGATCGCGGTGGCCCGTCCGGTCAGGCTGGCAGCTGTCGACGACATGGGCCATGGCGCACAGGAAGAACAGGCCGCCGACCCAGCGCAGGGGCGTGGGACGTCTGTCCAGCGCCAGCGCCAGGCCGGTGACGCCAAAGCCGCCGACGGCGACGCCGCGGGCCAGGGTTTGCAGAAAGACGAGGTCGGCCATGACTCCGATCCTAATCGAAGCACGGGCGAACCGGTCTGGTCCGCCCGCGTCGTTTTCGAAAGAGGCTCGTCGAAACCTACTTCTTGGCCTTGTAGGCCTTCACCGCGTCCATCGTCTTGGTCACGTGGCCCTCGAAGTTGCCGTCGGTATAGGCCATCAGGATCTTGCCATTGGGCGCGATCACGTAGGAGGTGCGGTTGGACCAGCCGCCCGGCATCGGCACGCCCACGGCCTTGAAGCCGACGTCATACGACTTGACCAGGCCTTCGGGCGCGGCGACGACCGCGAACTTGTCGCGGCAGTGCTCCTTGGAGAAGGCCTTGATCTTGTCGACATTGCCGGCGGTGACGCCGACCACCGTGGCGCCCAGTTTTTCGAACTCCGGCGTGGCCTCGGCGAATTCGTGGGCCTCCGCCGTGCAGCCCGAGGTGTAGGCGGCCGGGAAGAAGTACAGAACCACCGGACCCTTCTTCAGCGCCTTGGCCAGGCTGAAGCTGTAATCGGCGCCCGCCAGGGCGGCGGGAGCGGTGAAGACCGGAGCCTTGTCGCCGACCTTCAGCGCGGCCAGGGCGGGGGAGGCGGCCAGCAGGGCGGCGCAAAGGGCGAGGCTAGCGAACAGGCGTTGCATGCTTGGGCTCCAACGGAAGGGCGGCGCGGCAGGCGCCGGCGACTTGAATAACCCCATTTTCCCACCTTCCAAACGCCAACCTTCGCCCCCAAGTCTTGGTGGTGGGCAGGGGAGGCGATCATGGCGCTCGGCGAGACGGAAATACCAACACTGGCGGTCTGGGCGGGCGGGCCCGAACGCTTTCGCACGCTGTTCGAGGCCTTCTACGCCGCCGTGCCGAGCGATCCGGTGCTGGCGCCGGTGTTCGCCGGCATGAACCCGCGTCACGCCGAGCACGTGGCGGCCTTCGTCACCGAGGTGTTCGGCGGCCCCAGGGCCTATAGCGAGGCCGGCGGCGGCCACGCCTCGATGATCGGTCACCATCTGGGACGTCACCTGACGGAAGAGCAACGCCGCGCCTGGGTCTCGCTGATGCTAGACACGGCCGACGTGGTCGGTCTGCCGGCCGATCCGGAGTTTCGCGCCGCTTTCGTCGGTTATCTGGAATGGGGCACGCGGCTGGCGGTGATCAACTCCGCGCCCGGCGTCGAGGCGCCCGTCGACAATCCGCCGATGCCGGTCTGGGGCTGGGGACCGCCGGGCGGACCCTGGCTGGGTTGAGGCGCGGACTACGGCGCTGTGCAGGCCGCGCGGGATAGGGCGGCCAATGGCGACTGGCAAAACTGATCCTTGCCCGTGACGCGGTGATCCCATAACCCTCCCGCCCTTGGATTTGTAACGACGGAGCGGGCCATGAGCATCGCCTTCATCTTCCCGGGTCAGGGCAGCCAGACGGTCGGCATGGGCGCCGATCTCGCCCAGGCCTTCGCCGCCGCCCGCGAGGTCTTCCAGGAGGTCGACGACGCCCTGGGCCAGAAGCTGTTCAAGCTGATGGTCGAGGGCCCCGAGACCGACCTGACCCTGACAGAGAACGCCCAGCCGGCCCTGATGGCCGTCAGCCTGGCGGTGTCGCGCGTGCTGGAGAAGGAATTTGGCGTCGGCATCGATCGCGCCGCCTTCGTGGCCGGTCACTCGCTGGGGGAATACAGCGCCCTGGCCGCCGCCGGCGCGATCACCCTGTCCGACACCGCCCGCCTGCTGAAACTGCGCGGCCAGGCCATGCAGCGCGCCGTGCCGGTGGGCGAGGGGGCCATGGCCTCGCTCATTGGTCCGAAGACGGATCTGGCCCTGGCCGAGGCCGCGGCCGCGGCGGGCTCCGAAGTCGGCGTCTGCGTCGTGGCCAACGACAACAACAACGGCAACGTCGTGATCTCCGGCGAGAAGGCCGCCGTCGACAAGGCCATCGAGAAGGCCAAGGAACTGGGCGCGCGGGCCATTCCGCTGAACGTTTCGGCGCCGTTTCACTGCCCGCTGATGCAGCCGGCCGCCGACGAGATGGAAGAGGCCCTGGCCAACACCATCATCATCTCGCCCCGCGCGCCGCTGGTCGCCAATGTCACCGCCTCGCCGGTCCACGATCCCGACGTCATTCGCCGGCTGCTGGTTGAGCAGGTCACCGGTCGCGTGCGCTGGCGCGAGAGCATGACCTGGCTGGCGGGCGAGGGCGGGGTCACCCGCTTTGCCGAAGCCGGCGCGGGCAAGGTGCTGTCGGGCATGGCCAAGCGGATCGCTCCGGACGCCGAAGCCGTTCCCCTGAACAGCCCGGCCGATCTCGAAGCCTTCGCGAAATCCCTCTAACCCCATCCAATCCTTGGGGAGGAAACTCAAAATGTTCGATCTCACCGGCAAGACCGCCCTCGTCACCGGCGCCACGGGCGGTATCGGCGGGGCCATCGCCAAGGCCCTGCACGGCCAAGGCGCCCATGTCGTGCTCTCGGGCACCCGCGAATCGGCCCTGTCCGAACTGGCCGCCCAGTTCGGCGAGCGCGTGTCGTTCGTCGCCGCGAATTTGTCGGACGCCGCCGCTGTCGACGGGCTGGTCGCCAAGGCTGAGGAAGTCGCCGGCGCGCCGCTCGACATCCTGATCGCCAACGCCGGTATCACCCGCGACGGCCTGCTGGTGCGCATGAAGGACGAGGACTGGGACACCGTGATCAAGGTGAACCTGGAAGGCTATTTCCGCCTGTCGCGCGCCGCCGCCAAGGGCATGATGAAGCGCCGCTCGGGCCGGATCATCGGCATCACCTCGATCGTCGGCGTCACCGGCAACCCGGGCCAGACCAACTACGCCGCCTCCAAGGCCGGCATGATCGGCTTCTCCAAGGCCCTGGCTCAGGAGCTGGCCAGCCGCAACGTCACCGTCAATTGCGTGGCCCCCGGTTTCATCGCCAGCCCGATGACCGACGCGCTCAACGAGCAGCAGAAGGCCGGTATCCTGGCGACGATTCCAGCCGGCCGCCTGGGCGAGGGGAGCGATATCGCCGCCGCGTGCGTTTACCTCGCCAGTGACCAGGGCGGCTACGTCACGGGTCAGACCTTGCACGTCAACGGCGGCATGGCCATGATCTGACGGACCGCCTTTTCCTGGACTTCACAGCTTTCTGCTTGGAAAGGCTGAAGCCCTGATTTCTAACCAGACGTGCCGCTAGTCACTCGAAAAAGAACGTGATAGGCGGTGGCCCGACAATGCTCGTGGGTGGTTGAGGTTCTCCGAAGCCGCCCACGGAACTGCAAGATTCAAAACGAGGGACTAAAAGAATGTCCGACATTCTCGAGCGCGTGCGTAAGATCGTCATCGAGCACCTGGACGCCGATCCGGAAAAGGTCACTGAAAAGGCCAGCTTCATCGACGACCTGGGCGCCGACAGCCTCGACAACGTCGAGCTGGTCATGGCGTTCGAAGAAGAATTCGACATCGAAATTCCGGATGACGCCGCCGAGCACATCCAGACCGTCGGTGACGCCGTGAAGTTCATCACGGAAAAGACCGGCGCCTAAGGCGTCGGGTTCGCGTATTTCAGCGAACAGGACTATCAACCGCCGCGTCGCACGGGCTCTTGCCATCGTGCGCGCGGCGGTTTTCGTATGTGGCCGAGATTCGCGGTGTCGGGGGATGTGTCGGATTCGTCAGCACCCTCCCCATATGTTCGCGATGCTAAGGTTGGGAGTGATCCATGCGTAGAGTCGTCGTCACCGGGCTTGGCCTCCTGACCCCCCTGGGGCAGGGCGTCGACATCACCTGGAAAAACATCCTGGCCGGCAAGTCCGGCGCCAACAGGATCTCGGCCTTCGATCCGACCGAGTACGGCTGTCAGGTGGCCTGCGAAGTGCCGCGCGTCGACGGACGCGGCGGCGGCGGCCCGGACGTCGAGGGATCGTTCAATCCCGACCTGACCATGAGCCCGCGCGACCAGAAGCGCGTCGACGACTTTATCCTCTACGGTATCGCCGCGGCCGACGAAGCCGTGAAGGATTCGGGCTGGGTGCCTGAAACCGAGGAAGACAAGTACCGGACCGGGGTGATTCTCGGCTCGGGCATCGGCGGCCTCTCCACGATCGCCGACACCGCCCTGGAGCTGGAAGCCAAGGGCCCGCGTCGCATCAGCCCGTTCTTCATCTCCTCGGCCCTGATCAACCTGATCTCGGGCCAGGTCTCGATCCGCTACGGCTTCAAGGGCCCCAACCACGCCGTGGTCACCGCCTGCGCGACCGGCGCACACGCCATCGGCGACGCCACGCGCCTGATCAAGTACGGCGACGCCGACGTGATGATCGCCGGCGGCGCCGAGGCGGCCGTCTGCAAGGTCGGCATGGCCGGCTTCATCGCCTGCCGCGCCGTGGCCACCGCCTTCAATGACACCCCGGAAAAGGCCTCGCGTCCCTATGACCAGGACCGCGACGGCTTCGTGATGGGCGAGGGCGCCGGCGTCGTGGTGCTGGAAGAATACGAACACGCCAAGGCGCGCGGCGCGAAGATCTATGCCGAGGTCATCGGCTACGGGCTGTCGGGCGACGCCTATCACATCACCGCCCCGTCGGAAGACGGCGACGGCGGCTTCCGGGCCCTGTCGGCGGCCGTGAAGGACGCGGGGATCTCGCCGTCCGACATCGACTACGTCAACGCCCACGGCACCTCGACCATGGCCGACGGCATCGAGGCCAAGGCCGTCGAGCGCTTCCTGGGCGATCACGCCAAGAACGTGGTGATGTCGTCGACCAAGTCGATGACCGGCCACCTGCTGGGCGCGGCCGGGGCCATCGAGGGCATCTTCTCGATCCTCGCCATCCGCGACCAGATCGCCCCGCCGACCATCAACTTGGACAACCCCAATGTCGACGTCGCCATGAACCTGGCGCCGCACAAGGCCGTGCCGATGAAGATCGACGTGGCCGTGTCCAACAGCTTCGGCTTTGGCGGCACCAACGCCTCCGTCGTGTTCCGCAAAGTCTCGTGAGCCGAAAACCCGCTCCCCAACGCAAGGCGCCGGCGCCCCGGAAGGCTCCCCGCAAGGCGAGTCCTCGCCGGCGGGAGAGCGCGCCGATCGGCCGTCGGCTGGTCGCCATGGGCGCGGGCCTGGTCACCATGCTGGGCCTGGCCGCCATGGTGGTCGTGCTGGGAGCGATGTGGGTCTATCAGGGCCCCGGTCCGGCCGCGCGTTCGGGCGAGGCGACCAGCGTCGTCCTGCGCCGCGGGGCTAGCCTGCCCGAGATCGCCGGAGCCCTGGAGCAGGCGGGGGTGATCCGCTCGTCCTCGCTGTTCCTGACCGCCGCCCAGACCACCGGCGCGGCGCGCAAGCTGAAGGCCGGCGAATACGAGTTCCCGTCGCACGCCTCGCTGCGCCAGGTGCTTGTGAAGATCCGCGACGGCAAGATCGTCCGCCATCAGGTGACCGTCGCCGAGGGCCTGACCTCGGACATGGTGGTCGACATCTTGATGAAGGCCCCCGAGCTGACCGGCACGGTGGCGACCCCGCCGGAAGGCTCGATCCTGCCCGAGACCTATCAGGTCCAGCGCGGCGAAGATCGCTCGGCGGTGCTGCAACGGATGATGGACGATCGCGACACCTTGCTCGACAAGCTTTGGGCCGACCGCCAGCCGGGCCTGCCGTTCGAGACCAAGGACCAGGCCGTGACCATGGCCTCGATCGTCGAGAAGGAAACGGGCCTGGCCCGCGAGCGCCCACACGTGGCGGCGGTGTTCATCAACCGCCTGCGCCAGGGCATCCGGCTGGGCAGTGACCCGACGATCATCTATGGCCTGACCCGCGGGCGGCCGCTTGGACGAGGCATCCTATTGTCGGAACTGCAGCGTCAGACGCCCTACAACACCTATCTGATCGACGGCCTGCCGCCGACCCCGATCGCCAATCCGGGCAAGGCGGCCCTGGAGGCCGTGCTCAATCCGCTGAAGAGCGACGACCTCTATTTCGTCGCCGACGGCACCGGCGGCCACGTGTTCGCCTCGACCTACGAGGAACACGAGCGCAATGTCGCCAAGTGGCGCCAGGTCGAGCGCTCGAAAGCGGCCGCCAAGACGCCGCCAAATCTCTTAGGTGGGGTTGGGGGAGGCTAAACATGGCGCTGTCAGGCATGACCGGCTTCGCCCGCGTCGAGGGCTCGCACGGGGCCTGGTCGTGGGCGGTGGAGGCGCGCAGCGTCAACGGCCGCAACCTGGAGACCCGCTTTCGCGGCCCGCCCGGCTTCGAGAGTCTGGATCGCGCGGCCCGCGACGGCGCCCAGGCCCGCTTCCAGCGCGGCCAGCTGACCATCAACCTGCAGGCCAAGCGCGCCGAGGCTTCGGCGACCACCCAGGTCAATGTCGAGGTGCTGGAGCGCTATCTGAAGGCCGGCGCGCCCTATGTCTCCACCGGCATGGTCGCCAAGCCCACCCTGGACGGCCTGCTGTCCCTGCGCGGCGTCATCGACGCCCGCGAGGAAGACGATGGGGCCGAGGATCGCGCCGAGGTCGAGGCCGCGATGGCCGCGACGATCGCCCAGGCCCTCGATGGCCTGAAGGCCGCGCGACTGGAGGAGGGCGCCGCCCTCGACCCCATCCTGACCGGCGCCGTCGACCGCATCGAGACCTTGACCACCCTCGCCGCCCAGGAAGCCGCCGGCCAACCGGCCGTGCTCAAGGAGCGCTACGCCCGCAAGCTGACCGACCTGATCGGAGAGGCGGCCTCGGAGGAGCGCATCATCCAGGAAGCCGCGGCCATGGCGATCAAAGCCGATGTCCGCGAGGAGCTCGACCGCCTGGCCAGCCATGTCACGGCCGCCCGCGCCCTGCTGGGCGGCGACGCGGCCGCCGGCCGACGCCTGGACTTCCTCAGCCAGGAGTTCATGCGCGAAGCCAACACCCTGTGCAGCAAGTCGGCGCTGACGGCGCTGACGACCCACGGCCTGGATCTGAAGGCCACGATCGAGCAATTCCGAGAACAGGTTCAGAATGTCGAATAACCCGCATGGACGCACCCGCGGCCTGCTGCTGATGGTCGTGGCCCCCTCGGGCGTGGGCAAGACGTCGCTGACCCGCCGCCTGGTGGCCGACCACAACGACCTGCACCTGTCGATCAGCGCCACCACCCGCGACCCGCGTCCCGGCGAGCATCACGGCCGCGACTATCACTTCGTCGATCGCGACGCCTTCAAGGGCATGATCGGAGACGACGCGTTCCTGGAATGGGCCGAGGTCTATGGCAACCACTATGGCAGCCCGCGCGCGCCCATCGTCGAGGCGCTGGAGCGCGGCGAGAGCGTGCTGTTCGACATCGACTTCCAGGGCGCGATGAAGGTCCACGCCCAACTGCCGGAAGACTCGGTGCTGATCTACGTCCTGCCGCCGTCCCTGGCCGAGATGAGCCGCCGGCTGCACGCCCGCAGCCAGGACAGCGAAGAGGTCATCGCCAAGCGCCTGGCCCGCGCCAAGGACGAGGTCGCCGCCTGGGAGCGGTTCGACTACGTCATCCTCAACGACGACTTCGACAAGGCCTATTCGGACCTGGCCCACATCTACCACGCCGAACGCCAGAAACGGGCCCGCAACCCGTGGATCGGAAACCTGGTGGGGGATCTGTTGAGGGAAGAAATCTAGGCGGCGCGACGAGGTCCACTCACGACCCATGCTGGACATCCCGTCTTCCGGCAGGTCCTGACTCTTCGCGGACATCGAGGAGGCCTGCTTGTTGGCTCCCCAGAACAGGCTGCGCCTCTAACGTCAGCTTCACCTGCGATCAGTCGATACGCTTAGGGCTCCACCAGTTTTGCGATCGCCTCCGCCACGGCTTCGAGCGCTTCGGCACAGGTATCGAACACATGGTCCAAGGCCAAGCCGTACCCGCCGTTAAGCAAGGCCGTGTCAAAGTCCATAGCTTCCAAGGACTGACGGACGTCCTCAAAGTTCTCGTGTGCTTCGGCATTGCGTAGGTCGTTGAGGTGAAAAATGGCCGAGAGAGTCGCGTTCTGTGCGCGCCAATCCACGTCCGCCGCTAGGCCGACGAACCCGTTCCAATCATCCCCTCGCGCGTTGAGCTCTTGCACGAACGAAAGCAAAGCCTGGAGAAGGCGCAGACTCTTGAAATTGGCGAGGTCGGCTTGAGTACATCCGCCACGGACGAGGAGCTGCTTCAGCGGCTTCACAGGCATACGCTGTACGAGTTCATTCAGCGCCTTGCAGCGGGTCAGGAAGGCGCTTTGGGACATGTCGGGGGGAGCGACGCGGGCGAGCCGACGAAGTTCGGGATAGGATCGCCACTGGTTCGCGGCGATCTCGTCGGCTGAAAGGCCGAAGAGGTTGTTGGGGGCCAGAGCTATCCCGAGCTGAGCCCCGAGCTGCGCGAGCCCTTCGGCGAGGTGGAGCAAGGCGCGGACGATACGGTTCACCCGGATGAGAATGTGAGGCTGAGTGGCGTCGATGGCCGCCGCCGCCGTAGCGTCCAACACGTGTTCGAACGCGTGCAAGATTTCGCGCGCGGGCTTAGGCTTGTAGAGTTCACGCATGGGAATTCGGATGGCATCGCGGCCAACGCGCACGCAGTCGGTGAAGTGCCACTGTCCCCGGTAACCAGGGCTCGTGTACCAGCGTCCGTCGACCTCGCCCGGATGGCATTCGAAGGCTGAGTCCTGCTCATAACGGTCCAGGAAGGTGTCCTTCACGAAGACAGGCTGGGGCCGCACGAGAGCGTTCGCGCGATCCGAATTCATGGGCTGATCGTCTCCCGGCCAGACAAGGCCTTCAGCCGTGGGTTTGCGGCTCAGAACCGGTTCCAAGACGGCCGCGACACCCCAAAGCTGAAGGAGATGCCCATCATTGTACGGACGGATATCGCCTTCGTAGCGGCCATCCTCAGCCTCAAGCTTGCACCATCCATCGTCATTCAGAAGCGCCAGAACACCGGGCATCGAGGGTAGCAGCTTACTATAGTAGAAGTGTCGCACGCCCCGCGCGCCGCGCATCCATAGGTACTTATGCAGGTAGTCGCTGCGCATCCGCCAATTGACGGGACGTTTGCTCGTCCACTCGTATTCGTTGGAGGCTTCACCTTCCGCCACGCCCCACACCGGTGCTCTGAGGTCGTCGAAAATGAGCCGTTGGTGGGCACCCCCGACCGTGCGCGCAGAGAGGCCCAGCGCCATCCAGAGCTTCTCTGCGAGGTAGAAGTTGAAGAAGGAGTTGTCACCCCACGATGCGACTATGTAGTCCCGGCCGCGGATCGAGGGCACGAAGTCCGCAAGGTCGCCCTTGTGGTCGGCGATGGGCCTCGATGAGGACACGACGTCGTGGTCGCCCAATCGCAAAGTTTGATAGTCGATCCCCTCTGTTTCCGGGACTAGCGACGTCTGCATCAGAACATCTTCCCGATTGGGTCCGTGAGGATCGTGCTGGAAATGGATGGCTACTTCGATCATCGCGTCAGAAGGATCTGCAGGCACAGCCTCGACCAATCTCCGGAGGCGCTCCGGGATCTCCTCCGCCGGAAGTGGGAACCCGTCTAGCCACATAACCGGAACATCTCCTGCGGTTTCAATCGTTCACCGCTCGCCGGGTTGGCGGCGTGGATGCACACTATCGCGCTGCACAAGGCCACGATTGAGCAGTATCGTCGGCTTCTGATCCCGGTCTCAAGTGCCGTTCCTGGCCCTGAGCCGCCATCCGGGCTAACTACGCCAACGTCCTCTACCTACTCATCGCGGCGCTATCTGACGACTGCTTCTAAGCGCATCGCGCAGCGGCTAGCCCATCACCGCCCGCGCCAGGGCCTGAAACCCCTCGACCGGGATCGTCTCGGCCCGCGCGTCCGGATTGATCCCTGCCTTCTCGCACAGCGCGCCGCCGCCCAGGCCCTTGAGGCTGGAGCGCAGCATCTTGCGGCGTTGGCCGAAGGCGGCGGCCGTGACTTTCTCCAGGGCCGCGACCATGGCCTTGTCCGGCGCGGGCGCCAGCGGGACCAGGCGCACCACGGCGGAGGCCACCTTGGGCGGCGGGGTGAAGGCGCGGGCCGGGAGGTCCATGACCACCTTGGCGCTGCAGACGGTCTGGGACACCACGGCCAGGCGGCCATAGGCGTCGTCGTCGACGTCGGCGGCGATGCGGTCGGCGACTTCCTTCTGGAACATCAGGGTCATCGACAGCGGCCGGAACGGACCGGTCAGCCAGTTGATCAGCAGCGGCGTGCCGACATTGTAGGGCAGGTTGCTGACCATGTGGGCCGGACCGCCGGCGATGGCGGCCATGTCGACCTTGAGCGCGTCGCCCTGGACGATCTCCAGCCGGCCCTCCGCGGCCGTGGCCAGGTCTTCCAGCAAGGGGATGAACCGCTTGTCCATCTCCACCGCGATCACGCGCGCGCCGGTTTCCAGCAGCGCCCGGGTCAGGCCGCCAGGACCGGGGCCGACCTCGATCACCGTGTCGCCTTCGCCGACCTGGGCCAGGCGGGCGATCTTGCGGGTGATGTTGAGGTCCAGCAGGAAGTGCTGGCCAAAGCTCTTGTTGGCCAGCAGGTCATGCTCGGCGAGAACCTCGCGGAGCGGCGGCAGGTCGGCGAGGCTCATGGTCTCTCGATCAGGTCAGGCAAGCTTCAGGCGATCGAGCGCCGGTCGGCGATCTCGGCGGCCAGGCGGATGGCGGCGATCAGGCTGTCGGCCCGGGCCAGGCCCCGACCGGCGATGTCGAAACCCGTACCATGGTCGGGCGAGGTGCGCACGATCGGCAGGCCCAGGGTGATGTTCACCCCGGCCCAGAAGTCGAGCATCTTGACCGGGATCAGGGCCTGGTCGTGGTACATGCACAGCACCGCGTCGTAGGTGGCGCGGGCCTCGGCGTGGAACAGGCTGTCGGCGGGGGCGGGGCCCTTGACCTCGACGCCCCGATCCCGAAGAACGTCGCGAAGCACCCGCACGGCCGGCTCGATGATCGCCGCCTCCTCGCCGCCCAGGGCGCCGCCTTCGCCGGCGTGCGGATTGAGGGCCGCCACCGCGAGACGCGGCACGGCGATGCCGAAGTCCTTGCGCAGGGCGTCGACCGTCACGAGACCGGCATTGACGATCGCCTCGATCGACAGGGCGGCGGGCACGGCCGACAGCGGCGTATGGATGGTCACCAAGGTAGCGCGCAGGTCGCGGGCGGCCAGCATCATGATCGGGCCGTGCGGCGGCTGACGCTCGCCTACGTGGGTCAGTTCGGCCAGGAACTCGGTATGGCCGGGAAAGGCGAAACCGGCGTCGTAGAGCGGCGCCTTGGCGATCGGGGCGGTGACCAGGCCGGCCACGGCGCCGGACAGGGCCAGACCGGCGCCGGTTTCGATCCAGCGGATCACCTGGGCGGCGTGAGCGCTGGACGGCTGACCCGAGATCACGGGGGCCTGCAGCGGGATATCCAGCACGGGCAGGGCCTCGCCGAACACCTTGATCGCCTCGACCGGACCGGTCACCGGGCGGACCTTCACCCCACCGCCGGCCGAGGCCAGCAGCTGGGCGTCGCCCACCACCATGAACGGCGGACCTTCGCCGCGCAGCACCGACCAGGCCTTGGCGATGATCTCCGGCCCGATGCCGGCCGGATCACCGGCGCTCAGGGCGAGAGCCGTGGTCTTCACCGGGTTTCGATGGTCGCCGAGTTGCGCAGGTCTCGCAGATAACGTTTGGAGATCAGCGCAAGCTGTTGGCCGCGCAGGCGATTTTCGATCTGATCATGGGTCGGAGCCTGAGCGCCCGACTGGCGCTTTCCGCAGACCGCGATCAGGTGCAGGCCCGCATCGGTGCGGATCGGATCGGAGATCTGGCCGACCTTGAGGCTGTTGGCGGCCTCCTGGAAGGCCGGGGCCAGGTCGGTGATCTCGGCTTCGCCCAGATCGCCGGCCACCACGCCGTCGACCTTGCCGGCCGTGGCCTCGAGGGTCTCGCAGCTGGTGATCTTCGGCTTCAGATCGACCAGCACCTTGTTGGCGGCGTCGACCTGGGCCTGGGTGGCGTCCTGGGGCAGGGCCAGGGCGACCTGCTTGAGGTCGACCAGGGCCGTCTTGGCCCCCGAGCGTTTCTCGCGCAGATAGACGATATAGACGCCGTCGCGCACCGGGATCGGGGCCGACAGCTGGCCGGGGCGCAGCTGGTCCAGCGCCGCGTCCACCTCGGGCGGCATCTCGCCGGGGCTGACCCAGCCGGCGTCGCCGCCGTTGGCCGCCGTCGGCGAGGCCGAGAACTGGCGGGCCACCGCCGCGAAGGGCGCGCCCTGCTGCATCTGGGTGACCAGTTGCTTGGCGCCGCTGAGGGCCGTGTCCATGCCGCCGACGCGCACGGCGTCGATGAACACTTCGCTGACCTGGTATTGCGGCTTGCTGGACGCTTCGGCCGCGCGGCGCTCGAAGGCCTTGATCTGGTCGTCGCCGATCCGCAGGCGCGAGCCGTAGCGGCCGCTGATCCAGGCCTGCCAGCTGCTGTCGGCGCGGATCTGCGCCTTCCAGGTCTCGATGCCCACACCCTGCGCCTGCAGCTGCTGAGTCAGCTGGGCGGCGGTCATGTTGTTGCCCTTGGCGATGTCCTCGATCTGCTCGTCGACTTCCTTGTCGGTCGAGATGATCGTGATCTTCTGGGCCTTCTCGACGCGCTTCAGCTCCTGCATCTGGACGCGCTCGTCGATCAGCGACCGCAGGGCTTCCTGCTCCAGCTGGGGCAGGTTTTCCTGGGTCGGCTGCAGGCCCGAGGTCACCATCAGCAGGCGCATGCGCTGCATCAGGTCGTAGCTGGAGACGATGTCGTCATTGACGACCGCCGCCACGCTTTCCGACAGCGGATTGGCGCGCGCCGCCGGGGGAGCCGCCTCCGGGGTCGCGGGAGCGGCCTGGGGTGCTTCTTGAGCCACGGCCGGCAGGCCGAGGCTCGCCACGGTCAAGGCGAGGATGGAGGCGGCGCTGGCCGCCAGAATTGTCACGCTACGCGCAGACCGCATCGGTATTGTCGTTCCTCTAGACGCGTCCAAAGGAAGGCGCGCGCTTAACGCACGTCCCCCGACGCGATGACATTCTAATCGCTGTACAGTGTGTCGCCCAATGTGGCGAGCGTTAGGCGCAGCACCACGGACTCGTCGGACTTCAATTTCAGGCCACTCGACGTCTGAGTGTAGCGGTCTTCGTTCTGGTAGACCACGTCGACCCGGATGCAGTCGTCCTTGTAGTAAACGCCCAGGTCGCGGCGAGTCCACGACCACGCGCTCTCGGAAGCGGGACGGCCCAAAGCCAGGGCGTCCTGGTAGGACAGGCGCCCCAGGGCGGTGACGCCCCAGTGCTCGCGGATTTTGTAGTCGCCGATGAAATCCAGGTTTTCCTGGCGGAAGCCCGAAGTGTCCTTGTTGTCGCGCAGGTAGCGCACCGACGCGAAGCCGCGCGACACCGAGGCGTCCAGTCCGGCCTCGATACGGTTGAGCTTGCCGTCGTCGTTGTCGAAGCGCGCGCGGGTGAAGGCGGTGACGCCGCGGAGCGGGGTGACCGTGGCCGCGACGATCCAGTCCGAGTTCTTCTGGTCCAGGCCCGCCCGGGTCGGCAGCAGCGGATCGACCTTGGTGCGCAGGCTGCGGCCGACCAGCACGCTGCCGCCTCGACCGTCGGCGAACTTCACCGTGGCCCGGCCGCCGACGTTCATCCGCGTGCCGCCCTCATAGAGGTCGAAGCCCGGCGACTTGTTGACGTCGAACAGGTTGGTCTCGTCCAGCTCGAAGTTGGTGCTGTCCTCGTTGAAGTAGGTGCTCGTGACGGGCACGCCGCTTGTCGTCACGGTGTTGCGAGCCACGACGATCGGCACCCGCGAACTGTCCGAGCCCGTGGCCACCTGCAGCAGCGGCTCGAGCACGATGCTGCCGCCGCCCTTCAGCGGCTTGAAGAAGGGCATGCTCAGGTCGACGCCCGCGACGCCCAGGCCGCGTGAATAGTTGATGCCGGTGGGGTCGCCCAGAGCCGTGGCCGTCGTCCCCAGAAAGACATCCTTGACCCGATAGGCGTCGCCGCGGGCCTGGGCGAACGGTTCGATGCGCACGCCGGGGCCGATGACCACGCTGGCGCGCCAGTCGCCCTGGATCGTGCCGCGCGTGGAGTCCACGCCATCCTGGCCCTTGTAGTCCGCGTAGTTGTAAGGCGCTTCGCCGAACTGGGATTCCGAACGGGTCAGGATCACGCCCGAGCCCTGGACGCGCAGACGGCCGCCGAGGATGTGGGATTCAGGCTCCCAGCGCCCCTCGACCAGCGGGCCGATCAGCGGGAAGGCGCCGCTGTTTTCGAACTTGTTGGCGAGGCCGGTGACCGGGTCGAGCGCCCCCACCACCCGCAGGCCCTGCACCGAGACCATCGAGGCCGAGAAGTAGGACCGCTTGTCCTGACGCGTGGCGTAGATCTGGGAGATCAGGCGATGGTCGTCGCCGGTGAACTGGCCGCGCGTCTGGTAGACGTCGTTGACGTCGTAGTCGTCGAAGATCAGCGCCTGCGAGGCCCGCTCGGCGGTGAAGCCCCACTTCCACTTCTCGTCGACGTCGAACAGTCCCTTGGCCAGGATGTAGCTCTTGGCCGTGGCTTCGCCGAACCGATTGCCGTGGTTGTCGAAGTCCTTGTCGTACGTCGCCCCGCCTCGCACCTCGACCGCGCCGGAATAGAAACGCTTGCGGTAGGTCGCGCTGAGGAACGGGTTGACTTTCGTGTTAAATTGGGGGGTTACCACCACATCTTGAGACGGCGAGATCACATAGAGATAGGGTTGTGTATAGGCCAGACCGCGCCGTTTGGAGACGCCGAGCTTGGGCGTCAGGAAGCCGGAGCTGCGCTGGGTCTGCGGATCGGGATGCCAGAACACCGGCAGGTACAGCAGCGGCGCGCCCCACATGCGGATCGTCGCGCCGTGGTAGTAGACCATGTGCCGGTTCTTATCCTGAACCACCTTGTCGGCCTGGATGCTCCAGGTCGGCTTGGGCTTTTCGGCGCACACCTCGCAGGGGGTGTAGATCGCCTGGTTCAGTTCGGTGATCTGTTCGTTGCGTCGCACCGCGGTGTCGGCGGCGATCTTGATGTTCTTGTCCAGGCGCGCCGAGAAGCCGCGCGCGAAGCCGGCCTTCAGGTCCTTGTCCATGGTCATGTCGTCGGCGAACTGGGCGGTGCCGTCGGCATTGATCAGGGTGACGTGACCGTGGGCGGTGACCACCTCGGACTTGGTGTCGTAGACCACCTCATCGGCGCGCAGGGTGCGGCCCTGGTAGCGGGCCTCGACGTCGCCGCGAGCGATCATCTTCTGGTTGGCGTCATCACGGATCAGCAGATCCGATTCGAGGTAGTAGCCGGTGTCGCCCAGGCCGTCATCGGCGGCCGGAGGCTTGGCGGGGGCGGCGGGAATCGTGGCGAGCGGCTGCTGCGCCTGCGCCATGCAAGCCAAGGCGAGCCAAGCCGCCCCGGCCAACAGGACCGTGCGTCCCGCGCCTTTCGCCCCCCAGCGAAGCTCCATCATCAACGACCTCGATCCCGGCGACACAGACTCACCCATCCTCGGTATAGCAAAGCAGCGTCAGACCCGCCAAAAGCGCCACGATAGGCGGGGTCCACGCGGCCATGGCCGGTGTGAGCACGTCGGCCTTGCCTAGTGCGCCACACAGCTCGTTAAAGAAGAAGAAACCAAAACCCAAGGTCACGCCGGCGCCGGCCAGTCCAGCCAGGCCGCCCAGGCGCATCAGGCGCAGCGAAAAGGCCGCCGCCAGCACCGACATCGCCGCGAACAGCAAGGGCGTGGCCAGCAGCTGTTGCAGCCTCAGACGGAACGGAATCGACGAGAAACCGGCCGCCTCGGTGCGCTTGATGGTCTCGGGCAGCCGCCAGACCGCGATGGCCTGCGGATTGTTGAACCGTTCGGACGCCGTGCGGTCGTCCAGATTGGATGGCATGGTGTAGGCCTCGGAACGGATCGCCCCGGCGCCCGGCGTGGCCACGCGCACCCCCGAGAGCTGCCAGAATCCGGGCTCCAGCCGGGCCTCGTCGGCCTCGATTCGCCGGGCGAACTGCAGGGTGCCGTTCGGCTGCACCACGTATTCGAACAACGATACCCCGCGCAGCCGGACCAACCCGCCCACCTGGTCGCGCGCCTTCGCCCGGATGACGACCTGGGTCTTCTCGTCGCCCTGGCGCAGCCACAGACCCTTGGGGGCCGACTTCAGATAGTTCTCCATCATCGCGTTGCGCGTGGTTTCGAACTGGGCGCTCATCGCCGAGGTCAGCGGATTGAGCAGGGTCAGGGTCAGAACGCCCATCACGAAGGCGGCGATGGCCGCGGGCATGATGAACCGCCAGGCCGAGACGCCGGCCGCGCGCATGGCGATCAGCTCGCTGCGGCGGTTGAGACCGACGAAGGCCCCCAGGGTGCCGAACAGGAAGATGAACGGCGTCAGCACCAGGATGGTGGCGGGCGCCTGCAGCACGGTCAGGAACAGCAGCTCGGCGAAGCCCACCTCGGCCCGGGTGCCGACATTCTTGGAGATGTCGACGAAGGCGATCAGCATGACCAGCACGCCGACGACCGCCAGGGCCCCGGCGAGCGAGCTCAGGGTCTTCTTGAGCACATAGCGCTCGATCATCCCGACGCCGATCATAGGGCGACCAGCGGCTGGACGGCGCCGTCATGGTGGCCGATGGCGATGTAGCGATTGACCTTCTGGCGGAAGATCTGGCTCAGCCCCCACCAGCACGCCGAGAGCGGCACGATGTATTGCAGCGGGTTCAGCCAGACGTCGTTGTCGCAAGCGGCCTTCACGCCGAAACCCAGGATCTGGATCATCGCGGCCGAGGCCCCGACGATGGCGATCCGCCGGCCGTAGCCCATGCGGCTGAACGGTCCGCCGATCACCGCCGCCATGGCCATGATCATCATGGCCAGGTTGTAGAGCGGGCTGGCCAGGCGCCAGTGGCCCTCCGACAGCAGCTTCACCCGGTTCTGCTGCTCCCATTCCTGGGTCAGATCGGGGAAGAACAGCTCGTGCGGATAGCGGTCGCCGATCTTGTAGTGCAGCAGCTCGTCGCTCTGGAACAGCGAGGACAGGTCGAAGGTGTACTCGTCCCACGACAGGTATTGCAGCACGCCGGCGCTGGAGAATTCCTGGTTGGAGCCCTTGCGCAGGATCAGCACCGGCAGGCCCTTGCGCTCGGCGATCACGCCTTCGCGGGCGGTGTAGGTGATGGCGCCGCCGTTGGGCTTTTCCTGGTGGATGAAAAGGTTGTGGATGATCTGGTCGCGATCGATGACCTGAGCGTAGACCGTCAGGCCCGGACCCGGCTCGGTGAACTCGCCCGGCCGTACCAGGGTCGAGGCCAGGTCCGACTTGATGTCGAAGAAGGTCTCGCGAATCGCCCGCGAACTCCACGGCGCGGCCCACAGGCTCATGGCCAACGAAATCAGGGTGGCGAACACCGCCAGGCGAATGGCCGGCGAGATCACCCGCCAGCGGCTCATGCCGCCCGCGAAACAGACCACGATTTCCTGCTCGGTGTGCAGCCTGTTCAGCGCCACCAGGGTCGCCACGAACAGGGCGATCGGCAGAATCATGCTGAGCAGCTGGGGCAGGGCCAGGGCGATGATCTTCAGGAACACCGTCGCGCTCTGGCGCTGCTCGATCAGCACGTCGAATTCCGACAGGCTGCGCGCCAGCAAGGCAAGCGCCACCAGGGCCAACGTCGCCAGCAGCGTCGGGCCCAGCAGTTGGCGGAAGAGATAGCGTTCGATCAGGCGCATCGACGACGGGGCAAGGGGCTATGGGGCAAGGAAACAGGGCGGAGTCGCGCGGCGCGCTCCGAGGGTGGTCCCTTCTACACGGCGTGTTCGCGTGCGCACAACCGCTCAAGTCAGGCTAGAAAGTGGCGTTCGTATCCATCCGCCCGTAGCCCCCTTTGCAGGGCGCGCCGCCGGCCTGGTCGATTGGTGCTTTTCTTCGGTTCGGGTTTGCGCCAATCCAGCGGACAAAGGTCCTCTTCGGCGCTCCTAACGGTTCTTGGGACGCGCCGCCGGTTTTCAGGAGCGCGTCATGCGTATCGAGTTCGTCCCCGCCGACGTCCAAGCCGGCGCCAACGCCGCCCTGGCCGTGCTGGCCCATGAAGCCGCCGCCCTCTCGCCCGAGGCCAAGGCCGTCAATGAGGCGACTGGCGGGGCCCTGGCCCGCGCCATCGCCGGCGGGCGCTTCATCGGCGCCAAGGGCCAGACCCTGGACCTGATCGCCCCGGCCGGCCTGGAGGCTGCTCGCATCCTGCTCGTCGGAGTGGACGGGACGGGCGCGGTCGAGCCCGAAGCGATCGAGATCGCCGCCGGACAGGCGTTCCAGGCCCTGAAGGCCTCGGGCGTCACCGAGCTGGTCCTGAAGCTGGGCAGCGACGCCGAGAGCGCCGCCCGCGCCGCCTTCGGCGTCAAGCTGGCCGCCTACCGCTTCGACAAGTACCGCACCACCGAAAAGGCAGAAAAGAAGCCCTCGGTCAGCCTGGTCAAGGTGGCCGCCGCCGATCCGGCGAAGGCCCAGAAGGCCTTCGCGGCCCTGGAAGCCCTCGCCGACGGCATCCTGTTCGCCCGCGACCTGGTCTCCGAGCCGGCCAACATTTTGCATCCCGAGGAATTCGCCGCCCGCGTGAAGGGTCTCGAAAAGCTGGGCCTGGAGGTGGAGATCCTCGGCGAGGCCGAAATGGCCAAGCTGGGCATGGGTTCGCTGCTGGGCGTGGGGCAGGGCAGCCGGCGCGAAAGCCAACTGGTCGTCATCAAGTGGCAGGGCGCTTCGGACAAATCGGCCCAACCCGTGGCCTTCGTGGGCAAGGGCGTCACCTTCGACACCGGCGGCATCTCGATCAAGCCGGCCGACGGCATGGAAGACATGAAGTGGGACATGGGCGGCGCGGCCGCCGTGACCGGCGTCATGCACGCTCTGGCCGGACGCAAGGCCAAGGTCAACGCCATCGGCATCCTGGGCTTGGTCGAAAACATGCCCGACGGCAACGCCCAGCGTCCCGGCGACGTGGTCACCTCAATGTCGGGCCAGACCATCGAGGTCATCAACACCGACGCCGAAGGCCGCCTCGTCCTGGCCGACGCGCTCTGGTACTGCCAGGAGCGCTTCAAGCCCAAGTTCATGGTCGACCTGGCCACCCTGACCGGCGCGATCATTATCTCCCTGGGTCACGACCTGGGCGGCTTGTTCAGCAATAACGATGGTTTGTCGGAAAAACTTCTCACCGCGGGCAAGGCCGAGCGCGAGCCGCTGTGGCGCATGCCCATGCCCGCCGCCTACGAGAAGATGATCGAAAGCCCGATCGCCGACCTCAAGAACATCGGCGGTCGCCCGGCCGGCTCGATCACCGCGGCGCTGTTCCTGCAGAAGTTCGTCAACGGCGTGCCGTGGGCTCACCTGGACATCGCCTCGGTGGCCTGGAAGAAGCCCTCGACCGACCCCACCGTCCCGGACGGCGCGGTCGGCTATGGCGTGCGCCTGCTGAACCGCCTGGTGGCGGACGCGTACGAAGGCTGACCTTGACCGCCGCGCCCTGCGATATCTGGTTCTACCACCTCGAGCGCAGCGCCCTTGAACAGGTGCTGCCCGAGCTGCTGGAAAAGACCCTGGGGCGCGGCTGGCGGGCCCTGGTGCGCGGCGGCGATCCGGCCCGCCTGCGCGCCCTGGACGCTCATCTGTGGACCTGGCGCGATGATAGCTTCCTGCCGCACGGCCTGGACGACGAGCCGATGGCCGACCGCCAGCCAGTGTTGCTGACCGACAAGCTGGACAACCCGAACGGCGGTCAGGCGTTGTTCCTGCTCGACGGGGCCGAGCCGGGGGATCTTTCGGCGTTCGAACGCTGCATCCTGCTGTTCGACGGTCGCGACGAAGAGGCCCTGCGCCTGGCGCGGGGTCGCTGGAAGGCTTTCAAGGGCGCGGGCCATCCCGTGTCCTACTGGCGCCAAGGCGCGGAACGCGGTTGGGAGAAGTCGGCATGAAGCGGTTGATAATATTGGGCGCCGTGTTCGTCCTGGCCTCGTGCTCCAGCGCGCCCGAACCCGCGCCCATGCCGCCGCCGTCCACCCCGACCGCGCCGCCGGCCATCGCCTTGCCCGCGACGCCGCCCAGCGCGGAAAAGGACCAGTGCGGCCTGAAGGACGCCCAGGCCTTCGTCGGCCAAAACCGCACGGCGCTGCCGGCGCCGGTTGATCCGTCCCGATGGCGCGTGGCCTGCACGACCTGCCCGGTGACCATGGACTACCGCCCCGACCGGTTGAACATCCTCTTCAACCCCGACACCGGCGTCGTCCAACAGGTCAAGTGCGGCTAGCGGCTACGGCCTAGACAACGTTGTCATCGACGCCCTAAAGTGGCCTGACCAGTTCGCCCGACAGAGGCGACGTCGGGAGGGTTGTCCAGATGAAATCCTTGTTCGCGGCCGTGGCCCCGCTCGCCCTTATCCCGACCCTGTTTCTGGCCGCGCCGGCGCTGGCCGACGGCTATCTCCACGCCAAGGACAAGCGGATCGTCGATGGGACGGACCGGCCGGTGATCCTGCGCGGCATGGGCCTGGGCGGCTGGATGCTGCAGGAGGGCTACATGCTCAAGCTCGGCGAGCTGGGCCGGGGCCAGGAGCACGTGATCCGCGCCGAGACCGCCAAGCTGGTCGGGGCAGATCGCGAAGCCGCGATCCACCAGGCCTGGCTCGACAACCACACCACCAAGGCCGACATCGACGCCATGGCGGCCATGGGCTTCAACTCCGTGCGCCTGCCGATGCACTACGGCCTGCTGACCCTGGCCGCCGACCAGGAGCCGGTTCCGGGTCAGGACACCTGGAAGGAAGACGGCTTCAAGCGCATCGACGACCTGCTGGCCTGGACCAAGGCCAACGGCATGTACCTGATCCTGGACCTGCACGCCGCGCCGGGCGGCCAGGGCAATGACCTGCCGATCGCCGACCGCGATCCTTCCAAGCCCTCGCTGTGGCAGAGCCCGGAGAACCGCCGCAAGGTGGTGGCCCTGTGGCGCAAGCTGGCCGCTCGCTACAAGGACGAGCCGGCGATCGGCGCCTACGACCTGCTGAACGAGCCCAACTGGGATTTCGACGGGCAGTATGGTCCAGGAGGGGGCGGCGATCACGGCTGCAAGGACGAGAAGCAGACGGCGCTGTGGGATTTCTACAAGGAGCTCACCGCCGCCGTCCGCGAGATCGACCAGCGCCACATGATCGTCCTGGAGGGCAACTGCTGGGGCAATAACTACAAGGGCCTGCCCGCCGCCTGGGACGACAACATGGCCCTGTCGTTCCACAAGTACTGGAACCTCAATGACGAGGCCTCCATCGCTTCGGTCCTGAAGCTGCGCGAGGAGACCGGCCTGCCGCTGTGGCTGGGCGAAAGCGGCGAGAACTCCAACGCCTGGTTCCGCGACGCCATCGCCCTGGTCGAAAAGCACGAGATCGGCTGGGCCTTCTGGCCACTGAAGAAGATCGGCTTCAACCAGCCGCTCGAGGTGACGCCCAACCCCGGCTACGCCAAGCTTGTCGACTACTGGACCAAGAACGGCCCCAAGCCGACGGCCGACGAGGCCTATGCGGCCCTGATGACCCTGGCGTCGCACGATGTCCGTTTCGAGAACAACATCCAGCACCCGGACGTGGTCGACGCCATGATCCGCCAGCCGCACGACGATGCGGTACGGCCGTTCAAGGACCACCGGATCGGGGCCAAGGGCGGAACGATCGCCGCTGTCGACTACGATCTGGGCGTCTTGGGCCAGGCCTATGCCGACCAGGACACCGCCAACTACCACGTCTCGACCGGCGGCCAGCGAACCGCGTGGAACAACGGCAGGACCTATCGCAACGACGGGGTGGACATCGCGCGGGAGGCGGATGGAAGCCCTTACGTCGAGGATTTCACCGGCGGGGAATGGCTGAAGTACACCGTGCTGGCCGACAAGGCCGGGGTCTACGACCTGACGGTCTTGGCGCGCGGCGCGGGCGGCAAGCTGTCGGCGGCGGTGAATGGTGAGGCTGCTGGGGCGCCGGCCGCGACCTCGGCCGCCATGGCATGGGCGACGGTTCGGTTGCCGCGCGTGACGTTGCAAGCGGGACGGAACGTCGTGGTGCTGCGCTCGGGCGGCGCGGCGTCTCAGGTGAAGACGTTATCGATCAAACCCTAGATCGGCTTTCCCTCTCCATGAAGGGGAGGGAAAGAATTCAACGCCCGCCAACACCCGGAAACAGCGCGGCCTCGCCGTCGAACACGCCCAGATAGCCCAGTTCGCCGAGCAGCGGGGTCATGGTGTCAGCGTAGTCACCAAAGTGCTGGGGCGCGTGCTTGGGCAGGGTCGCGGGGCGGCCGGTCTGGTCCTGCAGGCGGTAGACGGTCCACATCTTGCCGCGCGGGGCCGTCGCGCCGGGCGCCAGGTAGCGGTGCTCCCAGCCGACCAAGGCCGGCGTGCGGTCGGGCTCGATGTCGAAGGGTCGGTCGCGGAACGCCAGGTCCATGTCCAGCCGCATGGCCTCGGCCAGCCGCTGGTCCAGCCACTCGCCGAAGGCCATCAGCACGGAGGTGGCTGACAGGCCTTCGGGATTGGCGACGATGTGATTTCGGGACGTGCTTCCTGAACTCATGGACCAAGGCATAAACCCAGGGTGTCACCCCAAGCCTAAATTACATGGTTCACGGGTGTTTACCGTGAACTCTTCGTCCACACCCCGATCACCTTGTCGACGTCGCGCGGCGAGCCGTCGGGAATCCGGATCGTCGGCGGGCCGAGATCGAAATCCTCCAGTTCCATGTTCAATTGTCGCCAGCCGCCGGCCCGGATGTCGGTGTTGCGCGTAACGGTTGGGGTGCTGGTGGCCAGGAAATAGGGGATGGTCGAGGCCCGCCACTGGGCGATGACCTGGCGGGTTTCGGCCAGGCTGAGATGGAACAGACTTTCCCGGCACAGCCAGACATCGACCGGCGGGGGCGGGTCGGTGACAATGTCGGCGACCATGAACCTGCGGTCGTCCGATCCGTGCTCGGCCTGAAGCTGGGCGATCATCGGGCCCACGATGTCGGCCCCGACATAGACCGTGCCCGACGGCAGGGTCACGTGCCGCATCCAGTTATAATCGCCGCACGGCGCGTCATAGATGCTGCACGCGCCGGTCTGGGCGAGAAAGGCCTCAAGAGCGGCCCGAAAGGGGGCTGTGCGCGCGACCTCCGAGCCCGGGCCCGAACGGCTCTCGGGCGAGCCCCAGATATTTTCGGCCCAGATCGCCTGGAAAACCTCGCCGCGATCAACCCCGTCCGTCACCCGACACCTCCGCGGTTCGGCGAGCTTGGCCCGGGCCTAAGCCTGAGCTTCCGCCAACTCTTCCGCCAGCCCCATCCACGTCGCCTCGGCCTCGTCGAGCTTGGTTTTGGCGTTGTCGCGACGCTTGGTCAGTTCGGCGACCTTGGCGGGGTTCTTGTAGAGTTGCGGATCAGCCAACTGGCCCTCGAGTTCGGCCACCTGGCGGGTGGTGCGGGTGACGACCTGCTCGGCGGCCTCGATCTTGCGCTTCAAGGGCTCGATGGCGACGGTCTTTTTCGCGGGCGCGGCGGCGGGCGCGTCCGCCTTGGCCGTCTCGCGGGCCACCTGGCTCGGTTTCACCGACTGCTTGGCGCGGTCGAGCACGAACTTGGCATATTCGTCCATGTCGCCGTCGAACGGCTTCACCGTGCCGTCGGCGGCCAGCCACAGGCGGTCGGCGACCAGTTCCATCAACGAGCGGTCGTGGGTGATCAGGATCACCGCGCCCTCGTAGTCGTTCAGGGCGTCCAGCAAAGCCCGGCGACTGTCGATGTCCAGGTGGTTGGTCGGCTCATCGAGGATCAGCATGTGCGGCGCGTCCATCGCCACCATGTTGAGCAGCAGGCGGGCGCGTTCGCCGCCCGACAGGTTGGCGACCGTGGTCTCCTGCTTCTCGTAGCCGAGGCCGAACTGGGCCAGCTTCGAACGGCGCGAGGACTCCGAGGCGTCCGGCATCGCCCGGCGGATGATCTCCAGCGGGGTGTCGACCGGATCCATCGCCTCGATCTGGTGCTGGTGGAACCAGCCGACCTTCATCTTGCGGTCGCGGTGCAGTTCGCCCGACTGAATCTTCAGCGCCCCAGCGATCATCTTGGCGAAGGTCGACTTGCCGGCGCCGTTGACGCCCAGCAGACCGATGCGGTCGTCCAGGTCCATGCGCAGGTTGAGATTCTTGAGGATCGGCCGGTCGGCCTCGTAGCCCACGTTGGCGCGTTCCAGGCGAATGAGCGGCGGAGCCAGGGGGCGCGGCGGCGAGGGCAGGGTGAAGGGCGCGACGCGCTCCTCGATGGTGGTGGCCACCGGCTGCATCTTGGCCAGGCGCTTCATGCGGGACTGAGCCTGGGCGGCCTTGGAGGCCTTGGCCTTGAAGCGGTCGACGAAGGCCTGCAGGTGGGCGCGCTCGGCGTCCTGCTTGGCTTTCGCGGAGAGTTGCAGGCGGGCCTTCTCGGCGCGGCGCTCCTCGAAATCGTCGTAACCGCCGACATAGAGTTCCAGCTTGCCGCCGGCCAGATGCAGCATGTGGGTGCAGCTGTTGTTGAGCAGTTCGCGGTCGTGGCTGACGATCAGCGCGGTGTGCGGGTACTTCTGGAGGCGCGCCTCCAGCCACAGGGCGCCTTCCAGGTCGAGATAGTTGGTCGGTTCGTCCAGCAGCAGCATGTCCGGCTCGGCGAACAGGGCCGCGGCCAGGGCCACGCGCATCCGCCAACCGCCCGAGAACTCGGCCATGGGACGGGCCAAGTCTTCCTGCGAAAAGCCCAGGCCGACCAGGATTTCCGAGGCCTTGGCGGGCGCGGCGTCGGCGTCGATCTCGATCAGCCGGGCCCAGATCTCGCCCATGTCCTCGGGGGCGGCGGTGTCCAGGCTGGTCAGCAGCTTGTGACGCTCCTCGTCGGCCTCCAGCACGGTTTCCAGCAGGGTGAAGGGCGTGGCGGGGTGTTCCTGGTCGACCGAGCCGATCCGCGCGCTCTTGGGCAGGCTGATCTCGTCATCGCCGGCGTGCAGCTGGCCGAGGATCAGCTTGAACAGCGTGGACTTGCCCACGCCGTTGCGCCCGATCAGGCCAACCTTGGCGCCGGGGGGCAGACTCACGCTGGCGTGGTCGAAGAACTTCCGACCCCAGGCGATGAAGGTCAGGTCTTTGATCTGGAGCATATGATTTAAGAGTACACGGCGGGTTGGCGGGGAGGAGGCGCCCGGCTATAAGCCCGCAACCTCCTAATCGACAAACTTTCTCTGTGAGATTTTCGGATCATGACCGAACGTACCTTCTCGATCATCAAGCCTGACGCCACGCGTCGCAACCTGACGGGCAAGATCAACGCCGTCATCGAAGAAGCCGGTCTGCGCATCGTGGCCCAGCGCCGCGTGAAGCTGAGCGACGCTCAAGCCAAGAAGTTCTACGAAGTCCACGCCGAGCGTCCGTTCTACGGCGAACTGGTCTCGCAAATGACCGCCGAACCGGTGGTCGTGCAGGTGCTGGAAGGCGACAACGCCGTCCTGAAGTACCGCGAAGTGATGGGCGCCACCAACCCGGACAACGCCGACGAAGGTACGATCCGCAAGCTGTTCGCCCTGTCGATCGGCGAGAACTCGGTCCACGGTTCGGACAGCCTGGAAAACGCGGGCATTGAAATCGCCCAGTTCTTCAAGGACGAAGACATCGTCGGCTAAGGCTCACGCCTTATCGACAGCAAGAGGCCGGCGGAGTGATCCGCCGGCCTTTTTCGTGCGCATTCCCGAAGGGCGCCGGGAATTCCACCACCGACAAGGAAGGGTTTTGACCGATGTCGGCGCGATGGGCCGCCGCCTAACGTGCGGTCTGGCGCCCGGCGACCGCGGGCGCGACCGCAGTCGAGGACGCTCCCATGCCCACGGAAAAGACCGGCACCCCCGCCCACCTGCCGCGCCCTGATTTCCATTTCACCGGCCAGGTCGGACGCACCTTCAAGGATTCCGACTCCGCCCAGTTTCCCCAGCCGGTGCAGCCGCCGGAGGGCGCGCCCAACATCGTGCTGATCCTGCTGGACGACGTGGGCTTCGGCCAGTTCAGCACCTTCGGCGGCGGCGTGCCGTCGCCGACCATGGATCGCCTGTCCCAGGAAGGCATTCGCTACAACCACTTCCACACCACGGCCCTGTGCAGCCCGACGCGGGCGGCCTTGATCACCGGCCGCAATCACCACTCGACCTCGTTCGCCGGGATCACCGAACTGGCCACGGGCTACGACGGTTATTGCTGCGTGCTGCCCAAGACCTGCGGCACGGTCGGCGAGGTGCTGCGCCAGAACGGCTACATGACCGCCTGGATCGGCAAGAACCACAACACGCCGACCTGGGAGACCAGCCCGGCGGGCCCGTTCGACCGCTGGGCCAACGGCCTGGGCTTTGACTATTTCTATGGCTTCAACGCCGGCGACATGAGTCACTGGCATCCGGTGCTGTACGAGAACCACAACCTGGTTCCGGCCTCGGAAGACCCCGACTATCACCTGACCGAGGATCTGGCCGACAAGGCGATCGACTGGGTCCGGCGGGTCAAGAGCATCGCACCCGACAAGCCCTACTTTCTCTATGTCGCGCCGGGCGCCACCCACGCGCCGCACCAGGCTCCCCGCGACTGGATCGACAAGTTCAAGGGGCAGTTCGACGACGGCTGGGACGCCTATCGCGAGAAGACGCTCGAAAGGCAGAAGAAGCTCGGCGTCGTGCCGCCCGACACGGAGCTCACCGAGCGGTCGAAAGGCCTACCCGCCTGGGAGGGCCTCAACGCCGACCAGAAGCGGCTCTATGCCCGGATGATGGAGTGCTTCGCCGGCTATGGCGCCCAGGTCGACGAGGCCATGGGCCGGGTGATCGACGCGGTGAAGGAACTGCCCGACGCCGACAACACCATCATCCTCTATATCGCCGGCGACAACGGCTCGAGCGCCGAGGGCGGGCTGGAGGGTTCGCTGAACGAGAACCTGTTCTTCAACGGCTTCCCCGAGAAGTGGGAGGACAATCTCAAGGCCATCGATGAGTTGGGCGGGCCCAAGCACTTCAACCACTTCCCCTCGTCCTGGGCCCACGCGATGAACACGCCGTTCCAGTGGACCAAGCAGGTGGCCAGCCACTTCGGCGGCACCCGCAATCCGCTGATCATCAGTTGGCCGAAAGGCATCAAGGACAAGGGCGGGCTTCGCGACCAGTTCCTGCACGTGATCGACATCGTGCCCACGCTCTACGAATGGGCCGGCGTCACCCCGCCACTGGAACTGAACGGCGTGCCGCAGAAACCGATCGAGGGGATCAGCTTCGCCTTCACCGCCGGTGACGCCAAGGCGCCGAGCAAGCGTAACACCCAGTACTTCGAGCTGGGCTGTAATCGCGGCCTCTATCACGACGGCTGGATGGCTTCGGCGCCGTCCTTCATCCCCTGGAATCCAAATCGCGACGAGAACTGGGACCCCGACAAGGCCGTCTGGGAGCTCTACAAGGTCGACGAGGATTTCTCCCAAGCCAAGGATCTGGCCAGGGACAATCCCGTGAAGCTGCGGGAACTGCAGGATCTGTGGTGGGCCGAAGCCTCGAAGTACAGCGTCCTGCCGCTCGACTGGCGCGGCTCGATCCGCATGAACGCCGAGCTGATGGGCCGCCCGAGCCTGGTCGGCAAGCGCACCAAGGCGATCTACCACGAAGGCATGACGGCGCTGCCGGGCGCGGCCTGCCTGCCGATGCTCAACAAGTCCTGGACCATCAAGGCCGAGGTCGATCTGCCCGACGACAAGGCCAGCGGCATGATCATCACCCAGGGCGGCTCGGAGGGCGGCTACGGCCTCTATCTGCGCGAGGGCAAGCCGGTGTTCGTCTACAACTATCTGAGCTTCGCGCGGCCCACCTTCACGGGCGAGACGGCGCTGCCGGCCGGCAAGACCGTCATCGAGGTCGCCTTCAAGTATGACGGCGGCGGCATGGGCAAGGGCGGCGAGATCACGCTCAAGGCCGCCGGCAAGACCGTCGCCAGCGGCCGGATCGAGCATTCCGTGCCGATCCAGTTCGCCATCTTCGAAGGGCTGGACATCGGCCTCGACAACGGCTCGCCCGTCGACTGGACCTACAAGCTGCCGTTCAAGTTCACCGGCAAGATCGACAAGGTGACGGTCGAGGTCTTCCCCGGAAAGTAGCCCAGCGGCCGGCGGGTCACCCCGCCGGCGCCTTGGCCGCCTCGGCCGCGCGCAGCAGGCGCAGGACGTTGCCGCTCCAGATCTTCTCCAGGTCGGCCTTGGTGTAGCCCTCGTCCAGCAGGGCCTGGGAGATCTTCCAGTAGTCGGAGGCGTCGTTCAGGCCGGTGACGCCCCCGCCGCCGTCGAAGTCGATGCCGATGCCCACGTGGTCGACGCCGGCCACCTTCAGGGCGTGGTTGAGGTGGTTCATGAAGTCGGCGAAGGTCGCCTTGGTCACCGGCCACTTGGCGTCGATGGCGTTGCGTTCGGCCATGAAGGCGGCGCGCTGTTCCTCGGTCATCTTGTTGCGGGCCCCGACCTTGGCCATCAGGGCGGCCATGGCGGCCTCGCGGTCGGGGTTCTTGGGGGTGTCGATCAGATAGCTGGAATAGGCGTCGACCTGGATCACCCCGCCGCTGTCGGCCAGGGCCTTGATGCGGGCGTCGTCGACATTGCGCGGATGGTCGAACACCGCCTTGCAGCCCGAATGGGTGAGGATCACCGGGGTCTTGGACAGGGCGATCAGCTGGTCCAGCACATCGTCGGACGAGTGCGAGCCGTCCAGCACCACCCCCAGCCGGTTGGCCTCGGCCACGAACTGCTTCCCCAACGGGCTCAGGCCGTGCCACTCGGGCTTGTCGGTCGAGCTGTCGGCCATGTCGTTGTTCTTGAAGTGCGCCAGGCCGCTGATCCGCACGCCCAGGGCGTAGAAGCTGGACAGCAGGGTGACGTCGCCGTCGATCGGGTAGCTGTTCTCGATGCTCATGAAGACGACGCGCTTGCCGCTGGCGGCGATCGGGGCGGCGTCGTCGGCCTTCAAGGCCAGGGCGAACTTGTCGCCGTGCTTGGCGACCATCTCGCGGATCTCGACGCCCCGGATCAGGGCCGCGTCGCGAGCGGCGCGGGTGGCTTCCGGCGTGCGCGGACCCTGTCCGGTGAAGATGGCGAAGAAGCCGCCGTCCAGCCCGCCCTCGACCATGCGCGGATAGTCGATCTGCGAGCCGTCCTTGGTCGCGTCGTGGCGATCGAGGATGTCCCAACCGGGCCGGCCGAAATTGGCTGGGGTGTCCAGGTGGGTGTCGAGGGTCAGCAGGCCCTCGTGGATCTTGCGGGCCGAGGCGGCGGTTTCGGCGGCCGAAGCTGAAGAGGAGGGCGATCCGGTGGCGAAGGCCAGGACCGACGCGGCGGCCAGGAGCAGGGAGCGTTTCATGGGGGATACTCAAACTCTTCCGGCCGGCCTCCTCAAGAGACCGGCCGGAACGTGGACCTAGAAGTCGGCGGAAAGCGTGAACTGGATCGTGCGGTGCGATCCGGGCCGGAAGCTGGCCGGGGTGTTCACCGTGGTGCTGATCGTGCCCAGATAGTCCTTGTCGAAGATGTTATCGATATTGACCCGGGTCTTGACCTGCTTGAAAGGCCCGGCCGCGAAACCGTCGCCGATGTCGAGATAGGCGTTCCACAGGGTGTAGCCCTTGGTGCTCTCGCTGTTGATGAAGTTGGTGAAGCGGTCGTCGATGTGGCG
>FTJN01000889.1_pt2 | contig 32937 bp, 31 predicted proteins | sample 1658361 | NCBI WGS metagenome assembly FTJN01 (sample SAMEA3914819, study PRJEB12502) | metagenome | biome: forest; material: soil | place: Canada | collected 2010-06-26 | depth 0.3 m
TCTAGCGGTCGTCGTCGTCGGCGCCCGGCAGACCTTCGATTTCGTCGTCCAGGACGTCTTCGTCGTCTTCGTCCTCGAGGAACGGGACGTCGTCGGCTTCGTCCTCGGCGAGGTCTTCGTCCTCGGCGAAATCAACGCCCAGGTCGTCGGCGCCGGCGGCCGGAGCGGCGACGGGATCGCCGTCCTCGTCATCGGCCTCAACCACCTCTTCGGCGGCCTGGTCGATCTCGGGGGTTTCGTCGACCTCGTCCTCGTAGCCGTCCGGCTCCTTCGGCGGGGCGACGGGCTTTTCGTCCTCGGCGTCGTAGTCCGGCGTGATCGAGCGCGCGCGAACCCGGCGCGACTTCAGCGCCTCTTCAGGATCGAACGACTCGCCGCACTTCGGGCATACGGCCGGGCGGCGGCCCAGGTCGTAGAATTTCGATTGGCAGTTGGGGCAAATTTGTTTTGCGCCCAGTTCGGGATTGGCCAAGTTGGCGACCCTTTGATCCAGATGGGGAAAGCGGCGGGTCACTTGCCATGGCCGGGGGCCGCTGTCAAAAGCAATCCCCTCGTGAAAAGCGCGTGAAGACGGAGGCCGGTGGCGGCATGACGGCGGCTGGATTGAAGAGCACCCCCGGTGGGCCCCTCCGCGGAACGGTTCGCGCGCCGGGCGACAAGTCGATTTCGCATCGGTCGATGATCCTCGGCGCCTTGGCCTCGGGGACCACCACGGTCGAGGGTCTGCTGGAGGGCGCCGACGTTCTGGCGACCGCCCAGGCCATGCGTTCGTTCGGGGCGCGGGTCGAACAGGAAGGCGTCGGTCGCTGGCGGATCGAGGGCCAGGGCGGCTTCGTCGAACCTTCGGACGTGGTCGACTGCGGCAATGCCGGCACCGGCGTGCGGCTGATCATGGGCGCGGCGGCGGGTTTCGCGCTGTGCGCCACCTTCACCGGCGACAATTCCCTCCGCGGCCGGCCGATGAGCCGGGTGCTGGATCCGCTGGCCCGGATGGGCGCCACCTGGCTGGGCCGCGACAAGGGCCGCCTGCCGCTGACCCTGAAGGGCGGCAACCTGCGCGGTCTGCAATACACCCTGCCGATGGCCTCGGCCCAGGTGAAGTCGGCCGTGCTGCTGGCCGGCCTGCACGCCGAGGGCGGCGTCGAGGTGATCGAGCCGGAAGCCACCCGCGACCACACCGAGCGCATGCTGCGGGCCTTCGGGGCCGAAGTGATCGTCGAGGATCGTGACCACGTCCGCCATATCCGCCTGCCCGCCGGCCAGAAGTTGACCGGCACCCACGTGGCGGTGCCGGGCGACCCGTCGTCGGCGGCCTTCCCGCTGGTGGCCGGCCTGATCGTCCCCGGCTCCGAAGTGACGGTCGAGGGTGTGATGCTCAACGAACTGCGCACCGGCCTGTTCACCACCCTGCAAGAGATGGGCGCGGATCTGGTGATCTCGAACGTCCGCGATAGCAGCGGCGAGCAGGTCGGCGACATCACCGCCCGCTACTCGCCTGACATGAAGGGCGTCGTCGTGCCGCCCGAGCGGGCCCCGGCGATGATCGACGAATATCCGATCCTGGCGGTGGCCGCGGCCTTCGCCGAGGGCTCGACCGTGATGCGCGGCATCGGCGAGATGCGCGTCAAGGAAAGCGACCGCATCGCCCTGACGGCGGCGGGCCTCAAGGCCTGCGGCGTCACTGTCGAGGAAGAGCCCGAGGGCATGACGGTGATCGGCACGGCGCGCGGCAACCATCCGGTACGCGGCGGCGGTCTTGTCCATACCCACGGCGATCACCGCATCGCCATGAGCCACCTGATCCTCGGCATGGCCGCCCAGCAGCCGGTCGAGATCGACGAGCCCGGCATGATCGCCACCAGCTTCCCCGGCTTCGCCGAGATGATGCGCGGCCTGGGCGGCGATTTGGTCGAGGCTTAGGCCGTGGCCTTCGTTATCGCCGTTGATGGTCCCGCCGCTTCCGGCAAGGGCACGGTCGCCACGCGGCTGGCCAGGCTCTACGGCTATCCGCTGCTCGACACCGGCCTGCTGTATCGGGCCGTGGGCGTGCGCCTGCTGGACGCCGGCGGCGACCTGGACGACGCCGAGGCCGCCGAGATCGCGGCTCGGGGGCTGGACCTGGCCGAACTGGAGCGTCCCCAGGTCCGCACCCGCCACGCCGGCGAGGCGGCCAGCCGGGTCGCGGTGCATCCGGGTGTGCGCACGGCCCTGTTCGACCTGCAGCGCGATTTCACCCTGCGCGAACCGGGCAGCGTCATCGACGGCCGCGACATCGGCACGGTGATCGCCCCGGAAGCGCCGGCCAAGCTCTATGTCACCGCCAGCCCCGAAGTCCGCGCCGACCGCCGTTGGAAGCAGCTGCTGGGCCAGGGCGAAAGCGTGACCTTCGACGAGATCCTGGCCGACATCCGCAAGCGCGACGAACGCGACGGCGGCCGGGCCAGCGCGCCCATGACCCAGGCCCCGGACGCCGTCTTGCTTGATACGTCGGAAATGACTATAGAGCAGGCCTTCGATGCGGCTCGCCGCATTGTCGAGACGGCGCGCGCCCGGTCGGGAAACCTCCCGGGCTAATCCACCGCCCGCCTCGCCGCCGCTTTGGAAGCGCCGGACCGCACGAGAAACCTCACATCATCCGGAATCCCGAGAACCGTCATTCGGCGGCGCTCGTCACAGGGCTTCCCTCAACACGAGACTAAACATCAGCATGGCTGACGATATGAGCTTCAACCCGACGCGCGACGATTTCGAAGCGCTGCTGAACGATTCCATGGGCGGTCGCGACTTTGCCGAAGGCACCGTCGTCAAGGGTATCGTTGTCGGGATCGAGAAGGACTTCGCGATCATCGACGTCGGTCTGAAGACCGAAGGTCGCGTTCCCCAGAAGGAATTCGGCGTTGATGACGCCGGCAAGGCCACCATCAAGGTCGGCGACCACGTCGAAGTCTTCCTGGAACGCCTGGAAAACGCCCTCGGCGAAGCGGTCATCAGCCGCGAAAAGGCCAAGCGCGAAGAGGCCTGGACCCGTCTGGAAGGCGTCTACGCCAAGAACGAACCCGTGCTCGGCGCCATCGTCGGTCGCGTCAAGGGCGGCTTCACCGTCGACCTGGGCGGCGCCTCGGCGTTCCTGCCCGGCTCGCAAGTCGACATCCGCCCGGTGCGCGACGTCGGCCCGCTCATGGGCAAGGAACAGCCCTTCGCCATTCTCAAGATGGACCGTCCGCGCGGCAACATCGTCGTCTCGCGTCGCGCCATCCTGGAAGAAGCCCGCGCCGAGCAGCGCACCGAACTGGTGTCGCAGCTGCAAGAGGGTGAGATCCGCGAAGGCGTCGTCAAGAACATCACCGACTACGGTGCGTTCGTCGACCTGGGCGGCATCGATGGCCTGCTGCACGTCACCGACATGAGCTGGAAGCGCGTCAACCACCCGAGCCAAGTGCTCGCCGTGGGCGACACCGTGAAGGTCCAGATCGTCAAGATCAACCCGGACACCCAGCGCATCAGCCTCGGCATGAAGCAGCTGCAGTCCGATCCGTGGGACGGCGTGGAAGCGAAGTACCCGGTCGGCGCCAAGTTCACGGGCCGCATCACCAACATCACCGACTACGGCGCGTTCGTTGAGCTGGAAGCCGGCGTTGAAGGCCTGGTCCACGTGTCGGAAATGTCCTGGACCAAGAAGAACGTCCACCCCGGCAAGATCGTCTCGACCTCGCAAGAAGTCGACGTGGTCGTGCTGGACGTCGATCCGTCCAAGCGCCGCGTTTCGCTGGGCCTGAAGCAAGCCCTGGCCAACCCCTGGGATTCCTTCCTGGAAACTCACCCGGTCGGCTCGACCGTCGAAGGCGAAGTCAAGAACGCGACCGAGTTTGGTCTGTTCATCGGCCTCGACAACGACATCGACGGCATGGTGCACCTGTCGGACATCGACTGGAGCGCGTCGGGCGAAGAAGCCATGGCTCGCTACAAGAAGGGCGACATCGTCAAGGCCAAGGTCCTGGACGTCGACGTCGAGAAGGAACGCATCTCGCTGGGCATCAAGCAACTGGGCGGCGATCCGATGTCGGGCGACACCTACCGCAAGAACCAGACCGTGACCGTCACGGTGACGGAAGTCACCACCGGCGGCATCGAAGTGCGCTTCGGTGAAGACGACGCCCTGATGACCGCCTTCATCCGCAAGTCGGACCTGTCGCGCGACCGTCAAGAACAGCGCCCCGAGCGCTTCGCCGTGGGTGACCGCGTCGACGCTCAGATCGTCAACATCGACAAGGCGGCTCGCCGCGTTTCGATGTCGATCAAGTCGCTGGAAATGGCCGAAGAGAAGGAAGCCATCGAGCAGTTCGGCTCGTCGGACTCCGGCGCTTCGCTGGGCGACATCCTCGGCGCCGCCCTGCGCGAGCGGGCGACCAAGGACTAAGCTTCGCCGCACCGCGAAGATTAGCTTCAGATACCAAGAGCGGCGGCCGGAGCGATCCGGCCGCCGTTTTCTTTGCATGCTACTCGGCGTGAGCTTGGCCGAGGCGCCGCTCACCTGAGCGCACCCGCCACTCCACCTGAACCGAGCGTTTCGTTTCGGCCGGCTATTAACCCCGTTGGTCGCGAACCTGACACCGGCGGTGCGCTTTACCCCTTGAAGACTCAGGCTTGCTTGGGCAAAGGTCGCACGCGCGCTAGGTCCTGCTTCCCCAGGGCTGCTTTGGTGCGTCGGGGATATCGATGATCAAGTCCGAACTCATCGCCAGGCTCGCGAACGAGAATCCGCACCTGACCCAGAAGGACGTCGAACGCGTTGTCGGCGTTATTCTCGAGCGCATGATCGGTGCGCTCGAAGAAGGAGGCCGCGTGGAGCTCCGCGGTTTCGGCGCCCTGTCGGTGCGCTCGCGCCCGGCCCGCGCCGGCCGCAATCCGCGCACCGGCGAGACCGTCGACGTCCGCGCCAAGCACGTGCCGTTCTTCAAGAGCGGCAAGGAACTGCGCGGCCGCCTCAACGCCGACGAATAGTCACTTTGATAGCCGGAGCTGATCGTAAAACGATCCGTGGTTCCGCTTGACCGGCCCCGCTTGACCAGTTGGGCCGAACGGCTTCAGCTTCCGGGGCTTCAAGCGTCGGGAGAGCCCCATGAGCATCCTCAAGGAATTTCGCGAGTTCATCGCGCGCGGCAACGTCATCGACCTGGCCGTCGGCGTCATCATCGGCGCGGCCTTCAACGGCATCGTCAAGAGCTTGGTCGACCAGGTGATCATGCCGCCGATCGGCCTGCTGATGGGCGGGCTGGACTTCTCCAAGATGGAATGGGTGCTCAAGCCGGAGAACCCCGCCACGGCGGCGGTCGAGAAGGTGGCCATCCAGTATGGCGCCTTCATCAACACCCTGATCCAGTTCCTGATCGTCGCTGTCGTGGTCTTCCTGCTGGTCAAGCTGGTCAACAAGATCCGCCGGGCCGACGCCGACGAGCCGGCCCCCGAAACGCCGCCCGCGCCCACGCCCGAGGAAAGGCTGCTGACCGAGATCCGCGACCTGCTGGCCAAGCCGGCGGTGGCGGTGGCTCCCAAGGCGGCGGCCGCTCCGGCGGCGAAGGTGGTCGCGAAAGCCGCGGCCAAGACCCCGACCAAGCCGAAGCCCAAGGCCTAGCCGGCTAAATTCGAACCTCCACGGGGGAGGATCTAGATCAGCGCCGCCAACACCTCCCGCGCCGCCCGCAAACCCGTCTCCCAGGCCCCGTGCGCCGTTGAAAACGCATGGGGCGAGCAGGCCTCGCCGGCGAAGAACAGGCGGTTGTCTACCGGCGCGGCCAGCACGGCCCGCTCGCCGGCCCGTCCGGGCAAGGCGTGGGAATAGGACCCCAGAGCCCAGGGATCGGCGGCCCAGGCGGTTTCCGCCAGCACCGACAGCCGGCTCCGTAGTCCCGAGCCATGGGCTCCGACCAGTTCCTCGACGGCGAAAGCGCTGGCCGCGCCGGGACCCTCGGCCTCCAGGGCGCGCGCATGGGCGCCGCCGAAGAACGCCTCGATGATCGGCCGCCCGAGGGGGCGCAGGTGATAGGACCCGGTCGCCGTGCGGTCGGGCGCGCCGTGGAGCATCGACTCGACCGCGAAAGCCTCGGGCGCGTCGAGTTTCAGGAATACCTTGTCGGCCAGGCCCAGCGGCAGGCCCTCGGCGGCGGCCAGCTTGCTCGGCGGTTCGGGCAGGATTCGCAACGCTCCGCTCGCCAGAACGGCGGTGGGCACGCAGATGATCACCGCCCGGGCCGTCACCACGCCCTTGGGGGTCTCCAGGCTCAGGCGCGGTCCGTCGTGGCGCAGCAGGGTCACCGGACAATCGCCGACGATCCGCGCGCCGCGCGGGGTCAGTCTGGCGATACCCGCGCCGTAGCCCTCGACGACGCGCCAATTGACCTCGCTGTCGTCATAGGCGGCATAGTCGTGGATCGAGACCTGATCGAACTCGGCGCCGTTGTAATAGGCGCTGAAGGCGTTCAGCAGTGGGTTCCAGCGACTGCCCGGCTCCAGCAACCGTGAGACCGGCCCATCCTCGGCCTCAAGGGCGGCGACCTCCACCTTTTCGTCCAACGCCGCGAAGGCCGCGCCGTAGGCCTGGCGTTCCTCGGCGCTGAAGGTCTTGGTGGCGGCCGGATTGGCCCAGGGCGGCGGAGTCTTGTCGATGGTTAGACCCAGGGCCGAGGTCGCCGCGACAAGTGGGTTACGGTCGGCCGAGTGCAGCCATTCGCAGCCCAGGTCCAGCGGCAGGCCGCCGTGGGTGACGGTGTGGGCCCGGCCGCCGATCCGGCCCTGGGCCTCGAGAACGATGGTGGTGAGGGGCGCGCTCGCCAGGCCCGAGGCCGCGGCGAGGCCGGCGGCCCCGGCTCCGATGATGGCGACGTCGACTTCGGTCATGGAGATCCCACGGCGAGGTTTCTTCTCCCTTCCCCCTGGATGAGGGAGGGGCCGGGGATGGGGGTGAATGCCGAGGCGCCGAAATCACCCCCATCCGACCTGCTTCACAGGCCACCTTCCCCCATCAAGGGGGAAGGATCTTCAATCTACTTGCCCTTCTTCAAACTCGGGCTGTCCAGATCCAGCTGGTCGACCGGGATCTCCGTCGCGCCCGGCAGCACGGCCTTGACCGTGTCGCCGAAGGTCTTGGCGTCGCCGACCACGATGACGCTGGTCTGGGCCGGGTCGAGGACGCTCTTGGAGAAGTCCTGGACGTCGGCGGCGGTCACCCCCTCGACCTTGCCGGTATAGGCCTGGATCTCGTTCAGCGGGACGCCGTAGACGGCGAGATTCCCCAGGATGTCGGCCAGGCCGCCGGAGGTGCCCAGGTCGCGGCCGTAGTCGCCGACCAGCACCGACTTGCGGGCCGCCAGTTCGCCGGCCGAGGTCGGCTCCGCGCCCAGCCGGGTCAGCTCGTCCTTGATCAGGGTCACCACCTGGGCGGCCGACTCGTTCTTGGTCTGGACATTGGCCGAGAAGCCGCCGATCGCCGCGCGCGGCGACAGGCTGGAGCCCGCGCCATAGGACAGGCCGCGCTTGATGCGGATCTCCTGGTTCAGGCGCGAGGAATAGCCGCCGCCCAGCACGCCGTTGGCCACCAGGCCCGCATAGTAACGCGGGTCGGCGCGCAGGATGCCGGGCTTGGTCACCACCACGGCGGCCTGGCCGGTGCCCGGCAGGTCGACGACGATATTGCGGGGCGCGTAGGCCGTCGGGCCCTTGACCGGGGCCGGCGGCGGACCGGCCGGCTTGGCCCAGCCGCCGAACGCCTTCTGCGCCAGGGCGAAGCCCTGCGCGGGCGTCAGGTCGCCGGTCAGCACCAGCACGGCGTTGTCCGGGCGCCAGTGGGCGGCGTGGGTCTTGACCAGGGCGTCGCGCTGAATCTTCGGCAGCGAGGCGGGCGTGCCGCCGGCGACGTGGCCAAAGCCCGAGCCGCCATAGATCACGGTGGGCACCACGAAGCCGGCCACGCTGCCCGGGCGCTGGAAGGCCACCGACAGCCCGTCCAGGGCCTCGGTCTTCACCCGCTCCAGCTCCTCGGCCTTGAAGGCCGGGTTCTGGGCGACGTCGGCCATGATCGCCAGGCCTTGCGGGGCCTTGTCAGCGATGACGCTGAGGGTCAGGGACGAGGCTTCCCAGCCAGACCCGGCCTCCAGCTCGGCGCCCAGGGCTTCGGTGGCGGCGGCGACCTGGGTGGCGGTGCGGGTCTTGGTGCCTTCGGTCAGCAGTTCGGCGGTCAGGGCCGAGACGCCGGCCAGACCGGTGGGATCGGAGCCCGAGCCGCCCTTGACGGTCAGGTCGGCGGTGATCAGCGGCAGGTCGCTGGACTTGGCGACGATCACCCGCAGGCCGTTGGCCAGGGTCTTCTCGACCGGCGAGGGCAGGACCGGCGCCACGGGCGTGCCAGGCGCGGGCGGCGCCACGCGCTCGGCTTCCGGCGCCAGGCTGGTGACCGCGCCGCTGTAGCTGACCGAGGCGGAAGGCTTGGGCGCTTCGAACGGGTCCTTCGCGCCGGCCGGCTTGGCCGAGTCCGGCAGGTAGCGGATGGTCGTACGGCCGTTGTCGGTCAGGTACTTTTTCGCCACGCGCTGGACGTCGGCGGCGGTCACCGCCTGCAGGGCGGCCAGGTCGGTGTTGGCGCGGGCCGCGTCGCCCTCGGTGCGCAGGGCGTAGCCGATGGCGAAGGCGCGGCCGTCGATGGTCTCGCGGCCGCGCACGGCGTCGGCCAGCAGGCCGGCCTTGGCCTCGGCCAGCTCGGTGGTGGTGGGCGGGGCCGCGCGCAGCTTGGCGACCTGGGCCGACAGCGAGGCCTCTCCCTGCTCAACCGTTTTGCCCCCGGCCATGATGGCCCCGACGTAGAAAATCCCCGGCTGGGCGTTGGTGTTGGTCGAGGAGAAGATCTGCTGGGAGATCTGCTGGTCATAGACCAGGCTGTTGTAGAGCCGCGACGACTTGCCGGCCGACAGGATGGCGTCCAGAACCGCCAGGGCCGGGGCGTCCGGATCGGCGGCGGCGGGCGCCAGCCAGGTCATGGCCACGCCGGGCAGCGGCACGTTGGGGCCGTAGGTGGTGACGGTCTTGGGACCCTTGCGCGGCGGCTCGACCACGCTCACCTGTTTGATCGTGCCGGCCGGGGTCTTCAACGGCGCGAAATACTGGTCGATCCAGGCATTGAGCTGGGCTTCGTCATAGTTGCCGACCACGATCAGGGCGGCGTTGTCGGGCCGATAATAGGCCGCGTGGAAGGCGCGCACGTCGTCGACCGTGGCGGCGTCCAGCTCCTCGATCGAGCCGATGCCCGGGCGCTTGTAGGGGTGTTGATCGAACGAGGCCTGGGTGATGTAGAGGCTGAAGAACCGGCCATAGGGATTGGCCAGCACCCGCTGGCGGAGCTCTTCCTTGACCACGTCGCGCTCGGACTTGAACACCGGCTCGTCGATAACCAGCGAGTTCAGGCGCTCGCTCTCGGCCCATAGCAGGCGCTGCAAGTGGTTGGCGGGGACGACCTCGTAATAGTTGGTGAAGTCGTCATAGGTCGAGGCGTTGTTGAACCCGCCAACATCCTCGGTCAGGCGATCGAAGGTTTCGCTGGGCATGTTGCGCGTGGCCTTGAACATCAGGTGTTCGAACAGGTGCGCGAAGCCTGACCGGCCTTCCGGATCGTCCTTGCTGCCGACGCCGTACCACATCTGCACCGTGACATTGGGCGTGGTCGCGTCGCGCGAGGTGTAGACCTTCATGCCGTTGGCGAGGGTCCGTTCCTGGTAGACGATCGGCGGCACCGTGACCCCGGCCGTGGTCACCGCCGGCTTGGCCCCCGTCTGGGTTTGGGCGTGGACCAGCGGCGAGAGGGCGGTGGTCGAAAGGGCCAGCGCGACGAGGGCGGCCTTGGCGGTGGGACGGATCATGAGGGACGGCGCTCCGAAAACTTGAGGCGTGACCCTATCACCGGGACCGGAGGCGCCAAGCTTACCGTCTTGTCATGAAAGCCGGCCGGCATAGCCGAAGATCACGCCCAGCCACGGATGGGCGACCAGGACGCGGAAGCGGTAGATCCCATCACGCGCGAAGGTCCGGGCCCGCACGCGCGGCGCCCAGGCGCGGGGCAGGGGGATCGGCCCCAGCCGCCAGCTCTCGAAGGTCCAGGAAAACCCGCCGGCATAGGGCGCGGCGGTGAAGCGGAAGGTCAGGGGCGCGACCGTCTCCTCGAAGGCCCAGGGATCGTCTCCAGCGGGGGTGATCACCGAGCCGAAGGTGCGGTCGCCGAACCGGCGGGTCCAGCGCTCGCCGTCTCCGGTGGGCGTGATGGTGACGGTCGTGGCGTGGACGCCGGCCGGGGGCATGCCTTGCAGGCGGCGGACCAGGGCGGGCAGGCCCGGCGCGCCGCGACCTCGGGCCTGGCCGGTCAGGGTGACGGTCTCGACGCCGGCATGGGCGCGCTGGACGGTGGGTGGCAGGGTTTGCCAGCGCTGGCCGAGCAGGCGGGGAAACAGGCCGGGCGTGTCCGGCCGCTGGTTTTCCAACGCGGTGTGGATCGGCAGGCCGCGCAGTTCGTGCAGGATGGCGGGGAGGTCGACCAGGCCGACGCAAGGGCTGGCGCGGGGCTCGCCCAACCTGCCGTCGAGCAGGGCGCGCAGGGTGGCCGCCGCGGGGGCGGCGGGGGTGTGGGGACCGGATCCGGCCTCGGCGCACAGGCTCCAGCGGGCCAGGCGCGGGGCGCCGTCGGCGTCCAGGCCCTCGGCGGAGACGACCATGCCGCCGCGATCCGTGCCCAGCGGCGCGACCAGGCCGGCGGCCTCGCCCAGGACCACGGCCAGGGGCTCCAGGGTCGGCGTCAGCCGGGCGCGGCGCAACAGGCTCAGCGCCCACAGGCCCAGGTGCAGAACCGGCAGCTCCAGTCCCGCCCGGAAGATGGCGTCGCGGCGGGCGTGAAAGCGGGCGGGCAGCAGGTCCAGGTCCGGCGTCTCGGCCAGACTGGCCCAGCGGCGGCCCAGGCCCGGGAAGGCGATGCGGCGTGGACCGCTCCAGCCGGGGTGGACGGTCCAACGTCCTTCGGTGAACACCCGCACCGGTCCGCCGGCCCAGGCCAGGATGGCGCGGATCACCGACAGGCCGCGCGGGGCGCGGGCGCCGGGCGAGATCGCGGCCTCGACCCGGTCGATCCGGGTCCAGCCGGCGGTCATCGCGTCGAGGGCCGCGTGGCTGAGGGCCGGGGTGGAGCTGGCCCCGGTGATCGCCCAGCGCTTGGCGGCGCGGGCCTCGCTGTCCAGCGCCGCCTCGAAGCCGCCGACGAAGTCGCGGGCGTCGGCCAGGTCGAGATAGTGGGCGCGGGCCTTGAGCACGGCGCGGGGAAAGGCGTGGTCCTGGCCCTGGAACGGTCCCGCCGCATCGACCACGGCCCACGCGCCCAGCGCCGGCAGACCCTTGGAGTCGAGCCGGTCGAGTTGGGCGACCTCGATCTTGGCCGCCGGCTTGGTCTTGGCCAGGTCGGCCGCCAGGATCTCCAGCGGTCCCAGGGTGCGGGCCGCGAGCACCAGCACGACGTCGGGCCAGCGGGCGATCATCGCCGCCAGGCGCTGGCCGAACACCCCACTGGCCCCGACCAGGATGACGCGTTTTCGGTCTTCGCTCATAGGGTCGGCGGCTCCAGGATGAAGCGGGCCTTCCGCGCGGGCGTCGGCAGCATGCAGGTGGAGCGCTTGCCCATCAGCCGATAGCGGTTGGCGGCCAGCCAGTCATAGGCGCGGTCTCGCCAGGCCTGGGGCAGCACGCCGATCACCGCCAGCCACGACCACGGCGCACCCAGCCGGCGCAGCAGGGCCAGGATCGCCGCGCTCTTCTCCAAGGCCTGGCCGCCGTCGAGGAACAGGAAGCTGGTCGGCTGGTCCGGGTCGATGCCGTGGGCGAGGGCCAGCTGGCGTCCATAGGCGGATTGGATGGGGGTAAAGCGGATCAGGCCCTCGCGGTCGATGGCCAGCACCGCCTGGACCGAGCCCGAGCACAGGTTGCAGACCCCGTCGAACAGCCAGAGCGGCTCTGGCGTCATCGCGCCGCCGCCACGCTCTCGCGGCGCAGGGCGCGCAGGGCGGCCGGCACGTCGCGGCGCATGGCCAGGGCGGCCAGGCCGTTGGGCAGACCGAACGGCGCCGTGGCCCGGTTCTCGTAGGTGACCCGCGTGGCCTTGCCGCCCTCCAGCGCCTCCAGCCGCCACTGGCCCTCGCAATCCTTGATGTCGCCGCCCTCGCAGCGGAAGCCGATGCGCCGGTAGGGGTCCAGGGTCAGGCGCGAGGTCGAGTGCAGGGCCGGCAGCAGGAAGCTCCACTTGACCACATGCTCGCGCAGCTCGACCCGGCCGCCGGCGTCGCGCGACAGCACCGTGCAGCGCTTGACGCTGGGGGTCATGCGGGCGGCCCGTTCGCAGTCGAGGATCGTGGTCCAGACCGCCTGGGGCGGGGCGGCGATGTCGATCATCGCCCGCACCTGGCCGCCGCGCCCGCTGGGATCGGCATGGGCCTCCAGGGCGATGTCGCCGCTCTCGATCTTGCGCAGCCAGTCGGGGTTGACGTCCTGCGCGCGCGCGACCGCCGGGACCGCCAGCATCATCACCGCAACGACAAAGGCTCGGTCCCGCATGGGGGAAGGCTAGAGCGTTATGGGGTTGGATTGAAGGCGCTTATTCCGGGCATGAGCGCAGGGCGGGACATTTTCCATACCGCTACAAACGTCTGTCATCCCGGACAAGCGAAGCGCCGATCCGGGACCGCCGGAAGCGCTGAGTTCAGGCGTCGGTCCCGGATCTTCGCGCTGCGCGCTCGTCCGGGATGACAGACCTTTTTGCTTCAAGCGATCAGGCCCCCGCCCGGTTCTTCACCAGGTCGTCGACCACCGACGGATCGGCCAGGGTCGAGGTGTCGCCCAGGCTGCCCAGTTCGTTCTCGGCGATCTTGCGCAGGATGCGGCGCATGATCTTGCCCGAGCGGGTCTTGGGCAGGCCCGGCGCCCATTGCAGGACGTCCGGCGCGGCGAACGGGCCGATCTCCGCCCGCACCCAGAGGACTAGGTCTCGTCGGAGCTCGTCGGTCGCTACAACCCCCGACTTAAGCGTCACGTAAGCGTAGACGCCCTGACCCTTGATGTCGTGCGGATAGCCGACCACGGCGGCCTCGGCGACGGTCTCGTGGGCCACGAGCGCGCTCTCGATCTCGGCGGTGCCCAGGCGGTGGCCCGAGACGTTGATCACGTCGTCGACCCGGCCTGTGATCCAGTAATAGCCGTCCGCGTCGCGCTTGCAGCCGTCGCCGGTGAAGTACTTGCCCGGATAGGTCGAGAAGTAGGTGGTGAAGAACCGGTCGGCGTCGCCATAGACGCCGCGCATCTGGCCCGGCCAGCTGTCGGTGATGACGAGGTTGCCCTCGGTGGCGCCCTCCAGGACCTGGCCCTCGGCGTCGACCAACTGCAGCTTGACGCCCGGCAGGGGCTTGGTGGCCGAGCCGGGCTTTAGGGGCGTGGCGCCGGGCAGGGGCGAGACCAGCACGCCGCCGGTCTCGGTCTGCCACCAGGTGTCGACGATCGGCAGGGCCGCCTTGCCGACCACGCGGTGGTACCAGAGCCAGGCCTCCGGATTGATCGGTTCGCCGACGCTGCCCAGCAAGCGCAGGGACGACAGATCGTTCTGAGTCACATGCTCGTCGCCCTCGCGCATCAGGGCGCGCAGGGCGGTGGGGGCGGTGTAGAATATCTCGACCTGGTGCTTGTCGACCACCTCCCAGAACCGGGCCGGGGTCGGATAGTTGGGCACGCCCTCGAAGATCAGGCTGGTCCCGCCATTGGCCAGCGGGCCATAGACGACATAGCTGTGGCCGGTCACCCAGCCGACGTCGGCCGTGCACCAGAACACCTCGCCGGGGCGATAGTTGAACACCGCCTCGTGGGTCCAGCTGGCCCAGGCCAGGTAGCCGCCGGTGGTGTGCATCACTCCCTTGGGCTTCCCGGTCGAGCCGGAGGTGTAGAGGATGAACAGCGGATCCTCGGCGTTCATCGGCTCGGGCGGGCAGTCGGTCGAGGCGGCGGCCTGGACCTCGTCCCAGACCACGTCGCGGCCTTCAATGATCGGAACCTCGGCGCCGGTCCAGCGGATCAGCAGCACCTTGTCGACGTCCGGGCACTGCTCCAGCGCCTTGTCGACATTGGCCTTCAGCGGCACCCGCTTGCCGCCGCGGCGGCCCTGGTCGGCGGTGATCACCAGGCGGCTTTCGCAATCCTGGATACGGCCGGCGATCGAGTCCGGCGAGAAGCCGCCGAACACCACCGAGTGGATCGCCCCGATCCGCGCGCAGGCCAGCATGGCCACGGCCGCCAGGGGTATCATCGGCAGGTAGATGGTGATCCGGTCGCCCTTCTGGGCGCCCAGGTCCTTGAGCACATTGGCCATCTGGCAGACCTGCTTGTGCAGTTCGCCATAGGTGATCTTGAACGAGGTGTCCGGCTCGTCGCCCTCGAAGATCAGGGCGACCTCATCCTTGCGGTGCGGCAGGTGGCGGTCCAGGCAGTTGGCAGAGGCGTTCAGCGCCCCGTCGGCGTACCAGTGGATGTGGAAGTCGTCCTTGGCGAACGAGACGTCCTTGATCTTGGTAGGGGCCTGGATCCAGTCCAGGCGTTGGGCCAGGTCGCGCCAATAGCCTTCGGGATCGGATTCGACCCGGGCCAGGGCCGCCTCATAGCCGGCGGCGTCGATATGGGCCTTGGCCGCCCACTCGTCGGGAACCGGAAAAACCTGTCCGTCGCTCACGCCGTCACTCCCATGGTCTTGTTGGGGCGGAGTTATGCGCGCGGTGCGGCGCGGCGCAAGAAGACCATTGGGAAATTTGGTCGGCTTGGCCTTTGGATGGGCGTAAAGCCCTCCCAAATTATAGTCCGCGCCCCGGAGTCCCGACCATGCTGCTCGCCCTTTCGACCTGGCCCGAGATCGAGGCTTACCTCGCGACGTCGAAGACGGTGGTGGTGCCGATCGGCTCCAATGAGCAGCACGGTCCGACGGGCCTGCTGGGCACCGACTGGCTGTGCCCGGAGATCATCTCGCACGAGGCGTCCAAGCTGTCGGAAACGGTGCTCGTGGCCCCGACCTTCAATGTCGGCATGGCCCAGCACCACCTGGCCTTTCCGGGGACGATCTTCCTGCGGCCTTCGACCTTCATCGCCGCGATCGGCGACTGGGTGCGTTCGCTGGGGGCGCACGGCTTCGAGAAGATCTATTTCCTCAACGGCCACGGCGGCAATGTCGCCTCGATCGAGGCGGCCTTCTCCGAGATCTATGCCGAGTACAGCTTCCGCCGTGAGCGCGCGCCGTTCGCCCTGAAGCTGAAGAACTGGTGGGACCTGCGCGGCGTGCTGAGCCTGGCCAACCAGCAGTTCCCGGTCGGCCACGGCAGCCACGCGACGCCGTCCGAGATCGCGGTGACCCAGTGGGGGTATCCGGACAGCATCAAGTCGGTCGACTACGAACCGAAGATCGCGCCCACCGGTCCGATCCGCGAGGCGCTCGACTTCCGCGCCCGCTACGCCGACGGCCGCATGGGCTCCGACCCCGCCCAGGCCACGCCCGAAAAGGGCGGCGCGCTGGTGGCCCAGGCGGCCAAGTCGCTGATCGAGGATATCGCCGACTTCTCGGCGGAGAAGCGGGTCTAGGATGCGGACGGGGACACGCGCATGCGCGTGTCCCCAATCGTAGAACTACCGCGGGATCTCGGCGATCTTGGTCAGCGCCACCTGCCGGTACACGGCGGTGATCTCGAAATAGCGCCCGAACGCGCCGTGGAACTGGTCGACGGCCTGTTTCACGCCCGGGCCGCCGATCTCGCTGATGTCGTGCCAGTAGTCGTCCAGCACCATCATGCCGCCCACGCTGAGCAGGCTGGCGCAGAAGCACAGGTCGATCAGCACCGCCAGCGCGGTGTGGCTGCCGTCGACATAGATCAGGTCGAACTGCTCGTCCGCCGCCAGCATCCGGGGCAGCTCATAGGTCGAGAAGCCCTTGTGGGCGGTCATCGACCGGAACGAGGTCCGGGCCATGTTGCGATGAAAGCGCGGCTCGACCGCGTGGTACTTCTCTTCCGGGTTCAGAGCCTCGTCGAACCACGGATCGATCACCGTCACGTTCAGGCGGCCGGGGATCAGCCAGTCCATGAAGGCCAGGTTGCGGCCCTCATAGGCCCCGATTTCCATATAGCGGATCGGCGCTTCGCCGCGCTTGGCGACGAAATCGCGCAACACCGGCGTGACGAACGGGATGTTGTTAGAGGCCCAGCCCGAGGTGAACTCGTAGCCGACCTTTTCGCTGTGGGCGTTGAAGGCCTCGACCACCGAATGGTCGCGCTTGGCCAGCATGGTTCGAGCCAGGTCCGGGGCGAAGCGCGGATTGACCTTGGCGAACGAGCGCAGCTTGTCGCCCAGGCCGCGCGCGTCGTGGGCGTCGGTCAGTTCGGCGTCGAAATTCGGAGCGGAGCCGTCGGCCATGGCGCGGTTTCCCGGTTGCAGTCGGGGAAAACCCTAGCGCCAAGGGGTTAAGGAACGGTCAGGTGGTGAAGCTGGCGATCGGCCCGTTCCGAAGGGTGCTCCAACCAGTGTGCAGCGTCCCGGCCGCGTCGTAATAGGTCCACAGCATTTCCGAGGGGTTCAGGGTCAGGCGCTCGACGGTCGCGCCGTCGGCCTGGCCCTGCAGTTGGATGTCGGAGATCACCGCGTCGCGCAGGGCGACGCTGAACATCAGGACGCCGTTGCTGACCCGGTGAAGGTAGCTGGGACGATCGTGGCCGACACCCAGGGGGCGGGCCCGCAGGCAGAACTCGTAGAGCTTCACCGACAGGGCGTCGACGGCCTTGACCACGGTGAACGCGGTGACCGGAGGCGCGGTCGCCGAGGCGGGCGCCTTCAGGTCCTGGCCGAAGGCGATCAGCTGTACGCACAGGCTGGGATCGAAGCCGCCGATCACGGCGGCGGGCAGGCCGTCGATCCTGGGGACGGCCGGGCGATAGACGATGTCCGGATCGCCCGGTTGCAGCAGAATGATGTCCATGGTGCGCCTCCGTCCGTTGAGGCGGACCCTAACCTTGGCCCCCAACCTTGGCTATGGCGTTTGGCGACCGGCGTTCTGTCTAGGAAGTAGGGGGCGGTTAGGCAGTCGTCGCCGTGGGCCCGCCCTCGTCCTTCGACAAGCTCAGGATGAGGGCTACCTTTGCGGCGCCGGCCTTCGAATTCCTCATCCTGAGCTTGTCGAAGGACGGGGAATTCGTCTCGCGGCGCTTAGCCATCCACTGCTCTCAGTCGGTGACGACCGACCCGTCGATGATCTTCACCGCCCAAGGCGTCAGGGCGACGTTCTGGCAGGGGCCGGCGACCATCGCTCCGTCCTCGATGCGGAACAGGGCCGCGTGGCCGGCGCAGAGGATCAGGTCGTTCTCGCGGGTCAGGAAACGGCCATTGGGCCCCGACAACGGCCAGCCGGCGTGCGGGCAGCTGTCGACATAGCCGACCACGCTCTCGCCCCGCCGGATGACGAAGCCGGCGAACACCGCCTCGCCCTCGCGATAGCGAAAGCCCCGCGACCCGGGCGAGGCGATCTCGTCCAGCGGGCACAGCATGGTTCCGGCGGCGGGCCGGGCGGGGTTCATGGCGCGCCCAGTCCTGGGGCCGCGTCGATCCCCACGGGCCATTCGTGGATGTCGATCCGCGCGAACAGCCCGGCCTGGGTGTAGGGGTCTTCGGCCGAAAAACGTCGCGCGGCGGCCAGGTCGGCGCACTCGACCGCCATCAGCGAGCCGCACATCGCCCCCGTCTCGTTCAGCAGATAGGCCCCGAACCGGTATTCAGCCGCCAGGGCGCGGACATAGGCCAGGTGCGCGGGCCGTGTCGCCGCGCGCAGCGTCGCGGCGTCCGGCCGGTCCAGGCAATGCAGGGCGAAGAGCGGCATCGTGGCTAGAGCGAACCGATCGCCAGCCGCCAGGGATGGACTTCGACGCTCTCGAACACGCCGGCGGCGGTGAAAGGGTCGCCGTCGGCCTGGGCCTGGGCGGCGGCCTTGTCGTCGGCCTCGACCACGATGATCGAGCCGATCGGGCTGCCGTCGTCGTCCAGCAGAGCGCCGGCCAACTTCAGGTTTTTGCTGTTGTTCAGATAGTCCAGGTGGGTGGGGCGCGTCGCCAGGCGGGTCTCGAGCGCGCCGGGCTTGTCCTTGCAGATGATGGCGTAGAGCGGCATGGCGGTGGTCCTTTCAGGATGAAGATGGGGACACACACTCACGCGTCTGTCCGTGCCAGATAATCAAGGGGCGTGGAGTGAGTGTGTGTCCCCGCTTCAACCCACTAGCGCCTAAACCTCGGCCTTCAGCGGTCGTGACAGCAGGGCGAGGATGGCGCTGTTGACGTCGACCTCGCCGGCCAGGATGGCGGCGACGGCTTCGCAGATCGGGGTCTCGACCCCCAGCGAGCGGGCCAGGGCGCGGACGGCCGGCGCCGAGGCGACGCCCTCGGCTACCGAGACCTTGCCGGCCAGGGCCTGTTCCAGGGTCTGGCCGCCGCCCAGGGCCAAGCCGACGCTCATGTTGCGCGATTGCGGGCTGGAGCAGGTCAGGACCAGATCGCCCAGGCCGCAGAGGCCGGCGACCGTCTCGGTCTTGCCGCCCAGGGCCACGGCCAGGCGGGTCAGCTCGGCGAAGCCGCGGGTGATCAGGGCGGCGTGGGCGCTGCGGCCCAGGCCCTTGCCCTCGGAAATCCCGCAAGCGATGGCCAGGACGTTCTTGACCGCCCCGCCGGCCTCGGCCCCGATCACGTCGTCGGCCCAGTAGGGACGGAAGGCCGGAATGGCGATGGCCTGGCCGATCTTCTGGCCCAGGGCCTCGTCCTCGCAGGCCAGGGTGACGGCGGTGGGTAGGCCCCGCGCCACTTCACCCGCGAAGCTTGGTCCCGACAGCACGGCGATCGGCTGGCCCGGCAGCACCTCGGCGGCGACGTCGCTCATCAGTTTCAGCGTGCCCTGCTCGACGCCCTTGGAGCACAGCACCACCGGAACGCCGACCTTCAGGTGCGGCTTCAGCGCGTTGAGGGCCGAGCGCAGGTGCTGGGCCGGCGGCACGGCCAGGATCAGGTCGCAGTCGGCCAAGGCCGCCATGTCGGCCGAGGCGGTGACCGCGTCGTCCAGCAGGACGCCCGGCAGGAACATTGTGTTTTCATGGCGAGCCGTGATCGAGGCCACGACCTCGGTCTCGCGCGCCTGCAGGGTGACCGTCAGGCCGGCCCGGGCGCTGACCTGGGCCAGGGCCGTGCCCCAGGCTCCCGCCCCGATGACGCCCACGTGCTTGAACGTCATGCCTTGGCTCCCTTGCGACCGAAACTGTTGCTCGGATTGGATAACGCGGCCGCCTCGTCCAGCGGCCAACGCGGACGCGCCACGGCGTCCAGATCGTCGGAAATCCCGATCGCCAGCCGCTCGGCCCCGGCCAGGGCGATCATGGCGGCGTTGTCGGTGCAATAGGCCAGGGGCGGGGCGTCGAAGGAAAAGCCGTTGTCGGCGCAGTTCTTCCGCAGGGCCGCCTTGACCGCGCCATTGGCCGCCACCCCGCCGGCCACGACGAAGCGCAGGCTCTGTCCCGGATGGCCGGCGGCATAGAGCTTCATGGCCCGGTCGGTGCGTTCCGACAGCTGGCGGGCGATGGCGAACTGCACGGCGGCGGCCAGGTCGGCGCGCTCGGTTTCGTTCGTCACCTTCTCGGCCAGCCGCGCGGCGGCGGTCTTCAGGCCCGAGAACGAGAAGTCGCAGTCCTTGCGGCCCAGCAGGGCGCGAGGCAGATCGAATTTCGTGGGATCGCCGGTCGCCGCCAGCTTTTCCAGGGCCGGGCCGCCGGGATAGGGCAAGCCAAGGCTCTTGGCGATCTTGTCGAAGGCCTCGCCGGCCGCGTCGTCGATGGTGGTGCCCAGGCGGGTGCAGGCCCCGACGCCGGCCACTTCCAAGAGCTGGCAGTGGCCACCGGAGACCAGCAGCAGCAGGAACGGATAGTCGATCGAGGCCCCGAGCCGCGCCGAGACCGCGTGGCCTTCCAGGTGATTGACCGCCACCAATGGCAGGTCGCGGGCCAGGGCCACGGCCTTGCCGAACGCCAGACCGACCATCACGCCGCCCACCAGGCCCGGCCCGGCCGTGGCGGCCACGCCGTCCAAGGCGTCGAACGCCAAGCCCGCGGTCCGCATCGCGTCGGCCACCACGCTATCGATGGCTTCCACGTGGGCGCGGGCCGCGATCTCGGGCACGACCCCGCCGAACGGGGCGTGCTGCTCGAACTGGGTGCCGACGATCGACGACAGGACCTCGACGCGGCCGTCCTCGTTCCGGCGCACGACGGACGCGGCGGTCTCGTCGCAGCTGGTTTCCAGTCCGAGGATGGTCAGGCTCGCTTTGATCGGGCCTGAGTTCGTAAGGGTTGTCATTCGGTTGCGGGGTTCCCGCCGCTCCTGTAGCAGCGAAGGCTTCTAGTCTCGCTCTGCAGGTAACGTTCCGACAGTGTCCCGGCAACCCATCCGCATCGGCGCGCGCGGCTCCAAGCTGTCGCTGGCCCAGTCCGGCCTGATGCAGGCCCGTATCGCGACCGCGCTCGGTTGGACTTCTGGCGAGGATATCGACGCCTTCGCCCAGCTGATTCCGATCGTCACCAGCGGCGACCGTATTCAGGATCGCCGCCTGATGGAGATCGGCGGGAAAGGTCTCTTCACCAAGGAGATCGAGGAAGCCCTGCTGGACGGCCGCATCGACTGCGCCATCCATTCGCTGAAGGACATGCCCGCGGAGTTGCCGCCGGGCTTGGTGCTCGCCGCCGTGCCCGAGCGCGAGGATCCGCGCGACGCCTTCATCAGTCCTGTCGCCGAACGGCTTGAAGATCTGCCCAAGGGCGCGCGCCTGGGCACCGCCTCGCTGCGTCGACAAGCGCAGGCCCTGCATGTGCGGCCCGACCTCGACATCGTCATGCTGCGCGGCAATGTCGACACCCGCCTGGCCAAGCTGGAACGCGGCGAGGCCGACGCTATCCTGTTGGCCCAGTCGGGGCTGAACCGCTTGAATCTCGGCCACATCACGCGCAGCTGGCTCGACCCGCTGGCCGCCCCGCCCGCCCCGGGCCAGGGCGCCTTGGTCATCGAGACCCGGGCCGAGGATGTCGGCCTGCCGTGGCTGCAAGCCGTGCGCTGCCAGGCCACGACGATCGCCGTCGCCGCCGAGCGCGGGGCGCTCTACGCCCTCGAGGGTTCGTGCCGCACGGCCATCGGGGCCTATGCGCGGCTGGACGGCCTGGACCTGACGATGATCGTCGAGGCCCTCACCCCGGACGGCGTCCAGCGCTTTCGCCGCGAAGGCTCGGTGACCCTGTCGCATATCGACGCCACCGAAGAGGCCCGAGCCGTGGGCCTGGAACTCGGCGGCGCGGTGCGCGTCGAGGGTGGCCCTACCCTGATCCTCACGGAATAGAGCCATGAGCAAGCTGGCGGTTGGCGGCGCGCGGCGGATCTGGGTCACCCGGGCCTCGCCGGGCGCGGAGGCCACCGCCGCGCGACTCCGGGCCATGGGCTTGGAGCCGCTCGTCGATCCGCTGCTGAGCGTCCGAGACCTGTCGCCGACCCTCGACCTGACGGGCGTCGCCGCCCTGGCCTTCACCAGCGTCAACGGCGTCGCCGCCTTCGCGCGCCTCGAGACCGACCGGACCCGCCCGGTGTTCGCGGTCGGCGACCGCACGGCCCGCGCCGCGCGCGAAGCCGGGTTCGCGGCGGTTGTCTCGGCCGACGGCGATGTCGAGGCCCTGGCGGCCCTGATCGCCGGCCAAGCCCCGCGGCTCGACGGCGTGGTGTTGCATCCTTCGGCCCTGGAGCCGGCCGGCGACCTGATCTCGCCCCTGATCGCGGCGGGGCTGAGCGCCCGGCGGGTCGCGGTCTACGTGACTCTCGATCGTGACCCCGCCTCCACGACCCAGGCCGCGCTCGAGGGCTTGGAGACGGTGCTCCTGCATTCGCCCCGCGCGGCGCGCAAACTGGCCGAGATCCTCGGCAAACGTCCCGCGCCGGGCCTGCGGGCTCTGTGCCTTTCCGTGGCGGTCGCCCAGCCGCTCGAGGCGCTGGTGCTAGCCGGCCGCCTGGGGGTCGTGGCGTTCGCGCCGCATCCGAACGAAACCGCGCTGCTCAACCTCCTCACGGCCTAGCTGAACGATTGCACGGCGCGGCGGGCTGGGGCACGAATGGCGCATGACGCTCGCTTCCGATCCCGTTGAAACCGAGGCCCCGCGCGATCCGGCGCTGTATGCCCGTCGTCGCCTGTTGGGGCCGGGCTTCTGGGCGCTGATCGCCTTCGGGATCGTCTGCGTGGCGGCCGGCGCGGCCCTGGCGCGCTTCGGTCCGACCTGGTTTTCGCGCCCCAAGGCCCCGGCGGCGATCGAGCAACCTCAAGCGACCACCCCCGCGCCCGGAGCCGGCGTGAGCCAGCCCTTGTACGGCGGGCCCGGCGCGACGCCCGCTCCCGCCCCGGCTCAGGAGAGCGTCGCCCAGCTGGAAGGCCGGGTCGCCGTGCTCGAATCGGGCCAGCAGCGAACCCTGGACGCGGCTGGCGCCGCCCTGGCCGCCGCCACCCTGATGGACGCCGCCCGCACCGCCCGGCCGTTCGCCGAGGAACTGGCCAGCCTGGAACGGGTCCTGCCGCTGTCGCCCGACCTGCGCGCCCTGGAACGCCTGGCCCAGGCCGGCGCCCCGACCCGCGCGGGCCTGGCCGCCGAGTTCGAGACCTTGGCCGCGCGCGCCGCCGTCGCCGCCCGCGACCCCGGCCGCAACGCCGATTTCCTGGCCAAGCTGCGCCACGCCCTGTCCAGCATCGTCACGATCCGCCAGGTCGGCACGACCCAGGGCGGGACCCCCGACGCGGTGCTGGGCCGGGCCCAGAAGCTGCTCAACGAAGGCGACATCGAAGGCGCGCTGGCCGCGACCGAGACCCTGCCGATCCCCGCCCAGAACGTCCTGGCCCCCTGGCGCGCCGCCGCCGAGCGTCGGGTCGAGGTCGATCGCCACATCGCCGCGATCCGCGCCGACGCCCTGGCCGGTCTGGTGCGGGTGAGCTCGGCTCGACCCGACGTCGGTGCGGTGGCCCCGTGATCCGCGCGGCGTTCGTCTTCTTCCTGGTGGCCGCCCTCGCCGTGGCGGTGGTCGCCCTGACCGGCGAGCCGGGGGCGGCGAGTCTCGACTGGATGGGCTGGCGGGTCGACATGACCGCCGCCGCGGCCGCCCTGCTGACCCTGTTCACCGCGCTGCTGGCGACGATCCTGTGGCGCGCCCTGCTGTGGGTGATCGAGGCCCCGGAGCGCGCCGCCCGGGCCCGGGCCGAGGCCAAGCGCAAGCAAGGCGTCGAAGCCCTCTCGCGCGGCTTTCTCGCCGTGGCGGCCGGTGACGGCTCCGAGGCGCGCCGCCTGGCCCAGAAGGCCGCTGAACTGGCGCAGGACGCCCCGGCCCTGATCCGCGTCCTGGCCGCCCAGGCCGCCGAGGCGGCGGGTGATCACGTCGCCGCGCGCCAGGCCTATAACGCCATGCTCGGCTTTCCCGAGATGCGCCTGGCCGGCCTGCGCGGCCTGATGCAGACGGCCCTGGCCGAGGGTGACAAGCCGCTCGCCCTGAGGCACGCCGAAACCGCCTACGGCCTGGCCAAGACCGCGCGCTGGGCCTGGCGGGCCCTGCTGGAGGCGCGGCTGGAGGCCGGCGACTGGAAGGCCGCCCTCGACCTGGTCCAGGGCGCGCTGGATCGCAAGATCGTGCCGCCGCTGGTCGCCGAACGCGCCCGCGCCGCCCTGCTGGCCGCCTCGGCCGCCGGTCTTGAGGAGACCGATGATCCCAAGACCCTGAACCAGGCGCTCGACTTCGCGGTCCAGGCGGCCAAGCTCAAGCCCGACTTCGCCCCCGGCGTGGTGATGGCCGCCCGCCTGCAGGCCGCCGACGGCAAGGCGGGCAAGGCCGGAGGCCTGATCGAGGCCGCCTGGAAACAGGCGCCCCATCCGGCCCTGTGGCTGGCCTATCGCGACCTGAAGACCAACGAGACCCCCAAACTGCGCGCCGCGCGCCTGGTCGCCCTGGCCAATCTGAAGCCCGAAGCCCGCGAAAGCCGGTTGCTGAAGGTCGAGAGCGCCCTGATCGGCGGCGATCCGGTCGCCGCCCGGGCCGCCGCCCGCCTTCTTCCCGAGGAAGCGCTCACCGCCCGGATCGCCGGCCTGATGGCCCGCGTCGCCTATGCCAACGGCGAGGCCGACGAGGCCCGCGCCTGGGTCGCCCGGGGCGCCGCCGCCCCGCAGGAGCCCGACTGGTCGGACCTCGACCCCGAAGGCCGCGCCTTCGCCTATGCCCGCGACGACTGGGCCCGGCTGACCGTCAGCTATGCCGAGACCGGCGAGCTGATCCACCCGCGCTTCGAGCGCCGCGAGCGCACGATGAGCGAGTTGCCGCACCTGCCCTCGGCCTATGCGGAATCCACGCCCTTCGTTCGCGCGGCCGAGACCGGCGGGGCCCTGATGCCGATCCCGGACGACCCGGGCATGGGTGAGGACATGTTCGATCCGGCCCCGCCGCCGGAGCCGGAAACGGGCGGTCCGGCGCCCCGTCGCAACACAGGTTCACGCCGACGCTTGGCAAGCGGCTCGCGCGCCGCTAAATAGGCCCCTCTTCGCGCCGGGTCGGTGATTTGGCGAAGGGAACACCAGTGTCTGTTGGAGCTTCTCCAACGACGAAGCGCGCCGCTTTAGCTCAGCTGGTAGAGCACCTCATTCGTAATGAGGGGGTCACAGGTTCGAGTCCTGTAAGCGGCACCACCCCTTCAGCTAGGAAATTGTCGGGCGATGGGCGTCGAGGCCTTAACGCTTGATCCGGCGTGGGTCCCTTCTGGGTGTACCTTCCAGAAGGACGGATACGTGAAGCATATATGTCGCTTAGAGCGGCGGCGGCCGGGTAGGGCCAGTCGCTATGGCCGGACGACTCTTAGGCGATCTTGGAAAGGTCCGCTTCCTGCAGCGCAAGCCGCGCCGACATTACTGCGGCGGGCTTTGACCCCATGCTCGCGCGCGAGGTCGGGTTCTGGCGGCCGTATCGGTTCTGGGAACAGTTGCTTCTGGTCGGCGGGATGGTCGAGCAAGGCGCTTGATCGGCTCCGCGACCAGGGCTTCGAGATCGCCCCGCCCAATGATGGGGTCCTGGCGCCGCCCAAGCCGTTCAAGCTCTGGGTCGTCGCGCGCTGGTAAAGCCCGTGCCCTCGCGGCCTTATCCACTCGACGACAGGTTCACGCCCGGAGCGGGCGAGGGCCGAGCGGCGCGATGGCCGCGCGGCAAGGAACGTCGCCGGGTCTCGTGGAAAGATACGATCGCCAATTGCTTCGAGCCGGAGGCCTCCGGTAATGGCCACAAATGCATTCAGGCGGCCGCGGCCAAGGGGATGATCGCGACCGCCAAACGTCAGGGCGCGACGTTCGAGGAGCTCGAACGGGAAGTCGTCTGGTTCTGCTATTGCAAGGTCAAGACGCCCGGCCGGCTACAAGACCCCATCGCCGTTGAGGTCGCTCGGGCCCACAGGCTTTGGTCGCCGACCTGACCCGTCTGTCGGACGCATTCGCTTCCTCAGGTTCAAGGCGCGCCCGCTGGTGGAGCCGCTGGCCATCACTCGCGCCTGCGGAACGTGCGCGCAATGAAGATCAGGCACGGCGGCTCGCGCAATTGACCGAGGATTCCATGGCCATTCCTATGGCCTCTCGCCGGAGGATCGTGTCATCTTCGCCCAGCGAATGCCGCTTCGGGCGCCCGCGGGGACCGCTCGGGCGAAGACCTGAACCCCGCCCGTGGCTCGCTGACGTCAGGAACGTTCCTGGCTGCAGGGTGCGGCCTGGTTCAAATGACCCCTGTCGTTGAGGCTTTGATGGCCAGATCGGCGGCTTGTGTTGTCGCGGATCGAGACGGGGATGTTGGTATTGGAAATGGTGGCGAAGGCCGGCGCGAGCACTTCGCGCGGGGCAAGGGCGTGAAGACGATCGCGCGGGAGATGGGCCTGGCGCGCAACGCGGTTGTCCCGGAAACGCGATTCGATCCGTTGATGCAGCGATATTGCGCCCGCCCGTGCATCAGTCCACCCGCGACGCCTTGCCCGCGCGTGTAAACATCTGTTTCGAGGGCGCGCGGGTCCAGAACCGGCTGATCTGCTGAACCCGGCTGGTGGCGGGCGCTGTTGCGTGATGTGGATCGAAACGAGCAGGTTTCGATCCGGGAATGCGGCGGCCGCGCCTTAGGCCTGTGCATGTACCACCTGTTGATCACCGTCCTGATCGGCACCGTAGAACCGGGATCCCGATCGAGCGTCTCGCGTGGCAGATACCGATCGACCCGCGCCGGGATATTTCGCGCCGCGGTCGCCTGAAACTCATTGTCGAGATTGATCGATCCGGCATCGATAAGCCCGAACTCGGTCACGTCGATGGCGACCTCGGTCGCCGTTCATCGGCAGGTTTGCGGAACAGCCAGTCCTCGATCACAAGATAATCGAGATCAGTCGTGAGCAGAAGGTCTACCGCTTCGGCGACGCTGGTGACGATCGGTCTGCCCTTGCTATTGAAGGAGGTGTTCACCAGCGCCCCGAAACCGCTCAGCCGTTCGAACTCGGTGAGCACATCGTAAAGCCACTGGTTTTGCCCGGAAGCGATGGTCTGGACGCGCGCCGTGCCATCGACATGCGTCGCCGCCGCCAGTTTTCCCCGCCACGCAAGGCTGACCGAGGGGTTGAAAGACATGTACGACATGTCGTTGCGGGCGTTGTCGAAATATCGGTGCACGTCGGCGACGCGAACGACCGGCGCATAGGGACGAAACGCCTCGCGGAACTTCACGTGATTGTTGAGCCGGTCCTTCATCCCGGGAACGCTGGGATCGGCGAGGATGCTGCGATGGCCGAGTGCGCGCGGCCCATGTTCCGAGTGGCCCCGCATGACGGCGATGATGTTGCCTGCGTGCAGCAGTTCCGCGATCTCCCTCGTCTCCACCCTGACGCCGCCGAGCCGCGCAACCGCCGCCGGCAAGGCCTCCGGGTCCTGTATCGCCGGGCCGGTGTAGGTCACGGTCACAGGCTCGACCGGGCGCGATCGCAGCAGCAGGGCGCCCTGCGCGAGCCCGCAATCATTCGGATTGGGTGGCACGAAGACGGGCCACTCTATCAGGTCGGCCAGTTGCTGGTTGACCATGACGTTGAGCGCGCAGCCCCCGGAAATGCACATTGGAAGCTTGTACCGGGCGGCAATCGGCAGGACCGTGTCGAGGAAAATGCGTTCGAACACATGCTGCGCTGTGGCAGCCAGATCGAATGCATCCGCGCCGCTCAGGGCGTTGCGCGATAGCGGGAGCCCGATGCGGTGGCCAAGCATCTCGAGTTGCCCGACCACCCACAGGTACATGCCGGAAAACGTGTCTTTGCCGCTGCAGGTTATGAAGAAGTCCCGCACCGGCTCGATCCATTCGGGCCGGATCTGACCAAAGGCCGCCAGCCCCATCAGCTTGCCGGCGTTCGACCGTTCCTTGCCGTCGTCCGGCTTGCGGATTTCGACGATGGGATGCGCGATCGCCCGATACGGGATGCCGAGATTGAGCCGATAGCCGCCATCGATCGCTGCGATGCCGGTCTCGCGCGATGCCAGATATATTCGGAACGTGCCATCATTGCCGCCGCCATCGTAGGAAACAATCAGACTGCGATCGAACGGGGATTCGTAAAACGCTGCGGCTGCGTGCGCCTTGTGGTGATCGACGGCTTCGATCGACTTGATGCCCAGACCCTCGAACAGCTGTTTCGCGTAGCTGTCGGCACCGTGTATCACCATTCCGGCATCAAACTTCGGATGAATATTCCTGACGATCGCAATCAGATCACGGACGTCCGGCCATTCATGCCGCACATCGTAATGGCGCTTCCCGAAAATGCGTTCGAGTTCGATGTTATGCAACACGCCATGAAGGTCGAGCGACAGTACGGAATCATGATTTAAATGAACCGCTAAAACATCCACTTACGACTTCCTCTTCCAGCGTTCAGGGCTGAATGCCACCGTTGGCGCGGCCTCGCAATATCCCGCCGCAACCATGGTGGTGCTGACGGTCGTTCGGTGTCAGCCGGCATCGTGGAACGTGGAGGATTTGTTGTTTGAACGCGATGTCGTCGAGTAACAAAGCTCCTTCTGCTGGGGCGCGTAGGCCGAGGTGGAGCAATCCACCTTTTATCGGTACGTCGAGTTGTACGAAGTGGACGAGCCGCCCCATCACGGAACACAAGCGAACGCGCTGTCCGTTTGCGGCCAGACAATCGGCGTTCCAGTGCTCTCCAATTGGCGATCCGACCAAGCGTCCAGTCCTGAACACCAGCCGAACGACCAAAGCTTGCTCGCCCGAGCGCAGCGTCTAGGCATCGACCTAGCGCGTCATCACCAGATCATCGCGGAGCTTCGAGGTTAGGACGGTTCGACGGTCCGCTCAGGGTGGGGAAACGGACCTTGGCCTACTTCGAGAGCAGCGCAGCTCTGCCCGAGTCAGTCGGCGGGCATGGCTATTGGGAACGCCTGAACGAAATCCTGCAAGTCGAGCCGGTCAAGCAAGAGGACCGACTGTTCTTTTGCCGTGCCCTCCTCACTGGGCCTGGAGAAGGGCAAAGCCTTCGTCCCCAGTACAGCCCAGACCAAGGCCCTAACCGAAGGCGCGCAGATCGGGCAGCTGATGGCCATGGCCAATTCGTTCGACAAGCGCTTCGCCACAGCCCGCTTCGGCGGCCTTTGGGATCGTGCGGTCAACGTGTCGATGAGCCAGGAGGCCGAGCTCTACGCCCAGCTCGACTAGCGGGCCTAGTGGTTCTATGAGGCCGAGAGCCTGTCCGAAGGCATGACAACACAAACCCCTGGCGAGGGCCAAGTCGCTGGAGAGCAACATCAGCGACCATGCCGCGACCTGGCTACGCGCCACGTTGGGCAATATTCCGGTGTGCCGCGCCTTGGTCACCGAACTGGTCGGGATGATCATTCCCAACCTGCGCGAGGAGCGAGTGGTGCGCTACCTCGCTCGCCTCGCCGAGAAGCTCAGCGCCACCAACGCGGAGTTGGAGGCCTTGAGGGCGCGCCTCGACGTCGCGAGCCGGGCCCCCTTTTTCGTTTATCGAGCGGCCAGGCGCGCGGAGAACCCGGTGGCGATATACAAGGCGCCCGACGCGCCCCCGGCCGGCCCGACGAAGGTGTCGGACTTGAAGAATTGTAGACCTGCCTCGCGGTCTGATCGCCAGACCACGCGGCTGAGATGGACGCGCGAGACGCCCGCGTCGACCATGATCATCTCTTCGGCCGTGGAGACCATCCCATTGGTCGAGATGCGGGCGCCGCCTTCGGCGATATCGATCAGCGAGCACCTGGAAACCTGACCGTCGACCACGATATAGACCTTCCGCGTCGCGGGGGAACGGGGACTGGAGCGCTTTTCGGCGCCCTCCTGGGGCAGGTCATTGGATCTCATGCGCGGTAGCCTAGCTTGGTCGCGGGCGCCTGTCGCCGGGGTGTAGCGTTCTGTCGCCCGGACAAGCGCCATGCCCCGTTTCGACAGGGGAGTGACCTTGATCCGTCAGGATCCGCGGCCATCAGTCCCAGCCCTTGATCTTCTTCTTCTTGCCGATGGCGAACAGGCCCGGATAAGGCCCTTTGCCGGCCCTGTAGAGGCACCAGTCGTCGTCCTTCTTGCAGTCGCCGTCGAAGGCCGCCTTCTTGTCGGGATCGATGGCGGCGTACAGCGCCGGCCCGTTCTTGTTCTTGGCGCCCAGCGTCTCGGCGCAGGCGTCGCGTTCGGCCTTGGTCAGCTTGACGATGTCGGCCTGCGTGCAACCGCTCTGGCGAGCGGCCTGACGCAGGGCCTCGCCGCCGCCGGTCAGGGTTCCTCGCGCGGTGAAGCCGGGCGGGGCGACGATGGCGTAGGGGGCGGCGACGACCGGCGCGGGGCGCCCAGGCGGCTGGACAAGAGGCGGCGGGCGGTGAAGCGTTCGCGGCGGCGCGGCCGGGACGGGCGCGGCGGCCGATGTCCGAGACTTGGGGGCCTGGCGCTCGGGGCGCACGAGCGCGATCGTCACGCTGCGGGGTTCGACCAGGGTCGGGGCGGGGGGAACGCCGGCCAGCAACGCCCAGGCCAGCAGGCCATGCAGGGCGACGGAGATCGCGCCGATCGCCAGGCGGTGGCTTGTTCGAGCTTTCCGCGACCGGGCCGTCATGGTCTTGGGGCTCCGGGCGAGGCGGGGCAGAGCGAAAGCATCGTGGTCTCCCAGACGCCCGGTGCCCTGGTCGGTGGGCGGAGAGGTCGTTCCGTTGGAAAGGGAACGGATCAAAGATGGGTGCGGTCTCACGGAGCCAGGCTCTAGCGTCGTGTTGCGGCGCGACCGTGGCCGCCGCAAGTCACGGTCGAAACGAACCCCGGCTTGCTGGCGCTCACCGGTCATCTTCCTGCGTCGCGTGAATCTTGGGCCCGGCGCGCTGGGTTCGAGGCCGCACCGGTGAGTTTATCTAGTGGATTGATTCCAACATTTGGTGCCCACGCGTGGCGGCGATGATGATGTTGTCTGGGTCGGCGGTCCAGACGAAGGGTTTGGGCTGCTGATTGTGATCGGCGACAAAGCTGTTGATGGCGGCCTGGAGGTCAACGACGCCCTTGAAGACGCCCCGCTTGAGTCGGCGTTTGGTCAGGATCGCGAAGAAGCCCTCCACGGCGTTGAGCCAACTGGCCGATGTGGGCGTGAAGTGGAACGTCCAGCGTGGATGGCGTCCCAGCCACTCGATCACCTTGGGATGCTTATGGGTGGCGTAGCTGTCGAGGATGGCGTGGACGGCGTTGCCGGCCGGGACTTCGCGCTCGACGGCGTTGAGGAAGCGGATGAACTCCTGATGCCGGTGGCGCCGCATGCAGCGGCCGATGACCTTGCCCTCCAGCACGTCGAAAGCGGCGAACAGGGTGGTGGCGCCGTGGCGCTTGTAATCATGGGCCATGGTCCCGGCCCGGCCCTTCTTCAGCGGCAGGCCGGGCTGGGTGCGGTCCAGGGCCTGGATCTGCGACTTCTCATCGACGCTGAGCACCACGGCGTGGGCCGGCGGATCGACATAGAGACCGACGATGTCGCGGAACTTGGCGGCGAACTTGGGATCGTTGGACAGCTTGAAGGTCCGGATGCGGTGCGGAGCCAGGCCATGGGCCTTCCAGATCCGCTGCACCGAGGTCAGGCCAACGCCCTCCACCTTGGCCATCGCCGGCCGGTCCTGCGTCGTCTCGCCGGGCGGCTCGCCCAGGGTCAGGGCGGCGACCCGCTGCGCCACGTCGTCGCCAAGGCGCGGCGTGCCGGGCGGCCGGGTCTTGTCGCGCAAAGGGCCTTCCACCCGATCAATCCACTAGACTATGGGGAGGGTCACGAATGCTTCAATTTAGTCCAACTATCGGCTCTCTTGAAGAGCATGGCTGGAATCATTCGGCTTTAACCATTTTGCAAGCTTTTCAACTTCGCGACCCGCGTATAAGCAACGTAGGGAGAAGCGTTGGTGCATTAATCTTTGACCGCTCTTTCTTTGGGGGACCGCCATGGCGACGATCGTTGGAACCGACGTTAATGATGTTCTGGTCGGGACCGTCGACGCCGACAACATCAATGGTCTGCTGGGCGACGACCAGATCAGCGGCGGCGCCGGCGACGATGTCATTGCCGCGGGCGGAGGCGATGACACCGTCAACGGCGATGACGGAGTCGATACGCTCTATGGCGAGGACGGCAATGACACCCTGAGCGGTGGCGCCGGGGCGGATCTCCTCCAGGGCCAGAACAACAACGACACCCTGTACGGCGGGGCCGACAACGACACCCTCAAGGGCGGCCTGGGCAACGACGCCCTCTATGGTGACGACGGGGCCGACGACGTCAGCGGCGACGACGGCGACGACAAGCTCTATGGCGGCGCGGGCGACGACAAGCTCTATGGCGGCACGGGAACCGATATCCTGGAGGGCGGCGACGGCGCCGACACCCTGGACGGCGGCGATGGCGACGACACCCTGAGGGGCGACGCCGGGGTTGACTACCTCGTCGGCGCCGACGGGGCCGACACGCTGTTCGGCGGGACCGAGAACGACACCCTCACGGGCGGGACCGGAGGCGACACCCTCAATGGAGACGACGGCGCCGACACCCTCTATGGCGAGGACGGGAACGATGTCCTGAACGGGGGCGCCGGGACCGACACGCTGTACGGTCAGGCGGGCGATGACACCCTGAACGGCGGTCTGGACAACGACGTCCTCAAGGGCGGTCTGGACAACGACACCCTCAATGGCGACGACGGCGCCGATGAGCTCTACGGCGACGAGGGCAATGATGCGCTCAACGGCGGGGCCGGGGACGACAAGCTTTACGGCCTGGCCGGCACCGACACCCTGAATGGCGGTGACGGGGCCGACACCCTGGACGGGGGGGATGGAGACGACCTCATGCTGGGCGGCGCGGGCGCCGACTCCATCTATGGCGGAACGGGTAATGACACCCTTTCCGGCGGGACCGAGAATGACGTCCTCAATGGCGCGTCCGGCGACGACACGCTGAACGGCGACGACGGCGACGACATCCTCTTCGGCGAGGACGGGGTCGATATCCTGAACGGCGGCGCGGGCGCCGATACGCTGTACGGCCAGGCCGGCAACGATACCCTGAGCGGCGGCCTGGACAACGACATCCTCAAGGGCGGCCTAGGCGACGACATCCTCAATGGCGACGACGGGGCCGACCAGCTCTACGGGGACGAGGGCAACGACACGCTCAATGGCGGGATCGGAGACGACCAGCTCTACGGCCTGGACGGCAACGACA
>FTJN01000035.1_pt4 | contig 32885 bp, 32 predicted proteins | sample 1658361 | NCBI WGS metagenome assembly FTJN01 (sample SAMEA3914819, study PRJEB12502) | metagenome | biome: forest; material: soil | place: Canada | collected 2010-06-26 | depth 0.3 m
GCCGGCGTCAACCTGGCCTCGGTGAACTATCACTTCGGCTCCAAGGACGCCCTGCTCTACGAGATCTTCCGCCGGCGCACCGTCGAGCTGAACCGCGAGCGGGCCAAGAAGCTGCACGAGGCGATCGACCGCCATGCCGGCGCGCCGCCCGTGCGCGAGATCCTGGCCGCCCTGCTGACCCCGCCGCTGAAGTGGCTGGCCCCCGACCACGAGCGCCGCATCTCGCTGCAGTTCCTGATCCGGGCCCGCAGCGAGGGCACCGACGAGATCCGCAAGGTGCTGCAGACCGACGTCACCCACCTGCGCCGCTTCTCCGACGCCCTGCTCAAGGCCCGTCCCGACCTGCCGTCGGAGGAGATCTACTGGCGGCTGCACTTCACCCTGGGCATGCTGCACAACAACCGCTTCGCCGAGTTCGACCGCCTGAACGTGCTGTCCGAAGGCACGACCAGCGAGGCCGACGTCGAGGCGCTACTGACCCGCATGCTGGCCTTCGCCGAGGCGGGGTTCGCGGCCTAGGGGTACACCTCCTAGCAAGAAAGCGCCTGATCCCCACTCCAGTTGTCATCCCGGAAGCCTCGCAGAGGCTGTCCGGGACCCAGGGGACTGGGCAAAGGCGTTACGGTTCGCCTGGGTCCCGGACAAGCGCTACGCGCTTTCCGGGATGACAACTTGAGTTGAAGCTTCGTTTCGAGCTCCATCAGCGCCCCGGCGCCACACCCCACGTTTTATCCGACAATTGCCACCTAAAGCCGCCCCCGCGGTTTGACAGTCCGTGCCCTTAGCACGTATTGCGCTTGCGACTCATTATCGTTTGCAAGCGAGACCGCCTCATGACCTCCTCCCCGCGCGCCCTGCTGCTGGCCGGCGTCGCCATCGCGACCCTCTCGCTGGGCGCCGTCGCCCACGCCGAGGCGGCCAAGGCCGGAGAAGTCGCCGCCGCACCCGCCGACTCCAACGCCACGGAAAACCAGGTCGACAGCGTGGTCATCACCGGCGCGCGCACTCGCACCTCGGCCGTGACCGGTCTGGACATGAGCCTGCGCGAGACCCCGCAGTCGGTGACCATCGTCGACCAGGCCCGGATCCGAAACTTCAACCTGACCAGCGTCAACGACCTGCTGGCCCAGGTGACCGGGGTGAACGTCGAGAAGGTCGAGACCGACCGCACCTATTACAACTCGCGCGGCTTCGACATCACCAACTTCCAGGTCGACGGCATCGGCCTGCCGCTGATCTGGGGCATCCAGTTCGGCGACCTGGACACCGTGCTGTTCGACCGCGTCGAGGTGGTGCGGGGCGCCAACAGCATGATGACCGGCACGGGCAACCCGTCCGCCACGGTCAACTATGTGCGCAAGCGCCCGACCGACACCTTCAAGGCGAGCGGGGCCCTGGAATACGGCTCGTGGGACGACTACCGCCTGGAAGCCGACGTCGCGGGTCCGCTGAACAGCGAGGGCACGGTGCGCGGCCGGTTGATCTACGCCAACGAGGACAAGGGCTCCTACCTCGACCACTACCACGTCAACCGGAACGTCTATTCGGGCCTGCTGGCCTGGGACGTCACCCCCAAGCTGACCGCCACCGCCGGCTATGCGCTGCAGGACAACCGCTCGCGCGGCGTGCTGTGGGGCGCCCTGCCGCTGAACTATTCGGACGGGACGCTGGTCGACTATCCGCGCTCGGCCTCGACCTCGGCCGACTGGACCTACTGGAACGTCAAGGACCAGACCGCCTTCACCGAGCTGAACTACAAGTTCGACAACGGCTGGCAGATCAAGGCCACGGGCACCTACAAGCGCTTCAACGAGAAGGCCAAGCTGCTCTACGCCTACAACAATCCCGATCCGGTCACCGGCCTGGGCGTGGAGGGCATGAGCGGCATCTATCCGTCCAAGTACGAGAACTTCATCCTCGACGCCTACGCCTCGGGTCCGTTCCAGCTGTTCGGCCGCACCCACCAATTGGTGGTCGGCGGGCAGACCTCGAAGTCGACCGGCAAGGAGTGGGAAGACTTCTCGGGCGACACCATCCTCTATGGCGATGTCCGGAACTGGGGTTCGATCCAGCCGGACGAGCCGACCTATCCGGGCGCCTACCAGGCCACCGACCAGACCGACCGCCTGTCGCGCTTCTACGCCGCCGCCCACTTCAGCGTCACGGATCAGTTCAAGGTGGTGGCCGGCTTCAACGCCCTGTCGCTGAAATCCAAGGGCTATTCCTATGGCAGCGACACCGCGCGCGACGAGCAGAAGATCAGCCCCTATCTCGGCGGCGTCTATGACCTGAACGACAACGTCTCGCTCTATGCCAGCTATACGGACATCTTCAATCCGCAGTCCGAGCGGGACGCCAACAACCAGAACCTGCCGGCCGCCCACGGCGAGGCCTACGAGGCCGGCGTCAAGAGCGAGTGGTTCGACCACCGCCTCTACCTGACCGGCGCGGTGTTCTCGTCCGAACAGAAGGACCTGGCGTTCGCGGTCGGCTCGGTCGGCAACCGCACGATCTACGAGGGCGTCGACACCAAGGTCACCGGCTACGAGCTGGAGGCCAGCGGCGCGATCACCGACCAGTGGACGCTCAGCGCCGGTTGGACCCAGTTGAAGGTCGAGGGCGAGGACGACCAGGACCGCACCTACATCCCCCGCAAGACCCTGAAGGCCACGACCACCTACACCCTCCCCGCGCTGCGCAACCTGACGGTCGGGGCGGCGGTGCGCTGGCAGAGCCAGGTGTCGATGATCGACATCGTGCCGGTCGAGCAGAAGGCCTATGGCATCGTCGACCTGATGGCCGGCGTCGACGTCACCGAGAAGGTGCGCGCCACGCTCAACGTCAAGAACGCGGCCGACAAGAAGTACCTGACCAGCCTGATGTGGAACCAGTCCTACTACGCCGCGCCGCGTAGCGTGTCCGTGCGCCTCGACTTCGCGTTCTGAGGCCGGTGATGGACGCGCGAACCCAGGATCTCGCCCCCGCCTCGCCGCCCGAGCCCGCTTCGGCGGGGTCGGCCCGGTTCGCGCCGTCCAGCCCGCGCCCAGCCCTGACCTTCATCCACCGGTGGGTGGGGCTGTTCATCGCCGGGTTCCTGTTCGTCTCGGGCGTCACCGGGGCGGTGATCTCGTGGGATCACGAACTGGACGACGTGCTCAATCCGCACCTGATGTACGCCCAGTCAAAGGGCCAGGGTCCCGCCCTGCCGGCCCTCGACCTGGCGCGCCAGATCGAGGCCCGCGATCCGCGCGTCCAGGTCACCTACCTGCCCCTGGCCCCCGAGCCGGGCGGCACGCTGGCCTTCGGCGTCTCGCCCACCCGCAACCCGGGGACCGGCAAGCTGTTCGAACCCCACTACAACCAGGTGTTCATCGACCCGGTGACCGGCGCCGAACAGGGCCGGCGCGAATGGGGCGCGGTCTGGCCGATCACCCGCGAGACCTTCGTCTCGTTCCTCTATGTGCTGCACTACAGCCTGCACATTCCGGAGATGTGGGGCATCGACCGCTGGGGGATCTGGCTGCTGGGCGGGGTAGCGATCCTATGGACCCTGGACTGCTTCGTCGGCTTCTACCTGACCCTGCCGCCGCGTCAGAAAACCACCAAGACGACCAAGGCCGGCAAGGGCTTCTGGGCGCGCTGGAAGCCGGCTTGGGTGATCAAGACCTCGGCCAGCGCCTACCGGATCAATTTCGACATCCACCGCGCCTTCGGCCTGTGGCTGTGGGGCGTGCTGTTTACCGTAGCCTTCACCGCCTTCTCGCTGAACCTCTATGGCGAGGTGTTCTATCCGATCATGTCGAAGGTCTCGAAGGTGACGCCCAGCCCCTTCGACCTGCGCAAGCCCGCCGACCACAACGCGCCGATCATCGCCACCCGGACCTATGCCCAGGTGCTGGACAGCGCCCGCGCCGAGGCGACGAAGCGCGGCTGGAAGGCCCCGGCCGGCGGAGCGTTCTATTCGCCCGAATACGGCCTCTACGGCGTGGCCTTCCACGCGCCCGGCGGCGATCACGGCGCGGCGGGCGTCGGTCCGCCCTACCTCTATTATGACGGCAAGACCGGCGCCCTGGTCGGCGCCTCCCAGCCCTGGGTCGGCGCCCCGGCCGACATCTTCGTCCAGGCTCAGTTCCCGCTGCATTCGGGCCGGATCCTGGGCATTCCGGGCCGCGTCCTGATCTCCCTCACCGGCGTGGTGGTGGCGGCGCTCAGCGTGACGGGCGTGGTGATCTGGCTGAAGAAGCGCCGGGCGCGGGTGGGACGGCGGGCGCGGGCGGCTTAACTCGCCAACCTCCACGCCAGCCGCAGATCCTCGACCAACTGCCCATAAGCCCGGTCCTTCGCCTCGGGATCAGGCACGCGCAGCAGGTACGACGGGTGCCAGCTGACCAACCCCTGCTCACCCCCGGCCAAAGCTTCCGGCTGGCCGCGGGATTTGGCGATCGGCACGGCCTTGCCGAACACCGCAAGGCCCGCCGTCGCGCCCAGGGCCAGGATCACCTTGGGTTTCACCAAGCGCCGCTCGGCGTCCAGCCACCAGCGGCAGGCCTGGACCTCGCCCCGGTCCGGCGTCTTGTGGAGACGCTGCTTGCCGCGCGGCTCGTGCTTGAAGTGCTTGACGGCGTTGGTGATGAAGGCGCGGTCGCGGACCACGCCCGCCTCGGCCATCGCCTTGGCCAAGAGCTTGCCGGCGGGGCCGACGAAGGGCACGCCTTGCAGGTCCTCCTGGTCGCCGGGTTGCTCGCCGACAATCATCAGGTTCGCGCGCGCGGGGCCGATCCCCGGCACGCCCTGCGTCGCATCGCGCCACAGGTCGCAGCGGCGGCAGACCTGCACGCCGGCCGCCACCTCCTCCAGATTGACCAGGTTACTCTCGCCGAACGAGCCGTCGCGGGCGTGCTTCAGCGCGGCCTTCAGCACGCGTTCCGACGGCTTGCGGGGCTGGGCGGCGACCATGGTCTCGGTCCGGTTCCGGGCGTTGGCGATCAGGTCCGGAATGAGCGCCGCCTCGGGCAGGTTCCGCCAGTAGCGCTGGGGCATCTCCTGTTTCATCATCGCCGGGTTCAGCCGGGCCGGGTTGAAGATCGAGGCGTAGTAGGTGCGCCACATCTCCTCTTGCGCATCCTGCGACGGCGCGTCGGCCGGATCGGCGCCGGGCGACATCGTCAGGAAGCCGCCGTCCCAGTGGACGCAGGCGTCGGGCGTCAGGATCGACCAGTTCATGTTGGCGAACCGCCGAGCGAAGAACGGCGCGGCGGCTTCGGTGACGCGGTGGGCCGGCTCGAACCAGGCCACGAACGTCTCGGGTTTGAGGTCCTCGACCAGCCGGAAGCGGACGAAGGCGTGCATTTTGTGGATCGCCCGGCCGACGTTCCTGGCCATATCGCGGGCCTTGGCGACGTCGGCGTCGGCGGGGTTGGCCAGGAGCTTGGGCTGGGCCTCTAGGCGGTGGAGAATGCGGTAGAGCAGCGCCAGCCGCTCGGGCGAGCGGTGCAAGATGACGGTCTTGGCGAGATCGACGAAGGCGGCGGGGACGGTGAAAGGCGTTTCTCCTCCCCCGTGCAACGGGGGAGGTGGCACGTCGCGCAGCGACGTGACGGAGGGGGCGTCCGCGGCGGTGGACGCCCCCTCCGTCGGCTTCGCCGCCACCTCCCCCGCCAGAGCGGGGGAGGAGAAATCAAACAAATCCCGCTCCACCGTCCACACCACCGCCTCCGGCTTCACCCCTTCCACCCGCAACGCCCGCGCGGCGCCCCGCCAGCCGTCGAAGTCGATCTCGGACTCCAGCCGCGCCACCCGCATCAGAACAGGCTCAACTGTTGCGGCTCAACGAGCGTCGCCCGCAACCCCGCCCCGTCGGTGGCCGCGCCGGGCGTCCAGTCAGCGGTGACGATGAAGGGCTTGGCGCGCTTGACCGAGCCGCAGACGCGCTTGACGTCGTCCAGGGTCAGGCGGGTCTGGATGCGGGCCAGGATAATGCGGTCGACGCCCTTGGCCCCCAGGCCCGGCGTGCGCAGCAGGGTCTCGCGGTCGGCGGTGTTGACGTCGACCGGGAAGTCACCGCGATGGCGCAGGGCCCAGGCGGTCTTGGGGTCCATGGTCAGGTCGAGGTCCTCGCCCGGGGCGACGATCTCGCCCTGGCCGAAACCGTAGAACCGCATCAGCCAGTCGGCCTGGTACAGCCGATGCTCGCGGGCCAGGGGCGGCCGGATCACCGGCAGGCGGGCGCTGCTGTCGGCCATCGGGCTGAAGGCCGAATAGTAGACGCGTTTCAGCTGGTACGAGCCGTACAGCGCCGCGCTGCGGGCCAGGATGTCGCCGTCCTTGGTGGCGTCGGCCCCGATGATCAGCTGGGTCGACTGGCCGGTGGCGAACTTGCGCGGCTTGGCGCGGCCGGCCTTGACCGGTTCATTGCGATCCTCGATGGCCAGGCGCATGCGCCCCATGGCCTTCTTGATGCCCGCTGCGTCCTTCTCCGGCGCCAGGGCCGCCAGGCTCTCGTCCAGCGGCAGCTCGACATTGATCGACACCCGGTCGGCATAGAGCCCAGCCTCCGCCGCCAGTTCCGGCGAGGCCTCGGGGATCAGTTTCAGGTGAATATAGCCGCGGAAGTCGTGGTCCAGCCGCAGCGATTTCGCCACCCGGACCATCTCCTCCATCGTGTAGTCGCCGGTGCGGATCACCCCCGACGACAGGAACAGGCCCTCGATATAGTTGCGCTTGTAGAAGTTCAGGGTGAGGTCGACGACCTCCTTCACCGTGAACCGGGCCCGCGTGACGTTGGACGACACCCGGTTGATGCAATAGGCGCAGTCATAGATGCAGAAGTTGGTCAGCAGGATCTTGAGCAGGCTGATGCACCGCCCGTCGGGCGCATAGGCGTGGCAGATGCCCATGCCCTCCGTGGAGCCCACTCCCTTGCCGCCAAGGGAATCCCGCTTCTGGGCGCCCGACGAAGCGCAGGACGCGTCGTACTTGGCGGCGTCGGAAAGGATGGCGAGCTTGCGTTTCAGATCGAGGACGGCCATGTCGCCATCCTATTGTTCCTATTTTGTTCTGTCGATGACGATCACCGTCCCGTGACGGAACGAAGCAGCATCGGCGGGGTTATGCTGAGCCTATGGCTCGGCTCGGCATCCTTCACCAAACGCGATACGCCTACGCCCGGCCGGTCGGCTTCGGGGCGCATCGACTGCTGATCCGGCCGCGCGACAGCCACGCGATCCGCATCGTCGAGGCCTCGCTGCAGACCTCCCTGCCCGGTCAGACCCGCTGGACCTATGACGCCGTCGGCAATTGCGTGTGCTGGTTCACGCCGAAGGGCGAGGCCGACAGCCTGACCATCACCAGCCGCCTGGTCATCGACCGCTTTCCCGCGCCCCTGACCAGCCTGCCAATCGACGACCCGCACACCATCTCGCCGATCGTCTATTCGCGCGAGGACCGGGCGGTGCTGAACCCGTTCATCACCCCGGCCACCGACGACGACGACCGGGTGCTGCTGCGCTGGCTGCGCCAGCAGATGGAACGCCCCGACGAGCCGGCCATCGACTTCCTGCTGCGGATGAACGCCACCATTCACGACAGCTTCGTCTACAAGGCCCGCCCCGAGGCCGGCACCCAGGCCCCGGCCGAGACCATCGCTTCTGGCCAGGGCACCTGCCGCGACTTCGCCTGGCTGATGGTCGAGGCCCTGCGGCGGCTAGGCTACGCGGCGGTGTTCGCCACGGGCTACATCTATAGCGGTCCGGCCTCGGCCCTGCGCGGCGCCGGCGCCACCCACGCCTGGTGCGAGGTGTTCCTGCCCGGCCTGGGCTGGACCGAGTTCGACCCCACCAACGGCCTGGCGGAGTCGCCGGACCTGATCCTGGTGGCCCACACTCGCACCCCCAACGAAGCCAAGCCGATCTCGGGCACCATCTTGGACGATCCCGGCGAGGCGCGGCTGGAGGTCAGCGTCGAAGTGCGATTGCTGGACAATCTCAGCGCCGCAGCGTGAAGATCAGAAGACCATCGGGAGGACAACCAATGATAAAAAGCTTCGAACACCAGAACCCGCTGAACACCGGCGCCATCCCGCGCCCCGAGCCCAAGCCGCAGCACGGCCAGAAGCCGGACGCCGAATGCCTCAAAGTCCCCGAGAAGCGCTCGTTCGAGCCGCGCCCGGGGCACTGAGGGTTCCGCGCTCTTGGAACCCTCTCCCAGCGGGAGAGGATCCTATTTGACCCGTCTTCCGCCCTTCGAATGCCCGCTCGTCATCGGATCCGGCTTCTTCGGTGGAACCCAGCCTTCCGGCGGCACATAGCTCGACTGGTTGGTCCCCAGCCCCATCTTGCCCGGCTCCTGGCGGCGCAGGTAAGAGGCCTGCGGCCCGCCCGAGCCCGGCTGCTCCATCACCCGCAGGTCGCGGCGGATCAGCTCGATCTGGTCGCGCAGGGCGGCGGCGGTTTCGAAATCTTCCGAGGCCACGGCCTGGGCCATCTCCTCTTCCAGTTCGGACAGGTGGGTCTGGGACGGCATGGCGGGCTCCCCTCGGCTGGCTTCCTCACCATAACGCGCCACGCTTGAGATCGGCGATGACGAGGCGTAAGCCCAGCCCGTGTCTTCCGTGCAGCCAGAGTCTCCCGTTCGCGGGACCCGCCTGATCTCCCTGGCCGTGGCCAGCGCGCTGCTGATGGAGTTCATCGACTCCACCGCCCTCTCGACCGCCCTGCCCACCCTGGCCCGGGCCTTCAGCGTCGACCCGATCCACCTGAAGCTGGCCCTGACCTCCTACATCCTGGCCCTGGCGGTGTTCACCCCGGCTAGCGGTTGGGCGGCCGAACGCTTTGGAGCGCGGCGGGTGTTCATGACGGCGATGGTCGTGTTCCTGGCCGGCTCGGCCCTGTGCGGCCTGTCGCGCAGCCTTGAAACCCTGGTCGCCTCGCGCATCCTGCAAGGGATCGGCGGGGCCATGATGACGCCGGTGGCGCGGCTGATCGTCGTGAGCTCCACGCCCAAGGACAAGCTGATCCGGGCCATGGGCTGGTTCACCATGCCCGCCCTGGTCGGCCCGCTGATCGGACCGCCCCTGGCCGGCCTGGTGCTCAGCGTCGCCGACTGGCCGTGGATCTTCTACCTGAACCTGCCGATCGGCATCCTGGGCATGACGGCGGTGATGCGCTTCGTGCCCAAGGGCCAACCGACCGAGATGGGCCGGTTCGACACCCTGGGCTTCCTGCTCTCGGCCATGGCGATCAGCGGCCTGGTGGTGGTGGCCGAGACGGCGGGGCTGTCGCTTCTGCCCCCGTGGGCGCAGCTGAGCATCCTGGGCTTGGCTCTGGGATCGGGCTGGCTTTATCTGCGCAAGGCCAAGGTCACGCCCCGGCCGATCCTCGATCTGGGCCTGCTGAAGCACCGCAGCTACCGCGCCAGCATGCTGGGCGGGTTCTTCGGACGCCTGGGGATCGGGGCCAGCCCGTTCCTGCTGCCCTTGCTGCTGCAGGTCGCCCTGGGCTGGAGCCCGCTGAAGGCCAGCCTGGTCACCCTGGGCGCCGGGGTAGGGATCCTGATCGCCCGCCCGTTCGCCGCCCTCAGTCTCAAGCGGTTCGGCTTCCGCACCTCGCTGGCGGTGTTCGTGATCGCCATGGCCGTGCTGACCGCCGCGCCGGGCTTCTTCACCCAGGCCACGCCGATGGCGGTGATGGCCGGGACGCTGTTCCTGGCCGGCTTCGCGCGCTCCACCCAGTTCATCGCCGCCAACACCATCGCCTATGCCGACGTGCCCCAGCCCAAGATCGCCGCCGCCTCCACCCTGGCGGCCGTGGCCCAGCAGGTGGGCCTAGCCCTGGGGGTCAGCTTCGGCGGGCTGATGCTGCACTTGGCGCGCGGCCACGGCGCCCACCTGACGCCGGACCGCTTCACCTGGCCGTTCTTGGCGATCGGGGCGGTGAGTCTGCTGGCCCTGCCGGTTTATCTGCGGCTGGACCGCGACGCGGGGTCGGAGATTTCGGGACGGGTGCGGCCGACTTAAGCCCGCGCCGCCGCGATGCGCGCGCGGGCGATCTCGTCGGCCACCAGGTTGGCGGGGCGCTTGTCGACCAGGGAGTGGTCGAGCACCTCGCCCAGGGTCTGGGCCAGGCGGTCCAGCTTGGCGGCCACCCAGGCCGGGTCGAAGGCCGCGCCGGCTTCCAGGGCGCGGATCTCGCCGGCCACGTTGATGATGCCGCCCCCGTTGATCACATAGTCGGGGGCGTAGAGGATGCCGCGCTCGAACACCGCTTGGCCGATCGTGCGGTCGGCCAGCTGGTTGTTGGCCCCGCCGGCGATCACCTTGACCTTCAGACGCGGCAGGGTGGTGGTCGAGATCGCGCCGCCCAGGGCGCAAGGCGCGAATACGTCGGCTTCGACGTCGAAGATGGCGTCGGTCGAAACGATCCGGGCGCCGGTCTTGGCGGCCACCTCGTTCAAGGCCTGCTGGTTGACGTCGGCGATAATCAGCTTGGCGCCGGCCGCGTGCAGCTTTTCCGCCAGATAGGCGCCGACATGGCCGACGCCCTGGATGGCGACGGTGACGCCGTTCAGGTCGCGGTTCAGGGCCCGCTGGACGCACAGGCGCACGCCGCGGAACACGCCCTCGGCGGTGACCGGCGACGGATCGCCCGAGGCGGCCGCGTGGCCTTCCAGGCCGGCGACATAGCGGGTGGTGCGGCGCGTGGCGACCAGGTCGGCGGGCGAGACGCCGACGTCCTCGGCCGTCCAGTACTGGCCGTTCAGGCTTTCGACGGCGCGGCCGAAGGCCTCGAACAGTTCCGGCGTCTTCTGGCTGCGGGCGTCGCCGATGATCACGGCCTTGCCGCCGCCGAAGTCCAGGTCGGCCATGGCGTTCTTGTAAGACATGCCCTTGGACAGCCGCAGGGCGTCGGTCACGGCGGCGTCGCTGCTGGCATAGTCCCACATCCGGCAGCCGCCGGCGGCGGGGCCGCGCGCGGTGGAGTGGATGGCGATGATCGACTTGAGGCCGGTTTTTTCATCAAAGAACGCGTGAACGCCTTCGTGCCCCTCGAAATCGGGGGAATCGAACAAGGTCATGCTGCCGGTCTCGCCTTAGCCAGAAAGATTGCGCCGGGGTGTACGCTTGTGGGCTTGCCCCTACAAGCCCCAGCCTTGCCGCACCCCAAACCTCCGCTCATCCCGGCGAATGCCGGGACCCAAGCTGGGTGTCCGGACAATGCTCAGAGCCACGAACCGCCTACGCCGCTTGGATCCCGGCATTCGCCGGGATGAGCGGATAGATGGAGGATCGCTATTGCTTGGAAACCTCGGTCCGCACCACGTTCGGCGCGGTCGGCGCCCCGGGGATGGGCGGCGCCCCAGACGGCAGATCCGCCAGCGGGTCCTTCAGGAACGACGCCGCGTCGCGCCACACGACTTCCGCCTGCTTGTCGACCAGCAGCAGGTGCCAGCCGTTGGCGTAGTAGGCCGAACGGTCATCGGGCTTGAGCCGCCGGGCCGCCTCCATGGTCGGCTCCTTGGGGATGATGTGGTCGTTGGCCCCATAGAAATAGGCCACCGGGACCTGCACCTTGCCCAGCGAGGCCCAGGCCTTCTCCATCAGCCCGACGAGGCCATAGAGGGTGTCGGAGCGCGCGCCCCAGATCATCAGCGGGTCGCGACCCATGCGGCGCAGCTCGTCGATATTGTCGGTGGGCTGGACGTTCTTGACCAGCCATTCGGGCGGCTTGACCACCCAGCTCCGCGTCGTGTGGGCGGTGATCCACAGGGTGGTCTTGTAGGGCAAGGGCTGGGCCGACCAGCCCCAGACGGCGGGGGCGAACAGCAGCAGGCGATCGGCGGCCGGCGGCCGGTCCGAGGCCATGGCGGCGATGGCCAGGGCCCCGCCCATGCTCTCGCCGGCCAGGGCGACCTTGGCCTCGGGATGGGCCTCGCGGACCAGGGCCACGGCGGTGCGGATGTCCTCGGCCACCAGGTCGACCGGCGCCCAGACGCCGCGATCGGGCGAGCGGCCAAAGCCGCGGATGTCGACGGCGTAGGTGGCGATCCCCTGGGTGGCCCAGAACGGGCCGGCCAGGTGGAAGGCGTTGGAATAGTCGTTCATGCCGTGCAGGGCGACGATCACGTGGGTGACCGGTTGGCCCTCTGGCGGCAGCCACCTCATCAGACCCAGCGTCTGGCCGTCGAAACTGACCAGGCCGTCGGTCGCCAGGCGCGGCCCGCGAAAGCCCAGCTGGCCCAGGCCCGCACGCTGAGTGACCGGAGCGCAGGCGGCGAGACCCGCGACGCAGGCCGCGTTGAGAAGAAGGGACCGACGGTTCATGACGCCAGAATGCCCGCCACTCGGCGGCGAAGATAGGGCGCCACCTCGGCGTCGAACCACGGGTTGCGCGTGAGCCAGCCGGTGTTGCGCCACGACGGGTGCGGCAGCGGGAGGATCCCATCGTCGATGAAGTCGCGCCAGGCGGCGACGGTGTCGGTCATGCTTGCCTTCATGCGGGAGTCCAACGCCCAGGCTTGGGCATGGCTCCCGACCAGCAGGGTCAGCTCGACGTTCGGCAGGGCCGCCAGCAGCGGCTTGCGCCACAGCGCGGCGCAGCGGGCCGGTGGCGGATAGTCGCCGCCCTTGGGGTTGGTGCCTGGAAAGCAGAAGGCCATGGCGGCCACGCCGATCTCGGAACGGCCATAGAAGGTCTCGCGGTCGATCCCCATCCAGTCGCGCAGGCGGTTGCCCGAGGCGTCGTTGAACGGCAGCCCGGTCTCGTGGACGATCCGTCCCGGGGCCTGGCCGCAGATCAGCAGGCGCGTGCCCTGCCCGACCCGCACCACCGGCCGGGGCGTATGCGGCAGGTAGGGCGCGCAGGCCCGGCAGGCGGCGATGTCGGCGAGGAGGACGTCCAGCGGCATGGGGGTGGAGGTAGGCGGCTCAGGCCCAAAGGCAAGCCCCGTCACGGATCGTGTCCGTTTTCAGAGCACCGGTCGGAATTTCAGACACAATCTCGCCTCAAGGATGAATATTAATTCAGTAATTACAGGTATAGTTTTCAGTCGGATACCCGACACATAAACAATTAATAACGCGAGCCGGAAACAAAACTCATCCCGCGGGTTACATATCCAACCAAAGGATTTCTACATGGCAATTCCCAGAATCCTCTTCGTTGAGGACAATCGCATTTCGAGTCTTCTTAACTGTTTAGTCCTCCGCGAGGCCGGCTACGAGGTTACCGAAGCCTTCTGCGCCGAAGAAGCGCATGAGATCATCGACAGGCACGAACCGCTCTCGGCCCTGATCACCGACATCAATCTGGGGATCGGCGGCGACGGCTTCGATGTCGCGCGCCGCGCGCGGATGGCCTACCCGCACCTGCCCGTCGTGTACATTTCGGCCGCGGCCGCCGCCCGCTTCGCGGCGGAGGGGGTCGAGCGTTCGGAATTCATCGACAAGCCCTTCCATCCCGCCCGCATGATGGAAGCCCTGGACCGCACCATGCCCGCCGGCACGGCCTGAAGCGCGGCCGGCCCACTACGTCACCCCGCGAGGAATCGCTTCTCGCGCGTGATCCAGTGTTCGAACGACGGACGGGCGAGGATCGCCTCGGCATAGGCCTTGGTCTTGGGCCAGCGCGATAGATCGAAGCCCAGATGGCCCAGATTGGCGAACGGGCTGGCCACGGCGATGTCGGCCAGGGTCAGGCGGTCTTCCAGCAGAAAGCCGGAGTCGGGGATCGTGCATTCCAGATAGTCGAGCAGCGGCGGGATGGTCTCGTTCTCGGCCTTGGCGCACGCGATCTCGTCGGTGGCCACGCCCATGAAGCGCGGGCCGACGATGCGGTTGAAGAACAAAGGCCCGGCCGCCCCGACCATGATGGTGTCGGCATATTCCTCGAACCACACCGCCCGGGCGCGATTGCGCGGGTCGGTCGGGATCAGGTTGGGCTCGGGATGCAGGGCTTCCAGATAGGTGATGATCGCGGTGGAGTCCGAGATCTGGAAATCGCCGTCCTTGAAGCCGGGGATCTTGCGGAACGGGCTGCAGGCCAGGAACTCCGGGTCGGGCGAACCGGGGGCCGAGACCTTGTTCTCCAGCGCCAGCCCCTTCTCGGCCCCGAAAGCCAGGGTCTTGCGCACATAGGGCGACAATGACGAGCCGTAGACGATCATTCGGACCTCCCCTTATGAGTTTGGCTCATAGGTCCACGGGTCGGGTTTTGATTCAAGACTTAGGTGGAGAGGCTGTGCGGCCTATTCCTCGCCGCCCTCGTCGCCCGCGACGTCGTCCGCCACATCCTCGAAGCTGGTCGGATCGCCTTCCATCCGCAGCCGCAGGCGGTAGACGCCACGGAATTTCTCGGGGTTCACCGGCTTGTTGTGGCGCAGGATGACGATGCCGCCCTCGCGGGCCAGTTCGATGGCGTCGGTGCGCACATGGCCCAGCAGGCGCTGCCAGCGTTCAGGCTGCACGGCCTTGGCGACCGACATCGGGTCGATAGACTTGCCGGCCGCCACGGCGGCTAGCTGGGACAGGATGGCGTCTTGGATCGGGGTGGTCATGGGCGTTGCTCTAGGACGGACCAGACGCCGTTGTGACGTGTGAAGATGGTCGTGGACATGATCTCGGGATCGCCGGCGAGTTGCTTGACGAACATCGCGAGGCGTTCCAGCCGCTCCTTATCCCCGCCATCGGCCAGCAGCAAGAGATTGCGCTGCATGAAGACGGCGACCGGGTCACCGGTCATCTTCAAGCCATGGACCGCCCAGGTGTCTGGCTGGTCAACGAGATTGAGCGCCAGGCTGCTCTCGTTGGTCACCGTCCATACCCCGGGTTCCATCGCCTCGATGTCCATTCGCCCCATCTTCGCGCGGGTGTTCGCCTCGGCGCGCGCCCAGGCCGCCGCCACGTTCGGGAACAGCGATGTTATCCGGTCGGCCGGGGTCATCTGGAAAGTTTCCTCTCCATCGACAGCGACGATTTCGATCAGGTCGCCCGCGAACGGCCGGGTCAGGAATTCCAGTTTGTCAAAGCCGGGCTGGGAGACATAGGAGGCCGGCCGGATCAGCACCACCAGGCTTTCCTGGGTCGCCGACATCGAGGTATCGACCGTCAATGTCGTCCGCGCCATCTGGCTGACTATGGCGTCAAGCGCCTCGGGATCATTGACGTAACGCTCGTAGGCGTTGCCGACATAGAGCGACAATGCCTCGGCCGCCTTCGCGCCAGGCAGCACCACGTGCAGGGTGTCCTCGCCCTCCAGCGTGACCTTCGTCTTCGGCGAGAGCCCCGCGATCGCGTCGCGGACTTCCAGCCGGAATTCCGACAGCGGCATCACACCCGCCAGGGCCGGCGCCGCCGCCATCAACATGGCCGCCCCCGCCGCCAATCCGGCCACCCATTGTCCCAATCGCATCGCAAGCCCCTCGCCTCTCCCTCCTGCATACCGCGGGCGCCGGTTGCTGACATCCCTGGGCGACCCCCGGCTTGCGTCACGTTCCATGCGGGCCTAGTCCATCCTCAAAGACAACGAAGAGAATGGGCCATGGACGGCGGCAACGAGATCTGGGACGGGCCCAAGCTGGTGACCGAAGGCGAGTGGGCCGGCTGGCGCACTTGGTCGGGCATGGATGCCTTCGAGGACCAGACCGGGCCGTTCTATTTCCGCGAGGAAAACGGCGTGATCCGCAGCGCCTTCCGCGCCGAGCCGCGCCATATGAACGGCGGCGGCTTCATGCACGGCGGCTGCATGATGACCTTCGCCGACTATTCGCTGTTCTCGATCTCGTGGGCCCACTTGAAGGACGTGCGGGCCGTCACGGTCAGCCTGAACGGCGAGTTCCTGGGTCCGGCCAAGGCTGGCGACCTGGTGGAGTCGGCCGGCGAGGTCACCAAGGCCGGTGGGTCGTTGCTGTTCGTGCGCGGACTGATCTCGACGGGCGGGGCGCCGGTGCTGAACTTCTCGGGCGTGATCAAGAAGATCCGGCCGCGCTGACCTAAAGCCTCCCTCACGGGGGAGGCTTGCGAACACCCTAAACCCCCGCCTTTGCCGCCGGCCGCGCCATCATCCCGTCCAGCCAGCGCTTGACGTTGACCAGCTCGGCGTCTGGCCGGAACCGCGCCATCCGCGCGAAATCGATGGCCGTCGCCGCCAGGATGTCGGCCATGGTCAGGCGCTCGCAGGCGATAAACGCGCTATCGGCCAGCTGCCGGTCGAGCATCTTCAAGCCCTTCTCGGCGGTGACGCGGTTGTTGGCCGACACCTCGGGGACCTGGGTCTCGATCGCCGCCATGGCTGGATGGCTGTGACGCACCATCATCATCAGCGGGGTGGCGACCATCATCTCGGCGCGCCGCATCCACATCTCGATCACCGCGGACTCGCAGGGGTCTTCGCCGAACAGGTTCGGGGTCGGGTAGACGGTCTCAAGGTATCGGCAGATAGCCACCGACTCGGTGATCGTCCGGCCGTCGTCCATCTCCAGGGCCGGCACGTTGGGCAGACCGGCCTTGGCCAGGTAGTCGGGCGTCTTGTGCTGACCGCCGAAGATGTCGACATCGACGATCTCGATGCCCTCGATGCCCTTCTCGGCCATGAACCACCGCACGCGGCGAGGATTGGGAGCGCGGCGGCTGTCATGGAGCTTCAAAAGAAATCCTCCCGGCTTTTGACCGGGAGGATGCTTTGGTTCCGCCGTGGAAGGAAAGGCTCTTTAGAGCCCAAACCACCCACGCGGCATCAGGCCGATCAGCGAGCCGGTCAGGCAGGTGGCCAGGAAGCCGGCCATCATCGCCTTCCAGACCAGGCCCAGCACCTCTTGCCGGCGTTGCGGCACCAGCACCGAGAAGCCGGCGACGTTCATGCCCACCGAGCCGATGTTGGCGAAGCCGCACAGGGCGTAGGTCATGATCATCCGGGTGCGCGGGTCGAGCAGGTCCGGGCCCACCTTGGCCAGTTGGATGAAGGCGGTGAACTCGGTGAGGATCAGCTTGACGCCCAGCAGGCCGCCGGCGGTTCCCGCTTCCTTCCACGGAATGCCCATGGCCCAGGCCAGCGGCGCGAAGACCGTGCCCAGCACCCGAGCGATGCTCAGATGCTCGCCGCCGACCATCGGCAGGGCGAACAGGATCTTGTCGACCATGGTGGCCAGGGCGATGAAGACGATCAGGGTGGCGCCGACGTTCAGGGCGATCTGCAGCCCGTCGGTGGTGCCCTTCATCACGGCGTCGATCGAGCTGCCGTAGGTCTTGTCTTCCTCGGCCAGGTCCAGGTCGTCGGACTTCTCGCTGGGGTCGCCGGGCACCATGATCCGGGCCAGCAGCACCCCGGCCGGGGCCGAGATCAGCGAGGCGGCCAGCACGTGGGCGGCGGCGTTGGGCAGCACGTCGTGCAGAATGGTGGCGTAGGCGACCATGGTCGAGCCGCTGACGCAGGCCATGCCGACCGTGATCAGCATGAACAGCTCCGACCGGGTCAGGCGCTCCAGATAGGCGCGGATGAAGATCGGCCCCTCGATCTGGCCCATGAAGATGGTGGCGGCGGTGGCGAGCGCGGGCGGGCCGCGCAGGCCAAGCGTCTTCTGGAACAGGAAGCCCAGGCCCTTGGCCAGCCACTTCAGGATCCCCCAGTGCCACAGCAGGGCCGACAGGGCGCAGACCACCAGAATCACCGGCATCACGCGGAAGGCGAACAGGAAGCCGGCCCCCGGATTGGTCTCGGTATAGGGCGGGGTGGTGCCCGACAGGTAGCCGAACACGAAGTTGGTCCCGGCTTGAGTCGACGAGGCCAGGCCCTCGACCGCGCCATTGACACCCTGCAGCGCGTCACGCGTGGCCGGCAACTTGAACAGCACGAACACCAGCAACAGCTGGATGGCGATGGCGCAGACGGCCAGCACGAACGGGAAGCGCTTGCGGTTCTCGGAAACGAGCCAGCAAAGGCCGAGGATCAGCGCCACGCCCGACAGGGCTTGGACGTTCTCGGGAAGGAAGATCAAGACGAAGGACCCTAAGATGAGCGACGCGCCCCCGCGACGCAGCCAAGGGACCAAATGACTATGATTAGGGGGCGGGACGCAAGCGCCTTGCGTCGATCCACGCCAACCGTCGCGGGATGGCCCTGGCTGGGGCGCCTTGCTTCACAAGGCTAGGCGATCGGAGCCGCGAGGTTCAAAACCCTCGCGGCTCGCCTGGATCCAGACGTCACGTCGCGATGGAATCAGGCCGCGACGCTGACCGAAGCGGTCGAGGCCTTGGCCTGGGCGCTTTCCAGCTGGCTCAGCAACTTCTGCATCAGGTCCGAGGCCAGGGTCGATCCAGAGACCGCGCTGGTCAGCGTGCTGGCGGCGCTGGTCGCGTCGTTGCTCGCCGAGGCCTGGGCCTTCTTCAGCATGTCGGTGAACTCGTTGCCCGACAGCGAACCGTCACCATCGGTGTCGGCGCCGCTGATCAGGCTGTTCGCCGCCGAGGTGGCGTCCGAACCCGAGGTGTCGGCGGCCGCCAGTTCGGCCGCCGAGACGACGCCGTCCTGGTTGGTGTCGAGGGTTTCGAAGACCCCGCTCGTGCCGCTGGCGCCGCCGGCTCCACCACCGCCGCCTTCACCGCTCGGAGGCGGACCGCCGGGCGGCGGGCCCTGCGGACGGCTGGCTTGCGCCATCGCCGCGAACTCGTCGCTGGACACCGTGCCGTCGCCGTCGCTGTCGGCGTCGGAGACCAGGGTCTTGACCGCCGACGAGACGTCGGACGACTCGCCCAAGGCGTTCGTCAGGGCGCTGGTCAGCTCGTCGGTCGACAGCGCGCCGTCGCCGTCGCTATCCAAGGTTTCAAAGGCCTTTTGCAGGCCGTGGGCGCCCTTGGAGCCGCCGCTCTGGTCGCTCTCCTGCAACGAGATCAGCGAGGACAATGTATCGGCGCTGAAACTCTCGCCGCTGGAGCCCTGCGCGTTCATGGGCGGCGGAGGTGGTGGCGGTGGGCCGTTGCCGCCCACGGACGGAAAACCTTGCCCAGTGGAGGACGCGCCGGACGTCGACGACGTCCCGCTGGTCGATGCGGTGGTGGGAGCGCGCAATGACTGCATCAACTGCTGCATGATCGATGTGCTGCTCAGACTTGAGACGCTCAAGACGGTTTCTCCTTTGACCCTGGACGGCGCGCCAAGGGCGGCCGAGCGGCGCCGAACCCCTCGGCGCGCTCAAAACCATGCGAAAAACATTCCACATTTCAGCATGTTACGAACATGCTACAAATGCAGTCCATAGTGCGTTCCATATCAAGGCTCTCGCGCCTCGATTTGGCGTCACGGGCGAACAAGACCTGCCCGGCGGGTGTCATCCAACCGCGCAACCACCGATCGGGGGCCGCGTTCCCGCGCCTTACCCCGATTTAACTTGGCCGCTCGGTGTTCGCCGGGCATTGCTGCAACCCTTGATTGGGGAGCGTACCGGGCATGTCGTTGGCCTTGGCCACACTGTTGTACGAGTGGCGTCGATATATGGCGGCGGTGATCGCCCTGGCGTTCGCGGGCCTGCTGGTCCTGGCGCAGGTCGGCATGTTCACCGGCATCGGAAAGGGCTTCACGGCCACCATCGACCGGTCTCCGGCCGATATCATGGTGCTGGGCCCCAAGGCCGAGAGCCTGATGAACGGCGGCAGCGGCCTGCCCCGCCGAGTCATGGCCCAGATGTACATGCACCCCGAGATCACCGAGGTCGCCGATCTGGACGGCGGCAACGGCCTTTGGACCAATGTCCCGGCGCCCGGCAAGAAGCAGGTGCGCGAATGGATCCAGACCTCGGCGGTCGATCCGCGCACCGACTCCGTGACCTGGCCCAAGGACTATAACGAAAACATCCGCATCGCCCTGCTCGAGCCCTATGCCGTGGCCATCGACCGGACCGGCATGGCCAAGCTGGGCATCAAGAAGGTGGGCGACACCGCGGCGATCAACGGCCAGACGGTCCACGTCCGCTACATCCTCGACGGCTATCCCAACATGATGCAGCCGACGATCGTCATCTCGCGCGACACCCTGCGCCTGCTGGGCCAGGCCTCGAACGGCAGCCGGGTTGGTCCGCTGATGGTCCGCATCCGGCACCCCGAAATGGCCGAGCAGGTCCGTGACCAGCTGAACGCCAGCTCCGACAAGAAGTACCGGGCCTGGACCCGCGAAGAGCTTTCCAACGCCAATGACGGGGCGATGATGAAGGAGAGCTTCATCGGCATCATGCTGGTCTCCTCACTGATCCTGGGTCTGTTCATCGGCGTGGGCATCACCTCCCAGACCCTGCGCGGCGCGATCCTGGCCAATATCAAGGAGTTCGCCGCCCTGCGGGCCCTGGGCGTGTCGATGGGCTCGTTGCGGATGATTGTCATCGAGCTGGGCTTCTGGACCGGGATCGCCGGCCTGGCCGCCACCGGCGTGCTGGTGTTCGGCGCCACCATGCTGGCCAAGTCGAACGGCGTGCCCATGAGCTATCCGATCCCGATCGTCATCTTCGTGGCCATCTTCCTGATCCTGATCTCCGTGCTCTCGGGGCTGATGGCCCTGGGCATTCTCAAGAAAAGCCAGCCCGCGGACCTGCTGCGATGAGCGCCTCCCCCACCGCCCCCAAGAGCGAGCCAAAGACGGCGATCGTCGCCAAGGGCCTGAACAAGCGCTTCAAGACCGGCCGCACCTATATCGAGGTGCTCAAGGACGTCGATTTCGACGCCCTGCACGGCGACGTGACCATGGTCATGGGCCCGTCGGGCTCGGGCAAGTCGACCCTGGTGGCCTGCCTATCCGGCCTGCTACGGCCCGACTCCGGCAAGGTCGAGGCGCTGAACGTCGACCTCTGGGGCGGGCCCGACGGCCGTCCCCGAGGCCTGGCGCCAGGCAAGCTGGACCGCTTCCGGCTCGACAACTGTGGCTTCATCTTCCAGGGCTTCAACCTGTTTCCGGCCCTCAGCGCCCTGCAACAGGTGACCACGGTGCTGAAGTATCAGGGCCATAGCCCGGAGAAGGCCCGGGCCATGGCGGTGACCACCCTCGAGGAGGTCGGGCTGGGCAAGCGCATGAACCAGAGGCCGTCGGAACTGTCCGGCGGTGAAAAGCAACGCGTCGCCATCGCCCGCGCCCTGGCCAAGCAGCCCAAGTTGCTTTTCGCCGATGAGCCGACCTCGGCTTTGGACGGCGAGAACGGCCAGATCGTCACCAAGCTTCTGCAACGCGCCGCCAAGGAACACGGGGCGGCGGTGATCTGCGTCACCCACGACCCGCGCCTGGAAGCCTTCGCCGACCGCGTCATCCACATCGAAGACGGCCGCATCCTGGATGACCGTCGCATCACGCCCGCCTCGACCGCCGTGTCGAGCGACCGCCCCCTGATCGGAGCCTGAGTTCCATGCCCGCCCTGTTTCGCCGCCCCTCCTTCTGGGTCGTCATCCTGATCGTCATTTCCGTCGGCTCGATCTTCTTCGTGATGCAAGGCCAGGCCAAGGCCAAGAAGGCCAAGATGGCCGCCGTGGCCGCCGCCGCGCCCGCCACGCCCTATGGCGCGGTGGCCGACGGCAAGGCCGACGTCGAGGGCGGGGTCATCCAGGTGGCCGCGCGCCGCCAGGGCATCATTCGCGAAGTGCTGGTCCAGGAAGGCGACGAAGTATCCAAGGGCCAGGTCTTGGCCAAGCAGGAAGACGACGACGCGCGCCTGGCCGCCGACACCGCCCAGGCCGGCCTGAACTCGGCCCGCGCTCAGCTGGCCCTGTACCAGGTGCAGCTGCGCACCGGGCAGCGCGAGTACAAGCGCTTGCAGACCCTGACGGCCTCCAACTTCGTGGCCGGCCAGCGCCTCGACGCGGCGCAGGACCAGATCGCCTCGGCCAACGCCAGCATCCAGGCCCAGCAGGCCGCCATCCAGGTGGCGACCGCCCAGCTGGCCCAGGCCCGCTACAACCAGGAACTGACGATCATCCGCGCGCCCGCCGACGGTCGCATCGCCCGCCGCTACGCCAATCCCGGCGCCGGCGCCTCGTCGCTGAACGTCACGCCGATGTTCGACCTGGAGCCGCGGACCGCCCGTATCGTCCGCGCCGAGATCAGCGAGTCGGCCATCCCCTTCGTGGCCCTGGGCCAGTCGGTCGAGATCATCCCCGAGGCCGACCAGACCAAGGTCTATACCGGCAAGGTCCTGCGCCGCGCCGCGGTGTTCGGGGCCCGCAAGCTGCAGTCGGACGACCCCTCCGAGCGCACCGACGCCCGCGTGGTCGAGGTGGTGATCAGCGCCGACGGCACGCCGTTCCTGATCGGTCAGCGGGTGCTGGTGAAGTTCATGAAGCCCGGGGCGGCGGCGGGCGTGAAGCGTCCGGCCAATACGCAGCCGGATCCGGTCAAATCGTAGGAAATTGGGCGGCAGCGAGGTTTTCACGAGCCATCGCGATGTATTGCTCGTCGGAGGAAATGAGCACGCCGTCTCGTCGCATGGTCTCCAACTCCTCGACGATTTCTGACCACGCGGCGATCTGATCCTCACGGAACGACGCCAAACGCCACAGAGACACCCAGACATCGCGCCGCAATACCATGTTCGCGGGGTCTAACGCCGATAGGCCTCGGACGATCTCAAGTCCCTCTTGGTAATGCGCTAGCGCCTCCGAAAAGTTGTTCCGGGCCACCAGCATGTCACCAATCTTATTGATGCTCACTGACATGTCACGTGTATGCTCACCGTTCGTTGGATCCGCCGACACTAGATACCGGATTATCTCCAACCCCTCTTCATAACAAAGCAATGCTTTGGAAAGATCACCCCCCTCCCTCAGCATATCCCCCACCCGGTTCAGACTCACAGAAACATCACGTAAATAATCCTGATTCGTCGAATTTTTTTCAATCAACCCCCTTTGAATACTTAATACCTCTTCGTAACTATATAAAGCATTTGAAAAATCATTGCGGCCGCGCTGCACGTCGCCAATGTTGGCTAAACTTATAGAAACATCGCGCTTACGCTCGTTATTTTCAGAATCCAACGCAACGAGCCTTCTTCTAATATTTAAACTTTCTTCATAGTAAATTATAGCCTCATCAATATCGCCAGACCGTTTTAATACAGTACCGATTTTGTTTAAAATTACCGATACACTCCTTGAGAGATAATCATCTTCCGGATCCAGAGCAGATAAGTTTCGCCCTATCTCCAACCCATCGCGAAATTGTACCAAGGCCTCTGAAAGTTCATTGCGAGCGATCAGTGCGTTTCCCAATTCGCTGCAAGCAACAGAACGCTCCCAGGTTCCCTCTTTGCTCAACGCAAAGCATGTTTCGGCGACTTCGTAGGCTTCGGGACTGTGCGCCAAACTCAGTAACCTTCCGAGTAGTACATGGGTCCAAAAATCTCCCGGATCTAAGCGTAGGGCTTCACGATAAGTCTCGATGGCTTTACCCACAGAATACAGCGACTGGAAGGCACCTAATTCGCGCAAACGGGCTGCAACTTCGAGCTTGCTGTTCTCAGCAGCAGCGATCAGGGCCTGTTCCGTGTCTTCCCTGCTTTGGAGCCCTGGCTCCGCGATCGCTCTATCGATCGCCGCCTGCACTCCTGGATCGGCGCTCTCGACGATCGCGACGATTTGGTCGCGAACGGTAGTATCCGGCGCGACGCCCCTACCCTGATCGCCGACCTTTGTCGCCGCGAGCAGGCGATCGACCTTCTCATTGAGAATGGCGAACTGGTCGTCCGACCTCTGACTCGCCTTGCCGACGATGACGCGGACGTCTTTCCCCGTCGCCGGCCCTTGACCAAAGGGCTGCCAGACCTGAAGTCCCGTGGCGACGCCTGTGACCAGGGCGCCCGCGCCGTAGACCCACACCATTTTATTTGACAGGCCTTCGCTTCCCAGGGCCTGCGCGAAGGCGGCGCCGGCGCTGCCGATGAAGGCCAGCCCCGTCGTCATGATTCCCGCCGCCCGCTTGACCACTGACATGCGACACCCCCACCCTCGCCCCTACTCAACCAGAACGTCGCCTTTCCGCCAATCCGCATCGCGCCCCCTCCCTTGACGCCCCCTCTCCCGCGCCGCACAAACGCGCCAAACCAAACACGCGTTTGAGGGAGATGAGAGCATGGCGGACGATATCCGGTTCGACGGTCAGGTGGCGATCGTCACGGGGGCCGGCGGCGGTCTGGGCCGGCAGCATGCGCTGGAGCTGGCGCGGCGCGGGGCCAAGGTGGTGGTCAACGACCTGGGCGGCAGCGTCGATGGTTCGGGCGGCTCGTCCGACGCGGCCAAGGCGGTGGTGGCCGAGATCGAGGCCGCCGGTGGCCAGGCCATCGCCCACGGCGCCTCGGTGACCGACGACGCCGGCGTCGCCGACCTGGTGAAGACCACGATGGAAAAGTGGGGCCGGATCGACATCCTGGTCGCCAATGCCGGCATCCTGCGCGACCGCACCCTGAGCAAGATGGAACTGGCCGACTTCGAGGCCGTGATCCAGGTCCACGTGTTCGGCACCTTCAAGCCGATCAAGGCCGTCTGGGACATCATGAAGGCCCAGAACCATGGCCGCATCGTCGTCACCACCTCGTCCTCGGGCATGTACGGCAATTTCGGCCAGTCCAACTACGGCGCGGCCAAGATGGCGGTGCTGGGCCTGATGAACACGCTGAAGCTGGAAGGCGCCAAGAACAACGTCAAGATCAACGCCATCAGCCCGGTGGCCGCCACCCGCATGACCGAAGGCCTGATGCCGCCCGAAGTGCTGGAGAAGCTGAAGCCGGAATATGTGACGCCCGGCGTGATCTATCTGGTGTCGGAAGACGCCCCCACCGGCGCGATCCTGACCGCCGGCGCCGGCGTCTTCGCCCTGTCGCGGATCTTCGAAACCGAAGGCGCCTATCTGGGCGAAGGCGGGCTGTCGGCCGAGGAAGTGCGCGACAACTGGGACCGGATCACCGCCGAGCCCGATCAGAAGGCCTATTTTAACGGCGGCGAACAGGGCGCGAAGTTCTTCCGCAAACTGGCCGGCGGCTAGACTCGCCTTCAGATAGACCTGATTACGACGCGAATGTGGCTGACGAGTATTCCCTTACGGAAGTCACTTCGCGTCGTTTTTAGGCAACTGACAGCAGTTCTGACAGAACGACGAAATGTAGACTGGGATTAAAGCTCAAAGTTCTTTGACACGCGGCACAAAATTCATTGTTTTGCGAATAAAAAGCAACGTTTTTTGACTGAATGCGTTAGAGCGACGGCAACCGACGCCAGCAAGGGCGTCGGAGCCTCCTCCCCCAGAAGGTCGTCTCTCATGTCTATCTCGCGTAAATTCCTCGCCGCCGGCGTGGCCGTCGCCACGCTCGTCGTCGCCAGCCAGGCCTCGGCCGCGGCTTTCTATCTCCAGGAACAATCGGTGCGCGGCGCCGGTCGCGCCTATTCGGGCGAAGTCGCCGACCGCGGCGCCGCCAGCCTGTGGTGGAACCCGGCCGCCATCGCCGGTCTCGAAACCAATGAAATCTACGGCGGCGTGCACTTCGTGCAGGTCGACTCCCAGGTCAACGACCTCGGCTCGACCCTGACGCGTCCGGTCATCCCGGGCGGCCTGACCACCCCGGTCGGTGGCGAGCCCCGCGCCGGCGGTCCGATCAACAACGGCATCGTCCCCAACTTCGCCGCCGCGTTCCGGATCAACGACAAGCTGGCCGTCGGCCTCTCGGCCGCCGCGCCCTATAATTTCACCACCGACTACAACAGCCGCAGCTGGACCCGCTACGACGCCCTGAAGTCGAACCTGAAGACCATCGACGTCAACGGCACGGTCGCCTACCGCGTCAACGACATGCTCGACCTGGGCGTGGGCGTTTCGGCCCAGTACACCGACGCCGAGCTGACCTCGGCCCTGCCGAACCTCTCGCCGCTGCTGGCCGACGGCTCGTCGTCGCTGAAGGGCGAAGGCAACTGGGACTACGGCTGGAACGTCGGCGCGCAGGTCCACGCCGGTTCGAACCTGACGATCGGCGCCTCGTACCGCTCGGAAATCAAGCACGAGCTGGACGGCAAGGTCGTGGTTTCGGGCCTGCTCGGCCCGTTGGCCGGGGCCAATGTCAACACCGACGGCGTGGCCAAGATCACCACCCCCTGGATGGCCAATCTGGGCGCCCGCTGGCAGGTCAATGACAAGACCACCCTGAACGCCTCGGTCTCGCGCATCGGCTGGAGTGAGTTCGACAAGATCGTCGTCACTTATACGGGCGGCGGTTCGGTGAGCCAGCAGAACTACAAGGACACCACTACGGTGGCCGTCGGCGTCGACTATGACGTCAACCCCAAGCTGACCCTGCGGGCCGGCGTGCAGTACGACCCGACCCCGACCCCGGACGTCGGCCGCACCGCCCGCGTGCCTGACGGCGACCGCATGCTGTACGCGATCGGCGCCACCGGCCAGGTCACCCCCAGCCTGAAGCTGGACGCGGCCCTGTCGTACATCAGCTTCGACGACACCAAGATCAACCGCACCGAAACGATCTACGCCGGCACCGCGGCGGCGACGACCTTGAACCTCAAGGGCGACGTCGGCGGTTCGGCCGTGGTCATCTCGACCGGCATGCGCTGGAGCTTCTAGGCTTCGACGTTGATTGACGGAATGAAGGCCGTCCGGGGAAACCCGGGCGGCTTTTTTCTTTGTGGGGCGACCCTCCGGTCCTTCGGGCCACCTCCCCCAGAGGACAGGATCTAGTCGCACGGATGCTCCCTCTCTGGGGGGAGCTGTCGCGGAGCGACCGAGGGGGCTCTACCCCTTCACGCCATCCCACAACGCCTTGGCCGCGCCCACGAACGCCTTGGCCGCCGCGCTGTCGGGCGCGCGCAACACCACGGGCGTCCCCGCGTCGCCGGCTTCGCGCACGGCGATCTCGATCGGCACCTGGGCCAGCACGGGCACGCCCAGGGCCTTGGCCTCTTCCAGCCCGCCGCCGGCCCCGAAGATCGGGATCGGGGCGCCGGTCGCGGGGTCGGCGAAGAAGGCCATGTTCTCGATCAGGCCCAGGATCGGGGTCGCGGTCTTGCCGAACATCGCCGCCGCGCGGCGGGCGTCGATCAGGGCGATCTCCTGAGGGGTCGTGACCAGAACCACGCCGTCGATCCGCAGCTTCTGGACCAGGGTCAGCTGGATGTCGCCGGTGCCCGGCGGCAGGTCGACGACCAGCACGTCCAGCGGCGCGGCCTCGCTGCCCCAGGCCACGTCGTGGATCATCTGGCGCACCGCCGACGAGGCCATCGGGCCGCGCCAGATCATCGCCCGGCCCTCGTCGACCAGGAAGCCGATCGACATCAGCCTGATCCCGTGGGCGACCAGCGGCTGCAGCTTGCCGTCCTCGAAGCCGGGCTCACCATCGATCCCCATCATGCGCGGGGCCGAGGGGCCGTAGACGTCGGCGTCGAGCAGGCCGACGCGCAGGCCAAGGCCTGCGAAGGCGCAGGCCAGGTTGGTGGCGACGGTGGACTTGCCCACCCCGCCCTTGCCCGAGGCCACGGCGATCACGTGCTTCACATGGGCCGGCTTCTCGGCCTCGGGCGGCGGGACCAGCTTGGCCTGCTTGTCCTCGGCGACCTTGGCGCCCTTGCGCGCCCGGGTCACGCCCTCGGCGGCCTGGGCGGTCAGCACCACCTGGGCGACATCGACGCCCGGCAGGCCCGACAACACCTTCTCGGCCGCCTCGCGCACAGGCGCGTAGGTCGCCGCCTCCGAAGCCGGGACCTCCAGCATGAAGCCGGCGCGACCGGCGCGGACCACCAGGCCCTGCACCAGTCCGGCCGCGACCAGGCCTTCGCCCGAGACCGGATCGACGACCAGGTCCAGCGCCGCGCGGGCGTCGTCGAGGGTGGCGGGGGAAGCTGCGGTCACGGGTTTGTCTTGCCTTGTCATGCGGGGGCTCTCATATCCGCGTGCGGGGGTCGTTTTACAACCCCGCCAAATTCGCTGTCCAAATTCGCTGCGACCGGAAGACCAAGCCGCCCATGCCCTGGAACGACAACGCCGGCCCCGGACCCTGGGGATCCCCACCGCCGAACGACGGCAAGAAGGACGGAGATCGGCCACGGAGCGAGGAGCCCCGTCCCGGCGCGCCCAAGGGGCCCAGCGGCGGATCGGGCGGCCCGCCGCCGGTCGACCTCAACGCCATCGTCGAACGCGTGACCGAGCGCCTGCGCCAGGTCTTCACCGGTCCCGGCCGTCCGCGCGCCATCGCCGTCTCGGCGGCGTTGATCGCGATCCTGTGGGCAATCTCGGGATCATATGTGGTCCAACCCGACGAGCAGGCGGTGGTCACCACCTTCGGCGCCTATTCGCGCACCGCATCGCCCGGCCTGCGCTACCACCTGCCCTTCCCGATCGAGGCGGTCGAGAAGGTCTCGGTCACCTCGCTGCAGCGCATCGACATCGGCGGTCAGCCTAACGCGACCGTGCCCGACGAAAGCCTGATGCTGACCGGCGACGAGAACATCGTCGATCTCAGCTTCTCGGTGCAGTACCGCATCGCCGACCCGGCCAAGTACCTGTTCAACCTGCGAGATCCCGACGCCGCCATCAAGGCGGTGGCCGAGAGCGCCATGCGCGAAGTGATCGGCAAGACCTCGCTGCAACCGATTCTCACCACTGGGCGCGGGCAGGTGCAGGACCAGGCCGGGGCCCTGGCTCAGGCCATCCTCGACCGCTACCAGGCCGGCGTGTTCATCGACGGCGTGCAGATCCGCGCCGCCAACCCGCCGCCGCCGGTCATCGCCGCCTTCCAGGACGTCACCGCGGCCGGCCAGAACGCCGAATCCAACGCCAATATCGCCCGCGGCGAGGCGGCCAAGGTGGTGCAGGCCGCGCGCGGCTACAGCGCCCAGGTGGTGCGTGAAGCCTCGGGCGAGGCCTCGCGCTTCAACCAGGTCTACGACCAGTACAAGTTGGCCCCCGCCGTCACCCGCGAACGCCTCTACATCGAGACCATGGAGCGGGTGCTGGCCAATTCGAACAAGGTGGTGGTCGACAGCAAGGGCGCCAGCGCCCCGATCATCCTGCCGCCCGACGTCTTCCGCCCCCGCGCCTCGACGGCGCGGGTGACCTCTTCCACCCCCGCGGGAGCCAACTGATGACCGACCGTCGCCTGTTCGCCGGGGCCGCCGTGGCCCTGAGCGCCCTGATCCTGCTGTCGCAGACCGTCTATCAGATCGACCAGCGCCAGCAGGCGCTGATCGTCCGCTTCGGCGATCCGGTCCGCGAGGTCGAGACGCCCGGCCTGCACCTGAAGACGCCCTTCATCGACACCGTGGTGCGGTTCGACAATCGGAGCATCGCCCTGAGCGTCGACCAGGAGGAGATCATGGCCTCCAACGCCCAGCGCCTAGTGGTCGACGCCTTCGTCCGCTACCGCGTCACCGACCCGCGCCAGTTCTATCGCACCCTGCGCGACGAGCGGACCGCCAGCGATCGCCTGACCCGGCTGGTCAACTCATCCCTGCGCCAGGAGCTCGGCCGAGCCTCGTCCGAGGAGATCGTCTCAGGCGGTCGCGCCGCCCTGACCAAACGCACCCGCGACGACATGATCCGCCGCGCCGCCAGCTCGAACCTGGGCGTGCAGATCATCGACGTGCGCATCAAGCGCGCCGACCTGCCCGAGGCCAACCAGCAGGCGGTGTTCGAACGCATGCGCACCGCCCGCCAGCGCGAGGCCGCCGAACTGCGGGCCAAGGGTGAGCAACAGCGCCTGGAGATCATCGCCACCGGCACCGAGGAGGCCGAGAAGATCCGCGGCGAGGCCGACGCCCAACGCGCGCAACTGTTCGCCTCCAGCTTCGGTCGTGACCCCAGCTTCGCGTCGTTCTACCGTTCGATGTCGGCCTACGAGGCGGCCCTGGGCAAGGGTGACACCACCCTGGTGCTGTCACCGGACAGCGCGTTCTTCCGCTATTTCGAGAAGGGCCCGGCGGGGTAAGTCCTCGGACAAAACAGAAAGGGCCGGCGGAGCGATCCGCCGGCCCTTTTTCGTTGTGGCTTAGCCGTCTTGCGTCCTTCGAGGCCCGCTGCGTGGGCGCCTTAGGATGAGGAATTCAGCGCACAAAGGTTCTCATCCTGAGGTGCGCGCTCCTGAGCGCGCCTCGAAGGACACGGAGCGCTACTTCCGCTCCACCGCCTGCTTGCTCATCGGGGCCAGCTTGGCGAGCAGCTTGTTCTGGGCGGCGAACGGCACGCCTTCCTTGTCCATCGCCCATTGCAGGTTCTCGACCAAGGCGCCGAAGTCACGGGGCGTGATGCCCTGGTCCTTGTGGGCGGCGGTCATGTCCTTGCCGGTGTAGTCGCAGCCGCCGTCGAGAATGTAACAAAACTGCTCGTTCAGGGTGCGCTTCAGCCGGACCACGTCGGTGGTGGCGAAGACGTCCTTGATGCGCGGATCGGCCAGGTTGCGGTCGACCAGATCGCTGGTGATCCGGGTCAGGCCCTCCTTGCCGTGGAAGGCCTTGAAGACGCTGTCGTCCTTCAGCGGCGTCGCGCCGGCGTTGGCGTTGGACTGGACATAGGGATCGACCGGCTTCTCGCCGGGCGGGACGGTCTGGGCGAAAGCCGATCCGGCGAAGGTCAGGGACAGGGCCGTGGCGGCCAAGGCGATGAGGCGCATGGTCATGTCTTCCCTAGAAGCCGGCTTGCAGCGAGACGTAGAGCCCGCGCTGGTTCTTGAAGGTGGCGATGTCGCCGAGGTCGGCATAGGCCGCCGTCACCGACAGGGTCTTGTTGAACGCATAGGCCACGAAGACGTCGGCCCAGTCGCTTTCCTTGGCGAAGCCCAGGTTGTCGGGCTTGGTGCGATACTCGGCCCCGACCAGCAGGTGCTTGCTGACCAGATAGCCGGCCGAACCCTCGAACTGCGTGCTGTAACCGTGCTGGCCGCCGAAACCCAGCAGGCCGGTCTGGTTGGCCTTGGTCAGGCGCACCGTGCCGTTCAGCACCAGGCTCTTGTCGAGCAGCAGCTTGGTCGCGGCGGCGTAATAGTCCACGCCGGTGTCGTCCTGGGCGCCGACCGCGCGGACGATGGCGGGCTGGTTGTTCTGCTTGACCTGGGCGCCCACGGCGATCTGCGGCAACCATGTATCCTGAGCGTAGACCGCGTCGCCGAGGACGCGGACCTTCACGCCGGCGATGTCCTGCTTGAAGGTGAAGCCCTTGCCGAGACCCAGCTTCGCACCGGTGGCGCCGGTGTCGAATTCCTGGCGGGTCAGCGACAGCTCGACCCGGTCGAACAGGCCCACGGCCACGCCGGCCGAGCGCAGCTCATAGTCCGGGACGTTGACATAGGTGGCGTGGACACTGCCGCCGATGCCGCGCGAGGTCTCGTTGCCCGAGATCAGGGCCCAGGTCGACAGGCCGCCGCCCGCTCCGCCCTCCAGTGCGCTGACGCCGCCGGTCAACAGCAGCTTGCCGCCGGTCTCCATCTCGTCCGCATGGGCCGCGCCGCAGAGGCCGAGCGCCGTAGCAGCCACGGCCAGTCCCAGAAGTCTCGATCGCATGACGCCCCCAAGCGGTTTCGCTCGGAACCATGACGGGCAAGACTTTACGGAACCTTGAGCACGACAAAATGTCGTGGTTGTCTTCGGCGACGCCGATCCTCGCGCGTTAACTGGGATTTCACCGCGCCAAGGCTAAGCAAAGCCATGAAGATCGCGCCAATACTCTTCGTGGTTGCAATGTTGGCCGGGTCCGCCCAGGCCGCGGACCTCACCGTCTCGGTGCGCGGCGCCGACGGCAAGCCCATTCCGGACGCGGTGATCACCGTCTATCCGAACGGCCAGCCCACAAAGGGGCCGATCAAGTTCGACTGGCCCTACCGCGTGGCCCAGCAGAACATCCAGTTCAATCCGTTCGTGCTGATCGTGCCGGCGGGGGCCGAGGTGGCCTTCCCCAATCTCGATAAGGTGCGCCACCACGTCTATTCGTTCTCGGCCGGAAACAAGTTCGAGCTGAAGCTCTACGGCCGCGAGGAGAACCGCGTCGTCAAGCTGAACGCCGTCGGCGTGGCGGCGATCGGCTGCAACATCCACGACCAGATGGTCGGCTTCATCAAGGTGGTCGACACCGCCTACGCCGCGAAAACCGACGCCAATGGCGCCGCCGTGATCCACGGTCTGCCGGACGGTCCGGTGATCGCAAAGGTCTGGCACCCCTATCTGCGCGCGCCCAAGAACGAGAAGACCCTGACCACCACCGCCGTTCACGGCGCGGCCCGCGAGACCGCGACGATCGAACTGCGACCAGGCGGGCACTGAGCGCGATGTTCAAACGCCTCCAGACCAAGCTAACGGTCCTCTATGCGGGACTGTTCGCCCTGGCCCTGAGCCTGGTGGCGGTGAGCGTCTATCTGACCATAGCGGGCAACGCCCAGCAGCAGGTCCGCAAGGAACTGGCCGCGACCGGCACGGTGTTCGACAGCGTCTGGGCCCTGCGCACCCAGCGCCTGCACGACGGCGCCGACCTGTTGTCGCGCGACTTCGGCTTCCGCGCCGCCGTCGCCACCCGCGACGCCCCGACCGTGCAGTCGGCGGTCACCAACCTGCGCCAGCGCATGGGCCTGGAACTGGCCTTCATGGTCGGTGTCGACGGCGACGTGGTCGGCGTGGACCCCGCCAAGGTCGATATCGAGAAGCTGTGGAGCGCGCTCGACCACGAGGACGGCGCCCAAGGCGTGTTCATCGTCGATGGCGCGCCCTACCAGCTGATCTCCGCCCCGGTGATGTCGCCCACGCTCACCGGCTGGATCGTGTTCGGCGCGCGCCTCGACGACCACGAGATGACCGCCCTGGAACAGCTGTCGGCCATCCACCTGGACGCTCAGGTGTTCGACCGCCGCGGCGAGACCTGGGTGACCACCGACAAGTCCGTCGACGCCGCCGCGCTGGG
>FTJN01000382.1_pt4 | contig 32851 bp, 33 predicted proteins | sample 1658361 | NCBI WGS metagenome assembly FTJN01 (sample SAMEA3914819, study PRJEB12502) | metagenome | biome: forest; material: soil | place: Canada | collected 2010-06-26 | depth 0.3 m
CGCGAGAACGCCCGCGCCCGGCGGCTGCTTCAGGACGCGACCGGCCGCGTGGTCGGCCTGATCGCCGAGATCGACGGCGCCTTGGTCGAGATCCGCTGCGCGTCCGTGATCCTGGCGACCGGCGGGGTCGGCGGCCTCTACGCCGTCACCACCACCCCCGCCCAGGTGCGCGGCGAGGGCCTGGGCCTGGCCGCTTTGGCCGGGGCCGAGATCGCCGATCCGGAGTTCGTGCAGTTCCACCCCACGGCCATCGACATCGGCAGGGACCCCGCCCCCCTGGCCACCGAGGCCCTGCGCGGCGAGGGCGCGATCCTGACGAACCGCGACGGCCGCGCCTTCATGGCCGACTACCATCCAGCCCGCGAACTGGCCCCGCGCGACGTGGTGGCCCGCGCCATCCACGCCGAACGGGCGGCCGGTCGCGGCGCGTTCCTGGACGCCACGACGGCGGTCGGCGCCCATTTCGACCGCGAGTTTCCCGCCGTGTTCGCCGCCTGCATGAGCGCCGGCATCGACCCGCGCGTCCAGCCGATCCCGGTGACCCCGGCGGTGCACTACCACATGGGCGGCGTGGCCACGGACCTGGACGGCCGTACCAGCCTTGAAGGCCTGCTGGCGGCCGGCGAATGCGCCAGCACGGGGGTGCACGGCGCCAACCGCCTGGCCTCCAACAGCCTGCTGGAAGCCGCCGTGTTCGGGGCCCGCGCCGGCCGCGTGGCGAAGAGTCTTGCATTTGGCGCTGAGCCGCCGCTGGCGGCAGAGCCCACGCCCGACCTTCCCAACGCCGCCCTCCAGATCCTGCGCCAGGCCATGAGCCGCGACGCCGGGGTGATCCGCGACGCCGAGGGGCTGGCCCGCCTGGTCGCCGTGCTCGACGCGCTGGAGACCGCGCACGGCCCCGCCCCCACCCTGGTCGCCGCCCAACTGATCGCCCGCGCCGCCCTGGCCCGCCAGGAAAGCCGAGGCGGCCATTTCCGCGCCGACTTCCCCGCCACGGCCCTGCCGGAGCGGACCTTCCTGACCCTGGACGCCTCCAACGCCGGCTTGCGCTACGCGGCGGAATAGAGGCACATAACAGGAACGGAGGCTCTGCCATGACGGCGACGAACGCGGGTTTCGAGGAACGCGGCGACAGCGAGTTCCTGTTCGATTTCGACCAGTTCGAGCTGATGGACCAAGCCGGCGTCTTCAACGGCGTCGAGCGCCGCGTCGAACTGATCGAGGGAAAGATCATCCAGATGGCGCCAGGTTCGACAGATCATGGTGGCGTGAACGCCAAAGCCATCTTCGTGATCATGTCCGCGCTAAGGGCCCTTTCGCCGCGACCGGCGCTGGAGGTGATGACCAACGCCACCTTGCAGATCGGCCGCCGCAGCGCTCCGCTGCCGGACGTCTTCGTCATGCGGGCCGGCGAGGACGGGAAGTACGCCCAAGCCGATCAGGCGGTGCTGGTGATCGAAATCTCGGTCTCGACCGTGAAAAGCGACCTGACGGTAAAAAGCCGCCTCTACGCCCGGGGCGGCATCCCCGAATACTGGGTCGTCGAGCCCAAGACCCGTAAGATCACCGTTCATCGCGAACCGCGGGCCGACGGGACCTGGGCGTCGCTCACCGTTCTCGAAGGCGACGCCTACGTCTCGCCCCTGTTCTCGTCCGAGATCCATATTCCGCTGTCGGAGCTGTTTTGATTACCCCTCTCCCCGACCTCCTCGTCCGCCCGATCATCGACATGGCCCTGGCCGAGGACCTCGGGCGGGCCGGCGACATCACCGCCCAGGCCTGTATCGACCCCGACGCCCGGCTGTCGGTGGTGTGGGCGGCGCGGCAGGACGGCCGGGTCGCGGGCCTGTCCTGCGCCCGGCTGTCGCTGGCCGCCCTGGACCCGACCGCGACCTTCCAGGTCGTCACCCCCGACGGCGCCGACGGCGCGCCGGGCGCGATCCTGGCCCGGGCCGAGGGCAACGCGCGCGCGGTGCTGGCCGCCGAGCGCACGGGGCTGAACCTGCTGGGCAAGCTGTCGGGCATCGCCACCTTGACGAGGGCCTATGTCCGTTTGGTCGAGGGCACGAAGGCCACCATCGTCGACACCCGCAAGACCACGCCGGGCCTGCGGGCCCTTGAGAAATACGCCGTGCGCTGCGGCGGCGGGATCAACCACCGCTTCGGCCTGGATGACGCCATCCTGATCAAGGACAACCACGTCGCCGCCTGCGGTGGGGTGGGCGAGGCCGTCCGCCGGGCCCGGGCCTTCGCCGGGCACCTGGTCAAGGTGGAGGTCGAGGTCGACGGCCTGGACCAACTGGAGGACGCCCTCAAACACGGCCCCGACGTGGTCATGCTCGACAATTTCAGCCTGGGCGACCTGAAGACCGCCGTCGCCCTGGCGCGGGGCCGCGCGGTGCTGGAAGCCTCGGGCGGCGTCAACCTGACCACCGTGCGGGCCATCGCCGAAACCGGGGTCGACGTGATCAGCGTCGGCGCCCTGACCCACTCGGCCCTGGTCATGGACATCGGCCTGGACGCGGTTTGAGGAGGCCGCCTGGCATCTGGGAGACCGCCCAGAAGCTGACATTCGAAATGTCCGTTGAGGGTGGAAAACGGAAGTTCGTACCGTCTATGGGATATTGATATGATCCCAGACGCTCCATTTTTCGCGCCGACCAAGCTTGCCGCGTCTAGGCCCGAACCGATTAGCCAGCAGTTCGACCAGAGCGACGAAGCAGCCGGAGGCCAGCACGATGCCGAGGCCACTCAGCCAAGCGGTGGGTGAAACATCTCGCCAATCAAAGCCTGAAGGCGCCCTAAACATAACGGTTACGAGCATAAGGGCCGCTACGCCGACGCAGGTGAAGACGAAACGGCAAAGCGCACCCATCTAATCCTCCAAGCTCGCCCGATCGAGTGTTGCCGCATCGAGGCGGAGCAGTCCAGCAGAGTCCGACTAGGGTCGTAAGCGGACTTAGGCTCGTCAACTGACCCCGGACGTCTCCAAGACTGCCAGCCAAGATCCCCCGCGACACTCCGCCCCGCCCCGTCGCGCGACAGCGGTTTCTTAACGCTGTTCAGGCAGAGGGTACCCGGTCCCAGCGCTTCGCCGGGCGGCCGGAGCGCAGTGGGTTGCAGCCAAGTCAGTACATCAATCTCGACAAGGCTCGGGCGTTGATCGTCGACGACAACCCGCAGTCGCTCGACATCCTCATCGGGGTGCTGACGAGCTTTGGGCTGCGCAACGTCACGCGCAAGGCCGACGGCAAGGAAGCCCAGGAAGAGCTGCAGTTCCACAGCTACGACCTGATCCTGGCCAACGGCGACCTGCCGGAACTGGACGGCTACGACCTGACCCGCTGGCTGCGCCGCGAGGCCGACGAGGCCAACCGCATGACGCCGGTGATCATCGTCACTTCCCACACCCGCCGCAGCCAGGTTGAGAAAGCCCGTGATTGCGGCGCCAATTTCATCGTCACCAAGCCGATCTCGCCGGCCGTGATGCTCGAGCGCATTCTCTGGGTGGCCAAGGGCGATCGGTTGTTCATCGAGTGCGACACCTACATCGGTCCCGATCGCCGTTGGCGCAACCAAGGCCCGCCCGTGGAGTTCCCGGATGGTCGCCGCCGCGACGATAAGTCAATTGAACTGGGCGACGGCGCCGGTCACAACATGAGCCAGGATGAGTTGGACGCTCTCATCAAACCGATGAGGTCGATCGCATGAGTGGTGAAGTCAAGAAGAGCCGGATGAAGCCGCGGCTGGGCCAGTTGATGGCGCAGCAGGGCGGCATGTACGTGGCCGAGGCCCTCAAGCGCGCCGACGCCACCCTGGAGACCCTGCGCGAGCCGTCGCTGCTGGGCATCGACGACTATATCGCCGCGCTCGACACCCTGCTGGCCTCGGATCTGGAGCCGTGCGTCAGGATGGAACGGCTCTACGCCCGCGCCGCCGACATCGTCAGCCTGTCGGGCGCCGAGCGCAACGACGCCGTCCAGATCGCCGCCCGCTCGCTGTGCGGCCTGCTGGACGAGGCCGACGGCCTGAACCCCACCGTGCTGGCCGGGGTCAAGGTGCACATCGCCTCGATCAAGCTGCTGCACCGCGCAGATTCCGACCCGACCACCCACGGGATCATCCTGCAGGGCCTGGCCTCGGTGTTGGAAAAGCAGCGCGGCGCGTAGCCCGAGCCGGGGACATGCACTTGTGCGTGTCCCCTCCGACGTCCGGGATCAGAGTGGGGACACGCACAAGTGCATGTCCCCGGCCGTAGCCCTACCGCTTACCCCGCAGCCACGGCGCCAGGCGGTCCTGCAGCGGCTGATCCACATAGGTATGGAACAGCCAGGCCGCCCCCATGGCGATCGGGAACGAGGCCAGCCACATCAGCCATTGCCAGACCAAGCCGATCGGCACGGTCTCGATCAGCTTGTGGACCGCGCTCCAATAGATCACCCCCACCAGGATGTGGGTGATGAACAGAGCGAAGGACAGCTTGGCGCCCTCCTCGATCCAGGCCTTGGGATGCCTGACCGGCAGGCGGCCGGCCCCCAGCACGATAGCGGCGATGGCGATCAGGCAGGGGATGTCGAAGATCAATTCGTCGGGCAGGGCGTAGCGGTCCAGCGGCTGCATGGCGACCAGCAGCACGACCCCGCCGATCAGCAGAGCGCGCGCGGCCTTCTCCGACGGCCAGTCCATCTCGACCGCCCGCGCCAGGCAGACGCCCAGGATGAACAGCGGCAGGGCCCGCACGACGCCGAACCGGAACTGCAGGTCCGACAGGGCGTGGTCGAACAGCTTGCGGGCGATCAGCTCGCAGACCGCGAAGGCCAGGGCCCCGATCAGCGGCAGGATCCACGGATGGCGCACCTTGTCGGCGGCCCGCCACAGCCAGGGGAACACCGCGTAGCAAACCACCAGGGCCGACAGCGACCAACTGGGCAGGTTCCAGCCGTCGCTGTTGAAGCCCCAGGCATGGACCAGAAGGGCCTGGACCGGCAGCTGGTCCCAGGCGAAGCGCGAGGGCTTGTGGGCGTCGGTGCCCAGGCTGTTGAGCACCAGCACCAGCACGGCCATCAGGGCCAGCACGATCAGATGCCCCGGCCAGACCCGTCCGACCCGACGCACCCAGAACCGGCCGTGGCTGATCCGCCCGGTCAGGGTCGAGGCGCCGTAGGCCCGGCCCAGCACATAGCCCGACAGCATCAGGAAGAAGTCGGTGGCCAGGAAGCCGCGCGAGAACACCTGGCCGAAACGCTCGATGCGCATCGGGCCCTCGGCCCCGTAGTGGTAGATGACGATCAGCAGCGAGGCGAGCAGCCGCAGCAGGTCCAGCGCCCCGCCCCGGGTGCTGACACGGGCCGGACGCGCGTCGACCGGCGTCGCGGCGATGGGCGAGGTCTCGTCGGAAATCGCGGGGGGAGGGACGGGTACGTTCACAACGCTTCCGCCTTAACAAAGCCGGACGCGCCGGGAAAGCACGCTTGGCGGGTGAATGCGTGACACCACGACACGGCGCCCAGGCTGTGGCCAAATGGTCGCCCCCAGATGTGTTGAAAGCGGCGCGAGAAACCCCATCTGTAACTTACACAGTATCTAATTGGACACCCCGCCATGACCGCCCGCCTGCCCGTCCTGTTCCTCGGCCACGGCTCGCCGATGAACGCCATCGCCGACAATGACTGGAGCCGCGCCTGGACCCAGCTGGGCGCCGAGCTGCCGCGTCCCAAGGCGGTGCTGATGATCAGCGCCCACTGGGAGACGATGGGGGCCAGCGCGGTCAGCGCGGCCGAGCGCCCCGAGACCATCCACGATTTCGGCGGCTTCCCTCAGGCGCTGTTCGACGTGCGCTACGACGCGCCAGGCGATCCGGCCCTGGCGCTGCGGGTGGCGGAGCTGCTGTCGCCCGACCCGGTCGTCCAGCACCCCACGCGGGGCCTGGACCACGGCGCCTGGGGCGTCTTGCGACCGATGTATCCCGACGCCGACGTGCCGGTGGTGCAGCTGTCCCTGGATCGCGGCCGCTCCGACCAGTGGCACTACGACGCCGGCCGGCGGCTGGCCGCCCTGCGCGACGAGGGCGTGCTGATCATCGGCAGCGGCGACATCGTCCACAATCTGCGCGCGGTGAACTTCCGCACCGGCGAGACCCCCGACTGGGCCCCGCGCTTCAACGAAACGGCCAAGGCCCTGATCGCCGCCGGCGACCACCAGCCGCTGATCGACTGGCGCACCCTGGGCCCCGACGCCGACGCCGCGATCAACAGCGCCGAACACTATCTGCCCCTGCTCTACGTGCTGGGCGCGCAAGCGGTGGGCGAGCCGGTGTCGTTCTTCACCGACGACGTCTTCGCGGCGATCTCGATGACGAGTGTGCGGGTGGGGTAGCGCGGCGACTGACGCCCCCTCCGTCGGGCTTCGCCCGCCACCTCCCCCGTTGCACGGGGGAGGAGAAGGTCAATACCGCTCCTCCTCACCCGCATCGCGGGGGAGGTGGCGCGCCGCGAATACGCGGCGTGACGGAGGGGGCGTCACCGCCGCCAACCACGGCCCCGCTTGCCTTGTCGCCCCGACACACGGAATGGTCCGCTCGCTGACCGTAGGGGATTTCATCATGCGCCGCCGCGCCCTCACCGCCGTCGTGGCCCTCGTGGCCCTGGCCGCCGCCGCCACGGCCCACGCGCAGCCACGCCTCGACGGCGTCTGGCGCTCACGCGGCTACGGCTATGTCGTCGAGTTTCAGGCCGGGGTCCCCAAGCTGTTCCACGCCGTCGACGGGGTCTGCTATCCCGATCCGCGGCCCGAGCCCGACCCGGACGGCCTGCTGGTCGTCAGCCGCGCCATCGGCCCCGACACGATCGCCTTCTCGTCCGGCCCGGCCGACACCGCCTATGTGTTCGACCGGCTGCCCGCCCTGCCCAAGGCTTGCACGGCCAAGGTCGACTGGACGCCGCGCCGGATCACCGCCGTGACCGCCCAGACCTTCGAGGCCTTCTATCCCTCGTCCCAGACCCGCCACATCGACTGGACCGCCCGGGCCCGCATCGCCGACAAGGCCGCCGCCAAGGCCAAGAACCCCGCGGCGCTCTACGACGTGCTGGCCGGGCTGATGGATGGGCTGGACGATCCGCATGTCGGCTTGCAGGCCACCCTGGGCGGCGACGAACGCGACTTCGAGAGCGGCGAGGCCGCCACCCTGATCAAGGTCCGCACGCCCTCCAAGGACGCCGACCCGGCCGCCTCCGAGAAGACCTGGCTGCAGGCCTATAAGCGCGGCGTGCTGGACGGCGTGTTGCAAGGCAAGGGCCATCAGGTCGCCAACAACCGGGTGTTCTGGGGCCGGGTCGGCGCGGTCGGCTACCTGAACATCGTCACCATGGGCGGCTTCGACAAGGACGGCGCGCCCGACGATCCAGCCGCCCTGGACAAGGCGCTGGACGACGCCTTGGAGGCCTTCGCCGGCGCCAAGGCGGTGATCGTCGACGTCAGCAACAATCGCGGCGGCTACGACAGCGTCAGCCTGCGCATCGCCGGCCGCTTCGCTGATCGGGCGCGCCTGGCCTGGAGCAAGAACGCCACCGGGACTCAGAACGTCGTGCCCCAGGCCTTCCACGTCGATCCGGCGCGCGGCGCCCGCTACGCTGGGCCGGTCTATCTGGTGACCAGCGACGTCACGGTCAGCGCCGGCGAGACCTTCACCCTGGCCATGCGCGCCCTGCCCAATGTGGTCCAGGTGGGCGAGCGCACGCGCGGCGCCCTGTCGGACCAGCTGAACAAGCCCCTGCCCAACGGCTGGATGCTGACCTTGCCGGCCGAGATCTATCGCGACCCGCGCGGCGAGCGCTTCGAGGCGGTCGGCATCCCGCCAGACGTCGCCCGTCCGGTGTTCTCCGGCGACCCGGCCGAGGGGCACGCGCGGATGATCCGGACGTTGATGGACGAGATCGAGCAGGGCACGGCGCCGGGGGCGGTGACGCGGGGGTGACCCCCCTCCGGCCCTTCGGGCCACCTTCCCCAGAGGGGGAGGATCTTCGCCGCGCCAGATGCTCCCCCGCTGGGGGAGCTGTCGCGAAGCGACCGAGGGGGCCTCGCGCATCCATTCGCTCGCCCGCCTGTTCTAGTCTCCATGACCTACCAACTCCATTATTGGCCCACGATCCAGGGACGCGGCGAGTTCGTGCGCCTGGCGTTGGAGGAGGCCGGGGCGGCCTATGTCGACGTGGCGCGCGGCGGCGAGGACATCAATGGGAATGGGGGCGGCGGCGAAGAGGCCCTGATGGCCGACATGGCCGGCCACGACCATCCGCCCTTCGCCCCGCCCTATCTGGTCGACGGCGAGCTGGTGATCGGCCAGACGGCCAATATCCTGCTGCACCTGGGCCCGCGCCACGGCCTGGCGCCCAAGGCCGAGGCGGGACGGCTGTGGGTCAACCAGCTGCAGCTGACCATCGCCGACTTGGTCGCCGAGGCCCACGACGTGCACCACCCGGTGGGGATGGGCCTGTACTACGAAGACCAGAAGCCCGAGGCCGCGCGACGGGCCCAGGAGTTCCGCGCCCAGCGGATCAAGAAGTTCCTCGGCTGGTTCGAGACCGTGCTGGAGAAGGCGCCGAAGGGTGGGTGGCTGACGGGCGGCGACCTGACCTATGCCGACCTGTCGCTGTTCCAGGCGGTCGAGGGCCTGCGTTACGCCTTCCCGCGCGCGATGAAGCGGCTGGAGCCGAAGATTTCCCGGGTGATCGCCGTGCGGGACGCGGTGGCCGAGCGGGCGAACATCGCGGCCTATCTGAAGTCCGAGCGCCGGATCGCGTTCAGCACCGAGGGGATCTTCCGGCATTATCCGGAGCTGGATCCGGGCTGACGCCCCCTCCGTCGGGCTTCGCCCGCCACCTCCCCCGTTTCACGGGGGAGGAGAAGGTCACCGCAGCTCTCTCCTCACCCGTGAAACGGGGGAGGTGGCGCGAGGCGTAGCCTCGTGACGGAGGGGGCGTCCGGCGCCGAATTCAGCTCGACGGCGAACCGCCCGCCACCACGTCCACGCGGCGCCAGGTCTGGGACTTGCAGAACAGCAGCAGGCAGCCCTTGGCCTTCATGGTGGTGGCGTCGGGGAAGTCGGCGGTGCCGCCCAGGGTCATGTTGAGGTCGGGCACGAAGACCTTGCCCTTCCAGCTGCCGCTCTTTTGCAGGGCGAAGTCGCGCAGCAGCTGCAGGCCGACCAGGTTGGCCGTGCCGCCCTTGCGGGCGTCGGCCTTGGCGTCCTCGGTGGCCCAGACCACCACGCCGCAAGCGCGCCCGCCGCCGCAGGGCTTGATCTCGACATGGACGGAATTCTTGGGATTGCGCCAAACGCCGTAGGTGAACTGTTCCTGGGCCGCGGCCGGAAGCGCCGATAGCGCTCCCACGGCGGCCAGCAGAACCGTAACCGATTTGACCCAACGCATTCCGACGTCTCCAGCACCCGGAGCTTTTTTGGTGCAGGTTTGCGGCCGGATCAAGTCACGGTGGTTTTCCGAATCTTTCCGCGTTGACGCGAACCTGGCCCCGACCCACGGTCAACGTCCCATTTCCACCGTCATCCTCGGACTTGTTCCGAGGACCCCTGCGTCAACCGCGATGTCGTCTCAAGGCGAACGCGGCCCGCGCCCCGCCTATGCGGCCGGCGACAAACCCGCCGATAGAGGGGTCCTCGGAACAAGTCCGAGGATGACGGAGGTGGGAGGTCGGATGAGAGGCCTCATGCCCCCACGCTCAACGCCTCCCCCGCCGCCCGCGCCGCCGCCCAGCGCGCGTCCATGCCCTTGCCGTAGATCGCCTGGATGCGCGCCAGCACGGCGGGCGGGGCGGTCTCGGGGCGGCCGGCGTTGAAGGGCGGGGCCGGCGCGTATTCGACGGCCAGCTGGATGGCCTGGGCCACGTCGTCGCCGGCGATCTCGGCGGCGATGGTCAGGGCGAAGTCGATGCCGGCCGTCACCCCGCCGCCGGTGAAGACATTGCCGTCGCGCGCCACCCGGGCCGGATCGGGCGTCGCGCCGAACAGAGCCAGCTGGTCGCGCCAGGCCCAGTGGCAGGCCGCCCGCTTGCCCTGCAACAACCCCGCCGCGCCCAGCAGCAGCGAGCCGGTGCAGACCGAGGTGACATAGCGCGCCATGCCCGCCAGCCGGCGCAGCTGATCCAGATAGGCCTGATCGGCCATGGCCTGGGTCGTGCCGAAGCCGCCGGGCACGCACAGCAGGTCGCAATGCTCCAGGTCGGCCAGCCGCGCCACGCGGGCGAAGACCAGCCCCTCGGCCTCGACCTCGCCGCCCGCCTCGCTGGCGATCACGACCTGCGCGCCGGGCAGGCGGCCGAGGATCTGGTGCGGTCCCGTGAAGTCCAGCTGGGTGACATCGGGAAACAGGGCGAAGACAATGTGGAACGGCTGCGGCTTGGTCATCGAGGGCTCCTGCGGTTGACGCCTCACCATCCCGCGCCTAGCGTCAGGCTGAAATGACATAGTTCCCTCGAAATCCGCCAAGCCGTCCGCAAAGGCCCACCATGACCCGCACGATCGGCTTCCTGGTCTTTCCGGCCTTCCAACTGCTGGACGCGGCGGGCCCGATCACCGCCTTCGAGATCGCCGGGCGCTTCGTTCCCGGGGCCTATCGCCTGAGCCTGCTGGCCCGCGAGGCCGGGCCGGTGACCGCGTCGTCGGGCATGGCGATGTACGCCACCGCCTTCGCCGACGCCCCGCCGCTGGACACCCTGATCGTCGCCGGCGGCGAGGGCACCCGCACCCCGGCGATCTGCGAGGCCACCCTGGCCTTCGTGCGGGCCAGCGCCGCCGACGCCCGCCGCACGGCCAGCGTCTGTTCGGGAACCTATGTCCTGGCCGCCGCCGGCCTGCTGGACGGCCGCCGCGCCACCACTCACTGGCGGCGCTCGGCCGACTTCCAGCGCCGCTATCCCGCCGTGCGGCTGGAGCCGGACAAGATCTTCGTCCAGGACGGGTCGCTGTGGAGCTCGGCCGGCATCACCGCCGGCATCGACCTGGCCCTGGCCCTGATCGGCGCGGACCTCGGCGAGGACATCGCTCACCAGACCGCCCAGGAGCTGGTGGTCTATCACCGCCGCCCCGGCGGCCAGTCACAGTTCTCGGCCCTGCTGGAGATGCGCGGCGGACGGTTCGACGGCCTGCTGGCCTGGGCCCGCGAGCACCTGGCTTTGCCGCTGACGGTCGATCAGCTGGCCCAGCAGGCGGCGATGAGCCCACGCAACTTCGCCCGCCTGTTCGCGCTGGAGACCGGCGCCACCCCGGCCAAGGCCATCGAGCGCCTGCGCGTCGAGGCCGCCCGCGCCCTGCTCGACAGCCAGCCGCTACAGGTCGAGGACGTGGCCCTGGAGACCGGCTTCGGCGATCAGGAACGCATGCGCCGCGCCTTCGTCAGGGCGTTTGGACAACCACCCCAGGCGCTGAGGCGGGCGGCGCGCTCATCCCAGGCGATTGTTGCAACGGCGCCATAGGTTGCAATAAACGGCCAAGCTTGAACAACCTTGGATTTACTTGAGCCGCCCCAGCTCGTATCCGCGTCGAGCCCGTTTTCGGGCTCGTACCAGTACTGGGGGAAGTCTTTCCATGCGTCTGTTCATCACCACCGCCGTGGCCGCCCTGGCCGTCGCCGGCGCCGCCGCCGCGCAAACGGCGCCTGCCGCCAAGCCAACGTCGCGGGCCACCAGCGGCCAATATATCTCGGTTTCGGGCGGCCTCGCCGGCAAGACCGACTACGACTACAAGTTCGCCAACGGCTACAAGTTCGACGCCGACGTCGACGCCGGCGCCCAGGGCGCCCTGGCCTGGGGCGCGAGCCTGGGCAATAACTGGCGCACTGAAATCGGGCTGGGCTATCGCAGCCAGAAGGTCGACGGCGTGCTGACCACGACCAGCAACAGCAAGTTCAACGTCGACGGAAGCAAGGTCTCCACCTTCAGCGTCGACATCAACGGCTATTACGACTTCCCGGTCTCGGGTCCGGTGAAGCCCTATCTGGGCGCCGGCATCGGCGTGGCCCAGGTCAAGATCGACGACGGCCTGCTGGACGACAAGGGCGACGCCCTGACCCTGCAAGGCATGGCCGGCGCCAGCTTCGCCGTCTCGCCGACCATCTCGCTGTTCGCCGAGGGCCGCGCGCAATATACCGGCTCGATCAAGATCAAGACCACCAGCTCGTCGGGCGACCTGAACTCGCACCTGAACATGACCGGCGTCGGCGGCCTGGTCGGCGTGCGCTTCGGCTTCTAAGGCCTGAGCTAGAGCGATGAAACGAGGGCGCGCCGAGCGATCGGCGCGCCCTTTTTCTTGAACCCTCTCCCCTACGCGGCGGGCCCCTCCCTCTCCCCACGGGAGAGGGTTTCCACCTGGGTCTTCAAGATCTCCAGCGCCTCGGTGTTGCAGCGCAGGATCTCGACCATTTCCTGTTCGCGCAGCGCGTCCAGCTTGTCGTGCAGGCGCATGATCTCCAGTTCGGCGCGCAGGTTGACGACATAGTCGTGCTCGGCGTTCAGCCGGTCCTTCGCCGCCTGGCGGTTCTGGCTCATCATGATCACCGGAGCCTGGAGCGCCGCCACGGTCGACAGGATCAGGTTGAGGAAGATGAACGGATAGGGGTCGAACGACAGGTGGAACGGCTTGAGGCCGACGTTCAGCGCGATCCACAGCGCCAGGCAGGCGCAGAACCCGCCGATGAAGGCCCACGAGCCGCCGATCGCCGCGACCTTGTCGGCCAGCCGGTCCCAGAAGCTGCGGTCGTCGGCCAGCAGGGCCTTGTTGAGGCCGGTGGGCGCCTCCGCGGCGATCAGGTCGATGACGCTCTTCTGCACCGCCGTCAGGTCGGCATAGGGCGTGGCCAGCAGGTCACGGGACAGGGAGTCGAGACGTTTGTCGGGGGTCATGGGCGCTCGCGCGGTGAAGGTCGGCGGAGGATGCGCTTTCGCCGCGAGTCCGGGAAGCGGGCGATTGACGCCCGCCGCCGCCGAGGCGAGGTTGGCCCGTCGATGTCACGACACAGCCAGCGCATCCCCCCAGCGCACAAGGAGCGATCCCCATGGCCCACAAGTTCCTGATCAAGAAAAACAAGGGCGGCGAGTTCGTCGCCTACTTCACCTACAACAGCGAGACCATCTTCTGGACCGAGGGCTACAGCTCCAAGGCCTCGGCCAAGAGCGCCATCGAGTCGCTCAAGAAGAACGGCCCGGACGCCGAGATCGACGACCAGACGGACTAGGGATCAATCTTGGGGACACGCGCATGCGCATGTCCCCGGCCCGGAAAGGGGACATGCACTTGTGCGTGTCCCCACCTCGCCCACGGCCCTTGACCATGCCGCCCTCCCCGGCGTCTGATCAGTGATAACAAACAAGGGAGGGAGCGCCATGAACGCCACAGCCGACGGCCGCAAGGCGGTCTTCATCACCGGCGCCGCCAGCGGCATCGGCCTGGCCACCGCCAAGCGCTTCGCCGCCGAGGGCTGGTTCGTCGGGCTATCCGACATCGACGCGGTGGGCCTGAAGGCCGCCCTGATCGCCATCGGTCCGGCCAACGGCGCGATCTTCAAGCTGGATGTCCGCGACCGCGCCGCCTGGACCGCCGCCCTGGCCGACTTCGCCAAGCTGACCGAAGGCCGCCTGGACGTGCTGCTCAACAATGCCGGCGTCGCGCGGTTTGGCCCCTTCGACAGCCACGACGACGCCGAGATCGACCTGCAGCTGGACATCAATATCAAGGGCGTGATCGCCGGCGCCCGCGCCGCCCTGCCCTGGCTGAAGGCCACGCCCGGGTCGCGGCTGATCAACATCTCGTCCTGCGCGGGCCTGTACGGCTCGCCCAGCCTGGCGGTCTATTCGGCCACCAAGTTCGCGGTGCGGGGATTGTCCGAGGCCTTGGACGTGGAATGGAAGGCGCACGGGGTCACCGTGGCCTGCGTCATGCCGTGGTTCGTCGAGACGCCGATCCTCAACGCCAGCTCGCCGGGCTCAAACGCCAACATGTCGGATGTGCTGAAGGCCGGCGGCTTGCCGGTCTATCCCGTGGAAGACGCCGCCGAGGTGATCTGGCGCGCCGTCCACGGGACGGACCTGCATTATTTCGTCGGCAAGCGGGCCAAGCAGATGCGCTTCGCCAGCAGCCACATGCCCGGCGCGCTTAGGAAGCAGCTCCGGTCGCGATCGCCCCTGCGGACTTGATCGCTTCACTCGAGGCCTTGGTCGGGTGCATGGCCGGGGCCGAGGCGGGCTCGGAGACCGGACCCGCCGGGCCGCCCATGCCGCCCGTCACCAGGCCGGTCGAAGGCGCCTGAGGCGTCGGCGAGACGACGGTCAGGGCGCTGGCCACGCGCAGGGGCGGCGCGCCGGCCCCATCGGCATTGGTCGGCAGGCTGGCCAGGGTGACGCTGGGCAGTTCGTCGGCCGTCGACGGACGCGGCGTGCGGCTGAAAGCGTCCGGCGCGCCCGAGCGACCGCCGAAGCGGTAGAACACGTGCATGCCGACCTGGGCGACGCGCATCAGGCGCGGACCCCAGCCCGGCGCGACGCCGGTGGTGTGGAAGTGGGTGGCGGCGCCGACCTCGGTCATCACCGAACCCGACAGGGCGCGCGCGGCGACCTTCTGGGCGCGGTTCCAGGCCCCGGCCTCGCGGGTGCGGCGCATCGAGCCGTCGCAGGCGAAGCTGAACTGGCAGCCGGTGCGGTGATAGGCGCCCTGGAACACCACGCCGCAGATCGACTTGGGGAACGAAGGGTGGCGTACGCGGTTTAGAACCACTTGAGCCACGGCCGCCTGGCCGCTCGGGGTCTCGCCGCGGGCCTCGTAATAGACCGCCTCGGAAAGGCACTCGAGTTCACGCGAGCTTTCCAGGGCGTTGGTCAGGCGGAAGGGCGCGGCGGCCGGATTGAACGCGCCGCCGAAGCTGGCGCGGAGCATCATCGGCGGACGATCGTCGTCGGCGCGTTGCTCGAGGCGTTCGACGAGAAGCGCCGACTGCCGGTCGCGCTGGGCGCCGCCGGAAACGGTGTAGGGATCGTGACGACGGGCGATAGCCATCGCGCCGGCGTCCATCCGCGACGCGGCCTGATACAGCGCCGCGTCGGAGAAATTCCCCTCGGCGCCGTCGGCCAGGCGAGATACGCGAGCGTGCTGACTAGCGGCCTGGGCCATGCCCCCCGCAAGGTAAACGCCGCCAAGGGCCAGGCCCGTGGCGGACCCGACCAATACGGCGCCGATCAGCGCGCGCGCGTCTGCGCACGTCTGCGACTTGATATTCAAAACTCGTGTCCTGCGCGGCGAGGGCGGACCGCCCCCCGACAAAAACGCCCTCAAAAACCCGGAAAAAATACTGTCGGGCAGCTCTGAAAGCGGAGGCTCGGCCGGTTCACGATAGTGGCCGAAGTCCTACTTATGACCGCCTTATGACGCATCACGCCACGAGTCGCAAGCGCACGCGGCGCCGCACCCTGAACTTTGGCGGCCCGCGCGACAGATCGAATGGTTAATTCTTTGATTCTAACGAAAAAACGCGACAGTCCCGAAATTCGGACGCGGGTCGAATATTGAGCCGTTCGGATAGACTTCCGCTAGGTCGCTCTCTACGGAACCCCGCTCGCGAGACGCTGTTACTCTAGCGCGGTCTAGAATTGTCTCGCAGGACATAGTGTCTGCTTTTCAGGCAGTTTCGGCGCACGTTTCTCGGGCGTTAAGGGTGAACGCCCGCTGCCTCTCTCGGGCGCGAAAAGAGGCCGGCGAAGCCGCCGCCTGAGCGGGGTTCACCGGCCTTGTTTTGAAACCAGGGAATATCCCTAGAGCGGATCAAAAAGAGCTCAAGCCAGCGCCGCCCGAGCCGTCGGCGCGCCCCTCGCCAGCCGCCAGGCGCTGACCGCCAGCTTGCCCACGAAGACCGCCGCCATGACGCCCACGGTGATGTGGAAGGACAGGTCCAACGAGGCCTGAAGACCGGCGATGTCGGCCGGCTTGGGGCCGCTGGCGTTCAGGGTCACCACCTCGACCAGTCGGCCGGCCCGCCACAGGACGGCGATCACCGCCAAGCCAGCCAGGTCGCCGACGATGTCGAGCGCCGCTCGGGTCCGGACCCCGTCGGGGCGGATCAGGGTCGTCAGGCTGGCCAGGGCCTGCAGCACCGCCAGGGCCAGGATCGGCCAGTACAGCGTCGTCCAGATCGAGGTGGCGGCCAGGACCATGCCGTGCTTGCCGACGGCCGGCGACCAGGGCGCCTCCACCGCCCCCGTCCACCACAAGATGAACAGCAGCAGGGCCGACAGCTCGAACGAGGCCTCGAAGCGCGACTTGAGGACGCGGTTCTTCTGGCCGTCCAGGCGCGGCAGATCCGACACCCTCCAGCCCATCAGGCGACCCATCGGGATCCAGCCCCGCTCGATCCCCGCCGCGACGACGGTGGCCGTCCCGATCAGGGTCATGGCCGCGGTCAAGAAGCTGGACAGGAAATGCGACAGCCCGCTCGCCGGGTCCTGGCCGCCGATGATCGCGGAGATGACCATCGGGATCGCCGTCACCGCCGCCGCCAGGATCAACAGCCCCTTCACCGCGAACATGTAGAACGGGTAGAGCTCCGGCCCAATCAGGGACCGTGTGGGCCCGTAGCGCCCGGCCACGGCGATCGGATGGCCGAAGGCGCGCAGCACCGCCTCGATCTCGGCGGCGACGAGCGGTCGGCCCAGCTCGGCTTCCTTCTCTTCCATCTGGTTGAGCAGGGTGTCGCGCAGCTCGGCGACGATGTCTTCCCGCTGAGCGGTGGGCAGCAGGGCCGCGACGGCGGCCAGATAGCGGTCGAGCAGGTCCATGACGGGTCCCTTCCTCAGATCAGGTTTTGCAGGGTGTCGTTCATCGTCCGCCACTCGGCGGACAGGCGGGCCAGCACGGCCTCGCCCTCGGACGACAGGCGGTAGAAACGCTTCTTGCGCTTGTCTTCCTCGCGCCATTCGCTGGTCAGCAGGCCCTGGGTCTCGAGGCGGCGCAGCATCGGATAGAGGGCGCCTTCGTCGATCTCCAGCCCCACCTCGGCCAGGGCCTGGCGCAGGCTGTAGCCGTAGCGCTCGACCTTCAGCTGGGCGAGCACGGCCAGGATCAGGGTCCCGCGCCGCAGCTCCTGGCGAAGGGTTTCGAAAATGTCGGTGTCGCCTGTTGGCTTGGTGTTTGGAGGCATGGTGTACGTCGCATGGTGTGCGCCACTTGGTGTGTGACATACACTGTGTGACACACAGGTAAGTGAGAGTCAAATCCGGCGAACGGCGTTCACGGTCCCGCGACCAGAACGGTTGTCATCCCGGACGAGCGCGCGGCGTGAAGATCCGGGACCGACGCATGAACTCCGCGCTTCCGGCGGTCCCGGATCCGCGCTTCGCTTGTCCGGGATGACAGTTCGTTATTCCAAGGCACATGTACGATCGCCGACTGCTCGACCGGAGACCGCAAAACCATGTCAGCCACCAAGCCCCGCGCCCCGGTCGACCAGCTGGAAGCCGGCAGCGCGTTCTTCGCCGCCCTGGGCCTGGACGTCCGCCACTTCGGGCCGATGTGGCACGTGATGAAGGTCGCCCAGCTGGTCGAGACCGACCTCAACCGGATCGCCGGCCGGCATGGCCTGAGCATCGCCGACTTCCACCTGCTGGGCGCCCTGATGATGGACGCGGAAAAGCCGATGCGGCCCACCGACCTGGCCTTGGCGCTCAATGTCTCCAACGCCGCCCTGACGGCGCGCATCCGCAAGCTTGCCGACAAGGGCCTGGTGGTCGGAAAGCCGGGAAGCGGCGACCGCCGGGTCACGCTCCTGTATCTGACCGCCCTGGGCTCGGAGATCGTCCTGGCCGTCGGCGCGGCGATCGAGCGGGAGGGTCATTTCGTGCGCTACTTCCGGGGCCTGCCGGAAGCCGACCAGGGCGCGCTGGGCCGGATCATGGGCGAGCTGCACACCCTGATGGACCGCCACTTCCTGCCGGCGCCCCGGACTGATCCTTAAGGGGGTTAAACAGTTCGGCTTTGCCCGCCGGGCGCGCCTTGCCCACTCTCCCCGCGACGAAAAGCTTGCGAGGAAGCCCCCGTGTCGACCCATCCCGATGTCCTGTTCGAACCGTTCAGCCTCAAGTCGCTGACCCTGAAGAACCGGATCGTCATGGCCCCGATGACGCGCTCGTTCGCCCAAGGCGGCCTGCCCAGCGACCCGCACGTGGCCTATTACCGCCGACGCGCCGAGGGTCAGGTCGGGCTGATCCTGTCGGAAGGCACGGTGATCGAGCGCCCCAATGCGCGTAACGACCCCGGCGTGCCGTTCTTCCATGGCGAGGCGCTGGACGGCTGGAAACAGGTGATCGACGCCGTCCACGCCGCCGGCGCGGCGATGGGTCCGCAGCTGTGGCACACCGGCTCGATCAAGAGCCTGACCGCCGACTGGGACCGCGACGGACCGGCCGAAAGCCCGTCCGGCCTGATCGGGCCCGGCCAGGCCCATGGCGTGGCGATGAGCGAGGAAGACATCGCCGACTCCGTCGCCGCCTGGGCCCGCGCGGCCCTGGACGCCCAGCGGCTGGGCTATGACACGATCGAGGTGCACGGCGCCCACGGCTATCTGGTCGACCAGTTCTTCTGGGCCGGGACCAACGAACGCGCCGATCGCTACGGCGGGGCCTCGGTGGCCGAGCGCTCGCGTTACGCGGCCGAGGTGATCGCCGCGATCCGCCAGGCGGTGGGCCCCGACTTCCCGATCATCCTGCGAGTCAGCCAATGGAAGCAGCAGGACCTGAAGGCCCGGCTGGCCGAGACCCCGGGCCAGATGAGCGACTGGCTCACGCCCTTGGTCGAGGCCGGGGTCGACGTCCTGCACTGCTCGCAGCGCCGGTTCTGGACCCCGGAGTTTCCGGAGATCGACGGCGAGGAGGGCCTGAACTTCGCCGGTTGGGCCAAGAAACTGACCGGCGCCGCGACGATCAGCGTCGGCTCGGTGGGACTGTCGGGCGACTTCATCAACGTCTTCTCGGGCGAGCGCTCCACACCCACCAGCCTGGACGGCCTGATCCGTCGCATGGAGCGCGAGGAGTTCGACCTGATCGCCGTCGGCCGGGCCCTGATCACCGATCCCGACTGGGCGATCAAGGTGCGGGCCGGGGACCAGCAGGGCATGAAGCCGTTCGCGAGCGAGGCGCTGGCGGAGTTTGTGTGAGCGCGCGGCTGGGGACGCACGCATGCGTGCGTCCCCGCTCCAGGCTGATCAGCTCGGCAGGGTCACCGGGGCCGGTTCGATGGTCCAGGCGTCCGGGCTGGAGCTGGCGGTGCTGATCCAGCTGCTTTCGAGCAGCCGGGTGTCGCGGTTCAGCCACTGCCCGAAGCTACCGTTGAGCAGGGTGACCTGGTCGCCGTAGCAGATCGCCTTGCCGGGTCGGCTGTGGTTCTGGATCGTCCAGGTCTGGTTGGGCACATAGGACCCGGTGAAATAGGGCGTGAAATAGTAGCAGTCGTGGGAATCGCTCCACGTGCCCAGGGCGTTGGCGGCCATCAGCCCGGTTTCCCGCGAGATCAGCAGTCCCTGGGCCTGGTCCGGAACCTGACCGGAGACGCTCGGCGAAGGCGTCAGGAAGCTCATCGGCGACGGCGTGCCCTCGCCCAGGGTCGGGAACAGGGCGGCCAGGCCAATGTCGACGCACATGCCCATGGCCCCGCTGGGCAGGCCGGGGATCGCCGCCTTCACCGCCGCCTGGAAGGCCGTCAGGTGGTGACCGTTGGGGTTCTTCAGCAGGAAGCTGTCGCCATAATTCACCGGGTCGCCGGTCTTGTGGCTCTTGTCCATGAACCCCAGGCTGGCCGCGTCGGTGCGGGGTTTGGACAGGGTCATCACCGTCTCGAAGGTCGGCGCGGCCTCCGCGCGTGACCCAAACCGCGACAGCTGGCTCGAGCCTCCCAGCACCTTCAGCGCCGTGGCGATCATCGAGGTGTGGTCGTAGGGCGTGGCCGTCGGCGAGCGGAACACCGTGCCCGCCTGGACGAAGGGCGAGATCACGATGGTCGGCACCCGCCCGCCCAGGCGGTCGAAGTTGAAGTCGTTTTGCGTGGCCAGGGCCGGCGGCGTTCCCGTGCCCCAGGGCGGCTGCACCAGCCCCTCGGCCAGGCCGGCGGTCTGGTGATCGAACGTGCCGACGAACTCGTCGAAGGTGATCAGGAACAGGGTCTTTTGCCAGGCGTCCTGATGCGAGATCAGGCTGGTATAGACCTCCTTCACGAACTGCTCGCCGACCAGCAGGTTGCTGGGCGGGTGGTAGTCGTTGCCCAGAGCGGTGATCAGCGCCTTGGGCAGCGACGACTGGCTGGCCATGGTCGTCTGCGAGATCGACCAGTAGGGCTCGATATAGCTGAAGGCCGGCAGGTTTCCCGCCTGGGCCAGCTTGTGGAACTGGTCCAGCGACTGGAACTTGCTGGAGGCGTTCTTGAGACTCTGGATCTGGGGGAACAGCCGCCACGTGTAGCAGGACTCCAGCTGGCCGCTGGTCAGCGACTGCATGTAGCCGATGTAGGGCTGCAGGGCCTCCCAGGTGGCCAGCAGCGCGGTCCCGACCCCAGGATCGACCACCGCCAGCACCACGGCCAGCGCCTTGCCGTATTCCAGCAGGGTGGAGATCTTCTCGGGCAGATAGGGCGCCTGCCAGAACACGTTCCAGCCCCGGCCGGCGGCGTCGACGGCGTTGAAGATGGTCGGGGCGTCGAAGCGGTCGTCGCCGATCGACATGCCCAGCAGCGACTCGATCTCCGCGCCCGGCGAGCTGGGGTCCTCCAGCTGGCCGTTATTGGTCAGGCCCAGCGAGGTGCCGCACATCAGGAAGGCGCGGTTGGGATTGGTCTGGGACGGGACCGAGGCGTACCAGGCGTCGCTGACCGCATAGGCCTGGGCCAGCTGGTTCAGCACCGGCAGTTGCTGCGGCGTGTAGGTCTGCATCACCTCCGGGGCCAGGCCCGGGATGTCGCCGGTATCGATCCCCAGCGCGGTCAGCACATTCACGAAGTCCTGCAGGTAGCCCAGCATGTTGGCCGCGTTGGCCGGCGGGAAGGTCGTGCTGTTGAAGAACTGCAGATTGACGTGCTCGAACTCCTCGCCCGGATCCACCGTCGGCGAGGTGAAGCCCTGGGCGCCCTGGATCGGCGGACTGGACAGCGAGGGGTTGGTCGAGGTGTTGGTGAAGTCGCCGAGCGTGATGTCCTGGAGGCCGTCGAAGGTGGGGCTGCTGCCCTGCGGCAGGACCAGGGCCGGCGACCCGGTCTGGTAGGCCCAGCCCAGCATGCTGTCGAACGAGCGGTTCTCCAGCATCAGCACGACCACGTGGTCGATTTCAGGTGTCGACATGCATTCCTCCCACGGCCGCGCGGCGCGCGGGCGGAGGCTCCGCGCCAACCACTCTTGATGATTTAGTGCAGAGATAGTTCTCGTATGACGAGATTAAGCGACGAGAGCACGCCGCGAGTCAAGTAACGGCGGTTTCACTTCAGCCCCGCCCCGTCGGGTCCCTCGGATCCAGCGGCAAGCCCGCCGCCTGCCGCGCCTTCATCAGCCGCAGCCAGCCGTGCAGGGCCTCGCAGTCCAGGCCGTGCAGCATCAGGCGATAGCCGGCCTCGAAGGCCGACAGCGGCACCAGCGGGTGGCCGTTCTTGATGAAGGCCAGGTGGTAGTCCAGGCCCAGGATCTTGCCGATATAGATGGCCACCGTCTCGTCCAGTTGCAGCGAGCCCGCGGCCCGCACGAAGTCGGCGCGCGGCAGGAACAGGGCGTAGAGCGGGGTGTAGACCTCGACGGCGGTCTGCACGTCGATGCGGTTCAGCGGTCCGGTCGGCATGGTGGCGATCGGGAACGGCGTGTCGGAGATCATCGAGAAGTCGGGCCGCTCGACCGGCGTCAGGTCGCGGCCCTGCTCCCGCAGCGACCGGTTCAGCTGGATCACGAAATTGAAGACGTTGAGGTCGTGTTGCAGGAAGACGTTGTCCTCCAGCTCGCGCAGGGTGGTCGGGCGCAACGGCACGGTATCGATCGTCACCGGCCCGGCATTGGCCTTGATGAAGGCCAGCAGCTCGGTGCCGATATTGAAGTGACGCACGATCAGCAGGTTGGCGTCGGGCGACCCGAACACCCGCAGGCCCCAGTGGATCAGCCTGTGCAACGCGTCGTTCCAGTTGGGATGGCGCGGGAAGATCAGCCGCAGGATCCGCACCAGCACGAACAGCACGAAGACCAGCGGCCGGACGATCGGCAGCACCCAGCGGCGCGACACCGTGCGGTTGCCGCGCGCCAGGGCCGCCTTGGCCTCGTCGGCGATCGGCAGGCTCTGGTCCAGATACAGCGCCAGCCACGGATCGGGATCGCGCGGGTCGTAGTCGTCCAGGGTGAAGCCCGGCTGCAAAGGACGCCGAAAAGGGGCGCTCACGCGGCGATCTCCTCGATCTGCAGGGCGTAGAGCCGGGCGGTCACCTCGGCCACCCGCACGATCCGCGCCGCCACCTCGGGGTCGGGCAACACGAGCGCCAGCATCCGCTCGAACTCGGCGATGTGCTCGACGTCGTTCTCGCCGTGATAGACCAGGAACCGCACCGCCTCGTCGGGCAGGTCGAGCTGGGCCTGGATGCGCCGGCCCCACTCCAGGGCCTTGATCTGGCCCAGGCCCTCGATGATCCACATCGCGCCCAGCAGGCCGAACGGATCGGGCTTGGACGCCTCGTGGAACATCCAGGCCGACAGGGCCTCGGAGCCGACATTCTTCCGCGCCGCCTGGATCACCTCCAGCCCACCGCCGGCGGCGACGTAATCGGCTTCGAGAAGCCGGAAGTCCCGGTGCTCGACGACGGCGTGGCGCAGGACCAGCGAGCGCAGCTCCAGGTGCGGCTCGCCGATATTGGACGCCGCCCGCGCCATCCACAGCGCCCCGTCCTTCACCTGCTGACGCAGGCCGCACAGGAAGGCGCGGTAGTCCTCGGGCGTCAGCCGACCCCGCGACAGGCGGGCGATCAGCGGCGTGGCCTCCAGCTGCTGTTCGAAACGGGCGAACACCACCGCCAGCCGGCGCAGGACGTCGGCGACGTCGTGACCCTCTGTCTTCGTGATCGCGTTCATCCCACCACCTCCAGCATCATGAAACCGACGAAGGCGCGGCCGCTTTCGGGCACCACGCACAGGATCTTCTGGCCGGGTTTGGGTCGATCCGAGCGCATGAACTCCTCCAGCATCACCCAGATCGAGGCCGCGCCCACATTGCCCACGCTGGTGAGGTTGGAGAACCACTTGTCGCGCGGGATCATGCCGGCGGTCTTCTCCAGCAGCGAGACGATCTCCTGGCGCAGAGACTCGGCCGAGTAGTGGCACAGCAGCCAGTCGATCTGGTCCGGCACGATGCGGCCCTGGTCGACCTTCTCCAGATAGACGCCCACCCAGGCGCGGATCACCTGTTTGAGCAGGTCGAAGTCCTGCAACAGGGCCACCGCGCCGGCCGCGTGAGCGGCGGCGGGGCCGGCATGGCTCCAGGTGGCGGTCGGCTCGGCGCGGTTCTCCAGCGACGCCCCGGCCCACATGCAGGGGGTGAAGGCGCCGGCCAGGGAGACCAGATCCATGAACTCGACCTTCAGGCTCGGGCCGCCCCGGCGCGGCTTGGACTCCATCACCACGGCCCCGGCCCCGTCCGACAGGGTGAAGCGCAGGATGTCGGCCTGGGGCGCCAGGCGGCCACGCGCGTCGACCAGGGCCGTGCCTTCGTAGAAGGCGGGGGTGAACCAGCGCGACGAGAACTCGCCGGCGCAGGCCACGGCGACCGCGTGCTCGCCGGTGCGCACCGCCTGCCAAGCGGCCTTGGCGGCCATCAGCGACGACCCGCACACCGATTGGAAGCTGGCGATCTCCAGCGGCGGCCCGCCCAGTTCGCCGTGCACGGTGGCCGCATGGCCGGGGACCAGATAGTCGCCCTGGGTGGTGGCGGCGGCCAGAAACGACAGGTCGCGGCGCGAGGCCCCGGCGTCGTCCAGGGCGGCGGTCACGGCCAGGGCGCACATGCCGGCGTTGGAGTGGGTGGCCGCGCCGGTGGCGTCCAGGGCGTAGTGGCGGGTCTTGACCCCGTTCCAGCTGAGCGCCCGCCGCCCCATGGCGCTGGGCCGGCCGCCGATCTTGCCGATATGGGTCTCGATGTCGGGATTGGAGACCGGCGCGCCCGGCAGGTAGGCGCCGGAGCCGGTGATATAGACGTCGTCGAGGCGAGGCATCGCCGCTCCCTAGGGTTGACGACGGCATGTCAACACGCCGCGCCAGGATATGCAAGTGTTCACTCACTTACATATTCGTCACAATCCTCGCCGCTTGGCCGCGCGCGTCCGGACCGCTATCTTCGCGCCATGCCGAACGATCTTCCCATCGGGCGGGCGCTGCGCCGGTTTCGTCGCCTCAACGCCGTCAAGCAGGGCCATCTGGCCGAGCTGCTGGTGGTGTCGCAGGCCACCGTCTCGCGCTGGGAGAGCGGCGCGCAGGAGCCGGACGAGACGCACCGCCAGACCATCCTGGCCCTGATCGCCGCGCGCGCCGACCATCACGGCGACGCGGCCCTGCGGCGGCTGGTCGAGACCTCGACCCTGCCCGTGCACCTGGTCTGCGACGCCACCCACCGGCTGCTGGCGATCTCGCCGGCCCGCGCCGCCACCTGGAAGGTCGACCCCGGCGACTATATGGGCGTCTCGCTCTGGCGCTTCGCCAGCCCCGAGATCGTCGCGGCCGAGGCCAGCCTGGCCCGGATCGGCTGGTTCGACCGGCCCTACCAGCAGCTGCGCTTCCAGACCGGCGCCAACGCCAGCGCCGAGGTCCCGATCCTGCCCAGCCTGTTCCAGTGGGACACCGTGCCCCTGGCCGACGGCCGGACCGGGCGGCTGGCCACCACGCTGTCCTGAGCGGCGCCTTCCAGGACCAGCGTATAATTTTTACGTGTCGCCGGGTCGCGCGCCGCCCTAGACAGCGGCCATGCTTCGCACCTGGCTGAACATCGTCGCGCTCTGGCTGATCGGGGTGCTGGCGGCCGCGCAACTGCCCAAGATCGCCGTGCTGGCGCCGGTGCTGCGCGAGACATTCCATCTGTCCCTGGCCCAGGCGGGCCTGCTGACCTCGCTGCTGGAGATCGGCGGGGCGACCCTGGGCATCGCCGCCGGCCTGGCGCTGGGTCGGTTCGGCGGGCGACGGTTCCTGGTGACGGGCCTCTTCATCCTGCTGGCCGCCAGCCTCGCCGAAGCCCTGGCCACCCACGTCGCGGTGCTGTTCGCGGCGCGGGCGATCGAAGGACTGGGCTATGTGCTGGTGGTCATCGCCGCCCCGACCTTGATCGTCGGCGTCGCCCCCGACCGCATTCGGGGCGCGGCCCTGGCGCTGTGGAGCACCTTCGTGCCGGTCGGCGTGGCCATAGGCAGCGGCGTGACGGGCCTGGCCGTCGCCGCCGGCGGTCCGCGCGGCGCCCTCCTGCTGTGGGCGGGCCTCTGCGCCCTGGGCCTGCTGGCCGCCGCGCGCCAACCCCCGAGCGCGCGCGTTGGCGGACGGATCGTCTGGCCGGCCCCCGCGGCCGTGATCCTGACCTTCGGCTTTGGCCTCTACACCGTCTTCGTCTGCGCCGTGACCATGCTGCTGCCCAGCTTCCTGGTCGAGCAGGTGGGCTCCAGCCTCTCCACCGCCAGCTTGGCCACGGGCCTGGTCTCGCTGACCGCCCTGCCCGCCTCGGTCCTGGCCGTGCGCATCCTGCACGCGGCGGGCGCGCGACCGGGCCGGGTGGTGGTCGCCATTATCCCGGCCCTGCTGCTGACCGCCGTCGCCGTGCCGTTCGTCTTCCACCCCGCCGTGATCGCCGGACGGACGGCGGCGGTGGCCGGCGTGGCCGCCGTGCCGCTGCTGCTGAGCGCGATCGCCTCGTCCCTGGTCTTCGCCCGCCTGCCCGCCCTGGCCGGAGCCCGCGCGCCCGACGATCCCCGCATCGCCGCCGCCAACGGCCTGATCACCCAGTTCGGCGCCGGCGGCGCGCTGATCGGCCCGCCCCTGGGTGGCCTGGTCGTCGGGGCCTGCGGCTGGCAAGGCCTGGGCGTGGTCGCCGGCGTGCTGGCCCTGGCCATGCTGGCGGCGATCCTGGCGGCCGAGCGGATGGGGCGGACCTAGCGGTCGAACTTCGTCGACAGGATGATCGAGGAGGTCGTGCGCTCGACGCCGGCCACGTGGCCGATCTGGTCCAGCACCTCGTCCATCTGGGCCACCGAGGCGGTGGCGGCGATGGCGATCATGTCGAAGTCGCCGCTGACCGAGTGCAGCAGCAGCACCTGCGGGATGGCGCGCAGGGCGGCCTCGACGGCGCGGGCTTCCTTGGGGCCGATCTTGATCATCACGTGCACCCGCACAGCCCCGTGCTCGAGGTCCGGCGCCAGGCGCGCGCCGTAGCCGAGGATCACCCCGTCGCGCTCCAGCCGTTCGATCCGGCTCTGGACGGTGGTGCGCGAGCGGCCGACGCGGCGGGCCAGATCGGCGGTCGAGGCCCGGCCATTGTCCTTCAGGGCGGCGATCAGCTTGCTATCGATGGCGTCCAAAGGCATTTCGTCGATAGACCCCTGCGTTTCGCCGAAACTTTGGCGGCAAACCGACGATCACGCCACTAGGATTCGACGGAACGGCGGGGATGATGTCCGGCCCTGGAGTTCGCGCCGCCCGTGCTTAGCCAAGTTCACCAAGACGCCCTGGCCGCGATGGTCGGACCTGGCGGCCTGATCCTCGATCCGGCCGACCGCGCGGCCTATGAGACGCCCGCGCGCTATGCCGGCGGCGTGGCGGCGGCGGTCGTGCGGCCGGCCACTACCGAGCAGGTCTCGGCCGTCGTGGCCTATTGCGTGCGCCAGGGCCTGAAGTTCGTGCCCCAGGGCGCCAACACCGGCCTGGCCGAGGGCTCGACGCCGGACGCCAGCGGCTCGCACATCGTCCTGTCGCTGGACCGCCTGACCGCCCCGCTGGAGCTCGACGCCGCCGACCGCACGGCCACGGTCGGCGCGGGCGTTCGGCTGTCGACCCTGAACGCGGCGCTGGAGCCGCACGGCCTGTTCCTGCCCATCGACCTGGGCGCCGATCCGTCGCTGGGCGGCATGGCGGCCACCAACACCGGCGGGGCGCGGTTCCTGCGTTATGGCGACATGCGCCGCCACGTGCTGGGGCTGGAAGTGGTGCTGGCCGACGCGGCGGGCACGGTGCTTCAATTGTCCCACGGCCTGCGCAAGGACAACGCCGCCATCGCCCTGCGCCAGATGTTCGTCGGCGGCTGTGGGGCGTTCGGGATCATCACCCAGGTCACGGTCGAGGTTCACCACCGCCCGCGCCAGACCGCCGCCGCCCTGCTGATCCCGCGCGACGCCGACGCTGTCTTGCCGCTGCTGCAAGCCTTCGAGGCCGAGGCCGGCTCGACCCTGACCGCCTTCGAGGGCATGTCGAAGGCGGCCATGAGCCGGGCGATCGAGCACCTGCCGTCGCTGAGCAACCCCTTCGCCGGCGGGATCCCCGACTACGCCGTGCTGGTCGAACTGACCCGGACCTGGGGCCTACGCGAAGGCGAGGCGTCGCTGGACGCGGTGTTGCAACAGATCGCTGGCGACCTGCTGGAACAGGACGACAGCCCGCTGGTCGACGCCCTGTTCGGACCGGCCGAGAAAATGTGGGCGCTGCGCCATGGCCTGTCGGAAGGCCTGCGGGCCAGCGGACCGGTGGTGGGCTTTGACCTGTCGTTCCGCCGCCGCGACCTGGCGCGCTTCCGCCGCGAGGCCGTGGCGATGCTGGAGGCCGACTTCCCTGACCACACCCTGTGCGACTTCGGCCACGTGGCCGACGGCGGGGTGCACTTCAACCTGGTGCGCACGGGGCCGGCCGATCCGGATCGCTATCAGGCCCTGCGCGAGGCGGTGCTGACCCTGGCCGTCGACGGCTTCGGCGCCAGCTTCAGCGGCGAGCACGGCCTGGGGCGGGCGTTCCAGGATGCCTATGACCGGTTCACGCCGAGATTGGTTCAGGACTATTCGGCGGCCGTGGCGGCGGTGTTCGGGGCGGGTTCGGCGGCGGTTCGGTTGGGACCGCCTTTAAAGTCATGAGCTTTCCCCTTACCACCGCTCATCCCGGCGAATGCCGGGACCCAGATGGAATGGCTTTGAGGTGGGTTCCTCAAGCTCGGAGCTGATCCCACCCGACACACCGCCAAAGGATCTGGGTCCCGGCATTCGCCGGGATGAGCGGGTCCAAATAGATTTCCAGGACTAACCGATGACCACCCTGCCCTCCGCCATCCCGCAAGCCCGCGCCCTGCTGCAACGCCTCGGCGTCACCGCGCCCCTCGACGGCGGAACCCTGGCCGCGCGCTCGCCCGTCACCGGCGAAGTCCTGGCCCACCTGCCAGAACACACCCCGGCCCAGGCCGCCGCCGTCATCGACGTCGCCCACGAAGCCTACCTGGCCTGGCGCAAGGTCCCGGCCCCGCGTCGCGGCGAACTGGTGCGCCTGCTGGGCGAGGAGCTGCGCGCGTCCAAGGCGGACCTCGCGGCCCTGGTCACCCTGGAGGCCGGCAAGGTCACCTCCGAGGGCCTGGGCGAGGTGCAGGAGATGATCGACATCTGCGACTACGCCGTGGGCCTGTCGCGCCAGCTGTTCGGCCTGACCATCGCCACCGAGCGCCCGGCCCACCGGATGATGGAGACCTGGCACCCGCTGGGCGTGGTCGGCGTGATCAGCGCCTTCAACTTCCCGGTCGCCGTCTGGTCGTGGAACGCGGCCCTGGCCTTCGTTTGTGGCGACAGCGTCGTGTGGAAACCGTCGGAGAAGACCCCGCTGGTGGCCCTGGCTGTCCAGGCCCTGTTCGAGCGCGCCGCCGCCAAGTTCGGCCCGGACGCGCCCGCCAACCTCTCCACCCTGCTGATCGGCGGCCGGGAGGTCGGCGAGGCCCTGGTCGACCATCCGAAGGTCCCGCTGGTCTCGGCCACCGGCTCCACGGCCATGGGCCGCACGGTGGGTCCGAAACTGGCCGCCCGCTTCGCCCGGTCGCTGCTGGAACTGGGCGGCAACAACGCCGCCATCGTCGCGCCCTCGGCCGACCTGGACCTGACCCTGCGCGGCGTCGCCTTCGCGGCCATGGGCACGGCGGGCCAGCGCTGCACCACGCTTCGCCGGCTGTTCGTGCATGACGGCGTCTACGAGACCTTCGTCCCGCGCCTGAAAGCCGCCTATCCCACCGTGCCGGTCGGCGATCCCCGCGCTGCCGGCGTGCTGGTCGGCCCGCTGATCGACAAGGCCGCCTTCGACGCCATGCGGTCGGCGCTCGATCAGGCCCGCGCAGCCGGCGGTCGGGTGGTCGGCGGCGACCGCGCCCCGGTCGCTGGACCGGACGCCTATTATGTATCGCCCGCCCTGGTCGAGATCGACGAGCAGGCCCCGATCGTCAAGCACGAGACCTTCGCCCCGATCCTCTATGTGATGCGCTACAGCGAACTGGCCGACGCCATCGCCGCCCAGAACGACGTGGCCCAGGGCCTGTCGTCGTCGATCTTCACGCTCAATGTCCGCGAGGCCGAGCTGTTCGTCTCGGGCGAGGGCAGCGACTGCGGCATCGCCAACATCAATATCGGCCCCTCGGGCGCCGAGATCGGCGGGGCGTTCGGCGGCGAGAAGGAAACCGGCGGCGGCCGCGAGGCCGGCTCCGACAGCTGGAAGACCTATATGCGCCGCGCCACCAACACCGTGAACTACGGGACCACCCTGCCGCTGGCGCAGGGGGTGACGTTCGACGTTTGATCCAACTTTCAACCGCTCATCCCGGCGAATGCCGGGACCCAGATGGAATGGCTTTGAGCTGGGTTCCTCAAGCTCTGAGCTCTTCCAACCCGACACACCGCCACAGGATCTGGGTCCCGGCATTCGCCGGGATGAGCGGATCAAAAATTGAATTTCAAGGTTCCAGGACAGCCCCATGAGCCACCTCGCCACCCTCGTCGCCTCGGCCGTCGGCCAGAAGGCCGCCGCCACGATCCTGGACGTGCTCGACATCGACCCGGCCCTGACCGCCCCGTCCGAGGGCCCCGTGTCGCGCGCGGTGTTCGCCATGGCGCTGAACGCGGTGCTGTTCCACGACATCATGGGCCGGGTGCCGCTGGGCGCGGCCTATGTTTCCGAGCGCCGCGCGGCCGGCCACAAGCTCCTGTTCGACCACGGCGCGCTACGGACGATCGACTTCGGTGACGGCGCCCCCACCGGCGCCCTGCCGACGGGCCACCTGGCCTTCGCCCGAATCCTGGAGCCGCTCGGCTACGGGACGCCTGAACTCTATCCGCTGGACCGGCTGAAGATGACCGGCCGGGGCTATGCCCATGCCGACTTCCCCGAGGCCATCCCACAGTTCTTCGTCAGCGAACTGCACGCGACGCGTTTCTCGCCGGCCTTCCAGGTGATCGCCCACGCCGTGTTCGACTCCACGGCCGACGCCCTGGGGATCGAGGCCCAGCGCGCTCTGGCCGCCTTCGCCGCCGAGGGGGCGTGCGACCTGGACGCGGCCCGCGCCGCCCTGCCCCAGGTGGTCGCCGCCTTCGAGCGCACCCACGCCACGCCGCGGCTGGAGCACTACCAGGCCCTGAAAGCCGAGTCGGCCGAGGCCGCCTGGATCGCCACCGAGGGCCAGTCGTTCAACCACGCCACCGACCGGGTCCCCGACGTCGAGGCCGTGGCCGACGCCCAGAAGGCCCTGGGCCGGCCCGTGAAGGACGCCGTCGAGGTCTCCGCCTCGGGCCGCGTGCGCCAGACCGCCTTCAAGGCCCAGCCGGTCGAGCGCGTGTTCGCCACCGATGACGGCGAGGTCGTGCTGACCGTGCCCGGCTCGTTCCACGAGTTCATCTCGCGCGACCGGTTCGTCGATGAGACGGGCCTGGAGAGGCTGGACCTGCGGTTCGACAGCGCCAACGCCCAAGGCATCTTCAAGATGACCGGGACGGGCTAAGGCGCGACTCGCTCTTCAGCCGTCAGCTTTTCCCGTTCTCTTCGCGTCGGCCGCCTCGAAGAGCGCGATCTGGTCGGCTTGGGCCTTCCTGAAGGCGGGGCGATCCGTGACGCGGATAACATAGGCCTCGGTCGCGGGCCGATCGCCGAATGCGCGAACCTCCGAGACCCGCAGGACATCCGCCATCAGCAAGTCCGCGACGGTAAAGCGGTCGGCCGCGAGCCATTCTCGCGCGCCGAGTATCCTTTCGATGTGGTCGAGGCGCTGACCCACCCACCCGGTGAGCTGATTCTCCTTGTCGCCGCACATCCTCAGAAACCACCACGGCACGCTGACCATCTCGATCGAGTTCAGCGCGGCGATCGTCCATTCCAGCGTTTGCGCTTCTCCCACCGGATCAGACGGCATCAGCTTGTCGCTTTTCCGGGCCAGATGCAGCAGCCCCGCCCCGCTTTCGAAGATCTCCAGCGCGCCGTCGTCCAGGTACGGAACCTGACCAAACGGCTGGCGCGCGAGATGATTGGTCTCCCGACCCTCGAACGGGATCGTCCGGACGACGTAGTCGAGACCGGCTTCCTCGCACGCCCATCTCAGCCTGAGATCACGCACGAAGCCCCGCGGGCCTTCAGGCACCCAGTCGTAGGTCCAGATGGTCAATGGGCTCATCGCGCCAAGCCTTTCCTGTACGCGTCGCGGAACCGGCGGCGAAAGCGGCGAAGGTCGCCCTACTCCGCCAGCGCCGTCCCGATCGCCAATCGCAGCTGGCGGTCCGAGACCGGCTTGAACAGCACGCCGGCCGGGTGGTCCTGGTAGATGCGATCGATGGTCGACTGCTCGCGCGAGCCGGTGATGAAGATCACCTTGGAGCCGACGGTCTCGTGGATGGCCAGGGCCGCGTCGACCCCGTCCTTCTCGCCGCGCAGCCGCATGTCCATCAGCACCACCTCGGGCCGGTGCATCATGGCCAGGGCCACGGCCTCGTCGGCGTTTGTCGCCGTGCCGCAGACGGCCATGTCCATGTCCTCGACCTGCATGCACAGGCCCTCGGCGATCAGGAACTCGTCGTCGACGACCAGGACCGTGGATTTTTGCAGGGCCAGGGCGCTCATGCGGCCACCAGGGGCGCCGTGGGGGCGGCGACGCGGATCTCGCTACGGGTCAGGCCTTGTCTACTCTCGACCATGATCGTTCCTTCCAACTGCGTGACAAGCCCCGCGATGATCGTCGACCCCAGCGCGCCCTTCGACGACCGCTTGGCCAGTGGCTGCACGTCGTAGCCCTTGCCGTTGTCGGCCACGACGAGCAGCAGCTCGCCCAGGTCCGTGCGACTGAGATTGACGTCGATCTCGCCCTTGCCTTCCGGGAAGGCATGTTTGAGCGAATTGGTGACCAGCTCGTTGACCAGCAGGCCCAATGGGATGGCGAAATCCAACCCCACGTCCAGCGGGATGGCCTCGACCGACAGTTCGACCTCGCTGCCCGGCCCGCCATTGATGATGTTGCTCGACAGCTCATTGAGGAACGGCGCGATGTCGAAGGTCTTCAGGTCGCTGGAGCTCATCAGCTGCTGGTGCACCAGGCCCAGGGCGAAGACCCGGTCGCGCAGGCCGCGCAACGCCGCGCGGGCGTCCGGATCGGTCAGCTGGCGCGACTGCATGACGATCAGGCCGTCGACCATCTGCAGGTTGTTCTTCACCCGGTGATAGACCTCGCGCAGCAGCAGGTCGCGCTGGGCCAGGGTGGCCTTCTGCTCCTCGACCACGCGCGCCAGCTCGGCGGTGCGCTCCTCGACCCGGCGCTCCAGCTCGGCGGCGGACGGCAGGGC